>ENA-OQBJ01000130-OQBJ01000130.1-human-gut-metagenome-genome-assembly--contig:-NODE-130-length-38108-cov-8.757326_pt1 | contig 38108 bp, 50 predicted proteins | sample MGYA00242743_ERZ504545 | MGnify/ENA primary metagenome ERZ504545 (study PRJEB26092, sample SAMD00036252) | human gut metagenome | host: Homo sapiens | study: EMG produced TPA metagenomics assembly of... | reverse complement strand
CGCCTGCCCCATCCCCGCCTCGAGCGGCAAGACCGTGAGGCACAGGCTCAACAGGGGCGGCGACCGGCAGGCGAACAGCGCGCTGCACGAGATCGCGAGGCAGAGGGTCATGCGCGACCCCGAGACCGCCGAGTACGCCGAGAGGGCCAGGGGGCGGGGAAAGAGCGACAGGGAGGTCATGAGGTGCCTCAAGCGCTACGTGGCCAGGGAGGCGTACCGGGCGCTGATGCGCCCGCACGAGATCAGGAGGCCCGAGGACGCCTCGGAGCTCGTGGCGGCCAGGCGCGCGGCGAAGGTCAGCCAGGTGAGGGCGGCGTCCATACTGGGCACCAGCGAGAAGTACATCTCGATGCTGGAGAGGGGCCAAAGGGAGCTCAAGCCCATAAGGAGGGCCTACGAGGCATGGGTCGAGGCCGGACTTCCGCTCGATTGGGACAGGCAAGCCTTCGAGGCCGAGCGCAAAATGGATTCTAAAAAACACCTTGCCAAATAGGAGCGTCAGGACGCAAGAAACCCCCGCCGCACGAAGTGCGCAGCGGGGGTTTCTTGCATGTCCGAGGACGTTCTGAAAAGTAACAACAGGGCGGGCCCGGACGAGAACAAACAACTACAGGTCGATGTGCGATTCCTTGATCGGGAACGGCTCCGCGAAGTGACAGGCGCAGCAGTGACCCGGTGCAACTTCCTTAAACTCGGGGAGCTTCTCGGAGCAGATACCTGCGCGATCGGGCAACGCGTGTGGAAACGGCAGCCAGTCGGCGGATCCAGCGGCGACGGCGGATCGCCAGCGAGGATGATGCGCTTGCGGGTCTTCTGGATATCAGGATCGGGAACCGGCACGGCAGACAGCAGCGACTGCGTGTACGGATGGTGAGGCTCGCTATAGAGCGTCTTCCAGTCCGAAACCTCGACCATCTTACCCAGATACATAACGGCAACGCGATCGGAGATGTGCTGTACGACGGACAGGTCGTGTGCGATAAACAGATACGCGGTACCGAACTTGTCCTGCAGTTCCTTGAGCAGGTTCAGAACCTGGGCCTGAATGGAAACATCCAGAGCGGATACCGGCTCGTCACAGATAATCAGCTTGGGCTTCAGCGCAAAAGCGCGGGCGATGCCGACACGCTGACGCTGGCCGCCCGAGAACTCATGCGGATAGCGGTTGATGTGCTCGGGGTTCAGACCGACGACATCCAGCAGCTCACGGACGCGCTCGATACGCTCTTCCTTGGTGCCCACACCATGAATGGTCATGGGCTCGGAGACGATCTCACCAATCGTCATACGAGGGTTGAGCGAAGCATAAGGATCCTGGAAGATAAACTGCATCTCACGACGCATGTCCTTGATCTCATGCTTGCTCATCTCGCAACATCTTTGCCCTGGAAGAACACCTTACCTGCCGTCGGCTTGGTCAGACGCATGATGGTGCGGCCCGTGGTGGACTTACCGCAACCAGACTCGCCGACCAGGCCAAAGGTCTCGCCCGGATAAATCTCGAACGAAATGTCATTCACAGCAGAGACGACACGCTTAGAGAAGCGCTTGGCGAACATGCCGGACTCTGCGGGGAACTCCTTAGAAAGGTGCTCGACCTTCAGCAGCGGAGTGCGCTCGTTATTGTCTGCCATTTACGCCTCGCCTCCCTTCTTGGAATCTTTGCGCGTGCGGGACGTCTCGGGGGCGTTCTTGAGGAACTCGGGGTCACCGGAATAATGGCACGCAGAATAGTGACCGGACTCGGTGACAACGCGCTCGGGGCGCTGCTTGCGGCACTTGTCCGTCGCATAGGGGCAACGAGGAGAGAATACGCAGCCCTCAGGCAAGTTCATGAGCGAAGGCGGGTTGCCGTGAATCGGCGTCAGCGGCTTCTTCTCCTCGATGGCCTGCTCCGGGATGGAGCGGATAAGGCCCCAGGTGTAGGGGTGGCGGCTCTCGTAGAAGATTTCCTCGGCAGTACCGAACTCGACGGGACGGCCGGCGTACATAACCATGATTTTGTCGGCCATATCGGCGACAACGCCCAGGTCATGGGTAATCATGATAATGCGTTGCCGTTCTTCTGCTGCATCTCCTGCATGAGCTCGATAATCTGAGCCTGAATGGTAACGTCCAGAGCCGTCGTGGGCTCGTCGGCAATCAGGATATCGGGATCGCAGGCAAGGGCCATAGCAATCATGACGCGCTGACGCATACCGCCGGAGAACTGGTGCGGATACTCATTGACGCGCTTCTCGGGCTCGGGGATACCCACGAGGTCCAAAAGCTCGGTGGCGCGCTTGAGCGCCTCCTGCTTGGAGTAGCCACGGTGCAGACGAAGGCCCTCGCCCACCTGCTTGCCGATCTTATAGACCGGGTTCAAGGAGGTCATAGGATCCTGGAAGATCATCGCGATATCGTTACCGCGAATGTGCTGCATCTCTTCCTCGGTCATCTCGAGGATAGAACGACCGCGATAGCGAACGTCGCCGCCCTCAATCTTTCCCGGAGGCATCGAGATAAGACCCATGATGGTCATGGCGGTCACGGACTTACCGGAGCCGGACTCACCGACGACACCCAGGGTCTCGCCGCGATCGAGCGTGTAGGAAACACCGTCGACAGCGCGAACGACGCCATCCTCGGTGTGGAAATACATCTTAAGGTCATCGACCTCGAGCAGATGCTGGCCCTCGGGAACCGGCTGGTCCTTCAGGTCCACATAGTTCTTATTCTTCTTCATCCTTATGCGTCCTTCATCTTGACGTCGAGGGCGTCACGCAGACCGTCACCCAGCAGGGTGAAGGCGAGCACCGTCGAGAGAATTGCCAGACCGGGCATGATCATCATCCAGGGAGCAGTCAGAAGATACTGCTGACCGTCCTGAATCATGGAGCCCCACGAAGGCGTAGGCGGAATAACGCCCATGCCGAGGAAGGACAGAGCGGACTCGGTCAAAATGGCACCACCAATGTTCATGGTCGCGTAGACCACGATGGAGGCAACGGAGTTCGGGAAGATGTGACGCACGACGATACGAGCATCGGATGCACCCATCGCGCGCGCAGCGTCAACATAGTCGTTTTCCTTGACCGTCAGGATCGCGGATCGGAAGACGCGTGCAATAGAAGGCCAGCCGAGAATACCGATGGCGATAAAGACATTCTGAAGACCACGGCCGATAACGGCGATCATGGCGACGACGAACAGCACGTACGGGAACGCTAGGAAGATATCCGCAAAGCGCATGATGATCGTATCCCAGATTCCGCCGTAGAAACCGGCCAGAGCACCCATGACCAATCCGATCACCGTGGAGATGGCGGTGGCCATAATGCCGACGGACAGCGAAACGCGTGCACCGTAGATAACGCGGACGAGAATGTCGCGACCAAGGGCGTCGGTACCAAACGGATGCTCGGCACACGGAGCCAGCAACGAAGTCTCGGCCATGGTAGTCGAGTCGGAAGCCGTCGGCGACCCGAGCCAGGGCTTAGCCCACAGGTCGGCGGTCAGGGCAACCACAACGACGATGATGATCCAGCAAACACCGATAACGGCGAGCTTGTTCTTACGAAGACGCTTAAAAGCGTCGCCCCACATCGTGCGGGACTTAGCGGGAGCAGATGCGGCCTTAGTGGCGGTAGCTGCCCCTGAGACTGAGAATCAGTTTCCTGCATGAGACGTACCTCCCTTAGGCTTATCCGACGGACCGCCAAGGCGGATGCGCGGTCGAGGAATGCATAGCTAATGTCGACGAGCAGGTTGATCACCATAACGACGACAACGATGAGCGTAACGCCGCCCATAACGATAGGCCAGTCACGCATGCTGATGGCGCGGTAGACCTCAGAGCCGATACCGGGCCAGTTAAAGACCGTCTCGGTCAGGATGGCGCCCGAAAGCATGCCACCGAAGTCGACACCAATATAGGTAACGACGGGGATGAGTGCATTCTTAAGCGCATGCTTGATGATGATCGCGCGATTGGAGAGACCCTTAGCCTTTGCCGTGCGGATGTAATCCTGGTTCATGACGTCGAGCAGCTGCGAGCGCATGATGCGGGCAGCATAGGCGGTCGAAACCGAAGCCAGCGTAATGGTCGGAAGCACATAGTGCATCCAATCCTGATACTGAGAGCTGGCACCGCCGGCACCCGAAATCGGCATGGAGAAAGCGCCGCCGGTGGCATCCTTAAGGATGACGCCAAAGAACAGCTGCATCAGCATACCGAGCCAGAAGGCAGGAACGGCAACGAGGATCGACGTGGCCAGCGTTACCAAAATATCCCAGAAGGAGTAACGCTTTACTGCCGAAATGATACCCGCACCGATACCCATGATTGCCTCGAGCACGATGGCGCACGCGGCGAGTTTAACCGTATACGGATACTTCTGAGCAAAGATTTCCGCAACCGGCAGCTTGCGCTGATACGAATTGCCCAGATCGCCATGAAGCAGACCATTCATGTAATTCAAGTATTGGTCCACAAGCGACGTTGGAACGGGATCGCCGTTCTCGTCAAGGATCGCGTTGCCGTCCTCGTCCGCCTGGACCAGGTGATAGCGCACGCGAAGTTGAAGCTCCACCTCGGGGGACAGAGCCTTGTCTCCACCGATCAGCTTGATCGGATCTCCCGGCACGATGTTCTGGAGGCGAACAGAATCAGCGTAACGCCCAAAAATACCGGGATGAACTGAAGCACACGTTTAACGATGTACTTACCCATACCACTCCCCTATCTAGGGATTAACCTAAATGGATGCCGATCGCCAGACCGGCATCCCAAAATTACCATCAGCCAGTTTACCCCAGGTTAGGGAGAACTGTATGTTTCCCATGAGGTCTACGTAAATACTTGACCCTCACGGAAGCTGCAAACTCTTAGGCGAGCTCGGCGGTACCCAGCTCGGCGTGCTTCTGCGGATCAACGTAGAGGTACTTGACGCGGTCGGAGCCAGCGATGGTGTGCGTGTAGAACATCACCGGGATGACCGGGCAGTCGGCAGCGACCATTGCGTCGGCCTCCTGCATCTTAGCGACGCGCTCTTCGTCGTCAACCGTGGTACGGGCCTCGTCGACCTTGGCGTCGAACTCGGGGTTGTTGTAACCAGAGCGGTTGTCGCCACCGAGGGAGTCGGAGTGGAACAGCGGATACAGGAAGTTGTCCATGATCGGGTAGTCGGCAATCCAGCCCAGACGACCGAACTGATAGTTGAAGTTCTGGTACTGCTCGAGCAGCGCAGACCACTCAGGAGTATCGGAGACGGCGGTAACGCCGACCTTGGCGAGGTCGCCGATGATGGACTCCATGATCTCCTTGTGGCCACCGTCCTGGTTGTAGGAAAGGGTCACGTTAATGCCACGATCGCCGTTAGCGCCAGCGGGAGCAACCTTGTCGAGGTACTCGTTAGCCTTGTCGACGTCGTAGGCGCAGAACTCCCATGCGCCCTCCTTGTAGCCATCGATGCCCGGAGGAACAATGCCGTCGGCGGGGGTACGGGTACCCTTGAAGATGGTCTTGCAGATGGCCTCACGGTTAATGGCCAGGGAGATACCCCTGCGCAGGTCGGCGTTGTTGAACGGCTCGGCCGTGGTGTTGCAGGTCAGGTAGTAGGTGGAAGCTCGGCGCCGAGCAGCATGCGCTCGCCGTCGCCCATGGTGTAGCCGTCCTTGGACACGCCGCGATCCTTCTTGGCAGCGTCGATCTGAGCAATGGGAACGTCGCAGATGTCAAGGTTACCGGCCTGGAACTCCTTGTAGGCGGTCTCCACGTCCTTGATGACCTGGAAGTGGATGCCATCGATCTTGGCCTTGTCGCATAGTAATCGTCGAACTTCTTGAGGTTGATCTCCTGACCATCCTCCCACTTGCCGTCCATCATGAACGGGCCGTTACCGATCGGGGCAAGGTAGAAGCTCTTAACATCGGACTCGGCGCACTCGGGAACCGGGGACAGAGCCGGGTGAGAGGCGACGAAGGGGAAGTCGGCGTAAGCGGAAGACAGCTTAACGACGAGGGTCTCATCGTCGGGGCAAGTAACACCGCTGAGCTCGGTAGCGTTACCGGCAAGTAGATCGTCATAGCCCTCGACCATGGAAAGGTGATAGGAGACCTCGGAAGGACCGTACTCGGTAGCGATGGCCGACTTGGTGTTGACCAGACGCTCCCAAGCGAGCTTGAAGGACTTGGAGGTAACGTCGTCACCGTTGTGGAACTTGGCCTTCTTGATCTTGAAGGTGAACTCGGTGGCGTCGTCGTTGGCCTCGAAGGACTCGCAAGCCAGCGGGACGATCTTGCCCTTCTCGGCGTCGTAAGAGGTCAGAGCATCAAACAGTTGGTACTCGACCTGAGTGCCTGATCCTCCTGGACGTTGTAGGGGTCGATGCAGACCGGGTTGTTGATGTAGAAGTTCAGCGTCGAACCGGACTCAGAACCGGAAGCGTCGCCGCCCTTCTTGCCGCATGCGGCAAGAAAAGCCATGGAGCTCGCAGCAAGGGTACCGCCGACAAAGGCGCGACGACCCATAACGGGCTGGTGGAACATAGAATCAGCCATGCCATCCTCCTTATGAGATAGGACAAAGAAATGTTCAGTCGGACACATGTCGAGACAATCCGATCCGAACCATCAAAACGCCGCCCGCTGCTATGGCTGGTTATGCACAACAGGCCAACGTTTTGTAATACAGTAGCGCATTTTATTCACGATTTGGGGCTAATTCCGGTTAACGGTCGAGAATTTCTTTAGTTGGGCGAAGTATGTGGGGATATTTTGACTCTGTTACAAGTCTGTAAACAAAAAGGGTCCCGCACGTGCGGGACCCTTTACAAACGTATATACGCCGATGCTTAGTAGCCGACGATGCTGCGGGAAGAAGAACATGCACAGAACGACACACACGGCAAATACGACAGCCATGATGACGGTCAGGCGATCGAGGTTCTGCTCCATGACGCCCGTGGCAGAGCTGGAGTTATACAGCGAGCTAGCGATCATATCCGAAACGCCGGTGCCTTACCGGAATGCATCAGACGAGAATCGTCAACGCCACGGCAGAGACAGCCCAAACGACAAACAGAAGAATCTGAAACGGACCCATAGATAAGCTCCTTAATAGAACAATTCAAACTCCAGTACTGTACCACAACCCCCAGCACTCCCCCACCTGCCATTTGGGGACGGGGTAGAAATGGCAGAAATACCAAAAAGGGGGTTGTCCGGTTGCGGACAACCCCCTTACTAGAAAACGGTATTTGTTTTCTATTAGGCCTCGGTGGCGAGTACGCGACCCGTCATCTCGGCGGAAGGCTCAATACCAGCATGGTGAGCATGGTCGGAGCGATATCGGAAAGACGGCCGTCCTCGATACCGGTGAGCTGTGCCTTCTCATCAACGATGATGAACGGCACGCGGTTGGTGGTGTGGGCCGTAAACGGATGCTTGGAACCGTCGGAAGCAACGTCAAACATGTGATCGGCGTTGCCATGGTCGGCGGTAATCAGCGCAAAGCCGCCCTTAGCGAGAATCGCCGGGACAACCTTGGACAGAGCATCGTCAACAGCCTCGACGGCCTTAACGGCGGCGTCGAAGACACCAGTGTGACCAACCATGTCGCAGTTCGCGAAGTTCACGATGTAGAAATCAGCGCGATCCTCGTTAATAGCGGCGACGAGCTTCTCGGTAACCTCGGGAGCGCTCATCTCGGGCTGCAGATCGTAGGTAGCGACCTTGGGGGAAGCGACGAGCACGCGCTCCTCGCCCTCCTTGGGCTCCTCGATGCCGCCGTTGAGGAAGAACGTCACATGGGCGTACTTCTCAGTCTCGGCGGTGTGCAGCTGCTTCAGCCGTTGGCGGCGATAACGTCGGCCAGAACGTTCTCGGGGAACGTCTTGGGGAAGGCGACCTCGACGTCAAACGTCGGATCGTACTCGGTCATCGTCACAAAGTGCGAAAGCTTAATCTGCTCGCGCTCAAAGCCGTCGAACTCCTTGTCCGTGAACACGCGGGTCATCTGACGAGCGCGGTCGGGACGGAAGTTGAAGAAGATGGCCGCGTCGCCCTCGTGAATGCCCTCGTTGTGGGCAGCGAAGGGCTCGACGAACTCGTCGCCGCGCGGATCCTTCTCGTAGTAGGCCTTGATACCGGCAACGGGGTCGGTATCGGCATCGGACGCGTTGACCATGACGTCGTAGGCGCGTTGGATGCGCTCCCAACGGTTGTCGCGGTCCATGGCCCAATAGCGGCCCGAAACGGTGGCAACGCGAGCGTCGCAACCGGTCTCCTCGGAGATCTTAGCCAGGAAGGCGCAGAACTCGCTCATGTAGCCGGCACCGGACTGCGGGTCGACGTCGCGGCCATCCATGAAGCGTGGACGCGAACGGTCTTGACGCCATGCTGGGCAGCCATCTTGACCAGAGCCTCGACGTGGTTCATGTGAGAATGAACACCGCCAGGCTCATAAGGCCCATGAGGTGGAGAGTCTTGCCTTCGGCCTTGACGTCGTCCATAGCCTTGACGAAGACCTCGTTCTTGGCGATGGAGCCGTCCTTGATGGCATTGTTGATGCGCGAAAGCTCCTGGAACACGATGCGGCCGGCACCGATGTTGAGGTGACCCACCTCGGAGTTACCCATCTGACCGTCGGGAAGGCCCACGTCCTCGCCCGAAGCGCCGAGCGTGGTGTGAGGGTACTTCTCGTACAGGCTATCAAGGAAGGGCGTCTTGGCAGCAGCGACGGCGTTCTCGCCATCGGCCGGAGCCAGGCCACAGCCGTCCATGATGATCAGGAGTGCAGGAAGATGACGCTGTGCCATATGTCCTACTCGCCTGCCTTGACGACCATAGAGGCGAAGTCGGCAGCCTTGAGCGAAGCGCCGCCCACGAGGGCGCCGTCAACGTCAGGCTTGGCGACGAGCTCGGCGATGTTGCCGGGCTTGGCAGAGCCACCATAGAGAACGCGGATGCCGTTAGCGAGCTCCTCGCCAAACATCTCCTTGAGGGTCTCACGGATAGCGCCGCAGACCTCCTGAGCGTCCTCAGCGGTAGCGGTCTTGCCGGTGCCGATGGCCCAGATGGGCTCGTAGGCGACGACGACCTGCTTGGGGCAGGTGATCTCAAGACCGGCAAGGCCAGCCTTGACCTGGTTCACGACGTGCTCGACATAGGTGCCAGCCTCGCGGACCTCGAGGGACTCGCCGCAGCAGAAGACGGGAACAAGACCGGCGGCAACGAGAGCCTTGGCCTTCTTGTTCTGATCCTCGTCGGTCTCGTGGAAGTAGTCGCGACGCTCGGAGTGACCGATGATGCAGTAGGTGCAGCCAGCGGACTTGAGCATGTCGCAAGAGGACTCACCGGTGAAGGCACCCTTGGCCTCCCAGTACACGTTCTGTGCACCGAGGGCGATGGGGGCAGCCTGAATGCGGTCATGAACCGTGGTGATGTCAATGGTCGGAGGGCAGACGAGCACCTCGACGCCAGCCGGAACCTCGGGCAGAGCCTGAGCCAGCTCGTCGGCGAGCTTGGCGGCCTCGGCGACGTCGTTGTTCATCTTCCAGTTACCAGCGATAAGAAGGGTGCGATTAGGCATCGAGAAGCGCCTCCACTCCGGGCAGGGCCTTACCCTCGACGAGCTCCATGGAAGCGCCACCACCGGTGGAGATCCAGCTCATCTTGTCGGCCAGGTTGAACTTGTTGACAGCCGCGACAGAGTCACCACCGCCGATGATCGAGGTGCAGTCGGCTCGGCGACGGCCTCGGCGATAGCCTGGGTGCCGTGAGCGAAGTTGTCGAACTCGAAGACGCCCATGGGGCCGTTCCAGAACACGGTCTTGGCGCCCTTGACGGCCTCGGCGTAGAGCTCCTCGGTCTTGGGACCGATGTCCATGCCCTCACGATCGTCGGGGATAGCGTCGGAAGCGACAACCTCGGGGACAGCGTCCTCGCCAAAGTGATCGGCAACGCGGTTATCGATGGGGAGCAGGATCTTGACGCCCTTCTCCTCGGCCTTCTTGAGCATCTCGCCGGCGCGCTCGACCCAGTCCTCTTCCTTGAGGGACTGACCGACGGTCAGGCCCTGAGCCAGGAAGAAGGTGTAGGCCATGCCGCCACCGATGATCAGGGTGTCAGCGGAGTCGATGAGGTGATCAAGAACGCCGATCTTGGAGGAAACCTTGGAACCGCCGACGATAGCGACGAAGGGGCGCTCGGGCTCGGCGAAGATGCCGGTCAGCGTGTCGACCTCCTTCTCGAGCAGGAAGCCGGCGACGGCAGGCAGGTAAGCGGCGGGGCCCACGACGGAACCCTGGGCGCGGTGAGCGGTGCCGAAGGCATCGAGGACGAAAACGTCGCCATAGGAAGCGAGGATCTTGGCGATCTCGGGATCGTTCTTCTTCTCACGCTTGTCGAAACGGACGTTCTCGAGAACGAGGACCTTGCCCGGCTCGACGGCGGCGACAGCTCAGCAGCCTTCTCACCGTAGGTGTCGGCGACAAAGGCAACGTCGAGACCAGAGAGCTCGGCGAGCTTCTTGGCGACGGGCTCGAGGGACAGCTCGGGCTGGAAGCCGGTGCCTCGGGACGGCCGAGGTGGCTCATGAGGATGACGCGAGCATTGTGCTCGACGAGGTAGTTGATGGTGGGCAGGGCAGCCTTGATACGGGTGGTGTCACCAACGACGCCATCCTTGATAGGCACGTTGAAGTCAACGCGGACGAGAACGCGCTTGCCGTCGACATCGATGTCGCGGACGGTCTTCTTGGTAAAGGCCATGTTTGCTTCTACCTTTCGTACGTGTCTGCCTCCCATTACGGCAGACGATTTCCTATAAAAAGGGCGCGACCCTAGGGTGTAAGCCTATAAGGCCGCGCCCTTCTTTAGACGCTCAACGAGCTATTCGCTAAAAGCTAAATTAAGCAACGAACTTCTCGAAGTACTTGATGGTGCGGACCATCTGAGAGGTGTAAGAGTTCTCGTTGTCGTACCAAGAGGTGACCTGAACGAGGGTCTGGCCGTTGCCGAGATCATTGCACATGGTCTGAGTGGCGTCGAAGATGGAGCCGTGGGTCTCGCCGATGATGTCGGTGGAGACGATGTCATCCTCGTTGTAGCCGAAGGTCTCGGAGATGGTGGCGGCGTAAGCCTTCATAGCAGCGTTGACCTCGTCGACGGTGACCTTCTTGTCAACGACAGCGTAGAGGTTGGTGAGGGAGCCGGTCGCGTCGGGACGCGCTGGGCGGCGCCGATGAGCTTGCCGTTGAGCTCGGGGAGAACCAGGCCGATAGCCTTGGCAGCACCGGTGGTGTTGGGGACGATGTTAACGGCGCAGGCGCGGCTACGACGCTTGTTGCCCTTGCGCTGCGGGCCGTCGAGCGGCATCTGGTCGCCAGTCCAGGCGTGAATGGTGGTCATGATGCCGGACACGATGGGAGCGAAGTCGTTCAGACCCTTGGCCATCGGGGCGAGGCAGTTGGTGGTGCAGGAAGCAGCGGAGATGATGTTGTCCTCAGCGGTCAGCGTCTCATGGTTGACGTTGTACACGATGGTGGGCAGGTCGCTGCCGGCCGGAGCGGAGATGACGACCTTCTTGGCGCCAGCGTTGATGTGGGCCTGAGCCTTAGCCTTGCTGGTGTAGAAGCCGGTGCACTCGAGAACGACGTCGACGTCGAGGTCGCCCCAAGGCAGGTTGTTGGCGTCGGCCTCCTTGTAGATCTTGATCTCCTTGCCGTCAACGGTGATGGAATCCTCGCCAGCAACGACCTCGTGATCGCGAGCGTAGTTGCCCTGCGTGGAGTCGTACTTCAGCAGGTAAGCGAGCATATCGGGAGAGGTGAGGTCGTTGATAGCGACGATCTCGGAGCCTCATGACCGAACATCTGACGGAAAGCCAGACGACCGATGCGACCGAAGCCGTTAATAGCAACCTTTACTGCCATTGTGTCTCCTTTCGTAAGGCCCCCGCAAGCTACAGCGCCCGCCGTTGAGGCCCACAAACTAACCACTCGCCTAATATACCTTTTTTTTGACTTGAATTTCACGAGAATGCTCGAAATTGAAAATCAAATTTATGTTAAAACGTTTTAAAGAATAAAATAGCAGCTAAATCCGTATATAAGTCGATACTTCAAACTACCTGTTTGCTTCAATGAGCTTTTCAAGCCTCAAAACTCGATGGTAGAGGGCCGACTTCGACAAGGGAGGGTCTGCCATCTCCCCAAATCGCGCAGTGACAGATCGGGATAGCGCTCGCGCAGGTCGCAAAAGACCGCCAAGGCATCCGGAAGCGTATCGCGAAGGCCTCGCTGCTCGAGCTCATCGATAAGCGCAAGCTGATGCTGGGCAGCACCGGCGCTTCTGGTCTGGTTGGCGAGCTCGGCGTTCACGCGACGGTTCACATCGTTCTTAACCAACTTGACCGCGCGCGCCTCCTCAATCTCGGCAACGCTGCGCTTGGCACCAATCAGCTTTAATAAATGTTCGATTTCCTCAGCGCTCTTAATGTACACGGCATATGACCCCCGTCGTGCATTAACACGAGCATGGACCCCAATCTGCCCCAACAGGTCGCAAAGCCCCTTAGCATATTGCTCGCCCTGCACCGCGATCTCCAAATGAAAATCGCCGCGTGGATCGGCCACGAAGCCGCCCGCGATGAGCGCGCCGCGGATGTAGGCAAGCCTGCAGCAGGGACGGGCAACGATGTGTCGGGGAACACCAGCGACGAGCCCTCCCCTGCGGTCTAGAATGCCCAGCAGCACCAGAGCCTTGTCCAGGTCGGGTTGATCGGGCAGGGTAATGAGATAGTTACGGACCTTATGCAAGACCGATTTACGAACGGTGAATTCCGTTTTGAGCTTAAGGATGCGATGCGTCAGCGTGATCATCGTGCGCGCGACGGCTCCCGTCTCAGTCGCAACTGTCAAACGATACCGCCCAGAGCCGGTAAGCGAGAGCGTACCACTCACGCGCGTGAGGGCGGCAAGTGTCGACAAGTCGCAGTATTCACATTCGGGTTCGCAGCGCGCAAGCTCGTCGCGCACCTCAGCGGTAAATGACATGCAGGCCTATGCCTTCGTGTTGGCGCGCGACAGATCGCGGTGGGAGATGCTCACGTGATACTGGGCGCCTTCCAGGTAACGGGCCGTGGCCTCGGCAATGGCGACGCTACGGTGCTGTCCGCCCGTGCAGCCGATGGCGATAGAAAGCTGCGGTTTACCCTCCGCGATATAGCCCGGCATCACCGTATCGAGCAGCTGTGTCCAAGCCTTCCAAAACTCCTGCGTCTTGGGATGGTCCAGAACAAAATCGGAGACCTTTTTATCGAGACCGGTCATCGTGCGCATCTCGGGATCGTAGAACGGATTGGGCAGGAAGCGGACGTCGATCATAATGTCCGCCTCGACGGGCATGCCGTGCTTAAAGCCAAACGAGAACACGTGGACGTCCATGAGCTGCTGGTCGGACAGTTCGGAAAATGCCATACGTAGCTTGTTGCGCAGCGCAGAGGTGCGCAGACGGCTCGTGTCGATAATCATATCGGCTCGATCGCGCACGCCCTGCAGCTGAAGGCGCTCGCGCTGAATGGCATCGGCCGTAGTCTCCCCCGGCTTGGCAATGGGATGGCGGCGGCGATTTTCGCTGTAGCGACGAATCAGCACCTCGTCAGAAGCCTCCAGGAACACGATGTCGCAGCTCATCTCGCGCTCTTCGAGCGCGGCGACCGCATCGAGCAACTCGTCAAACAGTCCCTGGCTACGCAAATCGCAGGTGACGGCGAGATGCCTGCCCACGCCCGTATTGATGCCGACGAGCTCGGCAAGCTGGGCGATCAGACGCGGAGGCAAGTTGTCGATGCAAAAATAGCCCATGTCCTCGAACACGTGCATGGCCTGCGTGCGGCCCGAACCGGACATTCCGGTGATGATGACGATATCGGGGATGCGCTCCGAGCGCTCCGCCGCATCCATGGCATCTCCCTTTTGCATGTGCTGCCTCCCAAAACAAGCGCGGGACCCAGCAACCCGGATCCCGCGCGGTCAATTGCCTATATTGAGTATACCGCCCCGAGCGGATACGAGGCCCGTCTTACGCCTCAAGCGCAGCCTTGAACCAACTCGTAATACTCGTGGGGTGCGTGATGGCGGTGCCGACGACAACGGCCCAGGCGCCAGCATCGATCGCGGCGCGAGCCTCCTCGGGCGTGTGCACGCGGCCCTCGCAGATGATGGGAAGACCGGGGAATTCCTCGGTCGCCTGACGCAGGAGTGGCAGATCGGGACCGTCGGCCATAGTGCAGTCGATGGCGGCGACACCGTGAGAGAGCGTGGTGGATACCAGGTCGAAGCCCATATCAACCGCACGGCGAATGTCCTCGATGGTGGCACAATCCGCCATCAGGAGCACACCCTCCTCGTGCAGCGGACGGAAGGTATCCTCGACCGTCTTGCCATCGGGGCGCGGACGATCGGTGGCGTCGATCGCCACGATATCGGCACCAGCAGCAACGCAGGCGCGGGCGTGGCGCAGCGTCGGCGTGATGTAAACGCCCTCGCGTCCATCCTTCCACAGGCCAATAACAGGAACCTCACAGCGACCCTTAATGGCGGCAATGTCGGCAAGGCCCTGACAGCGAATGGCGGCGGCGCCGCCGAGTTCGCAAGCGCGAGACATTTGAGCATGGTCTCGGGCGTACGAAGCGGCTCGCCATATAGGCTGAACGCTCACGACGAGCTTTCCCTTCAGGGATTGAATCAAAGGATCGACGGTCATAAGGCTGCAACCTTTCTCAGAACAGCCTCCCGAGGCGTGTTGTCTCGGGAGGCTCCTACAGCAGATACGTTTACTTCAACGAGGCAAGAAGATGCTCAGCGGCACCGATGAGCGGAGCATCACCCTCCAGAGAACCGATGAGGATCGGCGTGTCCTGAAGCGGATCGAGCGCCTGGCTGGCATAGCCTCGTGCACCGAATCCTTCCACGTCTGCGAACGCCAATCGGGACCTTGGTGAATCACGCCGCCCGAAAGCACGATGACCTCAGGGTCCAGGATGTTAGCGAGCGAGCCCAAGCTGGCGCCCAGCGCAAAGCCGGCGTCGTGGATGACCTCGGTTGCCTTTGCGTCGCCCGCGCGGCACAGGTCGTTCACATCGCGACCGACCGAAGGACGGCTGGGGTCGACGCGGCCAAAGCGCTCATCGTACATACGACCAATGGAAGTGCCCGAAGCGACAGACTCAAGATGGCCGGAACGCCCGCAGGCGCAGGGAATGCCGGCGGCAGCCGAGCACTCGATGTGGCCCATATGGCCAGCAGCACCATGGAAGCCCTGCATCACGCGGCCGTTCTCGACATATGCGCCGCCAATGCCCGTACCGATGCCCAGGCACAAGACGGAGAACTTGCCCTTGCCGACGCCCCAGTGGGCCTCGCCCAGAGCATGAGCCTGCACGTCGCCTACAACGGCAACGGGAAGACCGAGATCCTCACGCAGACGCGGCCCCAACTGAACGCCGGACCAGCCGGGCATGATCTCATTGGCATACGCGATGGCGCCCGTCTTGGGATCGACGACGCCGGCGGCACCGATACCGACGCCAAGGACCTCGACATCGGGATTCGCCTCGAGAGCAGCCTTGATGGACGCCTCAATACGCTGGAAGACGGCCTCGCCGCCCTCTTGGGCCTCCGTGGGAACCTCGGCCTCAAAAACGGGATGGGGCACACTACCGTCAGCCGGGTACTCCATGATGGCAGTCGCAATCTTAGTTCCGCCGATATCGACAGAGCAGACGTACTTGTTCTCCATGTCGCTCTCCTTCGGAGATAAAAACAACTACAGGAAATGCGCCGTCAGGCTAGCCGTCACAGCGCAGTAAAGGTTATCCAGGTGCCCAAGATCGCCGAGAAACCGTGTGGCCATTGACCGAATGGGTCATGGCCACACGGTTGAACGGCGAGGTCGGATGCCTGGGAAAGCTTTACAGGAGGCCGTTGTCCTGGAGGACCTTCCTAATAGCCTCGACGTTCTCGCCGGTCATGGCCTTCACCGGGCGCGGCATGGTCGGGCTGTCGAAGATACCCATGAGGTTCATAGCGGTCTTGAAGGCGCCGACGCCACCGGCATAGCCTGGACGCCCGAGGTGACATCCCAGATGTGCGAAATCTCATTGAGGCGATCCTGCTCGGCCTTGACGGTAGCCAGTCACCAGCCTGAGCGGCTTCCACTGACGAACGTAGCCCTCGGGCTCAACGTTGGCGAGACCCGGGACAGAGCCGTCGGCGCCACCGAGGTAAGCGCCGTCGACAACAACCTCGTGGCCGGTGAGGATGCTCATCGGATGGCCGTTCTTCTCGTTCTCCTGAACGAGGTAGCGGAACGAGATGTCATCACCCGAGGAATCCTTGACGCCAGCAAGGACGCCCTCGGCGCCGAGCTTGGCAAGGAGCTTCCAGGGGAGCTTGGTGTGAACGCAGACGGGAATGTCATAGGCAAAGATGGGCAGGTCAAGCTCCTCGTGCAGGATGCGGAAGTGCTCCTCGACCTCGGTCATGCCCTGCAGGGCATAGAACGGGCAGGTGGCGACGAGGGCATCGGCGCCCAGCTCCTGAGCGACCTTGCCGTGCTCAATCATGCGCTCGGTCTCGGTATCGATGATGCCGACCAGAACAGGCACGCGGTGGTCGACGATGCGGACGGCCTCGGCGATGATCTGGCGACGACGCTCGTCGGTGGAGAAAACGACCTCACCCGAAGAGCCCAAGAAGAACAGGCCATCGACGCCGGCATCGATCATGCGGTTGATGCTGCGCTCAAAGGAGGCAACATCGAGCTGGTGATCTTCGGTATCGGGAACAACGACGGGAGGGATAACGCCGGTGAATTTCTGAGTTGCCACAAGAATCTCCTTAGTTGTCTGGCGGGCGGCCCTATGCCACCCACTCTTGTTGGCAGTGTCCAGGCCGTCTAGGCCAAAGAACACGAGTGGAACGTTTGGTTAAAAAAGTCTACGACTTCGTTTTCGAACGCATTGATGCGCTCGTGAGCGTATTTTGCATAGATGATATGCCTCCGGTCACACTCAAGACCGTTGAATACGGCAAACTGATCCTTGGGATCGCTCACGGTATCCATAAGCGATGTGCCCATGAGCACCGATCCGCGCACCCGAGACGACAGCACCTCGAGGCCTCCAGGAAGCGGATTGGCAACCGCCGTGCGGGCGAGGCCCCGCTCGTCCAGAGCAGAAACCGCCAGCGCGACTCCGCCGCCAAGTCCCTCGCCCCATGCAAAGATGCGGTCGGGGTCCATGCCATCAAGATTGCGCGCGACCTCCGCCAACGCGCAGCCCCAACGGACGCGCCTGACAAAAGCAGGCGAGGTAATCCCCTGCCGCAGATCGCTGGGTCCAATCGCCTCATCGTCCAGCGCAAGCACGGCATATCCCATGGCCGCAAACCTCGTCATGTGATGCCATCCCCGCACGGGTCGGTCGATGTCGTGAAACATCAGACATAGCGGCACAAGCTCGGATGCTCGGGCGCGACCGGCAGGCTCGATCAAACGTGCGTGGACCACATCGCCACCAAGCTCAAAGGAAACCTCGGAGTAGCGGGCATACGGATTGGCGAAATCGATCGCCGTAATGGCCAGGCCTTGAATCTCAAGATTCATAGCACATGTCTCCAAATCAGAAACATCTGCCTGAACATCACCGTGCCAGTCCCGATATTCAGAGAGCCTTGACGAAACCGTCCCGGGAATCCCCACAAGGTCGGGGACAATCAGCTCGCCGACATTGCTCTCGCACTTAGACATGAGCCTCCCCTCCCTTGCAGAAAAACGGAATGATCAGATCGTCAAAATCCTGAATCTCCTCGTGGCCAAAGCCTTCAAAGAACTCATGACGCTTTTCACAGGTCAGGTTGTTATAGACCGCAAACTGCGTCGCTGGCGGACAGACGGTATCGGCTGTGCCGGTGCCAAACAGCACGGGGCATTTGACCATAGGGGCAAAGTTCTTGGAATCGAAGTACGCCAGCTTGGCATAGGCTTCGTCGATACGAGTCGAGTCCTCGTCAAACCAGCGAGACCAATAGCGCAGGCCCTCGTAGGCAATGTCGTCGGCATCCAAGTCCCAGACCAGGCGGAAATCCGACAGGAAGGGATAGAGGATGGCGGCGCGATTGATAAGCTCGCTGTTAAGTGCACAGGTCGCAATGCCCAAACCGCCGCCCTGCGACGCGCCGTTCACAAACACACGGGCAAGATTGATGCCCTCGAGCTCGCGAACGATGCGACACAGGATGCGAATATCTTGGTGCAAGCGGACATAGTAGAGGTTGGCCGGGTCGCCGTCGATACCGGCGACGATATGGCCCGCGACCGTTGTGCCCTCAAATCCACCAATGTCCTCGGAGGGACCTCCTTGACCGGGGCAGTCGAGGGCGATGAGTGCCATGCCCATGCCCGCAAACGACGCCTGCTCAAACCAGCTGCGGCTTGCACCCGGATATCCATGGAACTGAAGTACCAATGGCACGGGCTCGTCCGAGACGGGTTTAAGGTACTTGGCATGCAGGCGAGCGCCACACATGCCGGTATACCAGAGGTCGAAAAGCTGGCAGGTCACGGCATCTGTGACCGATGCCGTCTCGATCGCATAGTCAAGCCCGACCGCGTCGGCCTCGGCCATGCGATCCTTCCAAAAGAGATCGAAATCTGATGGACGGGGCATGGCGCCTCGATATTCACCAAATTGATGTTGTAGCTCCTGAGCACTTGGCATGGCTCGTGAACCCAACCTTTCGAAATCGCAACGGAGGTGCGCCCGGCAAGGGAACCGGGCGCACGGGAGGGAAAGCGAGGCTACTCGCCGAGCTTGGGATGCAGCAGCGACGGCGCAGCGCCGAGCAGCATCTTGGTGTAGGGGTCCTGGGGGTGCTGGAAGACCTGCTTGGCCTCGCCCTGCTCGACGATCTTGCCGCCATTCATAACGATGATGTCGTCAGAGATATAGCGGACCGTCTGGATGTCATGGCTGATGAACACCATGGCCAGGCCGAGCTCCTTCTTAAGGTCGGTCAGCAGGTTCAGAATCTGCGCGCGGACCGAAACGTCCAGAGCCGAGGTTGGCTCGTCGGCGATGATGGCATCGGGGTTCAGCGACAGGGCACGGGCAATTGCGACGCGCTGGCGCTGGCCGCCCGAAAGCTGGCCGGGAAGAACCTCGGCGGCGGAGCTGGGCAGACCGGTGAGCTCCAAGAGCTCCTTGACGCGCTTCTCCTGCTCGGCTCGGTACCCAGGTTGTGGACGCGCATGGGGTCGAGCAGTTGCTCGCGAACGACCATGCGGGGGTTGAGTGCCGTGGCCGGGTTCTGGAACACGACCGAGATGACGCGACCCATGTGGCGACGGTCCTCGCGGTACGTTTGGTAACGTCCTTGCCTTAAAGTAGACCTTGCCGCTCGTGGGGGCCTGCAGGCCGCACATGACGTTGGCGGTGGTGGACTTACCGCAACCGGACTCGCCGACGATGCCGATCGTCTGACCGGGCATGAGCCTAATCGTTACACCCTGGACGGCGTGAACCAGGTTAGGGTGCAGAATCGAGCCGGTACGGGTCCTAAAGGTGACGTGGACGTCATCAAGGAAGATGATCGGCTCGACGCCGTTGACTGCGGTCTCGCTCATCTACATCACCTCCGCGTGAGGGGTCAAACCATTTGCCTTGAGCACTCGTCGGGGAGCTCGGAATAGAAGTGCTCGGTGCCGGGCACGCGCTTGAAGACCGGACGGGTGTCCAGGCCAATACGCGGATGGCTCGAGCGGGGCGCGAAGCGATCGCCCTTGGGGAAATCGCGCGGGCTCGGAACGGCGCCGGGCACCTGGTGCAGGCGGCCCGAACCGCTCTCGATGGACAGGACGGAACCCAGAAGACCGCGGGTGTACTCGTGGATCGGGTTGGTGAGCAGCTCCTTGGTGGGCGCCTGCTCGATAACCTGACCGGCGTACATCACCGTGATGTTATGGGCGACCTCGGCGACCAGCGCCAGGTCATGCGAGACGAAGATCATGCAAAGCCGAGCTTGGCCTGAAGATCGTTGAGCAGCTTGATGACCTGCTTCTGGACGGTAACGTCCAGGGCGGTCGTGGGCTCGTCGCAGATGACCAGCTTGGGGTCGCGGGTAAGGGCCATAGCAATCAGAACGCGCTGACGCTGACCACCGGAAAGCTCGTGCGGATAGCTCTCGAGCGTACGCTTGGGGTCGAGGCCCACGAGCTCCAGGAGCTCCTCGGCGCTACGGGTGCCGCCGCGCTTGGTGAGCTGCTTCATCTGGGCAGAGATGAGCATGGAGGGGTTGAGCGAGGACAGGGCGTCCTGATAGACCATGGCGATATCGGTACCGCGCAGGCCGAACCACTCCTTCTTGCTCATCTTGAGCAGGTCACGGCCCTCCCAGAGGACCTCGCCGGAAAGATGTTCGTCATCGTCGGTCAGGCCCATGATGGCCAGCGTGGTGATGGACTTACCGCAACCGGACTCGCCCACCAGGCCCATAGTCTGGCCAGGACGGACGTCAAAGTTGACATGGTCGACGACGTTGATATCGCCGTGGTGCTCAAACTGGATGCAGAAGTCACGGACCGAAAGGATCGGTTCGACAGACTCGTCGGGCACATGGCGATCGTCACGCTTGAGCTCGACATCGCGCAGGGCTCCAAGGCGAGCGGAGAGGGACTGGGCCTGCTCCTTGTAGGCGCGAACGGGGTCGGAGACCAGCAGGTCGGCCTCGCGGCGCTTGGAGGAATCGGTCGGATCCAGGGCGGCGGAGGGAGCAGCGGCCATGGCGTCGGTAATGCCCTCGGAGAGGATGTTGAGCGCCAGGCAGGTGATCATGATGCCAGGCCCGGGAACAGCGCCTGCCACCAACGGCCGGCGAGCACGCCGCCGCGGGCGTCGCTAGGATGTTGCCCCAGGTAGCGGTGGCTCCTGGATACCAGCGCCGATGAAGGTCAGCGAAGCCTCGAAGATGATGGCGTCGGCGACCAGGGTAACGGTGAAGACCATGATCGGGGCGATGCAGTTACGCAGAACATGCTTGATCAAAATCCACGGAGCTTGGCGCCGGAAACGATGACCGCGCGGACATAGTCCTCGCCGTACTCGGACACGATGTTGGCGCGCACGATACGGGCAATCTGCGGAGTGTACATAAAGCCGATGGCGAAGATGATCGACGGCACGGAGTTGCCAGGATGGAGACGAAGACGGCCGCGAGGGCGATGCCCGGGATGGACATGATGATGTCCAAGATACGCATGATCGTCTCGGAGACGGCCTTGCGCGAAACCGCTGCAAGGGCGCCCACGACCGAGCCGCAGACCAGAGCCATGGCAGTGGCGCCAAAGCCGATAATCAGCGAGTAACGACCACCGTAGAGCATACGCGACAGAATATCGCGACCCTTATCGTCGGTACCGAAGATAAATCCGTTGCCGGGAGCCTGGCGAGCCGTAAAGATCTCGACCGGGCTATAGGGGGCAAGAAGGGGCGCCAGAATCGCAGTCAGGGCGACCAGCGCCAGCACGACGGCGGCAATCTTAGAAGACAGCGTCATCTTCTTCCAGCCACCGAGCTTGAGCCCCTTGGAGGCAGCCTTCTCGAGCTGCTCGGTTTGCTTCTCTCGAATCTTTACCATAATCTACACCGTCCTGATGCGCGGGTTGATGAGCAGGTAGAGCATGTCAACCACGATGTTGATGATGATGAAGCAAGAGCAACGACGATAACGACGCCCTGAACCAGGTTCGCCTCGTTGCCCTGAACGCCCTGCAGAATCGCGGTGCCCATGCCGGGGAGGTTGAAGATAACCTCGATGACGACGCGCCGCCCATGAGGTAACCGATCTTAAGACCGAGGGTGGTGACCGGGGTGATCAGCGCATTGCGAAGGACGTTGATACCGACGACGACCTTCTCGGGAACGCCGGCACCGCGAGCCATACGGACATAGTCCTTGTCGAGCTCCTCGACCATGGCGGTACGCACGATACGAGTCATCTGGCCCGTCAGCGGAAATGCCAAGGCGATGGCGGGCATAATCATGCGGCCCAGATAACCAGCCGGATTCGTGGTGAAGTGAGGCAGAGCACCCGATGCCGGGAGCACCTTAAGGTAGGAAGAGAACAGCAGGATCAACAGAACGGCAAGCCAGAACGACGGGGTTGCCAAGCCGGCGATGGAAAAGACGCGGATCACTTGGTCCGGCCATTTGTCGCGATACAGTGCCGCGATGACGCCGAGCAAAAACGAAACGACCGCACCGATGGCAAGGCCGATGAAGGTCAGCTGCATCGTGACGGGCAGGGCCGTGGAGATGCGCTTGGCAACGGAGTTGCGAGCAGCACCATAGGTGCCCATGTCGCCATGGATCAAATCGCCCATATAGCGCACGTAGCGCACGGGCCAGGGGTCGTCCAGACCATACTTCTCATGGTACTCGGCAACCGCCTCGGGCGAGGCACCGTCACCCAACGCCGTGTAGGCGGGGTCGGTCTTGGAGAACGACATAAGGAAGAACACCAGGACGGTGACGCCCAATGCCATGATCGGCAGCGCCACAAGACGCCTTCCAATCAAACGTAGCAAGTTGTTCACGTTCTCTCCCCTTTCTTTTGTCGGTAGGACCAACTGGTATATGAGTACGGATACTCATTACAAGACCCGAGCGACATCGTTGCCGCCCGGGTCTTTGTTTCAACTATGAGGATACGGTCCCAACGACCGACATCCTGCATACAGACTCAAGCGAGTCTTACGCCTTGACGGTCGCAACGCCCCTGAAGGACATGCTCGTCGTACCGATGCCCTTGAAGCCATCGAGGGCCTCGCCGTTGGGCGCAGTGGACGGATCGTCCCAGGAAGCGGAGACGGTCTTGACGTGGACAACGGGGTACAGAACGGCATTGTCGGCAATGATGTCGAAGCACTCGTTCCACTTCTTCTGCTGCTCGTCGCCCTCGGCGGCAAGAGCCTCGTCCATGAGACCGTGGAGCTTCTGCCACTCAGCGGACTCCTTCCACGGGCAACGGGTCTGCATCCAGACGTTGTCGCCGTACCACCAGTTGAGCAGCAGGTCGGGGTCGGCACCGAAGCAGGAAGGATCGCCAGGGGCAAGGAGGATATCGTAGGCCTCGCCGCCGTCGATGGCAGCGTAGGTGGCCGGCGAGGTATCGGTCTGGATGGTCACATCGAAGCCGAGAGCGTCGAGGTCGTTCTTGACCTGGGCGGCCATGCCCTTAATCTGCTCGTTGTCGGTGGTGCGCAGGGTGATGGCACCCGGGGTGATGCCAGACTCCTCGATGAGCTTCTTAGCCTTCTTGCGTCGGTCTTGTACACCGTGGAAGCCTCATGATAGTTGGTGAAGCTCTTGGGCAGGTAGCAGCTGGCAGCGGTGGCAAGGCCGGCGAAGGTGTTGCTGACCATCTTCTCGGTGTCGAGCGCATACATGACAGCCTGACGGACCTTGACGTTGTTCCAAGGCTCCTTGGCGACGTTGAACATGATGAAGCGGGTGCCGAAACCCTGAACGTTATCGATCTTGCAGCCGGCGCTCTCGAGCTGGTCGACGGCGTCAGCGGTAACGAGCTCCATAACGAGCGTGGAGCCCTCCTGCTGAGCGGTAACGCGAGCGGTGGGGTCGGTCAGGATGCTGTACTGGATCTTCTTATCCTCGGCAGCATACTCACCGTTGTACTCGGGGTTGGGAACCAGGGTGATCTCGGTATCGGAGATAGAGTCGTACATCCAGGGGCCGGAGCCGATCGGCTGCTTGGCGCGATCCTCCTCGGTCTGGGTGGCCGGGGTAACGCGGACGATGGCCAGACGATCCTTGAGCAGGGAGAAGTTGGGGACCTTGGTCTTGACCGTCACGGTGCTGGCGTCCTTGGCCTCGATGGACTCGAAGGGCTGGAAGAACGGAGCATAGGTAGCGGAAGCGGCGCAAGCGGTGTAGGAGGCAACGACATCGTCAGCGGTGACCTCGGTGCCATCGGAAAACTTGGCGCCCTTGCGGATGGTGACCTCGAAAGTGGTGTCGTCCACAGACTTGGGATCGTCGGTGGCGAGCTCGTTGAAGGTGCTGTAGTCGTGGTAATCGATGCCGTAGAGGCCCTCGACGACGTGCCAGTTAGCACCCAGGCCCACAGCGGAGCCGGTGCTGGCGGGATCGAAGCTGGACGGAGCGTAAGCGGAACCAGCGGTGATCACGCCGCCGCCACGGTTGGCGGAATCGGTGGAACCGGAAGCGGAACCCTCGTCGTTGGAGCTGCCACCGCAGCCGGTGAGACCAAGCCCTGCGACAGCAGCGACGCTGCCGGTGAGGCCGAGGAACGAACGCCTGGACATACCCTTGTTGATGATGGCCATGTCTTCTCCTATCAATAGAGAATCTTACCCGGGAGCACCTAGACGTGCCCCCGCGCAACTTGCGGACGATATATACCTTACCTACCGACGAACCAACTGAGGTGCCGCGCTCGGCGACCGATACATACATACGCTTGAACGGTATTTACTACCGTTCACCGAATTCATTGACAAACGATTCGCCAGACAGTATGTATCGACGAGGTGAGATATCAGTCTTCGTCAACCCGCAGGATAGCAGGGTTGTTCACCATGGCTAGTCAAACGTTTTAGCGTTAATTAAACCCGAAATCGGCTGGTAATCGCCGTGAAATAAATGATTGAAAATCACGCAATCATGTATATCAGTTGTTTAGAGGCGTGTTTAGTTTTCGGATTGCTTTGCCGCCGCCTCGGCGCGCTCGGCATTCCATGCAACGAGCGCCTCGTGAACCGCTTTGGCGACATCGGCAGGAATGCTCGACTTCCGCGATCTCTTGCTCGCTCGCCGCGCGCAAACGCTTCATCGAGCCAAAATGGCGCATAAGGCACGTTTTCTGGTGGGTCCCACGCCTGGAACGTCATCGAGTACCGAAACCGTCATGGCTTTATCGCGCAATTCGCGATGGAACGTGATGGCAAAACGGTGCGATTCATCGCGCACCTGTTTAATTAGATAGAGCGACGCGGACCCGGTCGGCAGCACGACGGGAGTCTCGTCCCAAGGCACGAAAACCTCCTCATCGGCCTTTGCAAGCCGCAAACTGGTATATCGAGCCCAAGAGCCTCAAGTTGCTTGATCGCAGCGGTCAATTGCGGCTTACCGCCATCGACAACGAGCAAATCGGGGCGCGAGCCAAAGCGCTCGTCGGCCATGCGCTCGGGAGCATAGCGTCGTCCCAAAACCTCGGACATCGACACGAAGTCGTTTGCCTCGTCCAATTCGGCCTGAATTTTAAAACGACGGTACTGGCTCTTGTCGGCGCGCCCGTTGGTAAACACCACCATCGAGCGACCGTAAAGGTGCCATGCAGTGTAGAGATATCGAAGCACTCGATACGCAACGGCGGCGATGGCAGCGCCAACGCACTTTCGAGCTCCAGGAGCGCTTGATTGGTGCGGTCGTCAGCGTACCCCGTTCGCATCATGTAGCGCATGAGGCATGGCGCGCATTTTTGGATGCCATATCGAGCAGACGGTGCTTTTCGCCACGCTGCGGCCTATGGAGATGGCAGGAACGCTCGCGCTTGCCCGCAAGCCACTCCCCCAGCGCCTCCGCATCCTCAAGCTCGACGGAAAGGTTGACCTCAGCTGGAATATCAGCCGTCTCGTCGTAATAGCGCTTAAGAAAGCCCGACTGGAGCTCTTCCTCGTCAACATCAAGGCCCTTGTCGAGAATGAACTCGCAGGTGCGAACTGTTCGGCCCTCGCGAACGACGAAGACGCAAGCGGCGGAGATGGTCTCCTCGCGATAGAACCCGATGACATCGATATCGACACTGGAGGGAAAAACGACTTGCTGACGATCGTCCAGACCCCTGATGACCTCCAAACGACGTTTGACGCGTGCCGCGCGTTCAAAGTCGAGCGCCTCGGCGGCATCCATCATCTCGGAGGTCAGCTCATCGACGACATCCTTGCGATGGCCCGACAAAAAGCGCTCGACACGCTTGACGTTCTTGGCATAGTCTGCCGGGGAAATCGCGCCGACACACGCACCCGGGCCGCGCCCGACATGGTAGTCAAAGCAGGGGCGCCCGTTTTGCGCGCAAATCATATTGACGATGTCTTCCTCGCCCTTGTGGGACTCGACGATACGGCGGCAACGACGCCACTCCGCACAGGATGCGGAGCAGATGGGGATAACCTTGCGCAGCGTATCTATCGTCTCACGTGCCGCACGGCTATCGGTATAGGGTCCAAAATAGCGCGTTCCCGGCTTATGCCGCTCACGCGTATATTTGATAGCGGGATACAGGTCGCCCTTTGTAATGGCGATAAAGGGGTAGCTCTTGTCATCCTTGAGGTCGACGTTAAAGTACGGATGGTACTGACCAATCAAATTGCGCTCGAGCACCAACGCCTCGTGCTCGGTCTCCACCACGATATAGTCAAAGCTCGCCACCAGCTGCATCATCAGCGGGATCTTCTGACGCTCATCCTGCAGCGTCACGTATTGACGCATGCGGGCGCGTAGGTTTTTCGCCTTGCCCACGTAGATGACATCGCCCTTGGCGTCTTTCCAAAGGTAGCAGCCGGGCTGCGTGGGAACGCGCGAAACCTGCTCGGCAAGCGTTGGAATGTTGTCGTGACCGGCCACACGCACCTACTTGCGACGAAGCAGCGCCGAGACCTCGGGCATCTTAAGGACGACGGCAAGACCAAAGGTAACAGCAAGCGAGACGACACCCGCAACGCAAACGTAGCCAAGAGTAATCAGAATCGAGCCGCCAAGTGCCCCGACAAAGTGCTCAAGCGCCCACATGACGCCGGCGCCTGCGGCAGCACCCAAGCCACCGAGCAAAAGGCCAAAGAAACCGCCATGCAGGATAGATTTAACCTGAAGACCACGCAGACGACGACGCAGCCACCACAGCGAGCAACCGACCAAGATCACGTAGTCGACGACATACGAAAGCGCGATTGCCGGCATACCGAAGCCCAGCACAACGCCAAACAGCAGAACCGAGCCGGCCTGGCCGATGGCGGAATACAGGCAATAGCGGCTATAGGGCTTCATGTCGAGCAAGGCAGAGAAGCTCTTCTGCATCAGCACGACCACGCCGTAGAGCGGCAGCGAGAAGGCCAGGTAGACAAGGAACTCGGACACCAGCGCCACGCCGGACTCATCGAACTTGCCAGCGCAGTAGATCATGTTGAGCGGACGCGCGAAGACAATCAGGTACAGCGCGAACGGAACCAGGAAGAACAGCATCTGGGCGACGCCACGCGAAATGCCCGTGCGAACGCTGTCGTAATCCTTCTCCTGTGCGTCGTGAGAGAGCTCGGTATAGAGCGCCGTCGAAAGCGAGGCGGCAATCAGCGCGTAGGGCAGCGTGTACCACAGGCGCGCATAGGCGATGACGGAAGGACCGGTCTCGGGCTGGACCACCAGCGCGGCAGCGTTCGTGATAGAAGTCGAGACAAACATGCACACCGTAGCGAGCAGCGTCGGGATACCGAGCGCAATCGTCTGGCGCAGTGCGGGGTCCTTAAAGTCGATATGGATATGGGGATGCACGCCGTGCTTGCCAAGCGCGGGGATCTGACAAGCCATCTGAACAAAGACACCGAGGGTCGTACCGGCCGCAATCAAGATGATGCCGGCACGTTCGCCAAACTGTGCGGACACGGGCGCAAAGCCCATAAAGCTCGCAATGACGATCACATTGTTGAGGACCGGGGCAAACGTCGACCAGAAGTAGTCGCGGTGTGCGTTGAGAACGCCCGAGAACACCGAGCCCAAACCATAAAACAGAATTTGGATAGCAAAGAAGCGGAACATGAACGCAGCGGTATCCATGCTGCCGCCATCGCCCGAAAGGAACGACTGCGTCCAAATAAAGCCGGGAGCAAACACGGTGCCCAGCAGCGAGATGCCGCCCAGCAGCAGAAGCAGAATACCGAGCAGGTTGCCGACATACTCGTTCGAGGCCTCGCGACCCTGCTCACGCCTCACGCCCATGTACACGGGCAAAAACGCCGTCACGAGCATGCCGCCCATCACGAGTTCGTAGAGCATATTGGGCAGGTTGTTGGCGACCTGATAGGAAGACGAGAGCAGCGACATGCCGATAGCGGCCGCCATTGCCCACGTGCGGATAAAACCGGTAACGCGAGACACGATGGTCAGGATGGTCATAAGCCCGGCGGAACGACCAACCGTGGAGTAGTCCGACGAGCCCATGTCGTCAGCGTCGTCTCGCGACGAAGAAGCTTCGGATGAGGGTGTCTGAGGCGCAGATTCTTTTGCAAAATGAGCTCCGCACTTCAATTCTTCCTGCGGCATCGCTCAGTCCTCTCTCGTAATCGGGGCGACCGTCGCCCCGCAAAATGCAATTAAATCATCAGGTGCAAGCTCAAGCTGATAACCACGCTTGCCTCCCGAAATAAAAATGGTATCCCAAAGGACACATGTCTCATCAATGAGCGTCCGGTAGCGTTTTTTCATACCGACCGGACTGCAGCCGCCGCGAACGTAGCCAGTCGCCGCAAGCAAATCCTTCACATGCATCATGGCCAAGGACTTCTCCCCCGCGGCACGCGCGGCGGACTTTAGATCGAGCTCGTCGGCAACAGGGATGCAGCACACGACGTGGTCGTTGGACGGCGTCACGCAGACCAAGGTCTTAAATCCTTGTCCGGGCTCCTCGCCAAGCTGCTCCGAAATCGCGACCCCCAGGCCCGCCGACTCATCACCATCGTCTTCGTACGTATGTAGAACATAGGAAATGCCGGCGCTTTCCAGCTCGCGCATCGCATTGGTTTTTGGCGTCTTTACAGCCTTTGCCATGGCATATCCTTTCCCTCGCATTCGGACGCAAGGATTAAGTATATGTCCAATTCGGCTGCATACGTCACTTCGACACAGCAAGCGCCATCGAATCACAAGGAGTCGATGCGCCCATAACTGAATCGCCTATTTATTGAGCATCAAGTTGAGCCTGACGCTCCCGGTCACGCCTGAGCAACGGCGCCAAAAACTTGCCCGTATAACTCTGCGGACAGTCCGCAACCTGCTCCGGTGTGCCCGAAACCACGACGGTTCCGCCGCCGTTACCGCCCTCGGGGCCCATATCGATCAGGCGGTCGGCAACCTTGATGACATCAAGGTTGTGTTCAATCACCAGCACCGTGTTGCCCGCATCGACCAAGCGCTGCAGCACATCGAGCAGCTGGCGGACGTCCTCAAAATGAAGGCCGGTCGTCGGCTCATCCAAAATATAGAACGTCTTGCCCGTCTGGCGTCGATGAAGCTCCTTGGCGAGCTTCACACGCTGCGCCTCGCCGCCCGAGAGCGTCGTAGCGGGCTGGCCCAGGCTCACGTAGCCCAAGCCTACATCGTACAGCGTCTGGAGCTTGCGCTTAATCTGCGGGATATTCCCAAAGAAGGCCAGTGCTCGGTGACGCTCATGTCGAGCACGTCCGAGATGGTCTTACCACGGTAGGTGACCTCAAGCGTCTCGCGGTTATAGCGTTTGCCGCCGCAGACCTCACAGGGGACATAGATATCGGGAAGGAAGTGCATCTCGATCTTAATTTGTCCGTCGCCCTTGCATGCTTCGCAGCGACCGCCGCTCACGTTAAAGGAGAAACGTCCCGGCGAGTAGCCGCGCGCCTTCGACTCCGGCGTACTCGCAAACAGCGCGCGAAGATCATCCCACAGGCCAATGTACGTAGCAGGGTTGGAACGCGGCGTGCGGCCAATCGGCGACTGGTCGATATCGATAACCTTATCGATACACTCGATGCCCTCGATTTTCTTATACGGACCCACAGGCGCGTCGAACGGTGAATGGCATTCGTAAGGCAGGTGCGATAGTGTCGGTAACCAGGGAGCTCTTACCCGATCCCGACACGCCGGTAACGACCGTAAGCGTACCAAACTCGATCTTGGCGGTAACGTTTTTGAGGTTGTTGGCGCGGGCGCCCGTGATCTTAAGGCAGCCGCGACCGGGCTTGCGGCGCTCATCGGGAACCCGGATCATTCGTTTGCCGGTCAGATAAGCGCCCGTCATCGACTCGGGACACGCCATGATATCGGCAGGCGTTCCCGCCGCGACTACGTGTCCGCCGTTCACGCCCGCGCCGGGGCCCATGTCGATCACATAGTCGGCAGCACGAATCGTATCCTCATCATGCTCAACGACGATGACGGTATTGCCGATATCGCGCAGGCGCTCAAGCGTCTTGATCAGGCGCTCGTTATCGCGCTGATGGAGCCAATCGATGGCTCGTCCAAAATGTACAGGACACCCATGAGCCGGCGCCGATCTGCGTTGCCAGGCGAATGCGCTGGGCCTCGCCTCCGGAAAGCGTCGCCGAGGCACGGTCGAGGGTCAGATAGTCGAGTCCGACATCGACCAGAAAGCGCAGGCGCTCCAGGATTTCCTTAACGATGCGCCCGCCGATAAATTGTTGGCGCTCGGTAAGCTCCAGGCCCTCAAAAAACTCGAGCGACTCGCGGCACGACAGGCAGCAGACCTCGTAAATGGACTTACCGCCTACGGTAACGGCGAGCATCTCGGGGCGCAGACGAGCACCGTGACATCGAGCACGGCTCTTCGCGAATATATTTCTCCAGGCGAGCCCTGGTGTTCTCATTCGTCGTCTCGTTATAGCGCTCGTACAGGATATTGCGCACGCCCGAGAACTTGGTGTCCCACTGGCTGCGACGCCCATCGAGCTTTTGATAGTCGACCGAAATCTTCTGGTCGCCCATGCCGTCTAAAAACGCGCGACGCACCCGCGGAGGCAGATCCTCCCACGGCGTATCGACGCTCACCTTAAAGTGTTTGCAGACCGCAGCGAAAATCTGCGGATAGTAGTTAGAGTTGCCAAACAGGCTGCCAAAGACCCCGTCGGCGATCGACTTCGAGGGGTCTTCGATTAGCGCTTCGGCATCGACCGTCTTCTTAAAGCCCAGGCCATCGCACTCGGGACATGCGCCATAGGGCGCGTTGAACGAGAAATCGCGCGGCTGCAGGTCGTCGATGGAATGCCCGTGCTCCGGGCACGCCAGCGCCAGCGAATACTCCAGCAGCTCGCCCTCGGTTCCCTCGGGAGCGTCGCGGTCGGGCAGCATGTACACGTTCACGTTACCGTGCGCCAGTGCCGTCGCCTGCTCAACGGACTCGGCAATGCGACCCAGCGAGTTCTCGCGAATCACGATGCGGTCGACCACGACCTCGATATCGTGCTTGAATTTCTTATCCAAATCGATAGGGTCATCAAGCGAGCGAACCTCGCCGTCGACACGCACGCGGCTAAAGCCCTCGGCGCGAAGGTCCTCAAACAGCTTGGTGTACTCGCCTTTTCGCCCGCGCACCACCGGTGCCAGCACAAACGCGCGGCGGCCCTCCCCCGCCGCCAGGACCTTATCGGCGACCTGGTCGGTCGTCTGGCGCTCAATGACGCGGCCGCATTCGGGACAGTGCGGGGTGCCCACACGGGCGAACAGCAGACGCAGATAGTCATAAATCTCGGTTACGGTGCCAACCGTCGAGCGAGGGTTTTTAGATGTCGTCTTTTGGTCGATCGACACCGCCGGCGAAAGGCCGTCGATTGAATCCAAGTCGGGTTTGTCCATCTGGCCCAAGAACTGGCGCGCATAACTCGAAAGGCTCTCGACGTATCGACGCTGGCCCTCGGCATAGATAGTGTCGAATGCCAGCGAACTCTTGCCCGAGCCAGAAAGACCGGTAATGACCACGAGTTGGTCACGCGGAATGGAAACATCGATATCACGGAGGTTGTGCTCACGAGCGCCGCGAATAACGATAGAGGAATCAGACATGGAAGCTCCTTGCCTCCTATTGCATCGAATCATACTGCCGATGAGTTTAGCGCACTCGACGCGCACAGATGTTCGTAATACAAGATTCGCAGACCTTTAGCTTTGCGTATCGGGCGCTTTGTTTCTCGAAATGCCGTGGAAAGGTTACAGTAATCTAATACTGAACTTAATTTGCTGTACCAGAGGAACGTCCATGACCGAAGATATCCCCCTTGAAATCACTTCGAGCGACATGGCCAATCTGCCCATATTCATCGCCGTCCTTATCGTGGCCGCCGTCGTCGTGCGCGTGTATTTTTCAATCAAACGCAACGAAAAGCCACCCATTGCCCGCGTCTTTTGGTGCGCGACGCTCCTCATCCCGCTCGGCGTGGTAGCTGCATGGATTACGAATCAATCGCTCGTAAATGAGGGCAGCTCCCTATGGGTCCTTTCTTATTCGGCGCTCGGTGCTGCCGCCGTCATGCTTCTTGTCGAGCCCTTGGTTTCGGGACTTATCGACCAAACCGACCTTGCGACGGGAACGGTTGCCTGTATTTGCCGCGACATCCTTGTCATCGCCGCTGTTTCAGCGCTCTCGTTCGTTTCAATCGAAATTGCCTGCAACGAAACGTTCTATCGCATTCCCGCCAACTCATTCGGGTTTTCCGTCGGGTTGCTCGCGACGGTTCTGCTCTCCCTTTATTTGCTGGGACAGCGTCATGGAGGCGTCATGGTCCTCGTGCCCGTCGTCTGTTGCGTCCTTGGCATTGCCGAGCACTTCGTCATAACGTTTAAAGGCGAAGCATCCTGCCAAGCGATATCTTGGCCCTTGGCACCGCAATGGAAGTGAGCGAGGGATACGAGTTTACCTTTACCGCCGGAATCGTAACCTCTCTCGCCCTGCTGGAGATTTCCCTGGGGCTTCTTTCGCTCATCCGACCGCGAAAGCTCCGTACGCCCACCCATGTCTTCCCCGCTATCGCCGCTAACCTCTGTGCTTTTCTGCTAGTGACCGTTGTGGGGCTCTCAGGCTTTTCCAACATCGACTTGGAGCAGGCGCTGGATTTTGGATTTGACCGTTGGCAGCCCATCACCACGTATGCGTCTCAGGGTTTTATCACTTCGTTCACCGAAATGGTCAACGAGTTGCCCATTGAGAAGCCCGAAGACTATACGCCCGATGAGGCGCAGAGCATCGAGCAGGAGCTCGCCGCCGCCTACGACAGCACATATGGCTCGAGCGAGCAGCGCGCGGCGGCCGTTGCCCAGTTCAATGAAATCAAGCCGACGATTGTTGCCGTCATGAATGAGAGTTTTAGCGACCTTTCGTGCTTTGAGCAGCTCCAGACGGCCGGGTACACCGGCCCCGCATTCTACAACTCGCTTCCCGACGTACTTGTTCGCGGCACCATGCTCGCTTCGGTCGCCGGTGGCGGAACGGCGAACTCCGAATTCGAATTTTTGACCGGAGCGACAACGGCCTTTGTCGGATTAGGCAAAATCCCCTATCAGCTGTATCAGATGAATGGCGTCAACAGCCTGGCAAAGGACCTTAAAGAGCTTGGGTATACCGCTACCGCTATGCACCCGCAAAACCCCGTCAACTACCATCGAGATAAAATCTATCAGCAGCTGGGCTTTGGAGACTTTCTTTCAATCGGCGATTTCGAAGGTGCGCCCTATTACCATGCCGGCGTATGCGACTACGCCACCTACGACAAGATACTCGACCTGCTTAGAACCGACGAAGCGCCGCAGTTCATCTTTGACGTCACGATGCAAAATCACGGCGGCTACGACTATGGCACCGTTCCCGCCGAAGAGCTGACAAACTATTGGGTCGAGGGAGCCAGCGAAGGCGCCAATAGCGCGCTCAACACCTATCTCACCTGCATCAACGCATCCGACCGGGACCTCGAGTACTTTATCAACGAGCTCCGCAACATCGGCAGACCGGTTGTTCTTGTCTTTTTTGGCGACCATCAGCCGAGCGCCGCAACGACTCTCAACGACGAGCTGTACCCTCAGGAAGATACGGCAAGCCACGCCTTCCGTATCTATCAGTCGACATATCTCGTCTGGGCTAACTATGAGATCGCCGGCAATACCGAGCTCAACGTCTACGACACCGTCGGGGCAAACGAGATTGCAGCCATTACCCTTAATAAGATCGGCGCTCCGCTCACCAATTACCAAAAGGCCCTGCTTGCAACAAGGTCAGATGTGCCCACCATCAATGTCGCCGGCTATCTCGGTGCCGACGGGCTGCGCTACGACTTGGAATCGAAAGACAGCCCCTACGCCTCGACGATCGACAAGCTGCAGCGCATGCAATACCTCGAGTTCGCCAGCAAAGTTCAGTAAGCCCGCCCATTCGCTTGGGCCCATCGTATTGCAAGCACGCTCGGCCCAAACGCATCGCAAATGACTCCCGCTCGCAAACGAGGTACAATGACGCTCGTGTCACATCGCGGGGCCCCGGCCCCAGCATATACAAAGGAGTCATACATGGGTTGCGAACACGCACAGGCCGCCGGCGGACAAACGTCGCCGTCGCAATTTGAGGAGAACACGCTGTCCGAGGTCAAGCGCGTCATCGCCGTGCTTTCCGGCAAGGGCGGTGTCGGCAAGTCATTTGTCACCGGTGCCATCGCCACCGAGCTTGCCCGTCACGGCCACAAAGTCGGCGTCCTCGATGCCGACATCACCGGTCCCTCTATCCCCAAGATGTTCGGTATGAGTGGACGCCACGTCCATGCCCTTGGCAACCTTATGCTGCCCGAAATCTCCGAGCACGGCGTCAAGGTCATGAGCTCCAACCTGCTGCTCCAAAACGAGACCGACCCCGTCCTTTGGCGCGGTCCGGTCATCGCAGGCGCCATTAGGCAGTTCTGGAGCGAGACCTCGTGGGGCCATCGACTACCTACTGGTCGACATGCCTCCGGGAACAGGCGACGTCGCGCTCACCGTCTTCCAGTCGCTGCCGGTCGACGGCATCGTCATCGTCACGAGCCCGCAGGATCTGGTCTCGATGATCGTCGCCAAGGCGGTCAACATGGCCGAGAAGATGAACGTCCCCATTCTGGGCATTGTCGAGAACATGAGCTATATTGAGTGCCCCGACTGCGGCAAGAAAATCGAGGTCTTTGGCAAGAGCAAGCTCCCCGAGGTCGCAGAGCGCTATAACCTCGACATCTTGGGCCAGCTTCCCATTAATCCGGCACTCGCCGAGGCCTGCGATAAGGGCGAGGTCGAGACCGCGCTGCCCGATGGCATGTTGCCCAAGCAGTCTCTGCCGTCGAGGCTATTACCCCGCACGAAACAGACGAGGCCTAAGTGAACGCGAGCGCCCTCTATGACGTCTTGGTAATCGGCGGCGGGGCTTCAGGCCTCGCCGCCGCCATTACGGCCGCACGCGCTGGCAAAAGCGTCTGCATCGTTGAGCGCGATGTCGCCTGCGGCCTCAAGCTCCTTGCGACCGGTAACGGCCGTTGCAACCTCTCCAACGAATCGATTGATCCTCAGCGGTATAACCACCCCGCATTCGTCGAATCCGTCATGGGCCCCCAGCCCGAACAAGAGCTTATGGGTTTCTTCTCCTCGCTGGGCATCATGACAACCTCCGAGGAAGGCCGGCTGTACCCGCGCTCCCTTCGCGCCGAATCGGTGCGCGACGCACTTCTCAACGCTTGCGACCGCCTAGGTATCACCTTAATCTGCGGAGCCAACGTTGCCTCGGCGCACAAAGCTTCCGAAGGCTGGACACTCCAAATAGACCGTCCAGCGCGGGCGCTCAAGGCAAAAAAGCACGATAACCGAAAATCGGAGCTCCGCTCGCTTCGGAAATCGCTCGCCGATGTCCCTCGCAAGAACGAGGCCCTGCAGGCACATGCCGTAATTATCGCTACGGGCGGCAACCCCACCGGTATCGCCGATACGTTTCGCCTCCCCCTCACTTCGCTGCGCCCCATCCTCTGCCCCGTATCGGCAACGGTCGTTGGCGATCGGGCGGCACTCAAGACGTTGGATGGCCTGCGCGTCCGTGCCCGCTTGACGCTCGCCCACAATCATAATGAGCTCTGGCACGAAGACGGTGAAGTGCTGTTTCGAACCTTCGGTATCTCAGGCGTCGCTGTCTTCAACCTCTCTCGTCGTATCCAGCACGGCAATACGATCCTGCTCGACGTTTTCCCCGACCTCTCCAAAGACGAGTTGCTCGATATGCTCAACCGGCGCGTTGAGCTGCTCGGCGGCTTTTCGCCCCGCGATCCCCGTTGGCTCGACGGCATGCTCGCCCCGCAACTCTCCCGCGTCGTCTGCACAACGTTCGAGCAGTGCCATCCAGGCTCCAACGATGTCATCCACCTGGTCTCGATCCTCAAACACTTTAAGTTGCTCGTCGAGGGAACAGCCGAGGAGCGCTCAGCGCAGGTCACGCGTGGTGGCATATCTGTCGAGAGCATCTCAATACCCAGCCTACGCGCGCACAGCGTTGTCGACGCCCCGCTTTACGTCTGCGGTGAAGCGCTCGACATCGACGCCGATTGCGGAGGCTTTAACCTTGCGTGGGCCTGGATCTCGGGCATTCGCGCTGCAAGCAGCCTGTAGCCGCGCAGTCTATAATCAAAAACGCATTCGGGCCGTCTGGGATACCGGACGGCCTCTTTCTTGCCTCTAAGGAGACCTCGATGATTGAAATCACCCAAGTCAACGCGTCGCTCAATGAAGCCGGCGATGAAAATGCCTGTCTCATTGTTGGCAAGCGAGTCGCCAAGCGCGTCCTACGTTGCAAGGACTCCGAGATCAAGTCCATCGAGCTCCACCGCAAGTCAATCGACGCTCGCAAAAAACGAGACGTCCATTTTATCCTGAGCTTTCGTGTTGAGCTGACTAGTCCCCACCTCGAGCGAGAAGCGGTCGACAGCGTTGCCGAGCGTGACCGCTCACGCGTACGCGCGATAGAAGACGATGAGCCTTCATTCCCCTCCCCCGCCTCCGACGCACCTCAAGAACGCCCTGTCGTTGTCGGCGCCGGATGCGCCGGCCTTTTCGCTGCGCTTACGCTCGCCGAAGCAGGTCTTAAGCCCTTGCTCATCGAGCGCGGCGACCCGGCATTTCGCCGCTCGCAGGCGATCGACCTCTTTCTAAAGGAGCGCATCCTCGACCCCGAGAGCAATATCCAGTTTGGCCTGGGCGGCGCGGGGACTTTCTCGGACGGCAAGCTCAATACGGGAACCAAAAATCCCGCCCATCGCCTTATCCTCGAAACCTTCGTCGAGGCGGGTGCGCCCCGCGATATTCTGTGGGATGCCAAGCCGCACATTGGCTCCGACATCCTTCCCAAGGTTGTCACCGCTATATCCCAGCGCATCGAGCAGCTCGGAGGTGTCGTCCGTTATCGAACAAAGCTCGTCGACATACACATCGACGCGTCTGGCGCCATCACCGGTATTGATGTCCAATCGTTCCAAGACGCCGCTTGCGAGCCAATCGAGACAAAGCACCTCATCCTCGCCTGCGGGCATTCTGCTCGCGATATTTTTGAGCTCCTTAAGGACCACAACGTGGCCCTCGCACAAAAGACCTTTGCCATGGGCGTTCGCATCGAGCATCCGCAGTGCGACATCGACCGAGCCCAATATGGAGCCTCGGCGGGACATCCAGCGCTCGGGGCGGCCCCTTACAAGCTCGTCGCCCATCTTCCCAACGGCCGCAGCGTGTTCTCGTTTTGCATGTGCCCCGGCGGACAGGTTGTTGCCGCCTCTTCAGAACCGTGCCATCTGTGCGTCAACGGGGCCAGTCTCAATGCCCGCGACGGGCGCAACGCAAATGCCGCCCTGCTCGTTAACGTCACGCCTGAGGACCTTCCCAACGATGACCCGCTCGCCGGCATCGAGCTCCAGCGTACCTGCGAGGCGGCCGCCTATCGCCTGGGCGGTTCCAACTGGAACGCACCGGCACAGCTCGTCGGAGATTTCCTCGCAGGACGCGCCAGCAAGACACCCGGAAAGGTTAAGCCCACATATCCGCTCGGTGTGACCTGGACGGCAATTGACGAAGCTCTGCCGCAGCATATCGTCGAGTCGCTCCGCCTGGGACTTCCCCTACTCGGAAAAAAGCTACGAGGTACGACCGCCCCGATGCCGTTCTTACCGGCGTGGAGACTCGTTCGAGCTCACCGGTCACTGTCACCCGAGACCGATCGTGCCATGCCGTGTCGACCCCGG
>ENA-OQBJ01000129-OQBJ01000129.1-human-gut-metagenome-genome-assembly--contig:-NODE-129-length-38396-cov-9.342836_pt1 | contig 38396 bp, 38 predicted proteins | sample MGYA00242743_ERZ504545 | MGnify/ENA primary metagenome ERZ504545 (study PRJEB26092, sample SAMD00036252) | human gut metagenome | host: Homo sapiens | study: EMG produced TPA metagenomics assembly of... | reverse complement strand
GCTGCTCATGCTGCTCATCTCAGCCCTGCTGGAGCTTATCAGGATGCTGGGTCAGAGGCAACCGGCAAGAACCTAGCAGCCTTCGACCTCTTCCGCAATGCGGCAGTCTGAAGGACGTAGACATCAACACCCCAGGCTCGCGCCACTCATCGCTCCTGGCTATCATGAGCGCAGGCGCATCGAGAGTGATGCCCGAAGACGAACTGAAGGCGGTGGTGGCGCAGAAGATGCCTGCCTTTTCGCAGGAGCGTGACTGCCAGCAGCTCATCCACGACTTCTATGCGAAATATGGTGACAGTTCGAAGCCGATGTCGCAAGCCGTAATCCGCATCAATGCTCAGGCAGAGAAGTCATCCCAGAAGGATGCCGTGGCATTCAAATCCGCAAGTTCTGTGGGTTCCGAAGGCGGCACGGATTCCAATGCGGAAGATGATAAATTAGCTCCGCCTCCGATGCCCGAACATCTCCCAAAACTCGTGGAGCTGCTGTTATCGAAGACACCGGACGTATACAAGCCAGCCGTGGCACACGCCATCTTCCCGCCACTTGCTACACACCTCTGTAAGACCACCTTCAGGTATATCGACAATGTGGAGCACGAGGCTACCCTGATGTGCTGTCTGCTGGCGGGCACAGGTGCAGGCAAGAACTGTGTGCAGATGCCCATCAACATGATTATGGAGGACATCAGACAGCGCGACCGTGAGAACCTGCAACGGGAGAAGGAATGGAAAGAGGAGGTGACACGAAAGGGCGCCAACAAGGATAAGCGCAAGCGTCCGGAAAACCTCATCATACAGGAGATAGACGCCGATATGACCAATCCAGCCTTCGTTATGCGCACGGCTGAGGCTCAGGAACATTTCCTCTATACAACGCTCAACGAGATAGATCAGTTCGATGCCCTCAAGGGACAGGGCAACCAGCAGTTCAAGATTATGTGTCTTGCCTTTGATCCGGGGAACTCATACGGCCAGACCCGCGTGGGCACATCGAGTATCACCGAGCGCATCACCATCCGGTTCAACTGGAATGCATCGACCACCGTCCAACTGGGGCAGCGATATTTCTCAAAGGTGCTCACCGACGGACCTATCAGCCGCATCAACTTCTGTACCATCCCGGAGCGGGAAATCGGTGCGAGATGCCTGTATACGGCGAATACGACGATGCCTTCAGAGAGGCGCTCAGACCGTACATAGAGAATCTGTGCAAGGCGTCGGGTAGGATAGACTGCACTGAGGCTTCCGACCTGGCAGAAAAGTTGAAGGATGAGAACGCCGACTTTTCGCGCATGTCGCAAAACAGGGTGTTCGAGAATCTCTCCTTCCGTGGCAACGTTATTGCCTTCCTCAAGGCTTGCGTGCTATACGTGGCAAACGGCTGCAAATGGGAACCCGAAATAGAAGAGTTCATCAGATGGAGCGAGAGTTACGACCTGTGGTGCAAGATGATTTTCTTTGGCGCAGGCATAGCAAGGCTAATGAGGTAGGAGAGAAATCGAGCAAGCGAGGGCCTACCAACCTGCTGCAGCAATTGCCTGACACATTCACCTACACGCAGGCTGAAATGGTGCGTCTGCATAACGACTTCGGAAAGAAGGGTACGGCGACGATGCTGAGAAACTGGGTGAACCGCCATTATATCGAGAAAATTCCTCCGAAGGGCGCAACTGCCGACGGAGCTGCCGGAAAGCAGGGCGGAAAGGTGTTCAGTATTCAGTTATTCAGTTTTAAGAAGCTATTATTCCGTTCTGACGGACTCGACCTGAGATGTTTCAACGCAAAATAGTTTTCAAACTTAACACATAACATTCAAGCAAATGGAAATAGTATTAAAGCGTATAGCTAAAAAGGGAACTTATACCATTGGCAGACTCTATCTGCTGACCGATAGTAGTGTAAAGCGTAACTCGCTGCCCGGCAAGAAGAAAGACGACAAGTGCAAATTGGTTCATACCTTTGACAGCCAGCTGCTGTCCAAGGATACATATCTCTGCGATACCATGGAGCCTACATGGCGCAATCTGTTGGGTATCAAGCTAAAGCCAGAGGAAGTGGATGCCCGCTATAGCCGCAAGAGCGGCATGAAGGCGCGTAAGATACCTGGCCATACTGCCATTCCTGAGGGTACTTATCCTGTGGTCATATCGTATTCTCCAAGATTCAAACGTTGGTTGCCATTGCTGGTGGGTGTGCCGAATTTCGAGGGTATCCGCATCCATGCAGGCAATTATCCTGACGATACGCAAGGCTGCATCCTTGTTGGAGAGAACAAGTTCGAGGGCATGGTGGTGAACTCCCGTATCTGGCTGCAGCGGCTCATCAACGCCATGACAGCGGCGCGCGACCGAGACGAAGGTATCTGGATAACCATCCTATAGACAAACAGCATCCCTGCATAAGGGATGCTGCTAATCTGTCTTTATATTTTTCTGACTGAAAACGTTCTTAAAGCTTTGACCAGTCGATGCTGCGGATAAATGCCAAGGTTGAAACCCAATCGCAGTCGAGGCAGAAAGGAGTAGGAACATCCGGGGTGTTGTAATAAGCCAGGGTAAACTCTGTATCTGCATCCTTAAATGCCTTGTGGTCGATGGTTGCCTGCTTGAAAAACTGGGTTACGAGCGGCTTGTTCTTGTTTGAAGCCTCCTTCAGTCGCTTCTGGTAGAGCGTAATATAAACACTCATGGCGTAGGCCTGCTCGTTGAGATAGCGAACCTTTATGTTCAAGGTGTCCTTGCTCAGATTTTTGTCGAGCATTACATACGGTGGCAGAATCTTGCTGCGCATGTAGGTCATTGCGTCAAACTTGAAGAGGGCTGTACGGCGCTCGTCCATACTCTTCGTGGTGTCGTTGAGGATTGCATCAGAAGTGCGGAGCACCTCGTTTAATACATCCTGGGCGCTTGCCTTAGCTATGCTGAGGGTGAGCGCAAATAATAATATTATGTATCTCATCTTTTTGAAATTATTAATTATCAATTCTTTTTAATCGTTGGTGTGGCGCAAGAGGAAGATGCTGTGGTCGATGCACGCTGGCAATTCTTCCTTATAATGCGTTACCATAATCAAGGTTTTGTTCTGGCGGCGACAGAAGGCTTCGATGACGTCTTTTACAAGACGGCGGTTGCGGTTGTCGAGTCCGTGGAGCGGTTCATCGAGAATCAGCAGTTCCGGATCCTTGACAAAGGCACGTGCCAGGAGAACGAGGCGCTGTTCGCCGCTGGAGAGCTTCAGGAAACCACGGTCTTCAAGACCTTCCAGTCCGAAGACTTTCATCCAGAAGCGGCACTTGTCCATATCTTCTTCCTTCGGCTTTACATAGAGGCCTACGGAATCCATCAAGCCGCTTGCCACGATGCGGATGGCTGGCAGGTCGCGCTGGTAAGAGCGGTGAAGCTCAGGCGATACGTAGCCGATGTGTTTCTTGATGTCCCAGATGCTTTCGCCGCTGCCTCGAGGATTGTCGAAGAGGGTGATGTCGCAGGCATAACTCTGCGGATTATCTGCACAAACCAGACTGAGGAGCGTACTTTTTCCGGCTCCGTTCTGTCCGCTCAAAGCCCATCGTTCGCCGTTTATCACGGTCCAGTCGAGGTCGTTGAGGATGATTCGCTCGCCATACTGAATGCGCACCTTGTTCATCTTCACCACTTCCTGGGTGTGATATTCGCGGTCGCTGTAAGGCTGGTCTACGATGGCCTGTTCCAGCTCCGGGCTCAGCACATGGGCAGGCACGGATTCTCTGCCGGCAAGATATTCGGCGAGGGTTACCTTAGGCAGAACCTTCATATCCTTTACTTCTACCACGTGGGTGATGAAATCAGGAATATCATCGCTCTTGCTCAGCACGAGGATAATCTGCAGGGCTCGCTCTGAAGAGAGGGTCTTGAGCAGTTCCTTGAGCTGGTCGCGGGTTTCAGCATCGAGTCCGATAAACGGATTATCCATGATGAGCACGCGAGGCTCTGAGAAGAGGGTAGAGGCAAGTTTGAACTTGCGGAGCTCGCCACTTGAGAGCAGGATGGTGTATTTGTCCATCAGGTGCTGCATGTGGAAGAGTTCGTAGATGTGCTGCTGCAGGGCTCTGCGCTCCGGAGTGTCTTCGCCAGCCATCCGGTAGGCTTCTTCCAGCTTGTCCTTTACGATAGGCGTGTTCTCGTCTATTTCGAGCTGGTTCCAGCGCTGCTGCAGGAAATAAGTGCGGTCGTTATCGCCTCCGTAGGTGTCGCGGAAGGTAATATACTTGATGTTGTCGCTCACCATTGTCTTCTGACTAGGTGAGAAATCGTAATCAGGGTCGTGCATCAGGAGTGGGTGGCGACCTACGATGATGTCAACAAACATTGATTTTCCTCCACCGTTCGGACCTACGATAGCGATGTGTTCACCATCGCACGCCTCGAAGTTTACGGGGTCTGCCATACGCCATTCAGGCATACGGGTAACACCATTTTTAATGCTAATAATCTTTTGCATCTCTCTTATTTTTTTATTCTACTCTGATTCTTTGTTGCAAAGTCTTTCCAGCTGCTGTAGTGCTTGGCGTCGGTCTCCGGGCGGTTCATCTGCAGAAAGTGGCAGTAGGCTGCCCCCAGTGCATCGGTAGCGTCCATGAACTTCGGCATTTCGTCTTGCTGAATATGGAGCAGTCGCTGCAGCATTCCCGCCACCTGTTCCTTCGAAGCCTGTCCCTGTCCTGTAATGGCCATCTTGATTTTGAGCGGCGCATATTCGTGGATAGGAACGCTGTGATGAATGGCGGCTGCGATGGCTACTCCCTGCGCTCTGCCCAGCTTGAGCATCGACTGCACGTTCTTGCCGAAGAAGGGGGCTTCGATGGCCATCTCATCGGGCAGATAGCTGTCGATGATGCCGGTTACGCGGTCGAAGATCTTGCCCAGCCGGAGATAGGGATCGCTCTCCTTGCGCATGTCGATGACGCCCATCACCACCAGTTCGGCCTTGTTGCCGATGATGCGGATTACGCCATAGCCCATCACGTTGGTTCCGGGGTCAATGCCGAGAATGATCTTCTCTGTATTCGATTTCTTGATCATCGCTGATAAATCTCCTGACTTTTTAAAAATGCTGTTTTAACGGTCCATATATGGATTGTGAGCGAGCTCTTCGCCTATGCTGGTGTATTCGCCATGACCCGGGAGAACCTGGGTTTCGTCAGGCAACTGACCGAGATGGCGCAGACTGTTGATGATGCGGAACATGCTGCCTCCAGGGAAATCGGTTCTGCCGATAGAGTTGTGGAAGAGGGTGTCGCCGGTGAAGGCTACGTGCTCTGCCTCGCAATAGAAGGTGACGGAACCGCTGCTGTGGCCAGGAGTGGCGATGACCTGGAACTCGTGGTTGCCGAACTTGATGACCTCTTCATCTTCGAAGAATCTGCCAATAGGCGGAAACTGGTAATCGAGTTGCATCTGATAGAAGGTTTCTGCCTGCTTGGCGAGTCCCTTCATCAGGTTTTCATCTGCTGCCGATACTTCCGGTTTCAGTCCGAACTCCTGGTAGATGGTGTTGTTGCCGAAGTTATGGTCAAGATGGCCATGGGTTACGAGCAGGTGAACGGGCTTGAGCTGGTTCTCCTTAATATATTGTGTAATAGCCGTCCGCTCTTCCGGATAGAAGGCGCCGCAATCGATGATGACGCATTCCTTGGTCTCATCGCTCACCACGTAGCAGTTTTCCTGCAACATGTTTACTTGAAATCTTTCTATATGTAACATTTCTTACTTTGAACTTTATGATTACTTTTCACTCTTCACTCTTCTAAGCCGGAACGTAAACCAGTTGCTTGTCCTGGCTGAACCATTCTTCATCGAAGAAAGTGCTGAGCGGAGTGATTTCTGAAATCTTGAAGTATTGCTTCAGTTCTTCTTTCAGATTGCCGCCTTTCAGACACAGAAGTCCGTTAGGCAGAGTGTTTTGCCCCTTCTGCTTAAAGTTTTTCTTGATAATCTTCATCAGGTCAGGAAGCTGCATTACCGCACGGCTTATCACGAAATCGTACTTGCCTTTTTCGTCCTCTCCGCGCAGGTGCTCTGCCTTGAGATTCTGCAGATTGATAGCCGTAGCCACCTCGTTGCAGACTCTGATTTTCTTGCCCGTTCCATCTATCAGCTTGAACTTGCATTCAGGGAAGAGGATAGCGAGCGGAATGCCCGGGAAACCTCCGCCGCAGCCGAAATCGAGAATCTCCGTGCCCGGACGGAAATTGATGGCTTTGGCTATAGCCAGAGAATGGAGCACGTGGTGCTCGTACAGATTATCGATGTCCTTGCGGCTGATGACATTGATTTTGCTGTTCCAGTCGCGGTATAATGCATCGAGTGCCTCGAACTGCTTTTTCTGCTCTTCCGTGAGGTTCGGGAAGTATTTCTCTATTATTTCTATCATATAATTATATGTATTCTTCTTTATTTCTACTGATTTTTCTGCAAAGGTAGTGTAAAAAATCGGAAAACACGTAATAAAAACATCAAAATCTGTCAGATTATGCTCGTATATTAAGATTTTTGCGTAACTTTGCACCCGTTTTCAATATAATTTAAGCAAAAATAGATAAAAACAGACAAGAAAATATGATAAAAGCAGCACTCTTCGATCTGGATGGCGTGGTTTTCGACACAGAATCACAGTACTCCATCTTCTGGGGAATGATAGGCAGGGAGTATCATCCGGAAATGCCCGATTTCGAATATCGCATCAAGGGACAGACTCTGGTTCAGATTTACGACAAGTATTTCACCGATGAAGCCGTCTTCGCCCACATCGAAGGTTTTACAGGCGCAAAGGAGGAACAGGCTAAGATTACAGCCCGACTGGATGAGTTTGAAAAGAACATGCAGTATGAATATATTGCAGGGTTCGAAGATTTCATCAGCGACTTGAAGCAGCATGGCGTAAAATGCGCTGTGGTAACGAGCAGCAACATTCAGAAGATGCTGAATGTTTATGAACGTCACCCGGAATTCAAGGCTTATTTCGACCGCGTGCTGACCAGCGAGGATTTCGCCGAAAGCAAGCCTCATCCAGACTGCTATCTGAAAGGTGCAGCCTATTTCGGTGTGGAACCGGAAGACTGTGTAGGACTGGAAGACAGCTTCAACGGACTGAAGGCGGTGAGAGCCTCAGGAGCCTTTACCTTAGGTCTTGCCACAACGAACAGCAGAGAAGCCATCCAGCCGCTATCCGACTATGTGATAGATGATTACAGAGGTTTCAGTTTTGCTGACTTGCAGCGCATCGTGGAGAATGCGAAATAGATTCAACGCAGAACAATAAATAAAACAAAATAAAAAATGGGATATTTATCTACTGACAAGAAGAAAATTACCACCAAGACCTTCGCAGAAATGAAGAAGGCTGGCGAGAAAGTAACCATGCTGACAGCATACGACTTTACAACAGCCGGAATTATAGATGCTGCAGGAATTGACTCTATATTAATAGGTGATTCGGCCAGCAATGTGATGGCAGGAAATGCAGACACATTGCCGATTACCGTAGACCAGATGATTTATCACGCCCGCAGCGTGGCACGTGCCTGCCAGCATGCTTTCGTGGTTTGCGACATGCCTTTCGGCAGCTATCAGATCAGCAAGGAAGAGGCGCTGCGCAATGCTTGCCGCATGATGAAGGAAACGGGTGTAGACGCTCTGAAACTGGAAGGCGGCGTAGAAATCTGCGAAACCGTTAAGGCGCTGGTTAATGCCGGAATCCCGGTTCATGGCCATCTCGGACTTACCCCGCAGAGCGTTAATAAGTTTGGCGGTTATGGCATTCGTGCCAAGGAAGAGGCTGAGGCACAGAAACTTATCAGCGACGCCATTGCGCTGGACGAAGCAGGCTGCTTTGCCATCGTGCTGGAGAAGGTTCCTGCTAAGCTCGCTGCTGAAGTAAGCAAGAAGGTGAAGGCTGTAACGATTGGAATAGGTGCTGGTAACGGCTGCGACGGACAGGTTCTGGTTTATGCTGATGCACTCGGAATGACACAGGGTTTCAAGCCTAAGTTCCTGCGCCACTTTGCTCAGGTAGGCGAGGAAATGACCAAGGGTGTGAAGGCTTATATTGATGCGGTGAAGACCGTAGATTATCCTAGCGCTGAAGAGAGTTACTAACATTAACTCTCTTTTTAGTGAAGTGTAAGAGAGTATAAATACGATAGATTTATAAAAGAGTTTAGAATAATGGATACACAAAACACACCAGTACATATCAAGCTGTGGCACAAGGACTTCTGGCGATTATGCTTTGCCAACCTCTTGCTGATGTCGAGTGTGTACATGCTCATTTTTGCCATTCCTTATATCCTGCTTCAGGAGAAGTATCAGATGTGGCAGATAGGGTGTGTGCTTCTTGCATACGGCTTTGGACTTTTCCTGTTCGGCGGCTTCTGCTCTTATCTGGTGCAGCGCTACCGTAGGAATATGGTCTGCCAACTTTCCATTTTAGGTGTAGTTGTTTGCCTTTCGGTTCTTTACTATCTGGATACGTTCTGGAACATCAGGTTTTCTTTTGAGATTCTCCTGGCGGTCCGTTTCCTGTTAGGAGCATTTCTGGGGCTGGCTCAGATGTCGCTTGCCAGTACGCTGGTTATTGATTCCTGCGAGTCGTTCCAGCGCACCGAGGCTAATTATATTACCTCCTGGTTTGCCCGCTTTTCAATAGCCGTAGGCCCTTGGTGGCATGTTTTGTTTACAACTATTTCGGCATGGGTTATGTTTTCCCTACGGCTTCGTTGCTGGCTTTGGGAGCCTTCGTGCTGGTTTCTCGCGCCAAGTTTCCTTTTAAGGCACCTGCTGAAGGAATTAAGACTTTCAGCCTCGACCGCTTCTATCTGCCACAGGGAACTCCGCTTTTTGTCAATATCATCCTGATTACTTTTTCTGCGGGATTATACTTTTCTTTGCCTCATTCCTCTGGCATTTTTCTGATGATTTTCGGAGGAATGGTCTTGGCGTTCCTGGCAGAAAAGTTTGTCTTTGCTGATGCAGATCTGAAAAGCCAGATAATAGTAGGTCTGGTACTGCTGGGAGCAGCTCAGCTGATTTCGTTCGCAAGTCAGGAGTTTGCCGTAGAAATCTTGGTTCCAGCCTTGTTGGGTTTCAGCTTGGGAATTATCGGAAGCCGTTTTCTGCTCTTCTATATCAAGCTTGCCAAACATTGCCAGCGCGGCACGAGCGTGAATTCGTTCTTCCTGGCTTGGGAATTGGGATTGAGCTTGGGACTCGGTCTCGGATTCCTGTTCCATAATATTCCGGCGAGAGCGCATTTTGACGTAGATCATCCTGTATATAATATGGTTGAATCAGGGATGTTGCACTATGCACTTCTTGCAACAATCGTATCGTTACTGGTGTACAATTTCTTGGTTCATCATGGTACATGAAGCATAAAAACAGATAAAATATTTGAAATCTCGTTTGTTTCATAAAAGCTATTCTTTAAAAGAACCTAAAAATAGCTTTTATGAAACATTTTTAATATTATTTAGATAGCTTTTTTCGCTTTTGTGGCTTAATTTGAGTACTTTTGCGTTCAGTTTTGGAAATATATTGTTTGAATTAAGAAATTAAACGTAAAAATATAGAATTATGGCAGAAGCTATTGATATCCGCGAATTGAATATCCGGATAGAACAACAAAGTCAGTTTGTTACCAATCTGGTAATGGGCATGAATAAGGTTATCGTAGGTCAGAAACACCTCGTAGATTGCCTTCTTATCGGTCTTCTCTCTGATGGTCATATCCTGCTTGAGGGTGTACCTGGACTGGCGAAGACACTTGCAATCAAGACATTGTCACAGCTTATCAGCTCCGACTATAGCCGCATTCAGTTTACTCCTGATCTGTTGCCTGCCGATGTGGTGGGAACTCAGATTTATTCACAGAAAGATGAGGCTTTCCATGTAAAGCGCGGTCCAGTCTTCGCCAATTTCGTTTTGGCAGATGAGATTAACCGTGCCCCAGCCAAGGTGCAGAGTGCGCTGCTCGAGGCAATGCAGGAACATCAGGTTACCATTGGCGATGAAACCTTCAAACTGCCTAGTCCGTTCCTGGTAATGGCTACACAGAACCCTATCGAGCAGGAAGGAACCTATCAGTTGCCTGAAGCACAGGTAGACCGTTTCCTGCTGAAGGTAATCATCGATTATCCTACACTGGAAGAGGAGAAGCTCATCATCCGCGAGAATATCCAGGGCGGACTTCCTGAGGTTACTCCTGTAACATCAGCTGAGGAGATTCTGAAGGCTCGCAAGATTGTAAACGAGGTTTATCTCGATGAGAAGATTGAGCAGTATATTGCCGATATCGTCTTTGCTTCACGTTATCCTGAGCGCTACGGACTGGGCGAACTGAAAGATATGATTACCTTCGGCGGCAGTCCTCGTGCCAGCATCTCTCTTGCCAAGGCAGCCAGAGCCTATGCGTTTATCAAGCATCGCGGCTATGTGATTCCTGAAGATGTAAGAGCTGTGGCTCATGACGTAATGCGCCATCGTATCGGCCTTTCTTACGAGGCTGAGGCAAGCAATGTGACAAGTGAGGAAATCGTAAGCCGCATCATTAATAAGGTGGAAGTGCCTTGATCGTTAACAGTTTATAGTTAACAGTTAATAGTTTATAGTTAATAGTTTAGGATTTTGGATACACAAGATATCTTAAAAAAGGTTCGGAAGATAGAAATCAAGACTCGCGGACTGAGTCAGAACATCTTCGCTGGTCAGTATCATTCTGCCTTCAAGGGTAGGGGAATGGCCTTTGCTGAGGTGCGCGAATATCAGTATGGCGATGATGTGAGAGACATCGACTGGAACGTGACCGCCCGCTTTCATAAGCCTTACGTCAAGGTGTTTGAAGAGGAAAGGGAACTTACCGTGATGCTGCTCGTAGACGTCAGCGGGTCGCTCGATTTCGGTACGATGAAGCAGATGAAGCGCGATCTGGCTACTGAGATTGCTGCCACACTCGCCTTCAGTGCCATTCAGAACAATGACAAGATAGGTGTCATCTTCTTCTCTGACCGTATCGAGAAGTACATTCCGCCTAAGAAAGGAAGAAAGCATATTCTCTATATCATCAGGGAAATGCTCAACTTCCAGCCGCAAAGCCAGCGTACCGACATCGCTGCGCCCTGGAATATTTCACCCGCGTGATGAAACGCCACTGCACGGCTTTCGTAATCAGCGACTTCTACGATCATAAGGATTTCCAGCATCAGCTGCAGATTGCCAACCAGAAACATGATGTAGTAGCCATCCAGGTTTACGACCCGCGTGCCAAGGTGCTGCCTGATGTAGGACTGCTCAAGGTGATGGATGCAGAAACCGGACACGAAATGTATATTGATACAAGTTCGAAGAAACTGCGAATGGCTCATACCCAGCAATGGCTGATGCAGCAGGAGAATCTGAAAACCGACTTTGCCAAAAGCAAGGTCGACTGGACTTCGATTGCCACTAACGAGGACTTCTCGAAGGCGCTCCTGATGCTTTTCAAGCAGAGGGGCTGATAAACCGAAAGCTCAAAGTAAAGAAACTATGTTTAAAGTAAAGAATATCATATTGTCGCTCGCTCTCCTGGGGTGCTCAGGCTTAGCTCAAGCCCAGCAGGTAGAGCAACGCATCGACTCGCTCCAGATACTGATAGGACAGCAGACCGTGCTGCATCTGAAGGCTTCGGTAAAGCAGGGCGATAAGGTGCAACTGCCATCTTTCAAGCCGCAGCAGCAAATTACGCCGGGAGTGGAAGTGGTAGAGCAGAGTAAGGGCGACACTTCGCACATAGGCGACGACCGAATGGTGGTGAGTCGCGACTATACGCTGACTTCATTTGATGAAAAGGTGTACGTGATTCCTGCGCTCAATGTGAAGGTAAACGGCAAGAACTGTCATGGCAACCAGCTTGCGCTGAAGGTGCTCACCGTGCCTGTAGATACGGTTCATCCCAACCAGTTCTATCCGCCCAAGGATGTTCAGGATAATCCTTTTTCCTGGAGCGAATGGAGCCCGCTGTTCTGGTTGAGCCTATTGTTGTTAATCCTCTGTGGTGCATGGCTTTATCTGCGCAACAGACTGAAGAACAATAAGCCAATTATCACCCATATCCGCATCGTAAAACGTGTTCCGGCTCATGAAAAGGCGCTGAATCAAATCAACGTCATCAAGCAGCAGCACGTTGAGAATCAGGAAACACAGAAGGCTTACTACACCCAGCTTACCAATACGCTGAGAGAATATATCGTGAGCCGTTTCGGATTCAATGCCATGGAGATGACCAGTGCCGAAATCATCGAACGTTTGCGCGAAGCAGGCGACCAGAAGATGATAGATGAACTGAAGGAACTCTTCCAAACTGCCGATCTCGTGAAGTTTGCCAAATATGAAACTCTGGTGAATGAGAACGACGCAAACCTGGTGAATGCCATCAACTTCATCGACCAGACCAAGACAGATGAGAAACCTACAGAAGAAAAGGTGGTTCCGCAGCTGACCAACGAAGAGCAGAAGACGCAATCTCAGCGCCGCCTCATCAAGTCGCTCCTCTGGATAGGAGCCATCGTAGGTCTGGCTCTGTTGGGTTACATCATTTATCAGTCAGCCATGCTGCTGATGTAAGGCAGGGTGTACTTATGAAACGTTTTGCCGGGCAAAGCGGTTTATTCCGAAACTCTTTGCCTGGCTATAAATAGAAAAATAAAGAAATGGAATTTGCAAGTAAAGGCTATTTTCTGTTGCTCCTGTTGCTGATACCTTATATATTATGGTATTTCCTCTACAGGAAGAAGAATGCGCCAACCATGCGCATGAGCGACACGAAAAAGTATCAATATGCTCCGAAGAGCCTGCGTGTGCGTCTCATCCATCTGCCAATGGTGCTGAGATGCATCTGCTTTGTGCTCATCGTCTGTGCGATGGCTCGTCCGCAGACGCATACGGCTTGGGACAACAAGACGGTAGAAGGCATTGACATTATGTTGGCGATGGACGTTTCCACCTCTATGCTTGCCGAAGATTTGAGACCAAACCGTATGGAAGCGGCTAAGGATGTGGCTACAGAATTCATCTCAGGAAGACCGAACGACAACATCGGTCTGACTATCTTTGCCGGTGAAGCTTTCACCCAGTGCCCGATGACAACCGATCATGCCAGTCTGTTGCGCCTCTTGCAGGCAACCCGTACGGATATTGCCGCCCGGGGACTGATTGACGATGGTACTGCAGTGGGAATGGGATTGGCCAATGCCGTGAGCCGCCTGAAGGATTCTAAGTCAAAATCGAAGGTTGTGATTCTTCTTACCGACGGCAGTAACAACATGGGTGAAATCTCGCCAATGACCGCAGCAGAGATTGCCAAAAGCTACGGGATACGTGTTTACACCATCGGTGTAGGAACCAACAAGGTGGCTCCTTATCCAATGCCTGTGGCAGGAGGAGTACAGTACGTCAATATTCCGGTAGAGATAGATACGAAGACGCTGAGCGACATTGCGCAGACAACCGATGGTAATTTCTATCGCGCTACGAACAATAACGAGCTGAAGAAGATTTACAAGGACATTGATAAACTGGAGAAAACCAAGTTTAATGTCAAGCATTTCGCTAAGCGCTATGAAGCTTATCAGCATTCGCCTTGGCAGCTCTCCTGGTATTGCTGGTAGAAATCCTGCTCCGCATCACCTGGTTCAGAAGAATTCCGTAATCCGGAAACTGAAATATTTTGCTGATTATCGGAGATATTCCGCTATCTTTCGGAGATATTTTACCAGTTATCGGAGATATTTTACTGATTATCGGATAATCGAATAGAAGATATAATTAGAATAGAAAATGTTAAGATTTGAAGATCCTATATTTCTCTGGCTGTTGTGGATTATACCAGTACTGATTCTGATCAGGCTGATAGGATGGAGAAGAAGAAAGGCTAAACTGAAGAAACTCGGCGATCCGGAGCTTCTGAAACAGCTCATGCCCAACATCTCTAAATATCGCCCTACAGTGAAGTTTGTGCTGATGCTCGCAGCCTTGGCGCTTCTTATCGTGATGGTAGCTCGCCCGCAGATGGGCAGCAAGATTTCTCACGATAAGCGACATGGTATTGAAACCATCATCTGCCTCGATATTTCAAATTCCATGCTCTGTCAGGATGTGGTTCCATCCCGTTTGGACAAGAGTAAGATGCTTATCGAAAATCTGGTCGACAACTTTAACAACGACAAGATTGGACTCATCGTCTTTGCAGGCGATGCGTTCGTGCAGTTGCCAATCACCACCGATTATGTTTCGGCAAAGATGTTTCTCCAGAACATAACCCCTGGTCTTATCCAGACCCAGGGAACCAATATCGGAGCTGCCATCGATTTGGCTTCCAAGAGTTTCACCCAGCAGGAGAATGTGGGCAGAGCATCATCGTTATTACCGATGGCGAAAACCATGAGCCTGGCGCACAGGAGGCAGCGGCTGCTGCCAACAAGAAAGGAATCAATGTCTTTATCCTGGGCATAGGAAACACCAAGGGAGCGCCAATCCCTATGGGCGACGGCTCTTATCTGAAGGACAATGCGGGCAACACCGTAATGACCGCTCTGAATGAGCAGATGTGCAAGGAACTTGCCCAGGCAGGCAAGGGTCAGTACATTCATGTAGATAATACCAGCGATGCGGAAAGAGCATTGAATGATGATATTGCCAAACTGCAGAAAGGCGATGTGACGAGTGTGGTTTACAGCGCCTATGATGAACAGTTCCAGGCTGTAGGTATTCTTGTCATCCTGTTGCTTATCATCGAAATCTGTCTGCTTGAGGTAAAGAATCCTCTGCTCCGAAACATCAAGTTTTTTAAGAAAGACATCAAGAAGCCTTTCTGATAAACGTTTATACATTATTATATAATAAGAATGAGATATTTAAGATATATATTGGTTTTTGCCCTGATGGTGCTGGGCTTGGCGAAGGTGGGAGCGCAGAACGATCGCAACTTCATCCGCCAGGGAAACCGCGCCTATCATAAACAGAAGTGGCTGCAGCCGAAACGCAATATCGCAAGGCTATCTCCAAGAACCAGAAGAATGCGCAGGCTGTCTATAATCTGGGTTGCGCCTGATGATGCAGCAGAAGGATTCGATGGCAATGATACAGTTTGAGAATGCTTCGAAACTGGAAACGAACAAGATGCGACGCGCCAGAAGTTACCACAATATGGGTGTGGTCATGCAGCAGCATCAGCAATATGCGCAGGCCATAGGATGTTATGAGAACGCCCTGCGCTGCAATCCGCAGGACAATGCAACCCGATATAATCTTGCCCTCTGCAAGAAACTGCTCAAAAACCAGAAGCAGAACAAGCAAAACGATAAGAATAAGAACAAAAAGGATAAAAACAAGGACAAGAACAAAGACAATCAGAACAAAGATCAGAATAAAGGCAAGAACAAGAACGACAAAAACAAGAACAACCAGAATAAGAACAATCAGCAGAATCAGAACAATCAGGACAAGATGAGCAAAGATAATGCTGAACAACTCTTGAACGCTGCCATCCAGCAGGAGAAGGATACGAAGCGCAAGATGCAGAAAGCGATGAGTCAGCCTCGCAGAAAGCAATATGAGAAAAACTGGTAAAAAGTAAAATAATACAACGAGCATAATAAATTTGAACATGAAACATATAGGTTGGTTTATTATTATATGGGCAATGCTTCTGGGCTTCAGTTTGCAGCTGAAAGCCCAGCGTATCAGTGTGGCGGCACCAACACACGTGGCGGCGGGCGAAAACTTCCGTGTGGCCTATACCATCAATACACGTGATGTAGAGGAATTCCGTCTGGGCGGAGTAGGAGAAGGACTTGAGGTAATCGCAGGTCCTTACACCTCATCGCAGTCCAGTTATCAGATGATCAATGGCCATACTTCCTCTTCATCGTCGGTAACCATTACCTATACGCTCTACGCAGCTAAGAACGGAACCTTTGGCATTGGTGCCTCTCATGCCATCGTAAATGGTAAAAAACTCTCTTCCCATCCGGTTAAGATTACGGTTTCTGGCCATGCTGCACGCAACAACGGTGCACCTTCCATGCACGGACAGAATGATTATAATGAACCACGCATGCGAACAGCCGGATCAAGAATATCAGGCCGCGACCTCTTCATCAAGGTTACAGCCAACAAGCGACGCGTTCACGAACAGGAACCGGTGCTCCTTACTTATAAGGTTTACACGCAGGTAGACCTTACCCAGCTGGAAGGCAAGATGCCTGACCTGAAGGGATTCCACAACCAGGAAGTTCCGCTGCCTCAGCAGAAGGCTTTCCATACTGAAACCGTAAACGGCCGACCTTACCGATGCGTTACATGGAGCCAGTATGTTATGTATCCGCAGATGACGGGAAACCTCACTATTCCAGCCATTACCTTCAAGGGAATCGTAGTTCAGCAGAACAGAAATGTTGACCCGATGGAAGCTTTCTTCAATGGTGGCTCCGGCTATGTTGAAGTAAAGAAAGATATTATCGCTCCTAGTGTGAAAATTCAGGTTGATCCGTTGCCTCAGCGCCCTGCCAACTTCTCGGGCGGTGTAGGTAAATTCAATATTACTGCTTCCATCGACAAGAAGGAAGTAAAGGCTGGAGAACCTATCACCATCCGTGTAGTGGTAGGAGGAATCGGAAACCTGAAGCTGCTCAAGCAGCCTGTCATTACCTTCCCTAAGGATTTTGACAAGTACGATGCGAAGGTGACAGACAAGACCCGCCTTACAGCCAATGGCGTAGAAGGCAATATGATTTATGACTTCCTGGCTGTACCTCGTAATCAGGGAAATTATACCATTCCTGCGGTAGAATTCACCTATTATGATACTTCGGCTAACAAGTACAAGACGATCAAGACCCAGCCGTTTACGCTGAACGTAGAGAAGGGCGATGGAACTTCAGATAATGAAACATCAGATTTCAGCAACAAGGATAAGGACATTCATGCGCTGAAACTGGGCAAGTCTAAGCTCCATGATATTGACGATATGTTTTACGGAGCTTCGGCTACTGGACCAGTCTGCTGGTTCCATTGGCAGCCTTCTTTGCCCTGCTCATAGTCTTCCGCCGCCGTGCTCTCGAGAATGCCGACCTTGTAAAGGTCCGTTCCAACAAGGCAAACAAGATAGCAACCAAGCGCCTGAAGAAGGCTCATCTGCTGATGCTCGGTGGCAAGCAGGAAGAATTCTACGATGAAGTACTCCGTGCTTTGTGGGGCTATGTAAGCTACAAGCTCAACATGCCTGCCGAAAAGCTCTCACGTGAAAACATCCAGGCTATGCTCGAAAAACATTGTGTAGAGGAGAGAACTATCGAGAAGTTTACAACTGCGCTCGATGAATGTGAGTTTGAACGCTATGCGCCGGGCGACCCTGCCGGCAATATGAACCGTACATTCGAATCAGCAATGACTGCTATTATGGATATAGAAAATGCTATCAATGCAACGCGTAAGCAGCGCAAGAAGAGTGCAACCGGATATTCGTTCGTCATGATGATTATGGTGATGTTGGGTTGCTCTGTTTCTGCAGGCGCTGTAACCAAGAACAATGCTGATACGGAATATCAGAAAGGTAACTATCAGCAGGCCATACGCGACTATGAGGAAATATTGAACAATTATGGTGTTTCTGCCGAAGTTTACTATAACTTGGGCAATGCTTATTACCGTACAGACAATATTACCAAGGCTGTGCTCAATTATGAGCGTGCCCATCTGCTCTCGCCAGGCGATGAAGACATCAGCTTCAACCTTCAGTTTGCACGTAGCAAAACCATCGATAAGATTACTCCGGAAAGCGAGATGTTCTTCGTAACCTGGTGGAAGGCGCTGGTTAACTTTACGAGTGTTGACTGTTGGGCTAAGACAGGCATCATTGCCATCATCATGGCACTGGTTCTGGTCTTGGTTTATCTCTTCGGTCCGCATATCGTGTTGCGCAAGATTGGTTTCTTCGGTGGAATCTTCTTCGTGGCAGTCTTCCTGCTGAGCAATCTCTTTGCTTACCAGCAGCGGCAGATGCTCATTAACCGTACGGGAGCCATCATCATCGCTCCTTCGGTCAATGTGAAGAAGACTCCAGCCAAGACGAGTGCTGACCTCTTCCTGCTGCATGAAGGAACCCGCGTTGATATTACCGATAAGGCGATGAAAGGCTGGCGTGGAATCAAGGTTGGAGACGGCAGAGAAGGCTGGATTGAAACCAAGGCAATTGAGGAAATCTGATTAAGATAAAATCTGATTAAAATAAAGAGAATGGATTTTAGTAGGATACAAGATTTTGACATGCAGCTGTTGCATGTGTTTAACGGCAGCGAGAATGTCTGGCTCGATCAGATGGCGATGGCGCTTACATCGGGCTGGACATGGATTCCGCTTTATGTCGTCCTCTTCGTTGTTGTGATAAGAAACAACGAGATGATGGGGCAGATTGCGCTCGTGGTTGGAGGAGCGGTGCTCTGTATCTTTCTGGCTGATGGACTGGTGGATGGAATCATCAAACCGCTGGCTGAAAGATGCAGACCTTCCAGCGACCCGATGTTCAAGTATACAGTCCAGGTGGTTGACAATATGCGTCTCAAGAGTTTCAGCTTCTGTTCGGCTCATGCGGCTAATACGCTTTCTATAGCCATCTTCTTCTCGTTGCTTATCCGCAGCAAACTGGTTACGTGGACCCTGTTATTATGGTCGCTCGTAAACTGCTGGACCCGTCTTTATCTGGGTGTTCATTATCCGGTCGACATTCTTTGCGGTCTGGCTATCGGAGCTGTGGTGGGAGTTGTCGTTTATCTTATCTACATCAGGATGTATTACCGCATCTCCCCAAAAATTAAGTATATTTCCAACCAGTATACGAGTACGGGTTACGACTATGATGATGTAGATAAAATCATGACCGTAGTGATATTTACCCTTATCATGGTTGTGCTTTATGCCACCTGCCAGATGGCAAATCTTTAGTACAAGCATAAAAGTTTAAAATAGAAAGTTCAAAGTAAAAATAAATAATGGATACAAAACACATTAAGATTAGTGATTATAACTATGATTTACCGGATGAGCGCATCGCAAAATTCCCTATCGCGCAGCGCGACCACAGCAAACTGCTGGTTTATAAGCACAGCGAGGTAAGCGATGATGTTTTCCATCATCTTCCCACATATCTCCCTCAAGGAGCCTTGATGATATTCAACAATACCAAGGTGATACAAGCGCGTCTGCATTTCCGCAAGGAAACAGGTGCGCTTATTGAGGTTTTCTTGATGGAGCCTGCAGAACCTACTGATTATGAACTCATGTTCCAGACCGCCGGACATTGTTCATGGCTCTGCATGATCGGTAATCTGAAGAAATGGAAAGAGGGAAGCCTGAAGCGTGATTTCGAAATCAAGGGCCACAAGCTTACGCTCAGCGCCACTATGCGACGCGGAGATGCTCTCGGTTCTGAAGCGCAGGAAATGGTTGCCAAAGGCGGAGGAACCAACTATTGGGTTGATTTTGATTGGGACAACGACAAGGTGTCTTTCGCTGAGATTCTCGAAGCAGTAGGCGAGTTGCCTATTCCTCCATATCTCAACCGCAAGACAGAGGAGAGCGACAAGACCACCTATCAGACGGTTTATTCTAAAATCAAGGGAAGTGTGGCTGCTCCAACTGCCGGACTTCACTTTACCGATGCGGTTCTCAAGGATCTTGATGCGCATGGAATCGACCGCGAAGAAGTAACCCTGCATGTAGGAGCCGGCACATTCAAACCGGTGAAGAGCCTTGAAATCGAAGGCCATCAGATGCATACGGAATACATTGTTGTTCATCGCCGCAGTTTGGAAAAACTCATCAAGCACGAGTGCCGGGTCATTGCCGTAGGAACCACCAGCGTCCGTACCATCGAGAGTCTCTATTACATGGGCGTTCATCTGCTGAAGCATCCTGAGGCAAATGAAGAAGATCTGCACGTAAAACAGTGGGATCCTTACGAGCTTTCTGAAGATGGCAATCTGGTAGATGGAATCACTCCGATGCAGGCTATCCAGGCAATCATCGATTATCTGGACCGCAACGGCTTGGAGGCACTCCATTCCAGCACGCAGATTATCATTGCTCCTGGCTATCAGTATAAGATTGTGAAGATGCTGGTCACCAATTTCCATCAGCCTCAGAGTACGCTCCTGCTCCTGGTGAGTGCTTTCCTCAAGGGCGACTGGAAGAAGGTTTACGATTATGCTCTTTCGCATGATTTCCGTTTCCTGAGCTATGGAGATTCATCCCTGCTCATTCCGTAAAAGGAGTTAGGTAAACTATAAATTATTAATTGTAAATTATAAATTAAAAATAGATGATTTCAGTAGAAGGACTGAAAGTAGAGTTTGGCGTTAAGCCTCTCTTTCATGATGTAAGTTTCGTCATCAACGACCGCGACCGCATTGCCCTGGTGGGTAAGAATGGTGCCGGAAAATCTACGATGCTCAAGATTCTCTGCGGTTTGCAGAAACCTACTGACGGCGTTGTGGCTATTCCTAACGAAACCACTATCGGCTATCTGCCACAGGTGATGAAACTGCAGGACGATACGACCGTGAAAGAGGAAACCCGCAAGGCTTTCGCCCATAATACCGAAATGAAGACGCGTCTGGACAAGATGCAGCAGGAAATGGCCGACCGCACCGACTATGAGAGCGAAAGCTATGCTCAGCTCGTAGAGAAGTTTACCCTGGAACATGAACGCTACATGATGATGGGTGGCGAAAACTATGAGGCTGAGATAGAGCGTACCTTGAGCGGTCTTGGCTTTACGCGCGATGATTTTGAGCGCCCAACCAAGGAGTTTTCCGGCGGTTGGCGAATGCGTATCGAACTTGCCAAGATTCTGTTGCAGAAGCCTGATGTCCTGCTCCTCGATGAGCCTACCAACCACCTTGATATTGAAAGTATCCAGTGGTTGGAGCAGTTCCTGGCGCAGAGTGCCAAGGCTGTGGTTCTGGTGAGCCACGACCGTGCTTTCATCAACAATGTAACTAACCGTACCCTCGAAATTACTTGCGGAAGGGTAGAAGACTATAAGGTGAAATACGATGAGTATGTGGTGTTGCGTGCTGAACGCCGCGAGCAGCAGCTCCGTGCCTACGAAAACCAGCAGAAGGAAATTGCCGACATCAAGGATTTCATCGAGCGGTTCCGCTACAAGCCTACCAAGGCGGTTCAGGTGCAGAGCAGAATCAAGCAGCTCGAGAAAATCGTGCCTATCGAGGTAGATGAGGTTGACAACAAGCAGATGCACCTCAAATTCCCTCCTTGTCTCAGAAGTGGCGATTATCCTATCATCTGCGATGAGGTGCGCAAGGATTACGGCGCCCACACCGTCTTCGACCATGTTACCTTTACCATCAAGCGTGGCGAGAAGGTGGCTTTCGTGGGTAAGAACGGCGAGGGTAAATCTACCCTGGTAAAATGTATCATGGGTGAGATTCCTTTCACCGGAACTCTCAAGATTGGTCATAATGTGCAGATTGGTTATTTCGCCCAGAATCAGGCGCAGCTCTTGGATGAGAATCTAACTATCTTCCAGACAATCGACAATGTGGCAACAGGCGAAATGCGTCTGAAGGTGAACGATCTCCTGGGCGCCTTCATGTTTGGCGGCGAGACTTCAGAGAAGTTTGTCAAGGTTTTGAGTGGAGGCGAACGCAGCGTCTGGCTATGATCAAGCTCCTGCTCGAACCGGTGAATCTCCTCATTCTCGATGAGCCTACCAATCACCTCGACATGCAGTCGAAGGATGTGCTGAAAGAAGCCATCAAGGCTTTCGATGGAACAGCCATCATCGTGAGCCATGACCGTGAATTCCTCGATGGTCTGGTAGATAAGGTCTATGAGTTTGGCGGCGGCAAGGTTCGTGAGCATCTCGGTGGTATTTACGATTATCTCCGTGCCCATAATGCCGAGAATATTAATCAGGCTCTTGCCAACCAGAGTATGGCTTCTGCCGGTTCGCCTTCTGCCAATACTTCCGGTTCTTCTGTCGCATCAGGTTCTACAGCCGACAGTCTTGCCTCTGCCACATCCGGCAAGCAGAGCTACGCTGAACATAAGGAACAGCAGAAGAAGATCCGTAAGGCTGAGAAAGCGTGAAGGAATGCGAGGCTAAGATAGAGAAACTGGAAGCGAGAAAGAAGGAGATTGATGAACTCCTGATGAAACCGGAAAATGCAACCAACATGGAACTCGTGACCGAATACACCGAACTCATGAAGAGTCTCGATGAGGAGAACGAGCGTTGGATGCTCCTTTCGGAAGAATTGGAAGAAGTTTCGAAATAATAATAACATTAATATATAAAAGAGAAGAAAATGAAAATGAAAATGATCTTACCGATGATGCTGATTGCAGCTCTGCCATTAGGCGCTGATGCTCAGAATAAATCGGGTCTTGTCATGAGCAATCTCGACCAGACAGTGAAGCCAGCAGACAGTTTCTATCAGTTTGCTACAGGTGGATGGCAGAAGAACAATCCTCTTCCTGCCGCTTACAGCCGTTATGGCAGTTTTGACCAGCTGGCTGAGAACAACAACAAGCGCATCAACACCATTCTTTCTGAACTCCAGAAGAAGACTTACAAGGCTGGAACCATTGAGCAGAAATTGTCTGATTTCTACAAACTCTCTATGGATGTTGACAGCCGCAACAAGGCTGGAATCGCTCCAGTAAAGCCTCTGATGGATGAGATAGAAGCTGCCAAGACCAAGGACGAGCTTCAGAAGCTTCAGGTTAAGTATGCATGGATGGGGCTCGGCTTGAGCTATGGCGCAGGTTTCGCTGCCGATGAGAAGAACGTAACCATGAACATCTACAACCTGATGCAGGGCGGTCTTACTCTCGGTGCCAAGGATTATTATCTCAACAACGATGCTGCAACCGTAGCTATCCGTGAGGCTTATAAGTCTTACCTCAGCAAGATGTTCCAGCTCTATGGTTTCTCTGCTGATGAAGCTGCCAAGAAGGCTTCTGCCGTATTCCTTCACGAAACAACGCTCGCTACTTTCTCTAAGAGCCGTACCGAACTTCGTGATCCTCAGGCCAACTACAACAAGATGACCTTGGCAGAATTCAAGGAGAATTATCCTAACATTCCTCTCGAGGCACTTGCCAACGCCGAGGGAATCAAGAGCGAATATCTCAAGGAGATGATCGTAGGTCAGCCTGCTTTCTTTGCCGGTTATGACAAGGTGGCAGCTGCAGAATGTGCAGGCACATTGAAGGCTTTGATGGAGTGGGACATCATCTGTAGTTCTGCTTCTTACCTCAGCGATGAGATTCGCGAAGCCCGTTTCGAATTCTTCGGTAAGATTATGAGTGGCCGTAAGGAGGATTATCCTCTTTGGAAGCGCGCTACTGTTCAGGTTGAGGCTCACTTGGGCGAGGCGCTCGGTAGCATCTACTGTAAGCGCTATTTCCCAGAAAGCTCTAAGAAGATGATGGAGACACTCGTGAAGAATCTTCAGATCAGCCTCGGTCAGCGTATCGATGCTCAGACCTGGATGAGCGATGCTACAAAGAAAGCTGCCCACAACAAACTCGACAAGTTCTATGTAAAGATTGGTTATCCTAACAAGTGGACTGATTTCAGCAAGCTCAGCATCGACCCATCTAAGAGCTATTATGAGAACGTAATGGCTTGCCGTAAGTTTGCCAACGATAAGGAGATTGCAGAGAAGGCAGGAAAGCCAGTAGATAGGGATGAGTGGTTCATGACTCCTCAGACCGTGAACGCTTACTACAATCCTACTACCAATGAGATCTGCTTCCCAGCTGGTATTCTCCAGTATCCTTTCTTCGATCCTAAGGCTGATGCTGCATTCAACTATGGTGCTATCGGCGTAGTAATCGGTCATGAGATGACTCACGGATTCGATGATCAGGGTCGTCAGTATGATGCTAGCGGTAATCTGAAGGACTGGTGGACAGCTGAAGATGCAGAAGGTTTCAACAAGCGTGCTGATATGTATGCTGATTTCTTCAGTAACATCAAGGTGTTGCCTGATCTGAATGCCAACGGCCGTTTCACCCTCGGCGAGAACCTTGCCGACCATGGTGGTTTGATGGTTTCATACAATGCCTTCAAGAATGCTACTGCTAAGAAGCCATTGAAGAACAAGGATGGTTTCACTCCTGACCAGCGTTTCTTCCTCGCCTATGCAGGTGTTTGGGGACAGAACATTACTGATAAGGAAATCCGCAACCGCGTAAAGAATGATCCTCATTCTCTCGGCAAGTGGCGTGTTGATGGTGCGCTTCCTCACATCGATGCATGGTATGAGGCATTTGGTGTAAAGCAGGGCGACAAGCTGTTCATTCCTAAGAACCAGCGCCTGGAGCTTGGTAATTCCGGAAGGAAGTTTTTCCGAATAGAATTTTTCGGGAATGGTTTTTCCGATAGATAGAAAAAAATAAAGTCCTGATGTTTCGTTTGTTTGAAACATCAGGACTTTTTGTTTTATGCTTGAAATATTTTTTGATAAGAAAACAATAGAATAGGGGTTATTGCTTCTTCTCCAGTTCCTGAAGATTTTCCATCTTCTTCGATTCCAGGAATTCGTAAATGCCGCAGAGATGTTCGCGGACGCGACCATGACCGAACTCATAAACCTTGCTGACAAGACCATCGAGGAAATCACGGTCGTGACTAACCACGATGAGCGTTCCGTCGAAATCGAGCAAGGCCTGTTTCAGCACATCCTTGGTCTTCAGGTCGAGGTGGTTGGTAGGCTCATCGAGAATCAGCAGATTCACCGGCTCCAGCAGCAGCTTGAGAATGGCAAGGCGAGTGCGCTCACCTCCCGACAATACTTTCACCTTCTTGGTAGAATCCTCTCCGCCAAACATGAATGCTCCAAGCAAATCGCGTATCTTGTTGCGGATTTCACCTTTGGCAACATCATCAATGGTCTGGAATACGGTAAGTTCGCCATCGAGCAGAGAAGCCTGGTTCTGGGCGAAATAACCTATCTGCACATTATGTCCCAATTCCAACTTTCCTTCGTTCTGAAGCTGACCCATGATACATTTCACGAGCGTTGACTTACCCTCTCCGTTTCTTCCCACGAAGCAATCTTGTCGCCTCTTTCTACGGTAAGATTCACGCCGCTGAAAATCTTCTTGCCATCAAACGACATCGCCACATCGCTCATCTGAACCGGATAAGCACCGCTTCGTGGGCTCGGCGGGAACTTGAGTCGAAGGCGACTTGTATCTTCTTCATCCACTTCGATAAGTTCCAGTTTCTCTAGCATCTTCACTCGGCTCTGCACCTGGAAGGTTTTAGAATAAGTGCCTTTGAAGCGTTCTATAAAGTCCTTGGTTTCAGCAATCATCTTCTGCTGTTCCTCATATTTCTTCATCTGCTGTTCGCGTCGTTCCTTGCGCAGTTCCAGATATTGGCTGTAAGTGGCTTTGTAGTCGTAGATGCGACCCATGGTTACTTCGATGGTTCTTGTTGTAATGTCGTCAACGAATTTTCGGTCGTGGCTGATGACAACTACTGCTTTCGAACTGTTGATGATGAAGTCTTCGAGCCAGCCGATGGATTCGATGTCGAGATGGTTGGTTGGCTCATCGAGCAGCAGTACGTCTGGCGATTTCAAGAGCAGTTTTGCCAGTTCAATCCTCATTCTCCATCCTCCCGAAACTCGCTTGTAGGGCGGTTGAAATCAGAGCGCTCGAAACCGAGACCGAGCAGCGTCTTCTCTACATCTTCCTCGAAATGAGTCATGTCGATGGCGTAGAATTTCTCTGAGAGAGAGGATACTTTCTCAATGAGCTGCATGTAATCATCGCTGTCGTAATCGGTACGGGTGGTGAGCTCGTTGTTGATGCGGTCAATCTCAGCCTGCATTTCGTGCAGATGGGCAAACGCCTGACAGGTTTCCTCGAATACGGTTCTGCCGTCTTCGGTCATCAGATGCTGAGGCAGATAGGCGATGACGCAATCCTTGGGAGCGGAAACGGTGCCACGAGTAGCATTTCTCACACCGGCGATAATCTTGAGCAATGTGCTCTTTCCTGCGCCATTCTTTCCCATCAGGCTATACGGTCCTTCTCGTTGATCTGGAAGGAAATGTCTTTGAATAGGGTGGTGCCGCCAAATTCTACGGTCAATCCATCAACTGTAATCATATTATTTTCTTCTTGTTCAAATTTTTGTTTCTTTAAGCAACTCCCCAGAACGCCCCGTTCCTGCCGTTTTCGGGGTCTTCATTGATGACCAGCGCCTGCCATCATTTATGACCCGTGTTGGTCTTAAGAGAAGACCTGAGCAAGGCACAAAAGGCTGTTCTTTCGATTGCCGGTGCAAAGATACAACATTTTTGGGCAGAATGCAAGCTTTTACCCTGACTTTCTTTCGGAGAAGTAGTGTAAGTGATTGATTGATACTGATTTCTATTGGTTTTCTAGCTGAACTTTATTGCAGAACAATCTGATGGTGAGGTGTAAGGATAAAAAGCCAGCGTGTCATTAAGGGTCAGTGTCATTAAGGGTCATTTAGAAAAATGAAAGTGTCATTTTGAGCTATAGTATATATAAATATTTATTTATATATATACTATAGGGGATTTTTCTCCCCCGAAAATGAAAATGACCCTTAATGACCTTGACCCTTAATGACACGCTAGATGAACTTGTGAATTTTACCTGATATAGGTTGTCTGTATTTCAGAATATATTGGCTATTAGCGTGTTATGTGCATTTTGTTGTATTTCTACTCTAACGTTCTGTGTATAATAATTATCTACATATTAAGTCACTTAAGTTAGCTTTTATACTGTTCAATTCTGCATTTTTATCCTTGTTTTATGTTGCTTTTGTTAAAAATATATCATCTCAGAGGCTGTTTTTATGTCCGAGGAGGGGCATTTTTCACCCTTAGTAGAGGGGGTAAAACACCTTTCTAACCCTCTTATTTTGCATTTTTTTCTTCGAAATTTCACTAAAAAGCACTGATTTTTGCCTTTTGGGGTTTCTGTTTTGGGTGGGTAAGGATTATTTACATTGCTCAGTCTGATTTCGCTTCTAGCTTCGTTTCTTTTAGCGGATTAAAAATCCATAATGGTTCGATCTGTACGGTTGAAATTACCCAATACGCCCTGGGCTAAGAGCTTTTGGGCTTTCAGCCCGTCTTATACCACATGTGAATGTTCTGCTTTCTTTACAAAACGATTAGAATTGCCCCTAAAGAACCCAATCTCAAAATCACGATTTTTCCATATGTTTCATCACTTATTTCCAATTTTTACATGAATATGGAGCATTTTTAAACAAAAAAGACCTTGATTGCAGAACGCAACCAAGGTCTTCGGAGATTATATATTTAACCTATTGAAATCTCGCTAGATTAGATCTGCTCGCTCCAGTCCTCCTGGCTCTTACGAACGTAAGTCTGGTAACGGAGCTTAGCCATCTTCTCTGCCTGAGAGAAGAGCTCATCAGCCTCCTTAGGGAATGCCTTCTGTACAGAGAGGTAACGAACCTCACCGAGCAAGAAGTCGCGGAAGTTCTCCCAGTTAGGAGCCTTAGAGTCGAGTGTGAATGGGTTCTTACCCTCATCAGCCAACAGTGGGTTGTAACGCCACAAGTGCCAGTAACCGCACTCAACAGCCAACTCTTCCTCGTGCTGTGAACGACCCATACCGCCCTTACGCTTCAAACCGTGGTTGATACATGGTGCGTAAGCATGATGAGTGATGGACCTGGATAAGCCTCAGCCTCGCGGATAGCCTTCAATGTCTGAGCATTGTCAGCACCCATAGCTACCTGAGCTACGTAGATGTAACCGTATGTAGTCTGCATCAAACCGAGATCCTTCTTACGGATACGCTTACCCTGAGCAGCGAACTGTGCGATAGCACCGAGTGGAGTAGACTTAGATGACTGACCACCAGTGTTAGAGTAAACCTCAGTATCGAGTACCAAGATGTTAACATCCTCACCAGAAGCCAATACGTGGTCGAGACCACCGTAACCGATATCATAAGAAGCACCGTCACCACCGATGATCCACTGTGAACGCTTAACGAGGTAGTGATCCAAAGTCTTGAGCTCCTTGCAGATAGGGCAACCCTTCTCAGCGCCGGCAGCGATGAGAGGCTTCAACTCTGCAGCAGCCTCCTTAGAACCCTCAGAATCGTTCATGTTAGCCATCCACTTGTCAGCAGCAGCTACGAACTCAGCAGGAACATGCTCCTGAGCCTTAGCCTCCTCGAGCAAGTGAGCGATGCGCTCCTTCATCTTCTTGTTACCCATTACCATACCGAGACCGAACTCGCAGAAGTCCTCGAACAATGAGTTGTCGAATGCAGGACCTGACCCTTAGCGTTCTTTGTATATGGAGTAGATGGGATAGAAGCTGAGTAGATAGAAGAACAACCAGTAGCGTTAGCAATCATCTGACGATCGCCGAAGAGCTGAGAAATCAACTTGACGTATGGAGTCTCACCACAACCAGAGCAAGCACCAGAGAACTCGAACAATGGCTGAGCGAACTGAGAGTTCTTAGGGCTCTGCTTGATGTCTACGAGATCCTGCTTAGAAGCTACCTTGTGTACGAGATACTCCCAGTTAGCTGCTTCCTTGACCATATCCTCTGCGTCAACGTTGAATGGAACCATTGTCAACGCCTTCTCACCCTTCTTACCTGGGCAGACGTCAGCACAGTTACCACAACCCAGACAGTCGAGTACTGAAATCTCGACGCGGAAGTGCATTCCAGCCAAAGCCTTAGGTGCCTTAACATCCTGAGTCGCGAGACCCTCGATGCCTGCGAGCTCCTCATCGGTCAATACGAATGGACGGATAGCTGCGTGAGGACAAACGAATGAACACTTGTTACACTGGATACAGTTCTCTACGTTCCATACTGGTACGAATGCCTCAACACCACGCTTCTCGAATGCTGCAGTACCGTTCTGCCATGTACCGTCAACTGTGTTGTGCTTAACGAAGTCAGAAACCTTCAAGAGGTCACCTGCCTGGCCGTTGATAGGACGAACGAGCTCCTTAACGAATGCTGGAGCGTTATCCTCCTTAGCCTCATCGTCAGCGAGGTTAGCCCAAGCTGGATCTACTGTCAACTGCTTGTACTCACCACCACGGTCTACAGCGCCGAAGTTCTTGTCAACAACGTCCTGACCCTTCTTAGAGTAAGACTTAACGATGAATGCCTTCATCTGCTCTACAGCGAGATCCAAAGGAATAACCTCTGTAATACGGAAGAATGCAGACTGGAGAATGGTGTTGGTACGGTTGCCGAGACCAATCTCCTGAGCAATCTTAGTTGCGTTAATATAGTAAACAGTGATGTTGTTCTGAGCGAAGTAACGCTTTACCTTGTTAGGGATGAAGTTAACCAACTCCTCACCATCAAAGATAGTGTTCAACAGGAAGAAACCGTTCTTACGCAAACCACGAGTTACATCGTACATGTGGAGGTAAGCCTGTACATGGCAAGCTACGAAGTTAGGAGTATTTACCTGATATGCACTGTGGATAGGCTGTCGCCGAAACGCAAGTGAGAGCAGGTGAAACCACCAGACTTCTTAGAGTCGTAAGAGAAGTATGCCTGGCAATACTTGTTAGTATTGTTACCGATAATCTGAACTGAGTTCTTGTTAGCACCAACAGTACCGTCTGCACCCAAACCGTAGAACTTAGCCTCGAATAAGTCGTCGCCACCCATTGGGATTTCTTCCTCTTCTGGGAGAGAAGTGAATGTAACGTCATCAACGATACCTACAGTGAAGTGGTTCTTAGGCTGTGGCAACTCGAGATTCTTGAATACAGCAACAATCTTAGCTGGAGTTGTATCAGAAGAACCGAGACCGTAGCGGCCGCCAACGATCAATGGCTTACGCTCGTCATCGTAGAGAGCTGACTTAACGTCGAGGTACAATGGCTCACCCTCTGCACCTGGCTCCTTAGTACGGTCGAGAACAGCGATACGTTTAACAGTAGCTGGGATAGTCTTTTTCAAGAAGTCAACAGAGAATGGACGGAAGAGGTGAACTGCAACCATACCAACCTTCTTGCCCTGCTTATTCAAGTAGTCGATAGCCTCGCGAGCTGGCTCTGTAGCAGAACCCATCAAGATAATGATGTTCTCAGCATCCTCAGCACCATAGTAGTTGAAGAGGTGATACTCACGACCAGTGATCTTAGTCATCTCCTGGCAGTACTTCTCTACTACCTCAGGAATTGCATCGTAGTAAGGGTTGCAAGCCTCACGGTGAGTGAAGAATGTCTCTGGGTTCTCAGCAGTACCGCGAGTAACAGGACGCTCAGGAGTCAAAGCACGGTTACGGAAGTCCTCGATGAACTCTTCCTTAACCAATGGACGGATGTCTTCCATATCCATCTCCTCGATCTTGTGGTACTCGTGAGAAGTACGGAAACCGTCGAAGAAGTTAATGAAAGGAACCTTTGTCTCCAATGTAGCCAAGTGAGGAACTGCAGAGAGGTCCATAACCTCCTGAACAGAACCTGAGCAGAACATAGCGAAACCTGTCTGGCGGCAAGCCATTACGTCCTGGTGGTCACCGAAGATACAAAGTGAGTGAGAAGCCAATGTACGAGCTGATACGTTGAACACGCAAGGGAGCAACTCACCAGCAATCTTGTACATGTTAGGAATCATCAGCAACAAACCCTGAGAAGCAGTGTAAGTTGAAGTCAAGGCACCAGCCTGGAGAGAACCGTGAACTGCACCGGCAGCTCCAGCCTCTGATTCCATTTCCTGGATAGAAACTCGCTGACCGAAAAGGTTCTTACGACCTTTGGCAGCCCATTCATCTACATGCTCCGCCATTGGTGATGATGGAGTAATAGGGTAGATAGCAGCAACCTCAGTAAACATGTAGCTTACATGTGCGGCAGCTGTGTTACCATCACAAGTGATAAATTTTTTCTCTTTAGCCATTTTACTTTTAGATAAAATATTAAAAATGTTTTGTATTTTTATTCCTTTGAACTTTGATAGTTGAATCTGTTTGAGAGTTCAATTTTCAGTTCTGTTTTTGTTTTTCGAATGTTTTTGCCCATTCCAACACCTTATATTAATATAGGAAACCCAGAAGCCATAACGGAATCCTGTTGTCCTTGCCTACCTCGGTATTGTATCGGGCGTAGATGATGTCGGGATTGTTGCGCACCTTGTTTGGAGATTGCGCATCGCAGATTCTGAACTTCTTCTCACCATCTACAATGAAGTAGTGGTCCTTGCCGGTCTGGCTTACCTTATGGTCTTTCCAGAGCGAGTTGACGAAGAATGTTTCCATCACCTCCTGCTTGTCTATCTTGATAGGATAGATGGCGTACATCAGGTTGGAGTTGTGCATCATCACCTTGGATGGTTTCTTTGGGAACTCCTGCCCGGTAGGGTAAATCATGTTGATGAGTCGCGCATCAGCAAGATACTTGATGTAGTTCATTACCGTAGCTCTGCTGGTGTTAATCTCTTCGGCAAGCTGGCTCACGTTGGGAGCTTGGCACCTTCTACAGCTAGCTGATAGAAGAGCCTCTTGATCTTGGTGAGATATTTCAGTTCGATTTGCTTGATGAGGAGGATGTCTACCTCGGTCATCATGTTCATTGTCTTTAGTAGATTCTCTGTGAAGTTGCGGTTCTCCAGGAAGAATGGATAGAATCCATGATGCAAGTAGTCCTGGAAGTATTTCATCGGGCTCACCTTGGGCAGTATCTGCTTGATGATGTGCTCGTGATTGCGCAAGATTTCATCGAGTGTATATGGCTGGAAACTGTTGCCAGTCTGCAGGTTGATAAACTCTCTGAAAGAGAAGCCTCGCAAATTATAGCTTTTCACGATTCCATTGAGCTCAGGATTCTCTTCCTTCAGTCTCATCACGCTGGAACCTGTGAACACGATTCTTAACTCTGGATACAGGTCGTAGCATTTGCGCAGCTCCTTGCTCCAGTCCGACTGCTTGAAGACCTGGTCGATGAGAAGGGTTCTGCCGCCGTGGCGAACAAAGTCACCTGCAAAATCTGCGATTCCTCTGCTTTGAAAATAGAAATTGTTCATATTCACATACAGACACTTTCGGTCAGTAGGGCCAAAGTGCTCCTTGGCATATTGAAGGAGGAATGTAGACTTTCCTACACCGCGTGTTCCCTTTATGCCAATCAAACGGTCGCTCCAGTCGATTTCGTCCATCAGAGTGCGTCTTACTGGTGCGTCCGTATGCTCTACGAGGTATGTATGTGTTCTGAAGAATGCTTCTTCCATGAGTTTATATCGTTTCTAATTGTTTTTACGATGCAAAGGTAATTAAATATTTCTAATTTGCAAACTCTAGATTAGCAAAAAGTAACTTTTTTTCATTATTTAGCACTTGTCTAAGTAAAAATGGGGATTTTTTTCCCTATTTTGCGCTTTTCTTTATATCTTTGCACCATGAAGTTACATATTTTCAATCCAGAACATGATTTGGCTTTGGCTGCAAATCTGAAACAGTTCACCGCGCCTCATGCGGGTAGACAACTTAGAAGTGATCTTGCTTTCATTCCGGCTCTTTGGGCGGAAGAGGGCGACCTCGTACTTGTGGATGATATTGATTTTGCGAAGAACAGGGTGCGCCATTTTGGAGCTGAACTGAACAGCAAGGTTGAGTTCATCACCAAGCCTCAGCTGAAGCATCTGCTCAAGACGGAATTTCTGGACAGTGTTCATCCCTGGGGATGGAACCTGTCGCTGAAAGGTGAGTTGGAGCGTTTGGGAATACCGGAGATTATGTTGCCGACTGATGCTGTATTAAATAAGGTACGCGAGGTGAGCAGCAGGCAATGGGCTGCCCTTCATCTGCAGCGTGGCGTGGAATATGTTACTGAGACGGCTCGCGTCAAAGAACTCATTCTCCAGCACGGCAAAGCTGTTGTCAAGGCTCCCTGGAGCAGTAGCGGGAGGGGAGTGAAATATGTGAGTGCTGAGGACTTCAGAACAGCCGGAGATTATCCTACCTTCGAAAGATGGGTGGCAAACATGATTTATCATCAGGGCGGCGTAACCGTAGAACCCCTATATAATAAGGTGAGAGATTTCGCCATGGAGTTTGAAATGAAAGATGGCAAGGCGCTCTATCGCGGTCTTTCGCTATTCGATACGATCAAGAATGCCTATTCGGGCAATGTGCTCTGCTCTGAAGCTGAGAAGGTGGAAATGATGAAACCGCTCATTAGCGAGGCTCAGCTTGCCGGAATCAGACAGCGTATCATCGAGGTAATGGAGCCGGCGCTGAAGGATATTTACAGTGGTCCGTTCGGCGTTGACATGATGATCTGCACGAAAGGGGAGAAGGATGAATCTGCGAGGCTGTGCTGAATCAGGAAGGTGAGGACGTAAACAGAACCGGACTGGGCGTGGTTCCTTGCATCGAAATCAATCTGCGCAGAACGATGGGACATGTAGCAATCGATCTATACGAACATCTTGTGGCTAATTCGAGCGATGAGATGAAGACCAATAGGACGAACATCATGCGCGTGGAATATGATGGAAACAGATATCATCTCAGAATAAAGCCTGGCAGACCTTCGGAAGAGGCACCGCTGCATTGATTTTTTGTAAAGAACATAGTTGTTTTTTGTTAAGAAATAGTAAAATCGGCTTTTCCCGTGCAAGGATTAGCCGATTTTTCATTTTATCTTCAGAACTCACGATTCAGATTCCGATTCGGGAACTGCCTTTTAAAAAGAGGAACAGTCCCTTTGGGTTCAGAAGCGTTGAGTCATTAAAAATGAACCAATAAATTAGAGAAATATGTATAAGAAAGTATTTAGTGCAGCTATTTTAGCTTCAGCTGCAATGGCAATGACTTCTTGCAGCTCAAGCAAGAATGCACAGAATGAGAACGCAACAAAGGCTGAGAAGATAACGGAGGCAGAGGCTGCCCGTCCGTCAGCAGATGAGGAAATGGGCGAGGGTTATCTTGTCCTCTCAGAGGCTCAGCAGAACATCGTGAAGAAGAACAACGATTTCGCTTTCAGACTCTATCAGCAGATCAGCGGCATGGATTCTGAGGTGGTTTCGCCAATGAGCATCGCCTATCTGATGGGAATGCTTGCGAATGGTGCCGACGGCAAGACTCAGCAGGAGATTCTGAAGGCAATCGGTTGCGAGGGCGTGAGCGTGAAGGAACTCAACGACTGTTATAAGGCGCTGATGCTTTCGGCTGGCAAATTTGACAAGCAGACAACCGTAAACATTGCCAATTTTATCGCCATCAATAAGAATTTCAGACTGAACAGTGATTTCGCTCACACCGTGGCCGATTCTTATCAGGCTGGTGTTGAGAGCATGGACTTTACCTCTCCTAAATCTGCCACTCGCATTAATGACTGGTGCAAGAAGCAGACTAAAGGCATGATTCCTAGCATCATCGACCAGGTAGACCCTGCAGCCGTTTCTTACCTCCTGAATGCTATTTATTTTAATGGAACCTGGCAGGAGAAGTTTGATGCGAAGAACACTAGACTCGAGAACTTCAGCGGTTACACTCGTGATATTAAGAAGGTGAACATGATGCACCAGACAAGAAGTTTGCCTATACTGAAAATGATATGTTGCAGCTGTAGAACTGCCATACGGAAATGGATGTTATCAGATGACTGTTCTTCTTCCTAAGGCTGGCAAGAGCATCAGCGAGGTGATGAAGGAGATGGATGCTGATAAACTTCAGAAGTTGAGTAATGACATGGACCGTTGCCAGGTAGATTTAAAATTCCCTAAGTTTACCACAGAGATGGATTTGTCGCTCAACCAGATTATTAGTAAATTGGGAGCTCCAAGCATCTTCCAGCCAGGCACGGCAGATTTCAGCCGTTTTGCCAATGGCAGCTTCTACGTATCGAAGATGTTGCAGAAGGCAAAGATTGAGGTAAGCGAGCGTGGAACCAAGGCTGCTGCCGTAACAGCTGCTGTGATGCTGACCTCACTGGGTCCTCACGAGATGAAGCGTGTAGAATTTCATGCTAACCGTCCATTCGTTTATTTCATTACCGAACGTAATAGTGGCGCAATTCTCTTCATGGGTCAGTTCCTGGGAGAATAATAACAGAGAATTTGCAGGTTCTTAAAACTAGAAAAGCGAAAGCCAAGTCCGTAATCCGGAATCTGGCTTTCGCTTTTTATTTCGCTTAATTCACTTGTTTACTCCTGAAACTTTTCAATGAACTCATCCTCTGTAATGATTGGAATATTGAGTTCATGGGCTTTCTTGTTCTTCGAACTCTGCGAAGCTGCATCGTTGTTAATCAGGAAGTTAGTACTCTTGCTCACACTTCCCGTAACCTTGCCGCCCTGGCTTTCAATATAAGCCTTCAGCTCGTTGCGGTTCTTGTAATGATGCAAATCTCCCGTTACGACGAAAGTCAGTCCTTGGCATTTGTTTCCCGTTTCTACAGGCTCATGCTCCTCGATAATCAGCTCGGACAGCAGATGCTGCACATGCTGGAAATGAACATCATCCTTGAACCAGGCGATAAACTTGGCACTCTTTTCAGGTCCAATACCATCAATGCTTGCAAACTCATCATCGAACATGCTCAGGCGCGCCATTTCTATCAGTTCCTTCACCTTGTAACGGCTGAGCAGTTTTTTAGCCACATCGCCGCCGCAGAGCGGAATATTCAAAGCGTAGAGCAGATGACGACCGTCAGTATGGCGGCTTTTCTCTACACTCTCCAGAAGATTGCTTACGCTCTTCTTGCCAAATCCTTCGAAACAGGAAATCTCGAACGCATAATTCTTCAGTTTGTAGAAATCAGCATATTCCCTGATAAAACCATGATTGATGAATTTCCAGACAGTCTGTTCTGAGATTCCGTCAATATTAATTCCTTCCTTGCTGACGAAGCGGGCAAATTTCTTAAGTTGTTTGGCTGGGCAGGCTGCATTGGTGCAATGGAGAGTCTTGGTGCCGCTCTCACTCTCGCGCACTACGGCTGGCGCATGGCAAACCGGACATTCGTTGGGAATGACAAAACTCCCCACAACCTCTGTAATATTGATTACCTTCGGGATAATCTTATTGGCCTTGATGACCTGCAGTCTGGTTCCCTTGTCACCAATGCCCAGACGCTCGCATTCGCTTACATTGCAGAGCGAGGCACGCTGCACGGTGGTTCCTTCTAGTTCTACCGGTTTGAAAACAGCTACAGGCGTGATGGTGCTGGCTGCGCACGACCATTCGATGTGGTCGAGTACGGTGTCAGCATGTTCATCTTGCCATTTAAAGGCAAATCCTGCCCTCGTAGCGTGGTGGCCTGTAACCGACCCAGTAGCTGCATAAGCCGTATCATCGTAGCAAATCACCAGTCCGTCTACCGGGAAAGGATTCTTCTTGCTTGTCACCTTCTCCGTAAACTTGTCTATTTCCAGCTGGATATTTTCTGTGGTAGGGTGGTCAATACGCTCACGTTCTACAGGATTCATTCCCAGGTCTTTCAGCATTTGCATGCGTTCGCCCCATGAGGTAAGTTCCCGCTCAGTATAAACCAGGGTGAACGGAATCCATTGGATGTGGCGCTGCTTCACCTCTTCAATATCCTTCAGCGCGAGTGAGCCTGAAGCGAGGTTTCGTGGATTGGCGTAATCGCCTTCGCTTTCGATGATGAACTGTTCGAAATCAGCATACGAAATGACGCTTCTCCTCTTACTACAAGATGTCCTTTCTCTGAAATGGTAGCAGGAATGCCTGAAATGGCTGGAGCCAAGTGGGTAATGTTGGTGCCGATGTGTCCGTTACCGCGGGTAACGATTTTGGTGAGTATTCCGCCGTCATAGGTTACTACGAGGGTCAGTCCGTCCAGTTTCCATGAAATCCAGATAGGGCGGTCTTCTGCCCATTTTACAAGATCACTTACCTGTTTGGTCTTTGCCAGAGAGAGGGCGGCAAATTCATGCTCCTCTTTCTTTCCTACGATAGAATCTTCTGACACGCGATTAGTTGGGGAGTCAGGCAGAATTTCGCCTGTTTCCTCTTCCAATCTCTTGAGCTGGTCGAAAAGGGCGTCCCACTCATAGTCGGTCATGAGTTCGCCTTTTCCGTTATAATAACTATCCGAAGCTTGGTTGAGTCTTTCAACCAAGCTCTTCATCTGCAATAGTTTCTCTTCCATAATGAATGTTTGAGGATGTTAATCAAATGTTGTGTTTTTCGATGGCAAGAAATTATTCTGCAGGTTCCATGGCTATGGAGAGTTTTTCAAAGGCGAAACGCTGACCTCTGTTTCCTCCATAGTTTACACGTCCGCAGATGCAGAAACCCATCGAAGACAGAAGGTTAATCATCGGCGTGTTGTCAAAGTTGGTGTCAACCTTGATGCTAGGTATTTTTTCTACCTCGCACATGCTGTTCACCTTACTGATGAAAATACGCGCTAAACCTTCACGCTGGAAACTAGGCAACGTGGCAAAGCGATGTATTACATAATAATCGCCATCAGTAATCCAGTTGCCTACTAATTTCTTATATTTGGGTTCACCATTCAATATGACTGCTCCATAGACAACTACCTCTTCATTTGCTGTCAGAACGAAGCATTGCCATTTTCTATGTCTTTTCTGATGTCTTTTTCTGATGGATATTCCTCAGTCCATTGATGACGTCCCGATTCTATCATACTTTGGCGAGCCTGGTCGATGACTTTCCAGCAAGCAGCAAAGTCCTTTATATACGCCGGTCTGAAGTTTGTCTTCATATTAATTACGCTTTTATTATTCGGGTGCAAAATTAACAAAAAAAAACGAATTAAACTAAAAAACGGAGGAAAAACTTCACTTTTTTTGTTCGTTTTCCTCCGTTTTTCTTGTTTGTTGCTCATTTTGAGCTATTTTTTCTTAGCTTTTTGCTAGGAAGCCGGGTGAATAAGATTCTACGCCAAACACTTGTCGAGCTCAGCAATGATAGCATCTTTCTGTTCCTTGATATGCTGACCGATGAATACGATTTTTATCATGCGGTCGCCCAATTCCTGATCCCATTCCTTCTGCAGCTGTGGGTTATTCAACAAGACCTGGGCGAGTTCGCTTTTCGGCATGGTAGCCAACCATTGGCCAGCCTGCTTTACAGTCTTCTGCTTGCCTGCCTGTTCGAACACGTAGCACATGTCGCGCTCATCATCGAAATAGCAGATTCCCTTGGCGCGAACCACGTCTCTAGCCATTTTCTTGCGACGAAATCATCGAAGAGACCCAGGTCGAAAAGGCTTGCGACGATAGTAAACGAAGGTGCCGATTTCCGTATTCCTCAACTTCTCCGCCTTCCATGATCATGATCTGGTCTG
>ENA-OQBJ01000128-OQBJ01000128.1-human-gut-metagenome-genome-assembly--contig:-NODE-128-length-38488-cov-10.120357_pt1 | contig 38488 bp, 43 predicted proteins | sample MGYA00242743_ERZ504545 | MGnify/ENA primary metagenome ERZ504545 (study PRJEB26092, sample SAMD00036252) | human gut metagenome | host: Homo sapiens | study: EMG produced TPA metagenomics assembly of... | reverse complement strand
CCAGGACAGTGGAACTGCCCATCCACATCTCGGACTCGGACATACCGCTGACCAACGGGGCCGGATGCAATACAAATGCCGGCAGATGCACGATGCCGATACCTGCCTGCGCAATCCACTGGTTATGCACCTTGACCGACGGAGCCATGCTCTTGAGGATGTTGCACGCCACTCCGGTCACTCCATCAGCCGCAGGTGGCATGGCAGCCGCCATGCCGGCCATGAGGTCTGCCATGAGGTCGTACACCTTGCCTACATGAGGCACAGGCATGATGGGAGAGGGAGGGGTAACGGTAGGATGCATGTCTATCCCAATGGACAGGTCTCCGAACTTGGCGACAGGCATACCCGGCATGGAAGGAAGGATTCCGCCCAGACCCGCCTGAATCTCGTCCAAAGCTGCCTTGGAGGCTGAAAAAAGGTCGGCAAAGCCCCGTCTGACGCTGCTGCTACCGGCGGCGTCAGCTATATTCTTGAACACATCTGACATGGTGAGAATTTTTTAGAATGTGAAAAAGAGACAACCGGGTGTTCCAACCGGCACACTCCGGCTGTCCCTGCAAGGACTTACCTATGCATCCTGTGCATAGTCGCTGTTCCAGTCGTTCTCGTCATCCCCTTTTGTACCTTCCAACTTGATGACAAAACTCTTTGCCGGGAAATAAGGAGTCAGGTGAATGTCGAGGAAAATACGGTCTTTTTGCTTCGGATCGCGCTCGAAACGAAGAATCTTGAATTTCTCAATCAAGCGTCCGGGACCCTGTATGCTATCCAAAAACTTGCTGATCTGACCACGCAAATCCCTTTCCGCCTTGCTGTTCCAGTTCTCAAAGGCACGGCGGTTGAGGAAATCCATCAGCACTTTCGTTACCCAATCGAACACACGGACTACGGAATAGGTCTGCAATCCCAAGTTGTCCCCGTTGAACAATGTCTTGGCAGAGAAAGCCATTACCTTGCCGTATTCCTTCACCATCGGAATCAGGCCAATCTTCTCGATTTCGGAAATCTCGCTTTTTTTCAGGTTGAAGGCAACCCCGTCCACCTCGCTCATGGAACCATACTTCTTACCGGCGGTAACCTGTGCCATTACCGTCTTGTACACACTGCCGGCCAATGCCGCAGAAGGAGGAATCAGCAAGTCTTCGGTTTCGCCCAGTTCCGCATAGCGTCCCCGTCCTACCAGATAGTTGCAGGTCATACATACGTTGGACTTGTACACATCGCCTCCCGACAGGTTGGAATCGAAGAACATTTCGATGACATCGTCCGGTTTTTCCAGATCAGCGAAATCCGTGTAAATCATCACCTTGTTGTCATGCGCAATCTTTGCCCATTTTTCAACAACCTTGTTGGAACCCAAATATCCCGGGATAACCAGCAGGGAATAGTTGGTACGCAAGTCCAAACGGTCATAATTCGCACGAAGCTCGTTTGCAATGGCATCGATAAAGAAGGAGTTGTCCAAATCGGTAAGCTGGCTCATCGAAGCGTTCACAATGGAGATATTCTTGATCTTGTCGGAATCCGTATTCTTGTAGAAGAGCATGACCGTGCGGTAGGACTTCTCCAACTGCCTGACCTCTTCCACCGCTTTCAGCTGGTTCTGGGATAGCAGACCGGACACCGCCGCAGACTTCTTCTGGCACAGTTCCACCATCTCGCTGATGGATTTGTTGCCTTTCAACATATCGACCCACATCTCAAGCCGTTTTTCCAGCTCCTTGCGCTCAGCCGCCCGTTCGGGGTCGGAAAGGAATATGTTCCGCCGTGCCTTACGCTCCGGATTCATGTTCTGTATGCCGTCCACGGAAGACTCCAAGACATTGAAACCGCCAAACTTAGCCAGAATCTGCAATTCAGCGTTCAGATTTCTGGACTGCGCCACAGCCTGTTGCTGCTGTACGGCTGCTTCTCTTTGTGTATTCTGTTCGCTCATAACTATCATTCATTAGTGGGGTTAGACTTCTCATTGTTCTTCAAATCGTCCAAAATGGCAGAAATCGCATTGACAAACGCTCCACGTGTCTCCGGATTTTCCAGCACCCGTTGCAGCACCTTGTTGGAACGCAACGACTTCTCCATCCTGTCCGCAAACTGCTTTTCCGCATTCAGGCCGGACAAGAATGAACTCTGTTCCGTCATTTTCCTGACAGAAAAATCACCGACATTGTGGAAACGGAAATTTTCCTCTACGGGAGCACCGTCCGCATCCGCGAACTCGATATCTATTTCCGGCCGGAAATGTGCAAAGACTTCGTCAATGTTGGTCAGACCGGCAACCACTTCGGAAGCCACCGGCTCATCCTTCGTCAACTGTTCCACCAATAAGGTTCGATTTTGTGGAATTTCCGCAATACCTTCGGAAGCGTCAATCTTCACTTCGTTTCCGCCGATTCCATAATTACCAAGATCCATACTTATTCAATTTTAAATTTAAATATATATTAATTAAATCTCGCTCAACTGAAAAAACTTCCCCTTCTTCTGGCCTTCGCTGCTGCATATCCGGATTGTCCACCAGTTCCTTCCAATCCTCCCCAATCCATTCGCAGAGCTGCCGTTCCAATATCCCGACATCAATCGGAGCGCGAACCAGCCTTCCCGTATGAAGAGCCAGATACGCCGCATAAACGAACGTGGAACTCCGCCTGATTTCAGCAGAAAGGTAGCTGCCTCCTACGAGGGCAAGCAAAAAATATTCGAAAGCCTGTTCCATCTTTCCATCCTCATAGCGCAGGAAACCACACATGCGATAGCCTTCCATGACATAATAAGGGTCCTTTTGCATGACGCTTTTTTAGCCATCATGTCATACAAGGCAACCGCTTCCTCCCGTTTTTTCCCGGCTGTCAGAATGGCCGCTTTCATGGAAACAGCCATTTTCCAATAACTATATCCTGCCGTTTCACCGCCCTGCATCGCCTTTTCCGCCTCCCGGACGGTTTCGTCGCTGTATTTCATGCTATGCTTATATTCCCTGATAGCATAACATGCCTCGGATGCGATAAGCAGAGCGGAAATCCGGATATTCGTATCCTTTATTTCCTGTGCAATATCCAACAGTTTTCGGATTTCCCTGTCCAATAATTTCCAATCCTGCTTTTGTGTAGAATCCATGACAACCGTAACCTGCTGCTTGAACCGATTTTCAGGTGCAATCAGGTCGTTACCGCTATCCGACCGTGCCATCCGGTTATGCAAAGCCGCCGCCATATCGAACTGCGGGCGTATGCAAACCACTTCCCGAGACTCACCCAGCCGGATACTCCTGTTCTTTTTCAAGTCAATGGTTGTCATCCGGATTCCCTGCGGGACACCTTCTTTCAGCACATTGCCGAACCATCCTGTCCGGGAATACCCCCTTTCCTGTTCCGGAGGAAAGTACAGACAGAAAAAGGCATCATCCAACCGGGAGATACATGCCTTGAAACGCAACATCTCTCTCCACAAGTTGCCTGCCGTATGCTCAACCGACACATCAGGAATGTATTCTTCCTTCAGCAGCCCGTCGTGCCTCAGAGCCCTGAGAATATCATACTTCTCCTCAACCTTTTCTGAAAACCAACCCACATATTCCTGCCAGAGCTGTTCAGTGTATTCCTCGTCATCCCCCCTGTACGGCGTATCAAAACGAAAGAATATGTCATCGAACTGCCCTACCGGAGAACGTTCTATTTCCAGAAACCTGTCCACCAAGTCCACATCGTTCTGCCCGACAATCCATACAGACAGTTTCCAGTCCCTGTTGCCGACTATGTCCGCCCAGTAATCGACCGCTTTGTAATATTCCTGTATCACAGATGCAGATGCTCCCATAGCCAACCGAATTATGAGTTAAACTTTACTATTCCTCCCGAAACCGTTACGTTTCCTTTTCCCTCTATCATCAGATTTACACCGTTGACCGTTCCGTTCTTTGCAGCAACATCGTAATCCTTTGCCGCCTCCTGTTTGATATTGGTACCGCTGCTGCTAATTATACTCTTTTCGCTGCTGAGTACCATACATTCGTTGCCGGACAGCAATGTTACACTTTTCCTGCCTTCGAGAGCAATGGTATCGGCCTGCAAGCCTATCGACTTATCATCCATTACGATGACCGATTCCGCCTCGTTGGTAAGGGTAATGCTCTTTTTCGCCATGACGGTAATGGCATCCGTGCCATCCAACATGATCAGCTGTTTTCCCGTCTGGTCGGTAATAACGATGCTTCCCGTTTCATCATCGAAAACGATGGCATTGCCGCTGCGTGTGATAATGCTCTTGACCTTGTTGTCCTTGTCCCCTCCTTTACCTGAACCGGAATGGAACACCGATCCCGTAACATAGGGGCGGTCCGGGTTGCCATGCTCGTAGCTTACCATAACCTGATCGCCGACTTCCGGAACAAATACCCATCCGCGATTCTTGGGAACCGCACCACTTACTCCCGCATTAGGAGTCTGCACCCTGATCCAATTGGTTGTCTTGCCGTTTTTCTGCCAGTCGAAAGCCACTTTCACACGTCCCTGTCCCTTGTCGTCGTTGTTTTCCTTCACCGTAGCCAGTTCCGGCAACGCCAACGGCCGCTTCGCATCGGGAACAGGAATATGTACCGTACTGTCCGGCACACCGACAAAACTATTGGAGTAATGTCCGTCACGGCGTACCTCATGCTCAATCCCGACAATACGGAACTTGCCTAAAGGAGGCAGTTTCATCCTGTCAGGGAAAGAAACATCGATGATTTCACCAATCCTTATCCGGCAAGTCTTTCCTATGCCTTTGATGTTCAGAAGATTGGCACCAGACGCATTCTTTACAATCCTCATCTGTTCGTCCAGTTCCGCCTTGTCCGTTACATGGGGGTCGGCAGCCGAGGTCGTTTTTGCGGTATATGCCTTCTCAGAGCAGCTGTGTGCAATAGACTGAAGGTCGTTCATGCCATCCGGTTTGGCAGGCGTATCCGCATTATGCTGTTTGTTCTCCTGCGCTACATAATCGTATCTTGCGGATTTACCCGGTACCAGATTGGCAACCAGACGTACTTCCTCCAAATCCATGTCATAAACAATCTTCTCCGTATTGTCCCTGTCAGGCTTGCCGAAATAAACTTTCGTCCCGTCATAATAGAACCACTCCCCATAAAGAGCCGAAAGGCGATTCATAAAGTCAAAGACACTCTCGTTATACTGTGCCATGTAGGGTATGGGCGCCGCATACTTGGGATTGGAAACCAGATTGACCTTTCCATACTCCTGCGTCGCCTCCTTTATTATGGTAGAGAGGGACTGATCCATCCAAGAATCGAGTGTCCTGTTGTTCTCATACAGTATCGTAGGGCTTGTTCCGTGAATGGCCACTCCGCCTGTCTCGCCCATGCTTCCAACCATTTCCACTTGAGTATGATTCCCTCGAAGTCATAACTTTCACCCGTCTGCCTATGGACAAATGAAATGCTGGCAGTCTCCCCGATGTAGCCGATGAATTTTTCCAGGGTCTGTTGGAACGTATTGTTAGGCGACAGATAATTCACCACCACAGTGAAGGTGTGATGCCGGTTGAAACCCTGACGGAGATGCAGTGAAACGAATTTCTGTTCTTCTCCTTTCACGGTTACTTTAGTAGCCACCAAATTCAGAAAACTTGCTCCCATACTATCTTAAACTATGATTTTAAATAAATAATCCGACTGGTCGGTATGTTTTTTGGTGCCGAAATAACCGGAATTGGTATATTCCGGCACCTTAAAACTTTGATTAGGAAACAACCATTAGTTGTTTTCCGGCCAATCCTGTACAAATGTAGCCTCGTCCATCTTCACGGTCTGTGCAGAAATGGCGAACTTGATTGTCATCGGATAAGGGTTAGCCACATTCAGTGCCTCTTCGTAATCCACCACATAACCATTTTCGAACACCAATTCCTTCATTTTGGCATCTTCATCCGCTTTCTTGAAGACGATGTTTCCGTTTACGGGCTGGTACTGCTTGAACATCTTATCCAGCACAATGGTATCGGGAGTTGATTCGATTTCCACATAGATTGTGCCACCATAAATGTCAGATGCCGGACGGCCTTTGGGGTCCACATCACGATTGAACTTAACTCTCCAGGTCAGTACATCAAACTCTCTTGAGTCCGAAAACTTAAATGACGCTTTAAATGCCATATTCTCAAAGTTTTAAATTAAAAAATAAGTTGATTTTGAAATATCCGGTCAAAGGAGGCCTGCTACAGTCCTATCTTTGTCCTTCAATTTCTGCGCCCAATATATGGCATTTTCTGAAAACTACAAAGAACTTTTGATGATTTTTTCTTGTTTTTACCGAAAATATGCCCATAAGCATAAAAAAAACGCTGCCAACAATAGCCGAATTATTTTTTTTGCCTTATATTTGCAATGTTCTCCTGCGCAATTTTTAAATCTTACGATTATGGAAACAGGAGTTGGTTTCATCAATCTTGATGATTCTGTAAAAATTGCGCTTAACATAGCACTTGCAGTGGCTCGTGAAAATGCGAACGAGTGTTATACACCCTCGCATTTGTTGAAGGCTCTACTTCATAAAGATGTAGGGTTAAGAGATTTTATAATAAGTATAGGCAAGGATTTAGGCTATCTGGAGGAATGGGCGGATGTGTATATCGAACAATGCCCGAAATCCACCCAGTTGTCCGAAATCAAGCTTCGGAACGGATTGACGCCGTTTTCCGTGCCGCAGACGATGCACGAATCCAGTTCGGGCTGTTCGACATCAATCCCATCTGTGTGCTATTGGCACTGGCAAAGCCCGGTGTCGCTTTTTCCAGCGACCAGCTCAGGTCTTTCCCCATTCTGGAAAAGGATATCCATTCCATATATATAGGTAACGGGCAGTCGGCATGTCCTTCCGCCACTACGGAGAAGTCCTATGCCCCGACTTCCGCCTCATCCTCCTTCTTGGGCAAATACTGTGTGGATCTAACCGAAGATGCGGCCAACAAGCTGCATCCGGTCATCAACCGCGACCGTGAAAACCGTATGGTCATGGAGATACTGGGAAGCCGGAGCAAGTCCAATGTCCTGATTGTCGGTGATGCCGGAGTAGGAAAGACAGCACTGGTTTACGGACTTGCCTGGGACATAGTCAACCATAAAGTGCCCTCGTTTCTGGAAGAAACCCGTGTATTTGAACTGGACAACGCCTCCCTGATTGCGGGAGCACCTACAAGGGGGAAATCGAGGACCGTCTGAAAAACATCCTGAAAGAATTGCGGAATATCGACAATGCAATCCTGTTTATTGACGAAATCCATGTATTGCTGGACAACCGACAAGGAAATACCGGTGCGGGAAATGTATTGAAATCCGAACTGTCGCACGGCGACCTGACCGTCATCGGTGCCACTACCATTGACGAATACCGCAAAATAATCGAGCCGGACCATGCTTTCAGCCGCCGTTTCGAGGTCATACAGGTAAGCGAACCGGACATAAAGTCCGCTATCCAGATGCTACACTCCGTGCAGAAACAATACGTGGACTACCATCATGTAAGAATCAGCAACGAAGCCGTAGCCGAATGTGTCCGTCTTGCCAAACGGTATATCAAAGACCGCCGTCTGCCTGATTCCGCCATCGGTCTGCTGGACATGACGCTCTCCGCCATCAAGATGGTCAATGAAACAGGAAAGAAGAATGTGGAGACCCTGCTGTCCGGGCTGGATGAAATAGAAAAGGACGAAAAGGACCTTCAGGAAAAGACCGAAGAACTGAAAACACTGCTTTTCGTGATGCACAACAAATTAAGCCCCATCCTTTTAGGAGTCATACCCGATGAAGCGGACATCCATGAATTGCAGGAGTATGAAGAACTGACCGGCTATCTGAGAAACGCATTGAACGTCCTCCTCCAATTTGCAGAGAAGAAAATAGAGGAGGTGGGTATCTATGAGGTAGCCGCCGTTGTCGCCAGCAAGACAGGCATCCCCATCGGCAAGATACAGTCGCAAGAAAAGGAACGGCTACTCAATATGGAAGACTATCTGAGGCGACGCGTCGTCGGACAGGACCAGGCCCTGAAGACATTGACGGATGCCATTCTGGAATCCCGTAGCGGCATGAACAAGCCGGGACAGCCCATCGGCTCCTTCTTCCTGCTGGGACCCACCGGTACCGGCAAGACCGAACTTGCCAAGCACTGGCGGAAGCCTGTTCAATGACGAGAAATCCATGATCCGCTTCGACATGTCCGAGTTCAAGGAAGAACACTCCGCCGCCCTGCTGTACGGAGCGCCTCCGGGATATGTGGGATATGAGGAAGGCGGCATGCTGGTCAATAAAATACGGCAACAGCCATACGCCGTCGTCCTCTTTGATGAAATAGAGAAAGCGCATCCGTCCGTATATGACATTTTCCTGCAAATCATGGACGAAGGAAAACTGCATGACCGTCTGGGCAAGGAAGGGGATTTCTCCAACTCCATCGTGCTGTTCACATCCAATGTAGGAAGCGAGTGGCTGACCAAGCAACTTGAGTCCGGCAATATTCCGTCCACCACCCAGATCATGGAGGTGATGGGGCAGTATTTCCGTCCGGAGTTTCTGGCACGCCTGTCTGAAATCGTTCCGTTCTCCCCCATCCGCGAAGACATACTCCTAAAAATATTCGACATACAGTTCAATGGAGTCAGAAAACTTCTGGACAAGCAGGGTATCGGCATAACCATCACCGATGATGCCCGTAAAATGCTTGCACACAAAGGATTCACACCCAAATACGGTGCCCGCCAAGTGGCCGGTGTAATCCGTAACTATCTGCGCAGACCGATTTCACGGCTTATCATCAACGAGGAGCTGGGCAAAGGAAAAAGTCTGGAGGTAGGTCTGGACGAACAGAATGAATTAACCTGGAATATTCACCAATAATCAAGTATCGTATGTTTGGATATACCGTATTCTTAAAGATAGGCAACCTGGCTGCCTCCTCACTGACCGACATGTACAAGGACAGCTACCAGCTCATCGGCTGCGAATTCGGATTTGCCCAAGGGATAGATATAAAAGGACAGGTACAGACCGAGGTAAAAGGCGGCACGTTTTATGTAACCTACCCTCATCTTCCCAACCGTGACATGATCCAGTGGATGCTGGATGCCCGTAAATACCAGAGCGGAGCCATCGTAGTTCATGACAACCAAGGCTCCACGCTCGAAAAGATACTCTTTGAGAAAGCGACTTGTGTGGATATGGAAATCAGCTATATCCGGCAAGGCAAAAGCTATATTGCGACCAAACTGACCGTACAGGCACAGAAACTGGCATTCGGTACAGAAGAGTTTGAAAATCAGTGGGTGTTTTAAAAACAGCAGCGTTATGGGACTTTTTAATTTTCCGCAAGTGGACAGCAACGTGAATGTCATATTCAGCGTTGACGGCGACGAATATGCAGTGGAACAATTCAAAATAGGTTTTCACCAGCCAGTAGATAACCTAAAGAACCAACCGGAAGGCGAAGTGCGAGGGGGACGAATCATGATAACCCTTTCGCAGACGGTGAAAAGCAACATCTACGGATGGGCTGTGAAACCGTGGGTGAAAAAGAACGGGGCAGTTCTGTTCAAGACCGGAACATCCGGGGTGATATTTGAGGTGGCGTTTACGAATGCGTATTGTACAAAGTTACATAGAGCAATTAACATGGGACAAGGATTATCAACAACACTGGTTCTTTCTCCAGAGAGTGTAAACGTGAATGGTATTGATTTTGATAATCAGTGGGTAAAATAAATAATTACAATTATGCCTGAATACAATGACAGAACTCAAACATTCATATCGAAAGATGATTTCTTTCAAATGAATAGGATGGATATTATTTATACAGGATATGTTGAAGGGCTTGGCTATGCCTTTGAAGAACAAATATATATTGATGAATCATTATATAGGCAGAATGGAGATAATTTTTTTCATTCAAAGTCTATACAAAGAATTGATTATTCTCCAGAATCATATATAAGAAGTTTACATTTAACAGAAGGACAAATCAAAAATGCTATTTGCTTTTCCAATCCGGACGGGACTTTTTCTGTAAATATGGGATTTAATGCATTTGGAAAAAGAATAGTGAAGGTTTCAAATTTAGATGATGTAAAGGTTTTACTTAATTATAATTGTGTACCGGCAACATTAACAGTTAAAGTGCTAGAAAGGATTAGTGATAATTGTAAAACAGAAGAATATACTATTCCGTTGAAAGATTTCAATATACATTATGGCAGTCAACTTACCTCTGATATATTGCAGACATTTGATATGGTCAATGCTTTTATCGGAACACCTGTTGCCTGGTTAGAAAGTAAATGGAATATAGAAAATGTTTCGAACCGTAGATTTAGACGTGATTTGTCAAATGAAATTAGTAAATCATTAAGGAATAATGGATATAATATAAAATCAAGTACAATAAGAAAAAGTTTGGGGAAATTTTTAAATAGAGCAGGTAGAGTTGGGTCTGTATTAAGTACACTTTCCACAGCTGCAAATATGTTTAACAATAAAAATGTTAAAGTTTCAGATGTTTATACTGTGGTAACAGGACTTTGTGCAACAATACCTGGAGTTGGTTGGGCCATTGGCGGTGTTTTCTTTGCAGCAGATATAGTGGGACTTTGTTTTTTTGATAAAACAATAGGTGATATGATAGATGAAGAATTGGATGGAGGTGTACTTTGGGGGGAATGATTATGAGGTTGATCCTATACAAAATATTGATCCTATACAAAATAAGGAAGAACTGAATTTCTGTACAGATTTTTATAATTCGTTTTTTGTTATGCCACAAGACAATACGAAAGTTGTATCACCTTTTATTTATAGGAAATAGCATTATGATTGATTATATTTTTTATAGACTATATATAATGTATAAAAAACATGGAGATCCTCCAATATTAAGTACATGTATTTTCTTATCATACATAGTTGGAATTGCAATAGTTATATTATTTTTTTGCATTCAAAAATGGGCTGATATTCATAATGTATATATTTACTTTTTAAATGGAATTTCCAGTCTTATTTTTTTAATTGCGCCATTATTCATTTTTGTTACTTTTTGTGTTATGGTGTATCGTAAAAAAAAGATAGAAGGTCTAATGAAAAAATATCAAGGTTGTGTAAGGAATAAACTTATAGCTAATTGGATGATTTGGTGTATACCAATTTATGAAATGATTTTAGGTGTGTTGATATATCATTTTTTAATTAATTAGCCGCTATATAAATAGTAGTATGAAACAGTATAAAACATTAATAATTTATACAATCTCCAATGACCAATCAAAAAAGTCATTTGAAGAAGAATTGGAAAAATACGGATTAGAACGTGTGGGAGAACAAGGTATCTTCGCCCTCCCTTTAGAGGAATACCGGACGAAGGTACAGGCTTTCAAAGCCTACCTGCGAGCCTATGTACGCAAGCATCTGGACAGCCAAGATACGGTACTGTTCGTTGAATCACGCATGAACGAGGAACAGACCCTGACCGCCATGCTGCAAACCAATCTGATGAGTAAAGAAGAATAAAACAATATAAGGATATGAGTGCACAATCGTATATCAAGTTTTGGACCGCCGAACCCTCGGAGCATGAAGAAGTGCAGGCATACGACCTGCTGGGCTACGAGTATGACTTCCGGAAAGAAACCACTCCTAATGGAAAGGTAACCGGGAAGACCTACGGCGGTAAAATACGGGTAAGCATTGCCGGATTTCCTACAGAGGAACTCTTGGAATGGATGTTCAATTCAAGAATCCTGAAGGACGGAGAGGTGATGAACACTTCCGACCTGCCCGGTACTCCCAAAGAGATCATCCGTTTCAAGGGAGCAAAATGCCTTGATTTCAATGTGCATTCAACAACCAAAGAGAGCCGTATATCACTATTCATCCACTTCCGGGAAATGGAGACCGGCGATTCGTGTCACTTAAACTTATAATCATGAACTGGTTCACTTCATTGTTCAAAAACAAAAAATCCTCAATGCCGGATGACCGCTACGTGATGCGGCTGTCCGTCTGCCATGAGACATACAGCATTGAAGAATTCGACCTGCAATTCAAGCGGAATACAGACCGTGACGGATTGCCTGAAGGTGAAGCCTACGGCGGATTCGTCACCTGTACCCTCAGCGGGATGCCGGGTGACGAGCTGTTGAGATGGGCCGCATACAGCCACTCCCGTGAAGACGGCGAAATACGGATCTTCCAAAGGAACCACCTGACCAACAGGCGGCATTTGCCTTGCGCTTTGTGGAAGGGAACTGCATCCGCCTGCAACGCAAGGTTGACCGTATATCCAATTCCAGCAGCATCGTCCTTCTGTTTGCCGCAAGAACACTGAAGTTCATAGACGAAGAATTTGAAAACGAATGGTACTGACAAGTATGGAAACAAAGTTTTGCAAGTTGCCCCTAGATTTTGAAGCCCTGCTCAGCGAGGATGTGGAAAACAGCCGTCTTGCATCCTGCTCGGAAATCGAGTCCATCGACCAGTTTATCGAACTGCTGATCAGTACGGCTCCCGGCGAACATGCCTTTGACAAGGAGTTCGGCTGTGAGATCTTTTTTCTCGACTTTGAAAGCATTGTTTCACACACCCGTTGGGAAGGACAATTCTCGGAATACATAACCAAGGCAATTACCCGGCACGAGAAGCGGCTTACGGGTGTAAATGTACGTGTCATCATTGATGATACCACCCGACAGGACAATGTATTTGACGCTCCCGCCGTAAAGAAACGTGTACAAGTATATGTATATGGAACCCTGGTACATACCGGAGAAAAACGGTGTTTCTATTATGTAATCTATTTAGGACCGATTTCAACCCGATGAAAGGATTATGAGTACAGAAAAATACAATAAAGAGCAAATCAGAAACCGTATGCTGAAATACGCTGCGGCTTTCTGGGGAATAAAAAAGGCGGAAAACTTCGACCCGGTTGTCAAGCTCCTGCTGGAAGCGTTGTCCAACGAGATATATATGCTGGGAGAGGATTTTACCGCCATCGAGACAAGGCTGCTGGAAAAGACCGCCCGAATCCTTACTCCGGACATCCTTACCTCACCATTTCCCGCACACGGCATCGTACACGCTATCCCATAGAACCGTGTTACCTGATAACCCGGGAATCGGGCATGTATTACGAGAGCGACTCGCTTACCCGGAAGCTATCGACCGGAAGCGTATCGTTTTATCCCGTCTGCGATACCCTGCTGCACAAAGCCGACGTGAAATATATGGTCTGCGACGACTTCTCTACCGGATAGCCCCTACCTTGGAGAAGACCATGATTGCCCGTGCAGAGACAAGGATGCCTCCGCGTACCGTCTGGTTAGGAATGGCGGTGGATGAATCCATTTCCGACCTTGAAGACTTTTCCTTCTATCTGGATTTTCCCAACCTTACGGAAAGCTATGAATATCTGCTCCTGCTCCCTTGTACGGAATGGTCCGTAGAAGGGAAAACAGTCGTGATGGAAGGGGGAATCCATGAAAAGACAACCATACAGAAAGAACCAACCGTGCCTTTTTCCAAGACTATGACGTGATGTCCGTCATAGACAAGGAAGTCATGGATATTTACAGCAAACATTTTCTGAAGGTATCGCAGTCCTTTCCACTCGACGGTTCCTGCAGGAAAAACCTTCCGGACACCCTGCGGTCCTGTTTCAAAGAGGCCGTTCTGGAGAAGATGCAGGACAAACTGGTATGGGTGAAGATACAGTTCCCCGCCCATTTCACAGCGGAAGTCCTTGAAGAACTTCATGCCGGCATCAACATCGTGCCTGTAGAGAACAAAACGCTTCACGAACAGACGACCACCCTTGAGGAAACTTTCAGGGTGATACCCTTGCGCACGGGCAGCTACGAATCCCTTCTGTCCGTACACAGCGTGAAGGATTCTGACGGAAAGAACTACCATGAACTCCTCTATCCCGCAAAGGATTCCACAGAAAGCTATGGAACCTACTCCATCCGCAAAGGAGGATGCGAGCGTTTCGACTCCCGTTCCGCCAAGGAGCTGCTCGGCTATCTGTCCGACCTGCTGGATGACGAGACCCATGCCTTCAATGCCGTATCAAGCATCAAGCTACAGGCACTTACCATCCAGATGGAGCAGCTGATGGCACAAATGAAACAGACGGCAGACAACATGAACGAGTTCAGGGAAACACCTTATTACCTTATGATTGACGAACTGTCCGGCAAGGGGCAGATTACCGTCAAATACTGGACAACCAACTGTGAGGTAGGAAACCGGATACAGGCAGGCGTAAACCTGTCCCCCAATGCCACCACTTACCTGGACCCGAAGACACTGGCTCTGGTCAGTACCACCTACGGAGGGAAACAAGCCCCCCAAAACAGAGAACGGATTGACATCTACAAATACGCCTTCATTTCGCACGGCCGTGTCCTGACACAGAACGACATAGCCAGCTTCTGCAAAAAAGAACTCGGCGAACTGCTGGTGCGGACAGAAATCCGGAACGGGGTGGAAATCAGCCCGATGCCGCACGAAGGACTGATCCGAACCAAAGAAGTCCATCTGATTCTTGGAACGAAACTGGATGAGCCTTCGCAGGAAAAACAGATAAAAGACAACCTGCGTACCAAACTCTCGGCCTGTTCGCCGGACACATTCAATTACCGGATATTCATAGAATACAATAAAGCATAAATACCATACTTATGAACCCAGTTACCCAACATCTCATTTCATCGTACCTGCTGATGCCGCTGCTGACCGTGATTTTCGGAATCGCAGCCTATTTTATCGCACGCAAGAACAAGCTGCTCAACAACAAAAAACTGATTGCGTATCTGCTGCTGTGCGGCATAATCCTTGCCCTGCCCAGTCTGTCCGGATTTATGGACTATAACTTCATGCCCTATGCCTATATCCTGCTGGTCATCCTGTACTGGACTGCCGGATATTACAACCGGCTCGTCCTTCGCAAAGTGTTCGCATCAAGCAAGGAAATGCCTTCTTTCGGCATCCAATGCCTGCTGACGGTTACGGTCATGCTTCTGGGGGCCGGACTTTTTTCCGTAGTGTTCAACCTCTGCAACGAACTCCAGTACGGCATCTGGGCCTCCACCTGCCTGCTGCCCTTTGCATTTCCACTCCTGTATTCCCAAACGGTGAACAGCTATTTCGACATACCCATTGAAATTTATAAAGTATGGAAATATTCGGAGGAATATGACTCGGATACCTTGTACATCAACCGTGAACGGAGTATCGTAATGGATGTGGACATATTCCGCAGGGTGGATGACCCCGCATCGGAACGCATAACCGGCAAGGCATCCGAGGATGTCATCTTCGGGCAGTGGTTCCAGCGCATGATTGACGACTGCAACCTCAAATCACCGTCTTCGCCCATCGTATATAAGAATGAAGGAGGAGGCTATTACGAATGGGTATTCTATACCAAACCGTCCTTTTTCAAGAGACGGCGCTATATAGACCCCGACGTTACACTTGCCGGCAACAAGCTGAAAAGACACGATGTAATCATAGCCAAGCGTGTGGCAAACGAACTTATAAAGTATAACGAATATTAAATAGAAACATTATGATAGGAAAACAGAGCCAAAAGAAAAAATATCCGCTGGTAAACTGGGCGGACGGAATGCCTGTCAACAAAGGGCATTTCACCCAACAGGAAGACCACTTTACGGACCGGTTGTGCGAATACCAGTCATTTCATCTGAACCGCAATACCTACGGACTCCTGCCATTCAAGAAAGGAGAACCGGTTTCCGGCGATTTCAGCATTACGGAACTCGTTACAGGCACCTTGGAAGTCCGATTGAAACGTTGCCACGCCCTTACTTCCGGAGGTTACCTGATAGATTATGATGCCGGTGAGGATGACGAACTCACCGCCAGTTTCCATATCCCTACAGAAGAGGAAGAAGAAAAGGACAAGCGGTGGGATGTCATACTGATGGCAGACCCTTTCGAACATCTTCCTTCGGGTATTCCGAACGAGAAGGAAATCAGTCCACGCCAGCCCAATGCCTTACCCAAATATGCATTGAGCGTGCTGCCGAGCGGACAGACCGACGGAAGCGAGCTGGGAAGACACTTTCTGCTGATCGGCCGCCTGCGCAAGAACGGAAACCGCTGTGAAGTGGACGGAAACTTCATCCCGCCATGCACAAGCATGTCCAGCCATCCGGACCTGAAAGGCTACTATACCAAATTCGGGCAACTTGTAGATTCCATAGAAAAAGCCTCGTTTGACATCCTTGCCAAAGTGGAGAATGCAGAAAAACAGACCAAGCCTGGCCACCAACATCGGTATGCTGTGCCGCCATGTCATGCTGTTCATATCCGATATCTACTTCTCCTTCCGCAACGAGGGGCAATACTATTCACCGCTACACTTCCTGAATGTATTCTCCACATTGGCTCACCGCCTGTATGTATGCCTGAGTTTCATGGACAAGGAAGACAAGGAGGACCTGCTGAAATACTTCAACGAATGGAACGGCATCACTCCCGGTGCCTACGAAGGCCTGCTGAGGGAAAACTGCGGGCTGCTGTACAACCACCACAATATCCGCCAACTGATGGTTACGGCGGAACGTTTCCTATACCTGTTCAATGACCTGTGGACAACCCTCAGCCGTCTGGAATATATCGGCAAGCACAAGGAAAACATCGTTGTCGCCGAACGCTCCAGACAACCGAAAGAATCGAGCGAGTCACGCTGGAACATACTGGACTAATCCCCTATAAGCGAACGGACATGACGGAAGAACAAGATAAAATAGTACGGTTTGACGAACATTCCCATTCATTCAACCTGCCGGATACCGACTTCAAGGCGGAAGTGGTGGCCAGCGGACTGAAAGAAGCCGGGTATGATGCAGAGCGTACCCTCATATTCAGACGGGGAGACATCCGGCGCGGATTCTCGAAAGACATCCATGACATCCACCCGGAATATTCCCATTATGACCTGACGGACTATCTGTATCTTTATGTGAACAGGAGAAGCCTTTATGACGAGCTGCCCGAAGGCATATTCCACAAGAACCTTTACCAGTCCGAGAAAATATCGAAGGAACAGGTGCTGGACGAAATCCGCATCCACCGTGAAGAGGAATTTTTCGCCCGCCGTTTCTTCAAGCCTTTCGAAATCTCCCTGGACCATATGTTGGTAGCCTTCCAGAACAAGGAACGCCGCATTGACGAGATGAACGTACATCCGGATTTCGTAAGCATCTTTTCCGGTCAATGGCCCGTACTGGAATTGCTGCCGACCCATCTGGCGGTCATGCTTGTCCATATGCTGGTCTATATGGAACAGATTACAGCGAGCCTTTCCAAAACCGGCGAGTGCATGACCATTCTGACCGGTGTGCCCGTGCATATCAAGAGAGGAGACAAATGCGTGGTGGAAGTGGATCCCTGCCTTATTCCCAAATTGGGGAGCTGCATTCTGGGAGACGACATGGTTCTGGGAAACAGTTTTGCCGACGGCACCTACCAGATGCTGGTGGAAATCGGTCCCCTGTCCGCCCGACGGATGGAAAGCTTCTTTCCCGCGCCGCCGACAGTAAAATACTGAATGCGCTGACAGAACTGTTCCTCCCCTCGGACAAGGAGATACAGATCCGCTACATCATCCAGCAGGAAGATGCCCGGTTCAGGCTGGGAACCCCAACCGAACAAGGCGCCTATCTGGGTATCAGCACCTATTTATGAATATAAAACATCATCCTATATGAAACCGAAAAACAACACAGAAGTAAGGAAAGCCTATCTGAGATTCGCGGGCTATCTGACATGCTGCACCATCCTTGCGGTAAGCATCTTTGCCTGTTTCCTGAAAACCTCCGGCATAGAAGTAAAGCGAATCACGGAGCAGGCACTGGAATATGACCATATCTATGCCAAAGAGCTGTCCCTGTCGAACAGCATGGATTCCATCTACCAGTACATGAAACTGATGAACACTTCACCGCAAATAAACGACAAGCTCCTGCAAAGCGTTGTCAGTACGCGCAAGATGAACCTGCTCAAATATGTCCAAGGCATGGACACCAAAGATTGCAGGCTTTACAGGCAGCTGCTGGAAAACCTCAACATCTTCCTCGGGGTAAAAGACTCCATCCGTCTGCTGAATATCCAGGAAGAGATGGTGAAGAAAGACCTGATGCAGTGCATCCAAGACAACTGGAAAACAAGGCGTAACCTGAATGTGGGTTCCGGCGGCAACAAACAATAAAACGGAAAGCCATGGACAACAACAGAAAGACAATGAACAAACGGGAAATATTCATGGGACATGCCTATGTATTCCTGTTCTTTTTCCTGACAACCGTAGCGTGTTGTCTGGTAATCTTCATGTGGAACTCAGATTTCAAGATGTTTGAGCAGAAAGAGTTCGTAAAGATCAAGATGAACCGCATCAAGGATTTCCAGCAGGAACAAGCGGAAAGCCAGTTGCCGGTGGACTCCCTGTTCCGTAAAATAGAAACATTTGAACCGGGCGTTTACGCCCAGTATGAAGAAGACGACATCCATTATCTGATAAACAACCTGCGGAACACATACGAAAGGAACAGCTGGGACAAGCGATACAAGCTGTTCATGCACATTGCCGACTTTTATGCCATGTGGCTGTCCGACAGGAAACAGCTATGGAGTATCGGACAAAACATAAGTCTGTTCAAAGCCAATCTGGAGGAGTGCGAGATAGGCTTGCAGAAAAAGGAGGAAGACTTGCGCTCAGGAACTAAAAACAAATGACATGGGAAAAATTTATACCAGAAAGATTCTGTTCGTAATCGCAGCCATGCTGCTGTGCATCCTTGTCGCCATACTGATCCGGCTGTTCTTTTCCAGCCGCACCGTGCGTATGACACTGACCCCCATAGAGGTGGAAACCGGAGAAACGGTCCATTATGCCGACAGCACCCGCAACGCACGCTCCTGGCTTTGGGAATTCGGCAACGGAGACATATCACACGAACGGAGCGGAGAATACGTGTTCAAGAAACCGGGACGCTACCAAGTACGCCTTCAAGTGGACGGAGGACTGGAAAGGAAACAGATCATCACAGTACACAGGAGCCGGGATGATTACGGAAGCGACGAACTTGTCAGGATGAAAGCACCGGCAACCGCCTTTCAAGGAGAAATCGTATCTTTCAAAGGATACGGTCCGTCGAAAGAATGGCGCTGGCAGTTCGGAGAATCCGGAATTGTCGATTCGCGGGAGCAGAACCCACTCTACGCCTATACAGAACCCGGCATATACGAGGTTCTGCTGACTACGGAGAATACCCAATATCCGGTCCGGCACACCATTGAAATCCTTCCCCAATATACGGAGAACGACTCGACAGACGTGCTTGTCATCATCGGCAATGACATCCGTGAACACTTGCAAGCCATCGTGGACGGCAAGCCGTTCAATACCCATTACAATTATATCCTGAAGAAATACCTTTGCGGAAATCCAGACATAGCGGTAACCGTCAACAACAGCAAGAAGAATGATTTCTATTCCTATTGCCAAGGACTGAAAATCATAGCACGCAGGAAAACCCTTATAGACGAGGTGTTCGTCGATATGGGAGACAACCTGAGTAACGAATGTGTGATGCAGCTGATGGTAACACAGCACGAACGCTTTTCCGAACAAAAAAACAAATGAGGCATGAAAAAGAATTGCATATCGACACTCATAAAAGGAGGATGGATTTGCGGGTGCATCATCTGTATGGCATCCTGCGGACCGGTACACCGTTTTACGCGGATAAAGAATGTACCCCGTGAATATATGCGAAACTATTCCATAGAAGGGGTAAAGGCTCCCCGCAGCCAGACACTGCCCAAGCATACCCCGTGGATTGTCTTTGCCAATGAAGCAGGAACATCCTATCTGAGTCCGAGCGGAAAGAACGAGATGCAGTCTGTGAAATACATGGACGCATTTCTCGTCATCAAGCGAAAAGGAGACTGGCTCAGAGTCATTCAATACGACCCAGCCATTCTGAAAAACGGGAAACTGAAAGAATGGAAACAGGCAAAATACTGCGGATGGATCAACCAAAACGACCTGTTGCTGACCCGGAGCGGCTTTACCGACATTGTTACCGGATTCAAAAACAAACAGGTGGTCATGCTGAACGACAGCGTGGCATTGGCCACCCCAAAAACGTATTTTGCCAACGACTCCGTAAAACTGTTCAAAAATACAGACCTGACACAAGAGGCTGGCAAGATTCCATTTTACAGTGTCGTATATCCTTATCAAATATCGGAAGACAAAGGATGCACCCTCGTGGCAGACAAGCCGCAGCTTGACGCAGACAGCATAGGGCATGCTGTCATCGGATGGATAGACGAACGCCTGCTGACCGCCCCCGAACAGCAGCTCCATATAGACATAACCTCGCTGCCGGACAGCACGCTTGTTTTTAAAGACAGGGAACGGAAAGACACCTTGCCGCTATCATCCAACGACCTGAAGCGGAAACTGCAACTTTCGGCCAGCCAGCCTGCTATCCGCTACAGCCCGGTACTGTCCTACCGGAACAATGACACGAGCTTCTGCTTCAAAACCCGGCTTCCGATGCCGGTCATCGACAAACGGGAAAGCTATGTGCTGAATGTCAACGGCAATCCAATCTATTACGGGACTTTCAAAAACAAGATAGAGAAGGACCTGCAAAAAATAAACCTCATGTTTGTCCTGGAAGGAAAAGAGAACACCATCCAACGGTTTCCAGCCGTGGTGAATGCCATCCAGGGACTGCAATCGCAACTGGTGAATGACGACAGCTTTTCTTTCAGGTTCGGTGCCGTGCTTACCTTCAATGAACCGGACAACCGGAAAGACCCCATCTGCAAACTGACTCCCGACTACATGGAGCTGCTTGATTTCCTTTCCGCCAAAGCACGTAATGCCGAGCAACTGAAACCTACATACGGACGATTCGGCAGCTGGTCCGGCCTCGGATCGGAGTGGAGCAATTCAACAAATGTCCGGATGAAACCAATATCCTGGTTGTCATCGGCGATAAAGGGTTCAACAGCGAGTGGGCAGACTCCACCTTGGTGAACAAGCTGGTAAAAAACAACTGCCGCATGATCGGCTTCCAGCTCTACGGAGGAGAACCGGATAACTTCAACAACTTCGTGCTGCAAATCGGGAACATGATAGATTGCTCGGCACCACGCATCAGCCGGAAAAAACGGGAACTGATTGTATATCCCGAACAAATCAGAAATGAAAACGAATATGCGGAGGTGAACCATAACACCTATTGTCTGGACTTTCCAAATCGGAGCATGACACAGGGATGGCTGGTGTTTCCGCAAAAGAACGAATCGCTGGAACTGGAAGGACTGACCACCGCCGTGGATTCCATGCTGATACAAGTGAAGTTTGACAATACCCTGCTGAGCAACAGCCTGGCAAGGGCATTCGACGAAGTGGGTACACACCGATATAGGACAGATTCGACAATGACAGCTTATTACCATATCCGCCAGTCGGGGGTACACCCCATGCTATCCGTACTTCCGGATACCGAACCTGCCTGGAGCCTGCCTGCACAGCCAATCGTACTGCCGGACTCGCTGTCCTCCACACTGGACTATTATCTGCTTGTCAACGAAGAGGAGTTCAAACGGTTGAGAAAGTATGTGGAAGCACCCTCCAAGCTGATCGTTGACTATAAATACGAAGCGGTCAAAAAGAAAAAGCAAGCGAAGGTGGATATCTGCGACTGTCCGGACGACTACCTACAGGCAGATGCCGAAGAATCTACCGTACGTGTAAAGACGGACAGCCTGAACGCACCGGAATATGCCTCAACCCGCCGTGCAAGGAGAAAACTGGTCAGACATTTCCTTTCAGAGCGCAACAGGGACAGATATTGCAAGGTAGGGAGAAAGACTTTCCTGAGAATGCCCCTATCAGAGGTCTTGCAAAGGTTTACCTCCTGCCCGACCGACTATCCTTTCTTTGAAGTTTACCGTGTCAAGGACTTGCGGAAAAAGAAAATGATTACGGATGCGGAGCTGGACATGCTGATTGAATATTTCAAGGAAAAGAAAAAACTGCTGGACGAAGCCGCCGGCAAGCCGTTCCAGTCCAACGGGCAGACATACTATTGGATCAGCCGTGACCTATTACCATAGTCATTCACCTGAAACTGTATTATCATGATTTATGAAACTATTCTGAAAATAAGAGGAATGGAGGTGCCGATACTCTATTATAACTATCGGTGCCACATCCGGCACTATGATGACCCGAATCTGAGAAAAATCATACAACTCCACATTCAAGTATGCGAGGAAATCGGTAATCGGGAGTGTCTGCCGGTCGAGGGAGACCTGATTACGCTTGCGTTTGAGTGCAAGGGTGAAGAACAGTTCTTCTATGACTGGCTGAACGAAGGAGCCATGCACAACGGGGAAATCCATTTTATCTACAACGAAGTGGAGATTGCGGACATTTTCCGGTTCTGGGACTGCTTCTGTGTGAAAATAGAGGAGTATATGAGTGTCGGAAACTCTCCGATGATGATGGTGCTGTATTTGTCACCGGGGATTATCAAAAGGAATAATCTGGAGGTAGGGAGAAGGTGTGGAAAATCAGTGACATTATGCAAAAGCAGTCTATTTCTCCTTTGGTAAAAATTGAAGATAAAGGAATCACTGAAGTTTATTGGACGTATAGTAAAAATTATATTCGTTTGAAAAAGAAGTCAAGACATTATATTGACTTAAATTTACATATAAAAACTCATGGATATATGCCTGGCGAATGCATGGCTATATTGATAAAAAGAAATGATTCAACTTCTATTGCAGTAGGAACAAATCAAATACAGATTATAGGACGAGTTAATAATAATAGTGAGGTTATTATTGAAAATGTTTTTGAGAAATATACTTTAAATTTGTGTTAGAATGGTAGATATTATTGTTGAAGTTGAAGGTTTTAAATCAACTTTATTGAAAATAAATAGACCTAAATGGATTGATGTATACAAACATTATCCCAAAATAAATGCAGGTACATTAAATGAAAATGATGAACCTGCAGTTAGTGTTTTCAAAAGAATTTTTGGCGAAGATTACGATAGACGTATTTTTGTAAATGCTTGTGCTACAAGGGTGTCTATTGCTTTATTAGGTGCCAATATAAAAGTAAAAGGAGATTTTGTCATACTAAAAGGTGAATATAAAGGGAGGAGGATTATAACAAGTGCTATTAAACTGTTAAAATGGTTGTCTTCTGATTCTGTTTTTGGAAAAGCTGATATTATAATCAATTCTCCTTCTTGCTTTAATGATGTTTATTCGAAACTTAAAGAAAAAAAGGGAATCTACATTCTTGAGTCTAATAATTATAGATGGGCAAGCGGACATGCACCTTGTGGTATAATGGAAATGCGATAGGCAAACATAATTATTGGAATCATGCAAAATCAGTTCATTTTTGGGAATTAAAATAAGAAAATATATGAAAATATTTATTTGGGTTTTGTTTCAGTTGTTATTTATATCTATTGGGCTATCACAAAATTGTAATGTTTTTCAGCGAGAAGTTGATAGTATAAATAAGATGCCACTTCGCATTGCATATCTTACACTCATTGATAGCTTAGGTCGATGTGTGAATGAAGAATTTTTAGACTTTGAAAATATGTATCATTATGCGCTTGTAGGAGAGATAGACAGTGATATGAATATACTAGCTACCATATATTTTGATAATCAAAATAATATTAGAAAAACCATAGAAACTTGGCCTGACGGTGGATATCTTAAAAAAATTATATATTATAATAATAAAGAGAAACCTATATATATAATTTATTGTAAGGATGCAGAATTTTATGGGAAAATATATTATGATGGCTACAATTATTATACTGAAAAATCTGTTCCAAAATGTAGTTATAACAAATTTAAGCAAGCTCAAATAGGATCTTCGATAAGTAAAATCAAAAATATTAGTAACGATTTTTTGCAAAAATATTTTTATGCCCCAAGAATTAATTTTGATATTAAACCTGGAGACAAGGGGTTTCTTTGTACTTCACATATATATACGTCTATCAAAGGAGAATTGACTCAAATTGGAGCAGATAGCATACAAATTAGTTTTGGAATGCCTATTATTATAAATTCTATAGAAAAGAAATGGTGCAAAATTTCTTCTGTATTCAATTTTTTTATAGGTTATATACCTATTGCTGATATAGAAATAATGAAACCCTAATAATAATTAGATAGCTATGTATACTCTATTTAGTGATTTTCATATTGCGTTGATATTCTATATATCGATTGACGATATATATGATTATACAATGGACTATATGGAAAACGTAGCCCGAAACTTTACCAAAAAATATCCGAGCTACCTTATCCATAAGAAAAGCGAAGACAAGATAAAAGCCTTTCTGACCGACAGAGTGAAGGCAAAAGTAGAAACCTTTGTGAATGCAGAGGCAAAGAACGTGGCAGTAACCGAGGTGCGAGAAATAGCAGACCTGATAGCGGAATATGAGGGAACGGAAAACTCTTCACCTTATGGTATCCATCCGGCGGACACCCCTTCGTTGGGAAGCACCAGCATGGAGCTTGTCATGAGCATGGATAACGGAGCATCGGACATCCGTCCCATCAATGTCGCCAAGCCCGCAGGCGCATTGGGGAAACCCAAGATAATGAAAAGAAGTGTCATCCGTGTAACCATGGAACTGGAAGTGCAGATGGAAACCAAACAATACTTGCAATTCCTGCAACAGATTCCGGACCTGTTCAGCCTGCATGAATTCCCCAATTTGAGATGCCGCGTGATATGCAACCAGAAAAAGGCAACAATCAACGAAGAGCCAGCACCGGTTGAAGTGAAGGTTTTGGATGACAGAAAATACCAGCGGTGGTTTGTTGCCTTTACCCTGTTGATGGTATGCTGCATGGGCGGAATCATAGCCCTGTTCTTTTCCATTCCGAACCTATACAAACAGGACATCCACTTCCTGCGGAATGATACGATTCATCAGGAGTTTTCCATCTCCAACAGCCGTATTGACTTGAAGGATGTAAGTCTGACGAATCATGGCGGGAAAGACACACTTGTCATCAAGGATAAAAAGATAATCATAGCCAAATAAAAAGCAATGGAAAATTCGATTCAGATACAAGGGATAAGAAACATGCTATCCCATAGCGGATGCCCGGAAGACCTGCTGGAAAGTTACCTGCAATTCCTACAAACCGAAGGCCAACAGGTGCAGATTGTCAGAGGAGAAGTCTTTGTGATGTACGAAAAGGAAGCGCAATACCGCAAGAGAAGGAATGAAAAGATGAAAGGAACCGTAACTTTCTGCAAAAACACGGAGAACGATACAGGGGAATACAATACAGGAGTGTTTATCGGGATGGAGTTTATCCAATGCTGTTTCAACCATGGGATTCCTGCACGGGTGCTGAATGTGCGGAGAGTACATGGGGAAGTGACGGAGATTGTCGTGGAGTTCGGGAAGTAGATGAAAGGAATACTCCTATTGCAGAGCTCCGGCCTAATAGTATGGGGGGAATTGATGGGAAAACTCCCCCCCCCACGCACTTCATTGATATTTAATGATAGGAAGGATTACTCCTTCTTGGATGTTTTTTCATTATCCAGCCCCAATCGCTTGCATAACTCCGGGTCGTTTTTGATACGGTCCATCTCTTCGTTGATGATGGCCTGCGCGTCCGACTTGATCTGGTCGTAGTTACGCTGAATCTGCTGCATCATGATGTCATTACCGTCCTTGTCCTTGAATTCGTTGATGAAAGGGATTTTCCTGTAGGCTTTTTCTTCCGCACTGACCGCCGCATGGTCTACAACAATTTCGGCATGGAATATTTTCTGTTCTATCTTCTCGCCAAAATTATCCGCCACAGCCCCGACAAACGTACCTTGCGACAGATTGGCAATCTTGGATGCCGGGATGAGCGAGTCAAGCTGCGTGTTGATGGAAGTGGAAACATCCTGACGGTTGATGGAAACGGACTGACGCTGCTGGAGCACCTTGCCGAAGCGTTCAGAAAGTGTCTTTGCGGTTTCTCCGACCACCTGCCCGCTGAATATATTTCCTACCGTGTTCTGAATAACCTTGGACTCCTTTTCACCATAATCGCGGGTCAGCTGGCTGAAATCCTGAAAACCCAGAAGCACGCCCACCTTGTTGCTTCGTGCCGTTGCAATCAGATTGTCAAGCCCCCGGAAATAAATGGTGGGAAGCTCATCGATGATTACGGCACATTTGAGCTGTCTTTTCTTGTTGATAAGTTTGACAATACGGGAATTATATAGTCCGAGTGCAGCCGAATAGATGTTCTGCCTGTCCGGATTGTTGCCGACACAAAGTAATTTGGGTTCTTTCGGATTGTTGATATCCAACGAAAAATCATTTCCTGTCATCACCCAGTATAGTTGTGGGGAAATCATACGCGTAAGGGGGATTTTTGCCGAAGCAATCTGGCCCTGGAGCTGATCCTGCGCCCCTCCTTTCCATGCATCCATGAAAGGAGAAAGGTAGTTTTCCAACTCCGGATAGGAAGTCAGGACGGTGAACAGGTCCGAATAAGGTTTGTTCAGTAATTCCACCGCATGCGGGAACGTACAATAAATCCCGTTCTTGTAAATCTTCAAATACCAGATTATTGCAGCAAGCAGAATGATGGGGGATTCTACAAAAAAGTCACCCTGCTTTTCAATATCGGGTAAGTCAGGGGCATTGCTGCCCCCTTCTCCCCTAAGAACCGTACATGAGAGTTTCCCCTCATACGGCTCAAGCAACTCAATATTTCTATTTGTTGTTAGAAATCGGCTCATACTTTCAACATTTTCGTTTATTTCGCTTGTAGCAGTTGTTGTGGACAAGTTGCCGTACAATCGAACCACCAACAGATATTTCGTTGACGTTCCATGCTTTTGTACAATCTATTTCCTTGCCACATAACGGACAAATCCGGTTCTGCTTGTTCCATAAATATAAGAGAGACTTACGTCCCTTGAGAGATTCCAGCATTTGTTGCTCCTTTCGCTGAAAGAAATAATCATCGTATTCCGGGTCGAAAGGGTTTGCCTCACCTTTGATTTGCTTGTACGGAGTATAATGTATATCCGACAGCCTTTTAAGGGTCAGGTAGTTCACTTTCTTACTCTTACTTTCATATTTCCATGCAAACGTCCATTTACGCCCCCGAATTTCATGCCAATATTTGTCTGCAACCCAAGACTTGCGTTTCTTTGGATGGCGACGTAAAGCCCATTTCTTCGTGAGATTGTAAATGTGATTGTCACAACCATGAAAAGCATCGGTTGATGCACCATATCGGTAATAGTTGCCCCAACCTGTGATTACAGGATTAAGCATTCGTATCAGCGATTCCTGCTTACACATTTTATGTCCTTTAACGATGTCACCGATTTTTGCCCTAAAGCGTTTCTGTGCATCTTTGGACGGGGATGTGTATAGCCTTTTGCCAAACTTCCTCACATTGAAACCTAAGAAATCAAAACCGTCGTATATGTTCGTAATGGTAGTTTTCTCTTCGGATAAGGTCAGTCCTCTTTCTTTGAGAAATTCTATCACGATAGGTTTGACTTTGTTTTCCAATAGCTCCTTATCTCGACCTGTGATTATAAAGTCATCCGCGTAACGAATAAGGTTTACCTTGTAGTGGAATGTCTTATTGTTGCGCCATAATCTTTTGAATCTTTCAGCCAAGAGTGGTTGAAGTCCGTCAAGTGCCATATTTGCAAGTGTCGGTGATATGATACCTCCTTGTGGTGTACCCTCTTCTGTCGGGAATAGTTTGCCATTGAATACAGCTCCACATTTCAGCCATTTTCTGAGTATCGTCTTATCCATAGGGATATGATTAAGAAGCCAGTCGTGGCTGATATGGTCGAAGCAGCCTTTAATGTCTCCCTCCAAAATCCATTCGGGGGAATGCTGGCGGTTTAGAACCGTATCAATCTGACGGATGGCATCCATTGTCCTGCGTTTCTTGCGGAAACCATAGGAAAAACGGTCGCCTGTCGTTTCGGCTATCGGTTCCAACGCCATGAGATATAATGCCTGCATCGCCCTGTCTTTCATTGTCGGTATTCCCAACGGTCGAAGTTTACCGTTCTTTTTCTTGATATGAACCCTACGAAGCGGTTGCGGTTTGTAACCACGACGTTTCAGTTCATCGATTGCTTTGTACTTGCGCTTGGGAGAATCCCAAAGCTGTTTATCTACTCCAGACGTATTCTTCCCTTTGTTGGAAGTAACCCTCTTTACCGCCAATGCCTTGGCGTAAAAAGAGTGGGTCAGCATCCACTGCAAGGCTTTCACCTTGTTATGTCTGCCTTCCTTTTGAGCCTTTACAATACGCGCTTGTAGCTTTCGGACATAGGCTTCACACTTGGACCAGTCCATGCCGTCCCAAGTTAGATTCCTACTATCAGCAGGCGCACACGATGTTTTAGTTTCGTTCATTTGCTTTCCTTCTTTTGAAAGTTCTAAAAGTTATCTTGTAAAGAGTTACCATATACGGAAGTCTGCCCACTTTCGTGTCGGATGATGTCACCAATAACAACCCGTGATGTTGATTCAATCCGTATCCACCCCATTACAGGGTGGCGTTCGCTTTTTCCGTTATCTCATACCTGCACCCCATTCGGCTTGCCTTGCGGTTCGCTTACTCGTTTCTTACGAGAGAGATACAGGCTTGCCCTGTTCCACGTAATTGACAAACGGATAGTTTAGGTTCTACCAAGTCCGCCGGCAGTGCTGTGTCCGTGTAACCCCAACATGGGCAAGGGTTATCCGACTGCTTACCTTTTGGTGAGAGCTAAAGTATCTTGCGCTCCTTCAAACCTTACGACGGCTAAAGTCAGTTCACTTATGTTAACCATGCTATCCAGCCTCGCCACTTGGCAGTATGATACTAACCACCCTTGACTTTCCCTCACGGTTCAGTCTTGTCCTTTCGGAAAGTGTACTTTGTCCTATAAGCTTGGCACAACCCATCACTGGAGATGCACCTTATAGTAGGCTACCGCTGACGGAACAGCGGGTTAAATCTTACAATATACATCGTTGTTTAACAATCAATTACGTGACTTTTCAGGTCACACCCAGGTGCGATTGAGGTTGAGCATTATCGTATAGCTCGCCTCGTACGCATCGGAAATGTCCGTCATAAATTCCGGATTGATAGGATTGCATCGGTGAGACCTGCGCGGATCGTCGAAATTTATGACATAGAACCGGGGATTGACCTCGTACTTGTCCATATTCTTCAACAAAGAATTATAGGCTATGGTGGACAGGTCATCAAACTTGTAATCGTAGATGTAAATCGCAAAGCCCTTGGCTATAAGCTGGCGTATGTAACTGTTGACTATCGCATAGGACTTGCCGCTACCCGGTGTTCCGATAACCATGCAGGCACGGAAAATATTGACAATATTGACAAATCCGTTATTCCAGCGTTTTTTATAATAGAATCTCGTCGGGAGATTTACCGAATACTCATTCTCCATCAGTCGGGTTTCCTGCATGAAACTCTCATTTTCCATATTGAACACATCTTCCATGAGGTTGTGCCTGTAAAGCGGCTCATCCATAGCCCCGACATCAGCAGGGCGAGATAGCCTGCCGTAAGAGTAAAAATATAGAATGCGGTATTTGCCGCGTGCGGCAATGGCAGCTCAAGCAACCACCAGTCAGAAAGAACAGTGCGCATCCTGCCACCAGCGCCGCATAAATTTTAGGCCAGGTTATCTTTTCACCTTTGACCCCGTGCGTACCCAGACAGGAAACGGCCAGCAGAAGCACTGCCAACAGTTTGCTCCAGAGAATACAGTTGAAAATCCCGGTCGTATTATTGAAATTCACCAGAATCCTGTCCATCACCGCAAGGTTCAAGTTCCACGCGGTGATACTCGGATAACAATACACATAGACGTGTACCACCAAAAGAAAAATACTCACGGCCCTGCCAAATTCCATGATCTTGGCAAGCGCCCTCAAATCGTCTTCCTGCTGCATAAGAATTGTATATAAATGGGTTGATACTTGTTTTGTCTAAATGCCACGTTTGCGTCCGGTCTTCTTCTTTTTCTTCATGCGGCGTGCAAAGGCTTCCTCCTCATAGTCACGCGGGTTGGTTTCCATCGAAAGAATGCCCGCCGCCAGTTCGAGCGTGCTGCCGGATTCGTGGCGGTGATGCTGCCGAAGTTCTGTAGCGGAATGTCCGCCCCGTTCCTTTTCGGGTATGTTTTCCAACCATTGGAAATAGTCGTTGAACACATTGGCGGAAAACTCCTTGCCCATGCGTGAACCGTTGAACACCTCCCGTCGGTTGTGGTCAATGAAGGTGACACCGTAGATACGTCCCCGCTCATTCTCACGGAACACCACATCGATATTTTTTTGCCCCAGCAGTTCCACAAACCGTTTCCGTGAATCCGCCTGCCGCAAGGCACGGGCGATGTCCGCCTGTATGGAGGGTGTCCATTTCCCCTCTTTAAGAGCTTTCAGATTCATCAGCATCCGCTTTTCCAACAGCTCATTCCCGAAGCGTTTGCCGAAACGGGAACTCTTGAACGGCGGACTGACCACCTTGCCGGTATCATCCGTGGCAGAATAGACAATGCCGGTGTAGGGTACGCCGTTGTACTCCCCCCTGACCTGTTTCGCCTCGATGTTGAGTGTGGAAAGCAGTGCGCTGTATTCTCCGAAAGTCTGGAAACGGTAGCTTTCCAGTACGGCTTTAAGGGTGTTGCCTACCTGATGGCGGACATCCCCCAAGGAAGCATCCACCTTTTTTAGTTCCGCTTTCGGATTCCGCCTTTCCGTGTCCGCTCCGTTACGCAAGCCGAAATCCGTTTCCAGTTCCCGACAGGCGGTCATGGAACGGCGATGCTCGTAGGCGTCACTGATCTTTTTTCCCTGTCCGTCCACACAGACACTGACGATATGAATGTGGGCATTATGGGTATCGGCATGTTTGTAGACTATGTACGGCTGATTCCCATAGCCCATCTTCTGCATATACCGTTCCGCCAACTCTACCAATTGCCCATCAGTCAGCCGGTCTTCCGGTGCCGGAGAAAGGGAGATATGCAGGACGGGCTTCTCCGTATTGCGGTTTGCCAGCAGGTAGTTCTCAAAAGAGAGCAATGCCAGACGTATGTCCTCACTGGGCAATCCCAATCTGTCGGAAATCATGCGGTTGCCCGAAAGAATCTCGGCGGTACCTGCCGTTACCTTGTCGTAGTTATAGGCAAGTGCTCCGTAAAGGCTTGTTCCGTGACTTATTTTTGCAACCATTTCCGCTCGTATTCCTGGGTTAGCACTATGACTTTTTTACAGACAAGCATCAGTTCGATGCTCAGTTTCTCCAACCTGTAGAGCAATGCCATCGCACGTTTTTCCCCGAAATTGTTCTTCAAAGTCCGGACAACCTGATTGTAGTTGTTTCCGACGGCCTGAAACTGCCTGTGGAATTCGGTCAGTTTGATGTAGTAGTCCATTGTCGCCTTGTCGATTTTCACAACTTTAATGCGACCTCCAAAAATGGATTTCTTGATGAATCCCGCTTTTTCTTTCATGCCGGATTCAGAGAATGCCGCTTCAAAGCGTACGTTTTCTTCATTTGTCAACTTGATGCCGTAACGATGTATGGCCGGATCTGCTTTGGGCTTTCGTCCCATTTTTTTCCTTGAGCTTTCTTTCATGCGCTTTAGGGATTTTATGATTTGACTTTTTTCCAGATTTTTCGACTTTGGAGAAAAATCCCCCGGCTTTTGCCGGGCAAGTTGGTTTTGGGATGCCCGAAAAGTTCGGGCTGCCGAAAACACAACTTGCTCTGTTCGCTTGAACAGAGAATCCTCCTTCGTCGGATTGCAGCGCGACGTTCACGGAACGCTGTGGTCCGACGAAGTCAGTTCTTTTCCATCGTCTGATTCCGATTTTGCAAAATTAGACAGTGATAACCGATTGGTAAACAGCGTTTGATATGACATCTGATGACATCTGATGTCAGGTAGGGGAAATGTTGGTGGAAGTTTCAAAAATAGCCGCTACTTTTGGCACAGTGCATGAGGGCATACATTGAAACATTGTCCTGTAAGGGGTATTGCTTGCCTGCCACAGGTGGTGCATGATGTGAATGCGGCATCATCCTATATGTGCAATGCCATATATGCTGCACGACAATTCTGCATGACGGAATACATTGCATCCGTGCAATGCAGTATGGGATACATTGAACCCCATATTGCATGAATGCAATGCACCTTATATGGCAATGCCCATCGGCAACCGGTATTACACTGGTGCAATATGGTATGCAATGTATTCATGCAAACCGGCAAACAATGCGTCATTGCCATATACCAACGGATGCATTGCCGTGTGATGAAACGAAAAAATCCGGACAGATATGAAACAAATTATACACTCTAAATTCAAGCCTATGAAGAAAGAACCTTTATTTGTCGCTTTGAGCAACCAAAAAGGCGGTGTGGGAAAATCCACGTTCACGGTATTGCTCGCCAGTTACTTCCATTACCTGAAGGGGTATAACGTACTGGTGGTGGATTGTGATTATCCACAGCACAGCATCAGTACCATGCGGAACTGGGAAGTGGGAAACATTGAAAAGAACGTGCATCTGCAAAACCAGCTGGTGGAACAGTTCGGAGCAAGCGGCAGGAAAGCCTACAGCATCCTGAACTCCACTCCGGAAGAAGCCCGGGAAACGGCCGGACGCTTTCTTGAAAAGTCGGAGCTAGATTATGACCTTGTCCTTTTTGACCTTCCGGGCACCGTAAATGTGCCAGGTGTATTCCAGTCCGTAATCAATATGGATTATGTATTCACCCCCATCACGCAGGAAAGAATGGCAATGCGGAGCAGTATGTCTTTTGTCCTTGCCATCCGGGAATATATGCACCGGCATAAGGATGTACTTGCGTGGTATCCATATGTTCTGGAACCGGATGGACAAACGTGTTTCCAAAGACCTGTATAACGGCTATACTGAAATTTTCCGTTCGCTGAAATTGCCGGTACTGGAAACCGTCATTCCCAGTGCAGAACGTTACAAAAAAGACTCCGGAATGAAAGGGCCTCTGTTCCGCAGCACTTTGTTCCCTCCATCTTCCTCCGCAATGAAAGGAAGCAGTCTGGACCTGCTGGCAGCGGAAATAGAAACCATACTGAAACTTCAATAAAAACAATTATGACCACCAAAAGAAGAACGGATTACCAAGTGGACGAGGAGGCATTGAAACGCATGATGGCAGGAGATGTGACCGCTTTGGAAAGAACGGTTCCTCCGGAAGAGGAGCCGGAAACAAAAAGTCAGGCTGGACCTTGTCCGGAGAAACAGGAGAAGAAAAGCGGTTCTTCCAGACAGCAAATAAAAAAAACACCGGATGGAGCGGCTGATTCAGATGAATACCGGAGCCGGTTTCTGAAAGTGAAACTATCGGGAGCAAGAAGGCAGACCTATATTAACGATACATTGTACAGGACTGTTGCCAAAGTATTGCCGGTCATTGCACCGGAAATGTCTGTCCCCATGTTTTTAGGGAGTGTACTGTCAGACCATCTGGAAAGGTATCAGCATATCATCAATGAAATATATAATCAAGAAGCAACTCAAAAGCCAATAGAATGGAAGAAATAGTTTATTTATCAATACGGTTCGGCTGTACCGCTTATCTGTTATATAAGGTATGGAAACAAAAAGAGAGAATAGGTAAAATCTGTGATCTGCTTTATACTCCCCGCAATCGGCCACAAGCAGAAAAAGACAACGGTGAACCGGGAAATGCACAGGATGTGATGGGAGCTACCCGATTTGTCTATCTGGACGAGAATGCCGGGAAGACCGTCGCTCCTTACATGAGCCAGCAACTGGAAACCGGAAGTGATTTTATCGGAGCGGATAAGGATATTCCGGAAGATGAAGTGGAATGCAAACTGCCTTTGGAGGAGATGAGAATGCTGAAAGAAGAACAGGAGGAACTGGACAGCCGCTCTCCCGAAACGGAAGCCATTGCTCCGATGGTTACTCCTGCTGACCTGCTCAATGTAGGCGACGTGCTGCTTAACCTGAATGGTGCCGGCTCGGACGAGAACAAATCATACAGGGCGGCCATGACACTGCATTCCATCCGGGAAACGGACATGTTTGAACTGTTCTCCTCCCAGGTGGAGAACAAGAAGCTGATTGAGGAACTGATGGGGAAGTATGTGGATAAGGAGGGGAATGCGTTGCCTTTGAAAAGAGAGAGGAAAGAAAGCAAACATGTTACTGACTGGAGGAATCTGGTCTGAAAGTAAATGCTATTATGCTACAAAAATTCCATATGCGTTAAATATTATATGTAGAATCTTTATTATGTGCCCCGACTTTGTCTTTTTTATAATCCATGAAAAAGGTTGAAGTTTGTCTTTTGGTAAGAGTAATAGGAAGAAACAAACTTAAAACATAGAAATCACGGGGACAACTCAGAAAATTGGATACTTCCTCACAGTTGCTTACGAATCAAAAGTAAAAGAATAAAATTATCCTAATTGGCTAACAGGAAAAACTATAGCTTAATTTATTAAGTAAAATTTCTCTGCAAGCCTATAAATTATAAAAAATAAGGAGCTGTTTACCAAGTCAGCTCCTTACTTTTTCCAATGGATGAAAATCCGTTTTTCCTACTTCCTTTTATACAATATTTTGTCGCACTTTATGTGCATAACAGATATCATAGAAATCACATTTAAATTTAGAGCTCTATTACATGATTTTGCATTGTTCCTTGTTCACAACTCTATCTCTAAACAACTTCATATTAGTAAAGTTTCTGGAAATATTTTGAACCAGTTCCAAATAATTATCGCTGCCATCTTCCCATTTATGATAAAACGGCTTTATAGAAACACAGTTTTCATGTTCAAAGACGGTATTTAGTAATGTTCGGTCTGAGTTTCCGCAAGAATGCCCCATTATCAAAACTTGAAAAGGTGCAGCTAAAAGAAACTCCAGCAAATCATGGTAATGTCTTGTTTCTAAATATTTAACGGATTTGACATTTCTAAGTAACTCATTGTCATTCATATCAAGAATAGACTGATAGCTTTTGTCAAGTTCATCCCCATAGCCAAAAATTATATTTTCAGGCTTTTCTAACTCACCATGAATATAATTGTGGGTAATATTGAAATTATTGTACATCTTAGCTGTTTTTGTATAGTTGAAACTCAACAACATGATACGTTTAGGGAGAAGTTTTTTGCGTTCTCCATTATTGTATTTAACTTCTGCAAAGCTAGATGTGTCAAATCCAATGTTATCCAAAGCTTTCTTTTTTCCTTCTGTTGAGAAATCAGCAGGGTCAAAGAAGTCAATTATTGCATTATGAAGGTCATCCCTTACATTGCCTGTTTGTATTGTATGGAGGTATTCAATTAATTTTTCTTGAAGAAATACTAATTGCTCATTTAACTCACCGATCGTATAATCACAATCCGGGTTATCCATTCCCGCTTTCAACAGTTGATAATAGTCGTTTTCAATATCCACCCATCCTTTGACCTCTATTGATTGCAGAATAGTTTTGAAAAATGGGCAACATTCAATAGAGAAAACATCCGGCTGATCCTTGATATACTGAATAACTTCACTACCTGAGTATCTTTCTTTACGATAGATGTCTTTAAAAAAACATGAGTGGGTGAAGACAAAAACATTCCAGCAATTAATATTTACATTATCTTTGATAACCAAACGACAAAGGCAATCTTCTGATACATTTGTAGTATTACCGGCAAAAGCATATACTCGTTGGTCCCAATACCAGTTGATGAAATCCACATAACTTGTTTTAAAGCCATGTGCCATGTCAAATCCGTTTCCTATGATAACAAGTCTATTCATCCGGTTGTAATGATAATGTTAGTGTTATTGACTTAAATTATAGAATAATCTCCTTGTTCTTCATTTACAAGAAGTGGTTTTAAAAGCGTTTCCACCGACTCAAAAGTATTTTGTTTTGAGAAGTGTATCTTTGGTTGTCCTCACCATCCTTTAATATATTGCTGGTATTGGTATTGCAAGGTACGGCGAGGTGCCTGCGCCAAACTGCTATTATAAAAGGAATCCACAATATCAGAATGGTAATTGGTCAATGAAAAGAAATACTGCCAAGTTTCTGATATTTCATTTGCGCTGAATCCGGGACGTTCTATTATCTCCACTGCATCCAATCTGTGAACACCATCATGTTTAGAGAACGCAGCTTTAAGTATTTCACTTGCCTCCTTATCAGAAGAAGGTGCGCTATACCCAAAGATTGTTACCTTACCTGCTTTCGATATATAGTACTTTGCAACGTTCCATTGGTCACGGATAAAGATGTCGCTGTTGTAATCCTTTTGTTCTACAGGATACAGCAAAGGAACAACGTTATACGGTTTGCCACACTTTCTGCAATAGTTTTGTATAAGACCAAAGGTCATGCAATCTTTACACACACCAGCTCCCACATTTCCATGCAAGAACAGAATTTCCGGTCTATTCCGGGTAATCTTTGCCACTCTGTTATATGCTTGGATAAGAAGACTATCCCAGTTGAAGGATACAATGCAGTCTTTTTCTGTGAGCGAAAGAATTAAAAGGTCGTAGATGGTTAAGAAGGATGGAAGCTGCACATTTGAAAAATATTCATAAAGTTTTTTTTCCATTGCTATCCGTGCATTTTTACACTCATCACCACGCCTAAACAGCTCACTATATATATCTTCAAGATTCCTGCTTTTCGTTTCTAGCATAAATCCTTTAAGGATTCCATCTAACCCGACCTGTTCAATGGCTTCATTCATCGTTGGGCAAGATTTTCCCATGACCGCTCTTGAAGCACCTGCTCCAACTATTACGACATGAGGGCGTTGGCAATATAAATCTTTAAGGTTTTTCTTCATACACTAACTGATTAAATATTTTGCCTGTAAGCACTTGTTACATTATGCTTTATTTTACGACCTTATATTTTGTTCGCTTTGTTTAAGCACCATAATTTCATTGTTCATACTTACTAAGTATGAAGGTGATTGTTCTCTGTCTGATTGTTCTTGAATATAAACAGATATATTACTTAAAAATACTTTATTCAAGGCGTGCTCTTTACATTACATGATGCACTGTTTTAACCTGTTTGCATTGGCCATAAAACTGCGTTTGATATGCAAATATAATGATTTTAATTCAATATCAATAATAGTCGTATTTGACAAGAAATCAACTTTATGGAATTTGCCGGCTTTTGTAATGGTAATTATATAATGGTACAGAAGTACAGAAAACTATGTAATAGTTTAAACAATCCATATTTGTACCAAAATTATCGTTTAAATATTATGCTTAAAGAGGACATCTGATGACATTTGATGACATCTGATGACACCTCTGAATCATAGCGCATTATCCCCATTTATCTTTGTTGTCGAATTCAAATTTATGTCTTACCCAAACGATTCGACAATGAAAAGAAGAATCCTTTTTTCTGTGATGTGTGCGGTCATCGCCGCAAACACCTTTGCGCAGGGCCAGGGCCTTGCGGGTATCAACGAGGCAACCAGCCTCATGACCTCGTATTTCGATCCCGCCACCAAACTATGCTATGCCATCGGTGCGGTGCTTGGTCTGGTAGGCGGTATCAAGACCTATGGCAAATTTTCCAGCGGAGATCCCGACACTTCGAAAACCGCCGCCAGCTGGTTCTTTGCCTGTATCTTTCTGATCGTAGCCGCCACCATCTTACGTTCCTTCTTCCTCTAAAGCCTATGGAATATTCGGTAAACAAAGGTGCCGGCAACCCCGTCGAGTTCAAAGGACTCAAGTCGCAATACCTGTTCGTCTTTGCCGGGGGGCTTGCGATGGTGCTCCTTATGGTAGTCTTTCTTTACCTGACGGGGGTGGACCAATGGATATGCTTATCCTTCGGAATCCTGTCCGGCAGCCTGTTGGTGTGGGTGATATTCCGTTTGAATGCCCGTTACGGTGAACACGGGCTGATGAAGCTGCTGGCTGAAAAACGACATCCACGCTATCTGATTCACCGCAAGAGAGTTTTCAGATTATTCACAAGAAGAAGAAAAAAACAACAATCATGAGAAATGTATTAAAGGCGGAAACGCTGGAACGCAGATTCCCCCTGCTATCGGTAGAAAACGGCTGTATCGTGAGCAAGGATGCAGACCTGACCGTGGCTTTCGAAGTGGAACTGCCCGAACTGTACACGGTAACGGCAGACGAGTATGAGGCCATGCACTCCTCCTGGATCAAAGCCGTGAAGGTATTGCCGGAACATAGTGTCGTCTGCAAACGGACTGGTTCTCA
>ENA-OQBJ01000127-OQBJ01000127.1-human-gut-metagenome-genome-assembly--contig:-NODE-127-length-38757-cov-10.560264_pt1 | contig 38757 bp, 39 predicted proteins | sample MGYA00242743_ERZ504545 | MGnify/ENA primary metagenome ERZ504545 (study PRJEB26092, sample SAMD00036252) | human gut metagenome | host: Homo sapiens | study: EMG produced TPA metagenomics assembly of... | reverse complement strand
CTTTTCCCTACGCGATGTCACGCTCACCGTGGAGCCTGGCAGATCGTTGGCTTTGTTGGTGCCAACGGTGCTGGCAAAACAACGACGATTCGTGCCGCGCTCGGCTTATAAAGCTCGATGCCGGCGAGGTGCATCTGTTTGGACAGCGCTGCGACACCAACGCGCCCGACGAGACGCAGCGCCACCTGCGCTCCCGCGTAGGCCTTGTCCTGGACACGTGCCCCTTCCCCTCCACGCTCAAGGTGGGCCAAATCGAGGCGCTCGTAGGCCCTGCGTACCCCACGTGGGACCGCAAAACGTTCGCCGGATTCATCGACCGATTTGGCCTCGACCCCAAGACAAAGGTCAAGGACCTCTCCCGCGGCATGGGCATGAAACTGCAGCTTGCCTGTGCACTCAGCCACAATGCCAAGCTGCTCGTTTTGGACGAAGCCACCGCGGGCCTCGATCCCATGGCACGCGAGGAGCTGCTTGATGAACTGCTTGCCTTTGTCGCCGACGGTCAGCACAGCGTGCTGCTCTCGAGCCACATTACGTCCGACCTCGATCGCGCCGCCGACCGCGTCATCTGCATCGATAACGGCTCGATTGTGTTTGACCTGCCGCGCGAGGACATTACTGACCGCGCCGGCATCGCCCACTGCACCCAGCACAGGCCGCCGAGCTTATGGCTTGCGTCGAAGGCGCCCGCGCCGCCCACCACGCCTATAGCGTGGACGTGCTCGTGCCCAACCGTCGCGAAGCGCTCGAGGCCTTTCCCGAGATTCCCTGCGATCGGGCAACCATTGATGACTACCTGCGCCTCACGCTGAAAGGGGCTTCGAAATGAAACGTGCCATTATGTCCGAGCTCGCCATCGTTCGCACGCTTATCCCGAGTATCGCGGGCGTCGGCTTATTTATATTCATCGTGATGACCCTCGCCAACACGTCGGGTGGCGACTCCGGCATGAGCGCCGGCGCCTGCGCCGTCAGTGCCATGTCGCCCATCCTATTCATGAACTCACTGGCCGGTTACGACAATCAAAACGGTTGGGAGCGTTATCGGGCAACGCTGCCCTTCTCGCGCAAAGACATCATCTGCGCACGCTACCTGAGCGTTATTGTCTTCTCCGCCGTCATGGCATGTGCAGCTACGCTATTGAGTATCGTCGCCATCCCGCTCTTCAACAGCGCGGGCATTCCTTCGACGGGACAGACGGTCTTTGAAATCGCAATCGCCTCGGCAGCATCGATGCTTATCTCCCTCATGATGGTGTTTTTGGCACAGCCGCTGTTCTTTCGATTTGGACACATGGAGGCGTTGCGCCTATCCGTTGGCCTGTTTGCCCTGCTTGGTTGCGGCACCATGGCCACGCTGAGCTCCTCCAACCCCATCAGCAACTGGCTCATGTCGATTGCCGGGGCAAATCCCGATCCTGCCGTTCTGGGCTGTCTGTGCGCAGGAATTGCCGTGCTGGCCCTCGCGCTATGCGCAATCAGCTGCACCGTCAGCACCAAGGTTTATCGAGTACACGACCTGTAGGCACGCGAGTCTCAATCCACGAAGGACGCGATCGCCCCCCGCAAATCCGTGACAAATGGCATATCCCGGCACGCGCTATCGTGCTACTTGCGCAGCGGCTTGGGCAGCGGAATGCCTGCCGCGATGACGGCGGCGATGTTCATGCAGACAATGCCTTGAGCGGGAAGCACATGAGCAGCAGGCCCACGACCATGACGGGCTGACGCATGACGGCACCCATCGTCGAGGCGGTACAGACGGCGACGCAAAAGACCGGATCGGCGCCCGTAAGGACGGCAAGGCCGTAGCCCAGCTCACGCCCGAGAAGATAACGGGGAAGAAGTGACCGCCGCGCCAGCCAGGTTGATGAGGCGGGCGTCAGCATGGCCTTGATAAGACCAGTTGCAATGAGCACACCGGCGGGAATGGTCATATAGGTCTCCATGAGCACGTCGGCCTGCGTCTCGCCAGCAAACATGGTGTAGGGCAGGACCGTGCCGCAGATAGCGAGCGCCAAACCGGCCAGCATGGCCTTGACGACAGGGCGCTCCCCTATGGCGTGGGCCAACGCCTCGCTCGCGTGCCCCGAGACAAAGTACAGCCAGCCACAGGCCGTGCCGACGAGCGCCAGGGGAATAAGCCAAGCAAGCTCGAGGTTGCCCACCTGCGCGGCCTCGAACCTCGGCATACCCATGCCGCCGCCCACAAGCTGGCCAAGCAGCAGGTAGGTGCCCAAACCGCCAGCGATCGCGATACCGTAGACCACGGTCTTTTGCGCCTTGGGAAGCTTGATGGTGATCTCGTCAGACGCGGACTCATCGTCATTGGCACCCTGACCGTCAGCACTTCCGGCGAGCGGCGCCACAAAGCCAAACACGGGCGCGGTAAAGAGCGCCGTCAGGACAGCCTGGGTGCCCAGCAGCGTGAGCTCCTAAACTCAGCTCCAAAGCGACGCATGCGATCGCCGACCCAGCTGCACAGTCCTGCGATAACGCCGGTCAGGCCGGCCTCCGGTCCAATACTTCCGCCAAACAGCAACGGCAGCAGCGCCGCAATCGACAGCTTGCCCAGATTGTCGTACGGGTAGCGACCGTCTTGCTTGACCTTGGTCATGACCTGGTTGAGGTCGTCGGTCTTGGCGCCCGTCATCTTTTCGTACAGGCCAATCACCAAGCCGCCCAGCAGGCAGACAAAAAACGGGTACGGCAAAAAGCCAAACGGACCGCTGGCGAGTTCGGGCGAAGAGACACCCAGCATATGCGGGACCTCGGTCCACAAATAATCAATGCCGTGCTCTATCGCAAAGAAGAATAGCCAGACTGCAGCACCCGCGAGTGCACCGGTCACGGCAACGCTGACCAAAAACAGCGCGCGGTTTGTGGGTTTGGCAAGGTTATCCATCGGGTCCTCCCGCGGTCAAAGTCGACATAGATACATTTTATTGTAGAGCGCGCGTTGCCCGAACGAGCCAACCGTCTGCGCTGCAAACGGCACCATTGGGAGTCATAGTGGGGCAGGCTCAAGACTTATCCGTTGATAATCGAGCAATCTCGCGCAAATCGTCGGCAAAGTAGATTCCGTGCTGCCGCCTCGGGCTCGAAAGCCCTTTATCAATCATGTGCTCGAGCAGCGCCTTAAGATCGTTGTAGTAGCCCCCGAGGTTGTACAGGATGCACGGCGCACTCAAGTGCCCCAACGACACGGCGGACATGACCTCGGCAATCTCCTCGAGCGTGCCCGTACCGCCCGGGAAAGCGATGAACGCGTCGCCGAGCTCGATCATCTTGGCCTTACGCTCGGCCATGTCACTCGTCACGATGAGGTCGTCAATACCGTCGTGTTGAAACTCTGCCTCGATAAAAAAGCTCGGCTCAACACCCGTCACGTGTCCACCCGCCTCGAGCACGCTATCGGCAAGCGCGCCCATCAGGCCCGACTTGGAGCCGCCGTATACCAGCGCGTGGCCGTTGGAGCCAATCCACGTGCCGAGCTCTCGCACTGCAGGCAGAAACGCCGGGTCGTTGCCGACGCTCGCGCCCAGGTACACCGTGATGTTCATATGCAATCCCCCTCGTCGTGACGCGCGGCACCCGTTCTATCGTTGCCGGCGACGGTACTCGCGCACGCGGCGCGACAGGTCAGCGAGCTCGTCACGATCGAGCTCTTCCAAATGCTCAAGATCGTCCATAAAGCGCGCCATGGTGTCCTTTTGGCGCAGTTTAATGAGCGTATTGCAGTAGTTCACCGCCACACCCGTGAGCATGGCGATGTAGAAGATGCTGATGACGCTCAGGACGACGGTAATAGCGCGGGCGACCGGCGTTTCGGCCGGGATATCGCCAAAGCCGATCGTCGATACGGTCTCAAAGCTAAACCAGAGGCCGTCGCCAAACGTGAGGGTCGTGGGCTCGGACAGCCAGACGGCCGTCGAGCACAGCAGATAGAAGACGAGAAACAGGCCCGTGATGCGTGCAAAGCCAGCCTGGCGCAACACGTCGGCAAGCGTCCTCAACTTGTCCATCGCGACCCCTTTTCCAGACGCCCAATCACATTCGCTCGGTATTGTCCCACGCCTCCCCCGCAAACGGAACCAGTCATTGGGGACGTTCTTGTTTGACTAGTCATTTAAGAACGTCCCCAATGACTACCCAACCGGCAGTTAGGGACTGTCCCAACTGCGGGCGGGACCGTTTAGCGGTGCGGCTGCGACTAGGCAGGCTGAGCTGGTATCCTTGTGTGATACTGTCTCGACTCGATAGGATTTCATGTGAGACCTTCTGCCGTCCTTCGCTTAGCCCTACGTCGCACCCTGGCTGTCGCGCTTGCCGCACTCGCCATACTGAGCACCATCATGCCCGCCCCCGCCTTTGCCGCCGACTCCGACCAGCAGGTCAAGACAGTCCGCGTTGGCTGGCTCGTCAACAACAAAGGCTTCCAGGAAGGCATGCCGGGCGAGCGACTTTCGGGATGGGGTTACGAGTATCTTCAGACCCTCTCGTATTACACAAAGGCTGGCAATACGAATACGTTAGCGGCACCTTCTCCGAGCTTATGGACATGCTCGAGGCAGGCGAGATCGACCTCATGCCCAACATCTCGTATTCGGCAGAGCGCGAGCAGAAGCTGCTCTTTTCCTCGAACCCCGAGGGCACCGAGCGCTACTACATCTACGCCAGGCCCGACCGCGACGATCTGGCCAAGGGTGACCCCCAGGCGCTCCAAGGCCTCACCATCGGCTGTAACTCTGGCGTTATGCAAACTATCGTCGGCCAGCAGTGGCTCGCCGACGAAGGCGTCACCTGCACCTATAAAGAAATCGACACCGGCAGTGCCCTCTTTGAGGCGCTTGCAGACGGCGAGGTCGACGCCGTCATCATGAACGATACCATTTCGTCGCCCGATGCGTCACCCATGTTCTACGTAGGCTCGAGCGACTACTATTTTGCCGTTCCCAAAAGCCGCCCCGATCTGATGAACGACATCAACGCCGCCATGACGACCATCGCCCGCGATAACCCGCGCTATAACGAGGAAGTCAAATCGAGTTACTCGACCCAAAACAGTGGCTCGTCATCGCTCACCGGCCCCGAGACCACCTGGCTCAAAGAAAACGGCAATACCATCACACTCGGCTATCTTAAAAACCAACTTCCCTACTGTACGCAAAATGACGACGGCGAGATGGAAGGGTCGCTCGCCTCGCTTGCAACGACGTTGCACGACAAGTTTGGCATTACGGTCAAAACAATCGCACTCTCGAACAACAAGCAAATGATCAAAGCCCTTTCCAACGGAACCATCGATGTCGCCCTGCCGCTGTTTCGCGACTACTGGCTCGCCGAGCAGACAGGGGTCATCCAGTCAAACTCGATGGGAACGGTTTCGCTGACCGCCATTCACAGTGGCAAAAACCTGAACAGAGACCTTAAGAACATCGCTTGTACAAAGAGCACAATCGTTAACCGTTTTGAGCTCGAAAGTCTCTTTCCGAACGCAACGGTAACCGAGTATTCGAATGACGGCGAGGTGCTCAAAGCCCTCAATGAGGGGAAGGCACGTTGCATCATTGTCCCCAGCACGCGCCTGGAAACTCTCCGCGACATCTACGACATCGAGGATTTCGAAACACAGGAACTCACCAACACGGCGCAACTATCGTGTTTAATTTCGCGCGGCAAGCCCGAGCTGCTGGGAATCATCAATAAGGGCATCGTCAATGCAGGTGAATCGCTCTCTGCAAACAGCTATTTCCCCACATCGTACTCGGCGCAAGAATCGGATGCGTTCCGACTTCTCTACCGCAACCGCATCGTCATTGCGGCAGTCGTCATCTGCATTTTGCTCACCGGCATCGTCATCCTTGTCTGGTCGCTTTACCGCGCACAGGAGGAACGGCAGAAAGCCGATGCCGCCAACGCCGCCAAAACCGCTTTCCTCACGCGCATGAGCCACGACATCCGCACGCCGCTCAACGGCATCCTGGGCCTTATCGAAATTGAGGAATTGAGAGAAGGCGACATGCAGGTCGCCCGCGAAAGCCGCGCCAAGGCGCGCGTTGCCGCCAATCACCTGCTGTCACTGATTAACGACATCCTCGAGATGGGCAGGATCGAGGAGCGCAAAGTGACACTCGAGCACGAATCATTCAACCTTAAAGAGCTGTGCGACAATGCGCTCGTACTGTGCAAGCTCCGCACATCGGACCGCGGCATAACCATGCTCGACACCAGCGAGCCCTACGCTGTCGACCAATATATGATCGGCAGCCCCACCCATATTCGGCAGATCCTTGTCAACCTGCTCGACAACAGCATCAAGTACAACAAGCACGGAGGCACCGTCACGTTCTCATCGACCATCAAACCGGTCGACGACGAGCACGCCGTGTTTTGCTTTAGCGTCTCGGATACCGGCATTGGTATGACGCCCGAGTTTTTGACGCACATTTACGAGCCGTTTGCCCAGGAAGGCGACGATGCGCGCAGCAAGTTCCAAGGAACCGGCATTGGCATGTCTATCGTCAAATCGCTCATCGATATGATGGGCGGCACGATTGAGATTTCGAGTGAGGTTGGCGTGGGGAGTACGTTTGACGTCCGGATTCCGCTCGATATCGACAAGAACCCTCAGATAAAAGAATGTGCAGACACGCAGGTAAGCAGCTGCTCGCTCGCCGGCATGAACGTCCTTTTGGCAGAAGATAACGAACTCAATGCCGAGATTGCCCAAGCTCTGCTCGAAAGCGAAGGCATCGTCGTGACTCGCGCCGCCGACGGCAACGAAACGGTCGATCTATATGTTGGTCGTCCCGCCGGCAGCTTCGATGCAATCCTGATGGACATCATGATGCCGGGCATGGACGGCTACGAGGCAACCCGGGCGATCCGCCTGAGCGAAAAGGCCGATGCGGCCGACATCCCCATCATCGCGCTCACCGCCAACGCTTTTGCCGAAGACGCCAAGGCGGCACACGACGCCGGCATGAACGCCCATCTGCCCAAACCGCTCGACTTTAGCAAGCTCAAAAACATACTCGCCTGTATCAAGAAAAACGGGGCTGTTTCGCTATAGTTTGTGCTCAACCACCATGCGCAGCAGAAAGGAAGCCAACGATGTTTAGGCCCTTACGTCGAAAGAAACGCGCCATCACCGACGAGAAAGCGCGCGAACTGCTCGCTACCTGCAAGCGCGGCGTCTTTGCGTCAACGGCGATGATGGCTACCCCTATGCCATTCCCGTCAACTACTTCTTTGACGCCGAGCACGACAAGATTTATTTCCATGGCGCCAAGGCTGGCCACAAGGTCGATTCACTCAGGCATGATGATAAAGTCTGCTTTACCGTTTACGGCAACGAGTGGTACAAGGACGGCGACTGGGCTCCCTACGTTATGAGTACCGTTGTCTTTGGTCGTTGTCGCCTGGTAGATGAAGCGCCCGCGTTTATCGAGGACAAAGTCCGTCAGCTCGCGCTTAAGTACTACCCTTCTGCCGAAGAAGTCGAGGAGGAGATCGCCAAAGACATAAAGGCGTCCAGCTCTACGAGATTTCGATTGAACATCTTTGCGGCAAGCAGATTCATGAAAAGTAGCGAATGCGGAAAACGCGCTCGCTACCCTCTGCGCCCCATGTGCCCACACATTTTGACGGCGTGGGCACATGGGGCAGCACTCGAATCGAGCGCCCCCTATACCCCAAAAACGTAGCGGTCCAGGCGCTCGCATGCTTCCCTTACGCGCGAAAGCGGCAGTGTCAGATTCACGCGAATATGGCAGGGTCCATGGAATGGACGGCCGTCCTGATAACCCACGCCCACACGCGCGCCCTCGTCGAGCAGCCACTGAATATCGTGGCCATGATCGCGGCACCACTCGGTGCAGTCCAGGAACACCATATACGTGCCCTGCGGGCGCGAATATGACACGCCCTCAAAATGTTCGTCTACGTAATCGCAGAAATAGGCGATGTTGCCCTGGATGACCTGGTTGAGCTCATCGACCCACTCGTAGCCCTGCGGCTGGTAGGCGCCGATAAGCGCGTGCATCGAAAGGACGTTCATCTCGTTGTAGTGGGTCTTGTTGGACACGGCGCACACGCGGTCGTGCAGTGTCTCGTTATAGATGATGTGGTAGCTGCCGACCAGGCCCGCCAGGTTAAACGTCTTGCTCGGCGCATAGAGGGCGACCGTGCGCATGCGGGCATCCTCGCTCACCGACTGCGTCGGGATGTGCTTATGACCGGGCATGATGATGTCGGACCAGATCTCGTCCGAGATCACCACGCAATCGTGCTGACGATAGATATCCATGGCGCGCTCGATCTCGCCGCGCTCCCATACGCGGCCGCAAGGGTTGTGCGGTGAGCAGAACACCGCAGCATGGATGTGGTTTTGGGCGAGCTTGCGCCCCATGTCCTCAAAGTCCATGCGCCACACGCCCTGATCGTCGAGCTAAGCGGGCTATGGACAATGCGATAGCCCGCAGCCTCGATGGACTTGGTAAAACCGATGTAGGTGGGGCTGTGGACCAGCACCGCATCGCCCGGCTGGACATACGCGCGCAGGGTCGACACGACGCCGCCCAGCACGCCGTTCTCGTAGCCGATATGCTCCGGGAGCAGGCCCTCGACGCCATTACGGCGGCTCTGCCATTCGATGATGCGGTCGAAGTACTCGGGGCGAGGATCGAAATAGCCAAACATGGGATGCTGGGCGCGCTGAATGATGTGCTCCTGGACCGTGGGCACCGTGGCAAAGTTCATGTCCGCCACCCACATGGGGATGCGGTCGAAGCCCTCGTCGGGCGCGTTCGGAGCCATGCCGGGGATTTCACCCCAGGAGTCAACGGCGATGGCGTCCATGCCGTGGCGGTCGATAAGCGAAGTAAAGTCGTATTTCATGCTGAGCTCCCGTGCAAAGCGGATTGTTTTGGTAGGCGTTATTGTCCACCAGCGTGGGCGATTTTGTCATGAGGGTTTGGCGTTGAATTTGGCGGGCGCCGGCGAATGGCCGGCTAGTCCCGCGCGTCGTTGACGGCGATTACCGTCAACCTGGTTCCATCAACCGTAAAGGATATGTCGAGCCCAGCGTAAGCCAGATGGTAGACGCGGTTTGGCTCGTGTTTGCTACCCGCGCGGCGAGGATCTTGACGAAGGACCTCTATCAAGCCGGGGAGCTTTGCGGGCGGAATCATATCCTGCAGCGCTTGCGGGAACTCGATATCGAGCTCTTGCCACGGAGCATCCTCAATCCAGCCGCCGGTCGCATCCGGGTGGCAGTCCGCAAACGGAATGTAGGGCTTAATGTCGTAGATGGGCGTGCCGTCGCGCAGATCGGCCCCTAGCACATGGATGATTGGGCCATCGTCGGTAAGCTCGACATGATCGAGTTTGACGCAGGTAAGCCCAATGGGATTAGGGCGAAACGGGCTGCGCGTGGCAAACACGCCCACGCGCTCGGCTCCACCCAGGCGCGGCGGGCGCACGGTTTTCGACCATTTTGCGTTGGTGCCGGACCTGTCCTGTGTTTTAGCGTCGACGGCAATATCTTTAGCCGTGCCGCCGGGCGTGCCGTTTTCGAAGCGCCAGAGCAGCCATAGGTGAGAGAAGGAGTCCAGGCCCTCAACCGCTGCATTGGAGGTAAATTCCGGCTCAAAAACGATGCGTCCCTGCAGATGGGGCGCCAAAAAACTGTTGCGCGGAATGCCGAACTTCTGCGGCAGGTCGGTATGTATGCGTGCAATAGGTTCCATGCCGGTCATTGTACGGCACAGGCGCGCGGGGCGCAGGCTGCGATTCTCTCTCATCGTCATCTGCATGCAACCAACGGTTGCTTGGAAGGACATCGGCTGCCGCGTATGCTTAAGCCAACAAGCACCAGAAAGGAGCCGTCATGGCCTTTGCAGAAAAACTCATCGCCGTCCGCCGCGCCAACAACCTTACCCAAGAGCAGCTCGCCGCCAAGCTCTACGTCACGCGCCAAGCCGTGAGCCGTTGGGAGCGCGGCGAAGTCACCCCGGGCATCGACATGATGAAGCTCATTGCCGCTGTTACCGGAGAGCCGCTGTCGCACCTGCTCGAAATGCCCGAGCACTATTGTCAGAGCTGCGGCATGGTGCTCATGCCCGACGACTGCGGCACCGATGCCGCGGGCGCCACGACCGACCATTACTGCAAGTGGTGCTACGACCGCGGCAAGTACACCTACGACACCACAATGGAAGCAATGATCGAGGATTGTGCCCCGCGCCTGGCACAAAACACCGGCATGTCGCTCGATGAAGCCGTCTCGCTCATGGGCGCCGTGCTGCCGCAACTGGAGCGCTGGCGCTCCGTGCAAGAAAACGAGGAGCGCTACGGTGCCGAGGCGCGAGCGCGCTATGGCGACGAGGCGATCGACGCCGCAAACGAAGCACTGCTGGATATGGATCCCGAGACATGGAACGACATGAAGGAACTTGAACGCGCTATTCTGGGCCAGCTCTCGATTGCCATGGGCGACGGCGATCCAAAGAGTAACGAAGCCCGCAAGCTTGTCGCAATGCACCGCCGATGGATTGGCCTTAACTGGGGACACGAGCCCCAGGACGAAGCATACCTGGGCCTCGCCAATGGTTATCTTGCCGACCAGCGCTTTGTTGACTACTACGACAAGCCCTGCGGCACCGGAGCCACGGCGTTTCTGGTACAGGCAATCGAGTCGTCGTTGACGCGTGCATAGACCGCGGCGGCTTTGGGTATTTCAATCGAAACCTCAACCGATTGGAGGCCCATGGCTACTGATCACGAGCTCGCACTCTACGTTATGACCGGCTGCCCGTATTGCATAAAGGTCAAGCGTTTCCTGGCCGATAACGGCGTGACCATCCCCGAGCGCAACATCTCGACCGATACCGAAGCCGAGCAGGCACTCATCGCCATCGGCGGAAAACGCCAGGTTCCCTGCCTGTTTATTGACGGCGCACCGCTCTACGAGTCGGGCGACATCATCGCGTGGATACAGAAGAACCTGCTCTAGTCCGCGCGCCGCGGTCGGCTCGCCCCGACGTCCAAGCCCATACGACCCAAACATGTACGCAGCATCCAAAGTCGACATTTTTCGACATCTTTGGATGCTGGCGTACAGCTTTTTGCATGGGCCGACACAGGTAGTCATTGGGCTTCAACGCACTCCATCGCTCTATTCCCGGCATCAGCCAAAAGGTGCTCTCGTCAAACCTAAAGGAAATGGATGCCGTGGGGCATACCGCTCCACGGTTACCTTTTTGTGCCTTCTTTTTTAAAAACGATCCAGGCTGCACACTACTGTCAGACACACCCGAATCAATTGGACAGGAGGCCAGCCATGAATCAAGCCGAGCGTCGTGTTTGGCTTATCAACGCATTGCTCGATGAGCGACCGGATGGACGCGACGTTGCCGTTCCTGCCGGAGCCGACGAGCAGCGTGATTTGCTCAGAGCCCTTATGAACGTGCGGCCGCCCGAAGCGCTTACGACAGAAACCCTCGACGTCCAGGACGCCTACCTGCATCAGCGAATTGTTGAGCGCGGCGGAGCGACCGATGCCGGCACACTCCCCTACCGCAATCACGTTGCCGTCTGGCGCGGTGACATCACGCTGCTTAAAGCCGACGCCATCGCCAACGCCGCCAACAGCCAAATGCTCGGCTGCTTTGTGCCGGGGCACCACTGCATCGACAACGCCATCCACACATACGCCGGCATGCAGCTACGTCTGACGTGCGCCAACCTCATGTGTAAGCAGGGGCATGAGGAACCGACCGCACGCGTTAAGGTCACGCCAGCGTTTAACCTGCCGAGCAGCCACATCTTTCACACCGTCGGCCCCATCGTGCCCAGCCATAAGCCCGGCCCGCGCGAAGAATTGCTACTACGCCGTTGCTACACCAGCTGTCTGGACGAAGCGACACGCCAAGGGCTCGACACGCTTGCATTCTGCTGCATCTCGACGGGCGTCTTTGGCTATCCCCAGCAAGCCGCCGCGCGCGTTGCCGTCGATACCGTTCGCCATCATCTAGACCATAACGACTCCAACCTTAAGGTGATCTTCAATGTATTTCTCGCGTCTGACGAATCAATCTACCGTGAGCTTCTCCAAACAGATCGCTAAGCTCCAAGCCGCACTCGCTGCATCCGACGCCGTGATAATCGGTGCCGGCGCGGGTCTTTCCACCGCGGCTGGCTACACCTATTCGGGCGAACGCTTCGAGAAGCTCTTTGGCGACTTCGCTGCACGCCACGGCTTTGCTGACATGTACTCCGGCGGCTTCTACCCCTACGACTCGCTCGAGGAATACTGGGCATTTTGGAGCCGCTATATTGAGTGCAACCGATATGACCCCATACCCAAACCGGTCTATGAGCAGCTCCTGGACCTACTGCGCGACCGCGATTACTTTGTGCTGACCACAAACGTAGACCATTGCTTCCAGCGCGCCGGCTTTGATAAGCAGCGGCTCTTTTACACGCAGGGCGACTATGGTTTATTCCAGTGCAGTAAGCCCTGCTGTCAGGAAACTTGGGACAACGAAGGACTTGTACATTGCATGGTCGGCGCCCAACAGGACCTGCGCATTCCGTCTGCACTTGTGCCCCGTTGTCCCCACTGTGGTTCCCCGCTTACGATGAACCTGCGCGCCGACGATACGTTTGTGCAGGATAGGGGCTGGTATGCTGCGGCCGATCGCTACCAGGATTTCCTGCGCCGCCACAGCAATATGCGCATTCTGTTCTTTGAGCTTGGCGTAGGCGGCAATACGCCCGTCATCATCAAGTACCCGTTTGGCAGATGACCGCCAAAAACGAGCGCGCCACGTACGCATGTATCAATTTTGCCGAGGCAGTCGCTCCGGCAGAAATCGCCGATCGGAGCATCCTGATCGACGCCGACGCGGAACGTGTATTGGACGCACTTGCCGTCCAAGTCGTCGGATAACGAGGGCGATACCGCCTTCAAACATGTACGTCAGCATCCAAAGTCGACATTTTCCGACATCTTTGGATGCTGACGTACAGCTTTTTGCAACATAGTCGTTTAAGAACGTCCCCAACGCCCACATTTAGCCGCAAAAGCGGGCAGCGGTGCAAGCGGCTGCTCGCGAAAGACGCGCTCGACAGCGGCGCGGTATTCGTCGACCTTTTTAGTCTTGCGTACGAGTTTGTGAACGGTCGCGGGATCGGCGAAGGCGCATTTGGCGTAGAACCACCACTCCTTCATGCGAAAGACCGCGTTGCCGCCAATCTCTTCCGCATAGGCCGCAAACAGCATGTCGTGGAAACGCTGCAGTTCAGCCGCCGTGGCAGCAGGACCGCCCTTAACCATGCGAGCCAGAGCGGGGTTCGCGAGCAGACCACGCCCCAGCATCACATGGCGTGTCCCGGGATAGGCCTCCACCAGCGCATCCATATCCTCAAGATCAAAAATGCGCCGTTGTAGGCGACCGGAAACGACGCACGCTCCAGCGTCTCGCCATAGAACTCCTTGCGCGGCGAGCCCGTATAGCGGTCCTTTTGTACGCGCGGATGCACGATCAGTTCTGCCAGCGGCACGTGACAGTACAGGTCGAGCACGCGCCCGTATTCGTCGTCGCTCTCCAGCCCCAGCCTGGTTTTTACCGACACCGGCAACGGCGAGCGTTCGCACACATCGCTCAAGAACACCTCGAGCTCGTCCAAGTTACGCAAAAAGCCCGATCCCTTGCCCTTGGCGACAACCGTACCCGAGGGGCAGCCAAGGTTGAGATTGACCTCGCGGTAGCCCATGTCGGCGAGCACTTGCGCCGCCCACACAAACTCGTCCGCGTTCTTGGACATCAGCTGGGGCACCACGTTAAGCCCCTGGTTATTGGCAGGGTCGGCCTCTTTAAACGCCTTGCCGCCGAAGCGGTTGCCTACCCGCGGCGGCGGCAAAAACGGCGTGTAATAACAATCGAGCGCACCGAAGCACTCCGCATGCACGCGACGGAACACATGCCCGGTAATCCCCTCCATAGGGCCAGCGATAAATACATCAACATCCACTCTCAGATCAATGTGACAAAGGGACTGTCCCTTTGTCACATCCCATTCAAGCGGTTCAGGAACTCTTCGCAGGCGCGAGAACGCAGGCGATATTTTTTCCACACCAGATACGATGCAACGGTGAAGGGGCAAAAGGACAGTCCCTTTGCCCCAAGTGCCGGCTACCGAACGCAAGCTAGTTGCCGTTCGCGAACGCCGCCCATATTTCGAGGTCTAATACTTTTCCCGAGAAGTGAACGGCTGTATTTGGACCCCCGAAGCATTGACATTTTTAGGCGTCAAAACCGCAGGATTTGACTGGCAAAACCGCAGGAAATTGCACACCAAAAGTGTCGATGCTTCGGGAGTCCGTTTTCACTCGTTCACTTCTCGGGAAAAGTATTGGACCTCGATTCCGCAGTCCCCGATGTGACAAAGGGACAGTCCATTTGTCACATTCAGAATTGACCCCCCCCCGCAATAGCTCATCGATGGCGGGATTCTCTATACTGGGTCACATATGACGGTATCGTGCCAAAGGAGAACGCCGTGACCACGTCGCAGATATCCCTGCTCGCGCTCATCTTGGTTGGGGGCATCGGCATCCTGCTTATCGGAGTGAGCGCGCTCATGAAAGCCGCCGCTCGCAAGAAAGCCAAGGCCTGTACCGCCGTGACCATGGGAACGGTCATCGACCATCGCTTTATGGGCGAAGGCAGGATGTATCCCGTTTTGGAATACGCCGTCGACGGCACGCAATACCGCGCGAAAAAACAATTCCGTGGCATAAAGACCAAAAGCTTGTCGGGACTCCCCATCCGCACGCAAGCCACCGCCTACGAAGACGCCAAGGGCTGGCTGCACGTGCAGACAGGCCCCATCGCCCGCCTAGGCACCCTCGCGGAGCAGCTTTGGCCCCTCGGTAGCCAAATGACCGTGTACTACAACCCCAGCAACCCAGACAAAAGCTATGTCGAACGCCCCATCGTGGGCAACTTTGCCACACTGATGTTTAACATCGCAGGCTTCTTGCTCATCGCGATGAGCATCTTGCTCTATGTTCTTATCCAGCGCTAGCTCAAACTGATGCGCCCCGCGCCCCATGCGCCGCAACGACCGTTACGACACCAAGGATCAGCCATGGCAACACTTTCCGAACAAGAACGCAAGCGCATCCAGCGATATTGCATCTGCCCCAAGATTGCCGGTGCGGCGCTTGCCATGGCGTTCGTGCTGCCATTCTTGATCATTCCCTTCGAGATGATCGACGACATCGTCTTCCATCACGAAGCTTCCAGGAGACAGGCATGATGGCCGCCCTGGTGCTCACCGCCATCGAGCTCATCATCTTCTGCTATTGCGCGCTCGCGCCGCGCTTTGGCATGCGCGGCAAGCAGTGGAAAGAAATGCAGCGCCGACTCGCCGTCGAGCAGTCCGAGAAAGACCGCTCGGCACAAATCGCGGGCGTATTGGCACGCAGGCCGCCGCGCGCCTGCTCAAGAACAGCGACAACGAGACCGCGCGCAACCTGGGTGGCGCGGCAGAAGTCGCCGCTGCCGTAGGCGCCGTCGCCACCGCAGCGGACGTACTTACCGAAAGCTATGCCAACGCAAAGGCCATGGCGGAAGCCCATGGCGTGCCTATCCCCCGTGCAAAAAAGTGGATTATCGCGCTTGTGGCGCTGCCCCTCGCAATCGTGTGCGGTGCCTATATCCCGCAGCTGGCACAGGGAAACATCGAGATGCAGGAGAATGCCGAGGCGCGGCCGAGCAAATTGCCATCGCCCGCAAGACGCTAGGACCCGCATGCGAGTACGTGTCCGCCGATGACCCTTACGAGCGATATCAAGATTACGGCTATCACGTCCGCGGCTACCTTCACGACGGCGACTCCGATACCCAGAAGACCTATACGTACCTGGATTTCGACAACAAGGGAACGCTCAAGGAAGTGAGTTACATAGCAGAGATCGACCCCGACGCGAGCCTTGAGGACAACCTCGCCCGCATCGAGCTCGACTTGGACGAACTTTCCTCTGTCGTCCAAACCGTAGACGTCAAGACCATGAGTCCCGAGCTCCTAGCACCGCAAAAGCTCCCCGAAGAGTTTAGGCAGGCTTTTTTGAACGGTTCGCTCTACGAGAGAATCTCCATCAGGACGAGTGACAACCCCATCAAAACGTACTATTCGTTTGACACGGATCCCGAGGATGAATTTGACGAGTACACCCATCCAAGCATCCGTATCACGTTGGTGGGCAAAACGAGCTAGGCGCAAATGTGACAAAGGGACTGTCCCTTTGTCACATTCCATGAAAAAGGGCACCGGCGTTAGCCGATGCCCTAAAGCTGCTGCAGATTAACTCCTACAGCGTATGACTAAGACGAATCGAACTATTCGTCCCAAGAGAGGCTCTTACCAGTCTTCTTTGCCAGCAGCAAGAACAGACCGATGATGACGTTGCATGCAATACAGAAGATGAAAACGCCCTGGAAGGAGCCGACAAGCTCGTATACCTTCATCATGACGGGCATGCCAAAGGCGCCGACGATATAGCCCACGGAGCAGATGAGCGCGAAGATGCGACCAAAGTCACGGGAGCCAAAGACGTCCATCACCAAAACGGTCAGAGCGGTGCCGGCGATGACGTACATGACGTCGTTAACACCGGCAGCAAGAATGCTGAGCGTCGAGTTGCCGCTGCTCATCATGAGCATGACAAAGGAGAGAATCGAGACGGCGAGCCAGCTCAGAATGGCCTTGGTGCTGCCAAACTTATCGCAAGTGGTACCGACGATCGGGTTGAGGAACAGGTCGAACAGCGATGCGGCGGAAACCATGAAGCCACCCACCATGGGGCTAAAGCCGACCTCGGCGGCATAGGTGGGGAACAGCTGGTTCATGCAGCAAGTAAGCTGAACGAGGCAGAGGAAGCCGATGCAGAAAAAGAATGCAGGCGACTTAATAGCGCGTGCGTAGCTAACGCCACGTGCACTATCCTCGGTCGTCTCCTCGGTCTCGGCGACCGTCTCGCCTTCGACATAGCCATAGGGCAGCATGCCCTTGTCCTGGGGCTTATAGCGGATAATCAGGATGGAAGCGGGAAGAATGAGCACGGCGGAGACGCCAGCGAGCACCAGATAACCAGTCCTCCAGCCAGCAGCCTCAATGACAGAGGTGATGACGGGGCTCATGATGAGCATGTAAATCGAGTTCACTGCCCAAGCAAGACCAATTGCCAGGCCGCCAGATTTTTTGAACCACTGGTCAATAACATCGGACATGGCGACGCCGGTAGTGAAGGCGAAGCAAACGCCAATCAAAGCACCAGCTGCGATGAACATCCAGACTTCGGTGTAGAAGCCATGCCTGCGCCAGCGGCGAGCAGAATAAGCTCGACGACGGGGAGCCAAAACTTGCCAACAACCTTGGGGATGAGTTTTCCGACAAACGGAAGAGCCGCTGCAAGACCAATGAGCGTTGCAGTGAAGTAATACGAGAAGATGGAGTAGTCAAATCCGAACTCCTCGCACACGGGCGCGACGAAGGAGCCAGCGATTACGCTATAGGATCCGGTCGTACCGGCAGACATGAGGCCGAGCGCGATCACGAGAACCCATGCGTAAACCTTGCTGCTCTTTAACTTTGCATTTTCCATTGATACAGCTCCTAGAGACCCAGAAGGGCGCACATAACGGCCTTAATGGTGTGCTGACGGTTCTCTGCCTCACGGAAGATGACCGACGCGTTGGCCTCAAAGCACTCGTCCGCAATCTCAAAGCCCTCGGTGATGATTTCACGATGCAGGTCGTTCTTGCACTGGTCGAGCAACATCTTGCCAACGCGGTGATTTGCGTTGTGAACAGAGGGGAGCTCGTGCATGCAGAAGATGTCGGGGTTGTTGGTGCGCTTGCACAGCTCACTGGTGACGCGATAGGGGTACAGGGACTCGGCGTCGCCAAGCCAAGAGTTGTAGTCGTCGGGGTCCAGAACCTCGTCGCCGCACTCGGGGTTGATGTAGCGCCACTCCTCGGTAACGATTACGTCGACACCGTCCAGAGCATCAAGGTCAGAGGTGATGGTGAAGGTCCTGTTAGGCGCGTACTTGGCGTAGCAGGCCTCAACCTCCTCGATCATTTCCTTGCACATCTGGTGACGGAGGTCGTCGGGGCCGATGGCGAGGAAGTCCATGTCGAGCATCGCGCACAGACGGCCATACCACACGGGGGCGCCGGCGCAGTTGCCAACGAAGGCCATCTTCTTGCCACGGCTCGTGCGCAGACCACCCCACTGCTCCTCCATCGTGAGAGCGTCAGCGAGCATCTGGGTCGGGTGATCGCCGAGGGTGAGGGCATTGATGACTGGAATATCGACCAAGTCGGCGACATCATAGAGGAACTGCTCGTCCTTTTGTGCACGATAGACAATGAGATCATACATGCCGTTGAAGACGCGCATGGCATCCTCGATGGTCTCGCAATCGCCCATGTGGGAGTTGGTCAGATAGGTGAAGCCCATGCCCAGGTCGTTGCAAGAGGTCTCAAAGGCGCAACGAGTGCGGTCGAGCCCCACTCAAAGTTGGCGAGAACGTTCTTGCGGGGAAGTAGCGCTGGTCGACACCGGACTTTTTCTGGGCCTTGAGGTTCCAGGCAAGATCGATGAGGTAACGGAAATCCTCAGAGGAAAGATCGTGGATGTTGAGGTAGTCGCGACCGCGAAGGCTGTTGTTCATGCCTATTTCCTTTCAATTGTTTGATGGGTAAGTGTCGAATGCGCCCCCGAGGGAAACACGGATATCCCTCGGGGACTGTAAATGTGGCGCTTGGATCAGGCAGCGCAAGTTTAAGAACTTGCTAGCAGCTGGCGGCCACGTCCTTGGTCCAGCAGTGCACGCCGCCGCCGGACAGGTTAAGCGCGAGAGAGTCGATCATGATGACCTTGCGATCGGGGAAGCAGCTCTCAAGAACCGCCTTGGCCTGCTCGTCCTTCTCCTTCACGACTTCGCTCATGCCTTCGTGGTAATAACGCTGGCCAAGAACGACGCCGTTGCAGATGAGGAAGTTGCAGTAGCTTGCTGCGGCATAAAAGTGAACGGGGCCTTCGGGCCAAGGGGTGCCATCCATGAACTTGCCGCCCATTTCGTCGATGAAGCCTTATACAGCTCGTAGTCCTCGTCGCCGGGGGCGATGACAACCTCGATCGGCTCGGCAGTGGGCATGCGGACGATTTCGAAGGGCTTGCCCTCCCAGTCCGTCTCGGCGCGTAGAATCTCGTAGGCGGCGTCGATGCGACGACGCGATTCCGCGCCCGCCTTGCTCGAGGCGGCCTCCTCATCGGATACCTCGGCAAGAAGAATCTTGTTCGGGGTGATAAAGCGGCACATCTCATCGATGTGGGCGGCGAAGCTCATGCCGAAGACAGGAGTTCCATCTTCCTTCTCGTCGAGGATGCCCAGTCGATAGTCGTCGTCCTCAAGCATAGGCTGCGGCAGCCAGATAACCTTGTTGAGGTTGTAGATGCGCTTGTACTCGGCCTCCACTTCCTCTTTTGAGAACTCGGGATTGCGCTTGCGGCATTCCGTGTCCTCGATGGCGATCAGGGTGCCGTGACCGTCAAACTCGCGGTCGCCGCCCTCCGAAACCATTTCGGAATTGACGATATCGAAGCACCCGAGCGCAACCGCCATGTGAACAGCTGCCCTGCGTGCGGACTGGCACTCTGGGGAGTTCTTGTCCCACACGCCATAATAGGTCCAAGCGGGGTTGACCATATAGGAATGGCCTTCGTCGTCGACCATGATGCTGGGGCCGTTGTCGCGAACGTAGAAGTTGGAGTCTTCGAACTGCGTAATCTGGATACGGTCGAGGTCCACCCCTTCTTCTTTAAGGCGCGAGCAGGCTTCCTCGTAGGAGCCGGGGGTGCCACAGTTGAGGTTGACCGTAACGTCGCCATACTCAAGCAAAGCTTTAATTACGTCAACGCAGGGCTGGCGATTATCGAAGCCTCTGCGCGAATGTAATCGGGAAGCCATGTCACATAGACGTTGGAGCGCTTCTCAAACTCGCCCGGCATACGATAGTTCTCGTACATGGTTGGTCCTTCCGTCGGGTTTCCCGCAATGCTGTCCGGCCGCGACAATAGCGGGGTTACACCAGCTATAGTACTACTATACCTACCGTTCGGTAGGTGTTTTTGTATAATTACCATTCGCCTGTCGATACCTACCGTTCACCGTTTATAGTGGTCGTGTTTGGACACGAATTGATGTTCCGTTGCCATTCTTAATAATGTTGGCAATGCGGAAGTGATTTGCAATGGAGAAGTGAAGCGTGAGCACAAAGGGAAAAATATTGGACGCAATGTATGATCTTGTGGCAGAAGTCGGTTACGACAAGGCGTCCATTGGAAAAATCTGCGACCGTGTCGGTATATCCAAGCCATCGGTGTACTACTACTTTCCCTCTAAAGAGGATATTTTCACCACGCTCTTAGATAGTATGTTTCCGACTATCGACTATCAGCGCGACTACTCGCTAATAGTCGATAGGGACGGATTCAAGGCGGCGCTTATCGAGCTCGGCAATTCGGTTATAGGTGGCTATCGTAGTGATGAAAAGCGCCGTCGCGTGCTGGCCGAGGTCAGTATTCAGGCAAATCGAATCCCTGCAGTTCAGGAACGTCAGGCAACGGCGATCAACCGAACTATGGACGCGCTTAAAGACATCCTTCTCCATGGCCTAGAAATTGGCGCGTTTTCCGATGAAACAGACGTCATGCTGTACGTGCAGATTCTTTACACCGTACTTGAGGGAGCGAGCAATACCGTTGCCCAAGATGAAGACATCGATGAAAAGGCTGTTTGGGCAGGGATCGTCGAACTCATGTTTAAATAGGCGCGTAATAACAGAGGCACCTTGGCAAGCGCGATGCGACGACTTGCGAGGTCGCGGAATGGTTCGAAACCCGTGTTCGCGATGATTGCAAAAGTTGTTGAATAGAAATTGGGGCCGATTCCAGCTATGTTGGAATGGCCCCAATTCGTTTTAACTTGCGGAGACAAATGACAGGCTGAAGGGCAGTTCGTTGGTCAGGTTATTTCGCGGTAGTCTTATTGAGGAGACCGGAAACTAAAGCAAATGTCGCAATCAGAAGGTTGCAGATGATACAGAAGACGAATACTCCTTGGAAAGACCCTGCCATACCGTAAACCTTCATCATGACTGGCATTCCGAAAGCTCCGACAACATAGCCCGCTGAGCAAATAATCGAATAGATCCTTCCAAAATCGCGTGATCCGAAGAGCGAGAGGAGAATCATCGGCATTGCAGTTCCAACGATGGCGAACATGACGTCGTTTACGCCGGCCGCGATGATGGAAACGGTCCCGTTGCTTCCGCCAAAGATGAGAAGTAGGAATGAAAGAATGCTGACTCCCGTCCATGCGACCGTTGCTTTAATAGCACCGAGCTTGTCGCATGTTTTGCCTACGAAGGGATTTAGGAAAATATCGGAGAGCGAAGCCGCCGAAACCATTAGGCTTCCCACGATGGGATTGAAGCCGACCTCGCTTGCATAGGTCGGGAACAGCTGGTTCATGCAGCAGGTGAGTTGCGCCACGCAGAGCAGAAGGGCGCAGAGAATAAAAGATGGCGTTTTCGCGGCATCGCGGAGCGCCATGCCCGAAGAGACATCTTCCTTTTCATCGGCGCTGTAGCTCTCATGGGTTTCGGAGGTAGTCTCTCCGTACGGAAGCATATTGCGATCAGAAGGCTTAAGGCGAATGATAAATGCGCTTGTGGGCAATATCATGGCTGCAGAAACGGCCGCAAGTACGATGTAACCCGTACGCCAGCCTTGCTGCTCGATGACCAGTGTAATGACAGGACTCAATAGCAGCGTGCAGAGAGAATTAACGCCCCACGCAAGGCCGATGGCAAGACCAGACGATTTACTGAACCATTGGTCAATGACATCGGACATGCAGACACCCGTTGTGAACGAAAAGCAGATGCCGATCACTGCGGCGGAGACGATGAACATCCAGACCTCGGTGTAGAACGCCATTGCGGCGCCGGCGGCAATAAGGACGAGTTCAACGCAAATATGCCATGGTTTGCCGATTACTTTTGGAATGAAACGACTCAAAAGCGGAAGCCCAAGCGCAAGGCCAAGAAGAATCGCGGTGAAATAGAAAGAGAAAGAAGTGTAGTCAAAGCCCAGGTCTTCACATACAGGAGCGATGAATGAGCCGGCAATGATGCTGTAGGTGCCGGTTGTTCCCGCAGACATTAAACCGAGCGCAATAACGACAATCCAAGCAAATGCGCCGCTCTCACGGGGGCGGTCCTTTTCGGCTGGTGCGATGAGAGTCATGGTTACTCCGTTTCTATCGGCAATGCAACCTATATGCCTACCGATAGGTATATAAAGATGGAGATTCTTCGTCAAGTGTTAAGCGGGGAGCGGGGACCCTTAACGTGCCGAACGGTAATTGGGCCCCCAATGTGACAAAGGGACAGTCCCTTTGTCACATTATTCGGAGCGTAGGGCTTCCACAGGGTCTTTCTTGGATGCGCTGCGAGCCGGCAGCAGGCCGGCAACAACCGTCAGCAACACAGAAATTGCAATGAGCATCAGCGCATCCTGCACGGGCAGGCTCATCAGATTGGGTACCTGTTTGGCCGCAAGCGCCCAGGCATTAACCGGAAAGCTCACGGCCACCACGACGACAATAGCAAAGACGCCGGCAATGAGACCTTCGATAAAGGTCTCGGCATTGAATACGTTGGCCACGTTACGCTTCGACGCGCCGATCGCGCGTAGGATGCCAATCTCCTTTTTGCGCTCCAGTACGCTGATGTAGGTGATGATGCCGATCATGATGGAGCTCACGACCAGGCTGATGCTCACGAATGCGATGAGCACCAAGCTGATGGTGTTCACGATGTCGGTCACCGAACCCATGATGATGCCCATGTAGTCGGTGTACGAGATTGCCTGCTCGTCGTGGCCAGCAGCTTTGACCTGCTTGTTGTACGCATCGATGTGATCGAGCACGCGCTCCTTGGCCTCAAAGTCGCGCGGGAAAATCTTGACCGAAATGGGGTCCGCCTCGTCCGCATAGCCCAACGTGGTCAGATTGTTGTCGTAGGTGAGCTTCGACGCTTGGCATAGCTCATCATGAGCGAGCTCAGGTCCTCGGCGTCCATGTTGAAGTGGATGGCACGAGCAAAGGCGCCCGCATCCACGCGCATGGCGCTCGCCAGGTTGGCAAAACTCGAAGACATCTGCGTCGCCATTTGGTCCATGAGCTGCCGCACCCGCCTTGAGCTGGGTTGATACCGTCGTCGCAATCTGCTCGCTGACCGCCTTCATCACCTGATCCATAGACTGCTGCAAATACGGAGCCAGCTGCTTTTGCACATAGTCGCCCATCACCTGCTGCAGACGCTCGGCCAGGGCATCGCCGCCGAGCGCCCTGAGCTGAGCCAGGTATTGCTGGGCTGCGACATCATTCTCAAGGTACGCCGAGAATGCGGCAGCAAGCTTTGACGCATCCTTAAGATCTTCGGGTGACAGCGCCTTAAACTGATCAGAGCGCATAAAGCCCTCAAACAGCTGGTTGGCAAGTGCTCCCACCTGCTGCATTTGCTCGGGTGTGAGTTCCAGACCGTCAAAGATGCCCGAGAAATCTGGGGCCGGCGCTTTGGCCATGATGTCACTAAAGTCGATGTCCCTCCCAACACCCGAAAGGTCAATGTCCAGCCCGGACAAGTCGAGACCAGAAAGGTCCATACCGCCGGCTGCGCCCGAGAGCGCAGATGCATCGAACGAGAACGCGCTCTTCAGTGCCGCCTCGTCTACGCTGAACATACTGCCCAAATCCACGCCCTGCTTGGCTTCGCCCTGCAGCTCGTCGAAGGTTTTGCCCGTAAAGACATCCGTCTCGGGGTGGGCAAGCTGCTCCTGCACAATCTGCGAATCGGCAGCACGCTCCATAAGCTGGCGAGTCAGCGCATGCGTATAGACAATGCCCGGGGACAATGCGCTCGCGTTTGCCGTCTCGTTGGGTCGCACCACGCCCACAATGCGCACGTCAATACCGTCGGCAACCTTGGTTTTCATAAAGTCGGCGTCGCCAGACATGTCAGTCCACATGCCGGTCTCTTCGTTTTTGCGATAGGCATCGGCCGGCGACAACACCTTAAACGTCGTGGACAGTGCATCGTCGTAGGTAAAGTCGCTGCCGGTCTTGGGCGTCTTGACCTTGCCGTCGGCCGTCATGGCACTGTTAACCAGGTCGTTAAGCTCATCGATATCCAGCGCGCCGATACTGTAGAGCGTGTAGTCGCCCACCGTTCCGCGGCTCGAAAGCACCATCACGGCCTCGTTGGCGGACGTAGGCCAATGGCCGGCAACGACATCGTACTGGCTGTCGAGCAGGCTCTGATCGTCAATCATCTCGTTAAAGACCGAGGTTCCCATGGAATCCATGCTCACCGTTGCCGCCGAGCTCGCGCCTCCGCTCATGGCCTCGGTCATAGCGTTGGGAACAAGGCGAACGGGCTTCTCGTCGCCCTTACTCGAACGATAGACAACCGGCGTCACGCCGTAACCATACTGAATAGCGTTGACCTCTTTGTCGATACCGTTGCCGCCGTCGTCAAGCCATGCCTTAAAGCTCGTCATATCGTTAGATTTAACACTTGCGAACATGTCCTTTACGGCCGTGACCACAGGGATCTTATCGGTCCCCTGAGCCTTGCCGCCGGTAGCGCCATCGGACGAGTCCTCGCCCTTGGACGCCTCCTCATCCGTGCCCCCCTGTCCGCCCATCATAGACGACAGGTCGTAATCTTGTTTGGAAATCGTAAGCGGGTAGCTTGAGAGCGTGTCCTCCTCGACCTTTTTGATGTAGCCGTTTACGCCGTTGGAGAGCGCCAGAATCGCCGCGATGCCAATAATGCCAATCGAACCTGCAAAGGCAGTCATGGCCGTACGGCCCTTCTTGGTCATGAGGTTTCGGGCAGAAAGCCCCAGCGCCGTCATAAAGCTCATCGAGGTTTTGCGCGTGGGTTTTGCCTCGCGATGTGCGACCGTGGCCACATCAAAGGGGTCGGAATCGTCGGTGACCTTGCCGTCCGCCAGGCTGACGATGCGCGTGGCGTACTGGTACGCCAGCTCGGGATTGTGCGTGACCATGATGACCAGACGATCGCGCGCAACGTCCTTGAGTAAATCCATAACCTGCACGGACGTCGTTGAATCCAAGGCGCCGGTCGGCTCGTCAGCCAGCACAATCTCGGGGTCGTTGATCAAGGCGCGGGCAATGGCCACGCGCTGCATCTGCCCGCCCGAAAGCTGGTTCGGGCGTTTGTCAACGTGCTCGCCCAGACCAACCGTCTCGAGCGCCTTACGCGCACGCTGGCGGCGCTCGGCATGTCCCACGCCCGTGAGCGTAAGCGCCAGCTCCACGTTTTCCAAAATGCTCTGGTGCGGAATGAGGTTGTAGCTCTGAAACACAAAGCCAATGCGATTGTTTCTGTAGGCATCCCAATCGCGGTCGCTGAAATCCTTGGTCGAGATGCCATCGATCAGCAGGTCGCCGGAATCGAAATGGTCGAGTCCACCAATGACGTTGAGCATCGTAGTTTTACCCGAACCCGAGGGACCCAGGATGGCTACAAACTCGTTATCGCGAAAAGACAGGCTTACGCTGTCGAGCGCTACCTGCGTAAACGACTGCGTAACGTACCTTTTGCAAATAACTCTGAGATCCAGCATGGACGGCAACCTCTCTCGCGCGGGCGCGCTCGCCCGCTCCCCCGCCGTTCACGTTCGGCGCGTTTGTCCTACTCTATCCTCATTTTTGGCCGATACCAGTGAGGAATGTAACGAACCGCGCCAAAAAACGAACGGGACAGCACGCCGCATGGCGCACCATCCCGCATATAACATCCCCGATGCGACAAAGAGGCTGTCACTTTGTCACATTCCAATGCGCGCTACTTTTCGAGCCCGCACGGCATAACGTTAGCGCTGCCGCGGCGAGCCTCAGTCACGGCTGCAAAGAAGCGATAGCCGCCCGAGAAGCTAAAGCACTCAAAGCCATGCTGCGCCAAAATGCGGCAAGCAATGTAGCTGCGAATGCCGCTCTGGCAAATCACGTAGACCGGCTTGGCCCGGTCGAGCTCGCTCAGGCGATTGCGCAGATCATCGACGGGAATGTTTACGAAACCATCGATATGCCCGCGCTCATACTCCCCTTCCGTACGAACATCGAGCAGCTGCACGCTGCCATCGCGTGGCAAGTTGGGCTCATCCTCCAATGCCACTGCGCCAGTATGCCGCGATTGAGGTTCTCGATCATAAAGCCCGCCATATTGACGGGATCCTTCGCCGATGAATACGGCGGCGCGTATGCTAGGTCCAAATCCTTAAGCCTATCGCCGCGCATGCCTGCCTGGATGGCAGTCGCCAGAACGTCGATACGCTTGTCCACACCATCGATGCCCACGATTTGCGCTCCCAGCAGGCGCAATCCCTGCTTCTCGAAGACAACCTTCATGGTCATGGGCGTTGCACCCGGATAATAACCCGCATGCGAACCGGGCGACAGGACCACGCTGTCGCAGTCAATTCCCGCCGCGTGTGCCGCCTTTTCGGATAGTCCCGTGCTTGCCGCCGTCAAGTCGAATACCTTGATAACCGATGAGCCCAACGATCCGAGGTAGCAGCTGTCCATGCCGGCTATGACATCGGCGACGACACGCCCCTGCTTGTTGGCGGGGCCGGCGAGCGAAATGACCGCGTCCTCGCCGGTCACCTGATGCGTGACCTGCACGGCATCGCCCACGGCATACACGTCGGCAGCAGAGGTCTCCATGCGGTCGTTGACCACAATAGCCCCCTTGATGCCCAGTTCGAGCCCCGCCTCTTGCGCCAGATGGCTCTCAGGTGCCACGCCAATGGCAAGCAGCACCATATCGGCTCCGATAGGGTCATCGCCCGCAACAAGGGTGACAACGCGGCCATCAACTTCCTCAAAACCTGTCACATCGGCCTTGAGGCGCAGATCGATACCGTGCTCACGCACCTCAGTATGCAAAAGGGTCGCCATGTCGTAATCCAGGTTGTTCATAAGCTGGACGGGACGCTGCAGAAGGGTCACCTGGAGCCCCAGCTCACACAGATTCTCCGCCGTCTCGACGCCAATGAAGCCGCCGCCGATCACGACGGCACTGCTCGGTCGCCGCTCTCGAACATAGCTGTGAATACGCAGCGTGTCCTCAACGGTGCGTAGGCTAAAGATTTTATCCGAGTCGATGCCCGGCAACGCAGGGCGAATCGGCTTTGCACCCGGCGACAGGATGAGCTTGTCATACGTCTCGACAAATTCCTCGCCCGTCAGCATATTGCGAACCTCGACCGTATGCGAATCGGGATGGATGGCAAACACCTCGTGACTCGTCTTGACCGCAATGCGAAAGCGATCCCAAAAGCCCTTGGGAGACTGCAGCGTCAATGCGCTCTCTTCTTCTATCACGCCGCCAATGTAGTACGGAAGCCCACAGTTGGCATACGATACAAAACCCGTGCGCTCAAAGATGACAATTTGGGCCTGTTCGTCGAGTCTGCGCAAACGTGCCGCCGCCGATGCGCCGCCCGCGACGCCTCCAACGATAACCACCTTCATAGCTAACGCACCACCTTTCCCGTGTAGCCGCTTATGCCGCCGATATTCTTGACACTGCCATACCCAGAACGCTTAAGAAAACTCACAGCTTGGTTGCTTCGCGCACCGCTCAGGCAATGCACGAAAAGCTGCGTGCCCTTTCGACGTATACCCATGATGCTACCCCGAAGCAGAAAAAAGAGTCGCTGTTTCCAGCGACTCCCCTTCAGTTGTCTGTCCCATGGACTTACTGTTCGCTCTTCGCGAGTGCCTGATCGATCAGTTTGTTGAGCGCCTCGCGCTGCTCAGCGGAGTTGATGCCGCCCATGATCGGCTCTCCCACAATGTTACCGTTCTGGTCGATCACGTAGGTGGTCGGGAACGAGTACAGGTTGGAGGTGAACTTTCCGGCCTCGCTGTCCGACTTAAACCAGATGTTCTTATACGTCACGCCCTTCTTGGAAAGCACGTCCTTGGCATCGGCCACCTCGTCTTTGTTGCCATCGAGCGTAAAGGAATTAACGCCCACGACCTGGCCGCCCTTCTCGGCAAGCTCCTTGTTGAGCTTCTCCAGATCGCCCAGCTCTCCCACGCACGGCTTGCAAGTGGTAAACCAGAAGTTCATGACGGTGACCTTGTTCTTGGAGAACAGCTCGTCGCTGTTTACATCGTTGCCGTCCAAGTCCTTGCCCTTAAAGCTGGGGAACTTCGTCTCCCCGCTCTCGCCGTTGGTCATGCCTGCGGTCGAGGCATCGACGCTCTCCCCCTCGCCGGGCGTGCTGCCGCATCCGGGGAACTCCTTCTCCAGCGCCATGAGCTTGTCCTCGATCTCCTTGACCTGCTGCGCGCCGGCCTTAAGCGTCTTAAGCTCGTCAGCCGCAAACTGATCCTTGGCGCCCTCGATGGTATCGAGCAAGAAGTCGCCGTAGTTCTTGCCGTCCTCAATCATGGGAGTGTCTTTGTTGGCCGCAAGGAACACCTTTTCCCATAGGGCGTTATCGCTCGCAAAGATCTCGTTTTCCTTTTGCAGCAGCTGCTGGTACAGCTTGGCCGCCTCCTCGGCGCTCGACGGCTTTTGTGCCACAAGCTCGGCAATCTGCGCATCGCCGCTCGTGGCATCCTTCGCGTCGCCCTTGGGGGCAGAGCACGCCGCGAGAGTCAGCGCCAGCACGGGCAGCATCAACAGAGCCGCAATTTTTGACAGTTTCATGGTTCCTCCGTTTATATCGAAACTTATATAGGTACCTATTTGTTTTCGCAGGCTTGCGTGGACTGCGCGGGTTTGTCGCCCGTCACACCCAGCCCGTAGCGAAAGCTAATAGCATCGACGGGGCACGCGCCCACGCATTTGCCGCAACGAATGCACTCGGCATGGTCGGGCGTACGCGTAACGTCCACGTCCATCTGGCACACCTTGGCGCACTTGCCGCACGAGACGCATTTACAATGATCGACCTGAATCCCCAGCAACGACACCTTGTTCATGAGTGCATAAAATGCGCCGAGGGGGCAAATCCATTTACAGAAGGGGCGGTAGAACAGCACGCTCAGCACCGCAACCACAATGAGGATCGCGAGCTTCCAGGTAAAGAGCTTTCCCAGCGCAGAGCGGATTCCCATGTTCATGATGGACAGCGGAATCGCGCCCTCGAGCACGCCCTGCGGGCAGATGTACTTGCAAAAGAACGGGTCGCCCATACCCACATCGTTAACCACCAAGACGGGCAGCAGCACCACGGCAAACAGCAGCACGGCATACTTGATGTACGTGAGCGGCTTGAGCTTTTTCGTGGAGAGCTTTTTGCTGGGAATCTTATGCAAAAGCTCTTGTAGCCATCCAAACGGGCACAAAAAGCCGCATACAAAACGTCCCAGCAGCACGCCGATCAGAATGAGCGTTCCGGTGACGTAATACGAAAAGCTAAACTTAGACGATCCCACCACCGACTGAAACGACCCGATGGGGCACGCACCCGAGGCCGCTGGACACGAGTAGCAGTTAAGCCCCGGCACGCAGACGGCTTTGCCGGCTCCCTGGTAGATACCGCCCTTGGCAAAGTTGGCAGGTGAATATTGGTCGTAAGCGTCGCCGCCGCCTGAATCAATCCACGAAATCGCGCTAAAAGATGCGATGCAGTGTTTTTTCTTTTATCCAATTCCGATACACTCCAAGCACAGCCTGATTGCCTTGGCCAGCACGGCATCTGCCTCGCCGCGCATAATTCCAAAGCCAACCATGCTACCCCAACGATCAGCAAAGCCACCTGCGCCACAGGCTTAATCGCTTTGAACAATCTGACCACTCCTTTCGTTTCGCGACCCATTGGACCATACCGACTATAAAATCCGTGTTAAGCGTGAATGATTATGCAAGGAGAACGTTATGCGCATCTTGGTCATCGAGGACGAGCGGGCGCTGCGCGATGCGATCGCACGCAGCCTGCGCAACTTGGCCTATAGCGTCGACTGCTGCTACGACGGGCAGCAGGCCCTCGATCTGCTCGATGTCGAGACCTTTGATCTTGTCGTGCTCGACCTCAATCTCCCCCATGTCGACGGCATGACCGTGCTCAGGCAACTCAGGACAACTGATTGTGAGACCAAGGTGCTTGTGCTCTCGGCACGTGGCGAGGTCTCCGACAAGGTAGCGGGGCTCGATGCGGGCGCCAACGACTACCTCACCAAGCCGTTCCATCTTGACGAGCTGGCGGCACGTATACGCAGCCTCACGCTCAGGCGCTTTACGCAAAGCGACGTTGTTCTAACCTGTGGATCGCTGAGCTTTGACACCAAAGCGCGCCTCGCCACAGTGGGCGGCGAGACCCTATCCCTCACGCGCAAGGAGACCGGCATCTTGGAATACCTGATGCTTAACCAGGGGCGGCCGGTGAGCCAGGAAGAGCTTATCGAGCATGTATGGGACAGCAGCGTCAACAGCTTTAGCAACGCGACCCGCGTGCACATCTCGTCGCTGCGCAAAAAGCTGCGCGGCGCGTTGGGGCACGACCCCATCCGCAACCGAATCGGCGAAGGCTACGTTATGGAGGACGGCAAATGAAGCGACTGTCCCTGCAATGGCGCATCACGTTGATGACAGCTCTGCTGATATGTTTGACCTGCGTACTTATTAATTGCCTGGTTGGCTACTCCGGCATGCGCTACATGGACTCAATCGGTACTGAAATGTCGGAGCATAGCAAGGCGGAGGCGGCCTCGCCCAACTCGTTCGACCCGACGAGCAAGGAGCTCGACGACGATCTGACCATCGTCGTGAGCGACGCCCAAGAATCGTTTGGTGCGACGAGCTGGTACATAACCGCAGCGGTGACGCTACTCGGTGGCGTGCTGGCCTACTTTGTGAGCGGGCATGCGTTGCAGCCGCTGCGTACCTTTGCAGCGCAAGTCGAGAGCGTGCGGCCCGACAACCTCGCCGACACAAAGATCAGCGAAGATGTGCCTCTGAGCTTAGGCGTTGCAGCGCGTCGTTTAACGACATGATTGCCCGCCTTGACGAAGGTTTTTCTGCACAAAAACAGTTTACGGGCAATGCGGCGCACGAGCTGCGCACGCCGCTTGCGCTCATGCAAGCTCAGGTTGAGCTGTTTTGCGCCGAGCACCCCGACGCCGATGCAGATACAGCGCGTCTGCTCGGGCTGCTGCAAGAGCAGACCGAGCGAATGACGCACATGACAAAGACCCTGCTCGAGATGAGCGAGCTGCGCAGTGTCCCTTGCAACGATGCGATTGACCTGGCGCCGATGATCGAAGAAGTACTCACGGACCTGGCGCCCCTTGCCGAGCAAAAAGACATCACGCTTACAAGTGAGGGCGACGCGCAAACGATCGGCAGCGATACGCTAATCTATCGGCTGCTGTTCAACTTGGCCGAAAACGCCATTCGCTACAGCACGCCCAACTCGACCGTGCAAATCAACGCCTGCGCCGAAGGCGACCGCGTGCTGCTACGCGTGCGCGACCAGGGGCCGGGCATTCCCGAGCAATACCAGACGAGCATCTTCCAGCCCTTCTTTCGCGTCGACAAATCGCGCAGCAGGGCATATGGCGGCGTGGGGCTGGGGCTTGCACTGGTCTGGGAGATTGCCGCACTCCACGGCGGCTCCATCGAGGTCGAAGAGAGCTCGGAGCGCGGAACGACCATGCTCGTGACCCTTCCCGCGCATAACATCGAAGATGCGACAAAGGAACTGCCCCTTTGTCACATCTGTTAGTTCGCAGGATACGTGAGGCCCAAGATGCGCGAAATTGGGCGAAGCGCCAGCAAAAAGCCCCCGCTTCCAAACGGAAACGGGGGCTAGCTGAGTTAGCTTACTCCCACTCGACCGTGCCGACGGGCTTCGGCGTAAGGTCGTAGCAGACGCGGCAAATACCGGGGACCTCGGCGGTCACGCGAGCGGTAATGCGCTTGAGCAGCGCCCAATCGAGCTCGGGCACCTCGGCGGTCATGACGTCGACGGTGTTGATGCAGCGAATGATGCAGGGCCAGTCGTAGGCGCGCTTGCCCTCGCGCACACCGGTGGCGCGGAAGTCGGGTACCACGGCAAAGTACTGCCAGATGGTCAGACCGGCCTTGTCGATCTCTTCACGCACGATGGCGTCGGCCTCGCGCAGCGCCTCGAGGCGGTCGCGGGTAATGGCGCCAAGGCAGCGAACGCCCAGGCCGGGACCGGGGAACGGCTGACGCTCGACCACATTCTCGGGCAGGCCGAGCTCGCGGCCCACGACGCGCACCTCGTCCTTGTACAGCAGCTTAACGGGTTCGCAGAGCTCGAACTGCAGGTCCTCGGGCAGGCCGCCCACGTTGTGGTGGGCCTTCACGCCGTCCTGCGACTCCAAAATGTCGGGGTAGATGGTGCCCTGGGCGAGGAAGCTGACCTCGTCGCCGACCTTACGGGCCTCCTCCTCGAACACGCGGATAAACTCGGCACCGATGATTTTGCGCTTGGCCTCGGGCTCGTCGACGCCGACGAGCTTATCGAGGAAGCGGTCAGTGGCGTCCACATAAACCAGGTTGGCGTCCATCTGGTTCTGGAACACGTCGACGACCTGCTCGCTCTCGCCCTTGCGCATGAGACCATGGTTCACATGCACGCAGATGAGCTGCTTGCAATAGCTTTGATGAGCAGCGCCGCAACAACGGAGCTGTCTACGCCGCCGGAAAGGGCCAGCAGGACCTTCTTGTCGCCGATCTGCTCGCGGATTGCGGTGACCTGCTCGTCGATGAACGCCTGGGCAAGTTCGGGAGTGGTGATACGCACCATGTCGTCGGGACGCTTGTTGGGATCCATGCAGAGCTCCTTCTCGGTTCGATGGAAATACGCCGCGCGTATGCAGACGCACCGTCATAAGACCTCATTATATGCAGAGCGGAGTTCGTTTCCCATCGCTGCGACAGAGCTTTTTGCAGGGGTGGCAATTTTTCCTAATGTCGAGGTCAGCTAGGCTTCGGTAGCCACCTTGGGAGCATCGCCAATGGGCTCTCCCTTTATACGTTCGGCATAATCGTAGACGATACCCACAAATTCCAGTCCCGAGCAACAGGAGTACAATTGCTGCTACTGTTGCCAGCTGTTGGGAGATGGAAGATGGACTGCGATGGCTACCCGTGCGTTCCCATGCCGTTGATGTGCACCGCCTTTGCGCCGGGGCAGATTGACGCTGCGGTTGCAGGCATTTCCGACCCCGATTCGCGCGCCATTGCCACGGCAGAAGCGCTGTACTTTCGCGGACAGGCCGCCCTCGCTGCCAAGACGGCGCGCCCCTATCTTGACGCCACCGATCCCGCGCTACGCTATTCCGCATGCTTTATCTGCGGATACGCCAGTCTGTCGCTCAACCGTATCGCCGACGCCGCCGGTGCCTTGCTGGCATCTCGATACGCCGGCCGGCGAGGAATCACCCGCCGTCCACGCCACGCATATCCTGTTCGCCTCGGCCGCGAGTGTCCTGCTGCACTTGCCTTCCCCGTATTCCGCCGAAGAGTTTTATCCACTTGCGGCGCATCTGCCCGAAGGCCTGCGCCTGTTCGCCAGCTACGTGATGGCGCACGCCTTATATCTGCGCGGTGAATACGGCCGCAGCCTGGGCATGGTGGAAAATGCCTGATCATGAAACAGGGAAGCTATCCGATCTCGGAGCTATTCCTGCACTTGTCGGCCTCGATGGCCTGTATGAGTCTCAAAGACGTCGACGCCGCAAAAGCGCACTTTGGCGCCGCTTGGGACATTGCGCGCCCCGACGGCCTTATCGAACTCATCGGCGAACACCATGGCCTTTTGCAGGGACTCATCGAGGCATGCCTAAAATCGCAATACCCTGACGATTTCGCTCGCATCATCGAGATCACGTATCGATTCAGCTACGGTTGGCAGCGCATCCACAACCCCGATTCGGGCGAGGACGTGGCCGACGATCTAACGACCACGGAGTTCACCATGGCCATGCTCGCCTGCCGCGGATGGACCAACGCCGAAATCGCACGCCATATGAGAGTATCGCCGGGCACTGTTAAAAACCGCCTATCCGCGTATATGCAAAGCTTGGCATCGGCACGCGCCCCGAGCTGGTCGCGCATATGTTGCGTTAGCGACCGGGCTGCCAAGCGCATCGAACGCGTTCCGGGACCCGGCACTTCGCTCGCCTAAATTGGACATTTTGACCCTTGAACGGCACTACCGCCACGGGGCGCCATCTCGCAAAATTGGATTATTTCCACCGATACCTGCGGGATGGGAGCCCAAGATGCTTGATCGCCGTTCGTTACTTGTTGCTGGAGCGTCCTCGCTAGCGAGCATTATGTTGCCTCGCGTGCCGGGAAGCGAAAATGCCTTCCTGCTGCCGTTCGCGCCCACCGAAGCCTATGCCGACGAAAAAGACCCCTTCAGGGTGCTCGTTCTCTCGCGCACCATGTTTGGTGTGGTCGTGGTCGACGTCGCCAACAAGAATATGCCATCAAGGGAGCGCAGGTCACGCTCACGTCGCGCTATGCCGCAGGCAAGCAGCTCACCGCCACTACCGATGACGAAGCACGGCCATCTTTGAGGTCGCGCCGCTTTCGGAAGGCTACGTAGACGAGGCGACGCTTCTCGACGTGTACGACTTTAACGGCGGCATCTCCATTAGCATGGCGGGCTACCGCGATGTCGAGATTCCCCTTGCGCGTATCCAGGGCGGCACCGCCATAACCGCGCCCACGCGTCCGCTTTCCGACGGCGAGCCGTACTTTCGCCAGCTCACATTCGACGAATGGGACATCCAATACGCTGAAGCCACGTTCATGGCATTGCCGAAGAACGACACGGCAAACGAGCAGCCCGATACGCACGCCTTTACCGTGCAGGCACATCTGCCACAGGGTGGACAGGCAACGCTGCGCATCAACAAAGTGACGCCTGCCGCGGGCAGCTCGCCCGAAACCGTCACGCAGATCGGTCAGATCAAGGCCAGCGCATCGGGCGCGGATAATCTGGCGACGTTCACACTCGAAGACAAGTTCCTCGACGCGGCATCGGGCCTTCTGGAAGAAGGGTGCAAACTGCGCTTTGTCCTCGACCATCAGGGCAAAACCTACACGCTCTCCTCCCCCATGGCCGTTGTCACCGCACCGGCCGCAAAGGCAGAATCGGGCTCGACCACTATCGTCCCCACTACCATGGACCAAGAGATCACTCCGTTTGATTTCCCAGCGGCGTTTCCCGGCATCGATGGTAATAAGTTCACGTGTTGGATGCCCACATTTCCGATCCTCTTCGATTTCTCGTTTGCTGGATACGTGCTGTTTGGCGGAGGATACAAACCAGCCAGCTATATGAACGATTCGGGCAATCCTGATCCGGAGTACTGGAAGAAGTCACCGCGCGAGTCGGGCGCCAAGCAGGCAAACCGCTACCTCGACGAGATGGAGGGGAAGTGGAATCAGTACAAGAGTATGAGTGCCGGTTCGGGTACCGATCCAAGAAACACCAAGCTCCTTCGCCACCATTGCACGCTGCTGTTCACGATGGATATCGCCACGCAGCTGTACGGCTCGCTCGCCTACGATTGGGTGGGCAAAACCTGGGGCAACAACAACGACCCCGCATACGGCAATATTAAGGCCCTCTTCCAGGTAAGAACCGACCTCAATTGGACCGAGCAGTTTACCCTAGGACCGGTGCCGTTTTTCCTAAACGTCAACCCCTGGGTGCTGGCAAAACTGGCGCTCGCCGTGGGCGCCCACACGCACGGTAGCGGCGCGGCGTTTTTCAAAAACATTTCGCTCGATTGGTCAAATACGTCGGGCTCGTTCACCATCCAGATCGGACTTGCCGTTACCTTTGGAGCCGGCGTTGTGGGCGTCGCCTCGTCTGCCGTGCGCGGCGCCGCATCCCTCACGCTGTTCATTGGATACGAGAAGGCGGATGGACACCAGCTTCCGCGACTGCGCGTAGGAGCAGACGTCGATGTCGATGTGATACTCCAGTTCGTAATGTTCAAGTGGGCCACCAAAGCTTGGTCGGGATCGTGGCCCACACTCCTCGATTCGTGGAATATGTCGGTGAACAACGGCGACCAGTATGTACTCCAGTGCTCTGAGCTGGCCTTGGGTGGAGATACGCCTTATACGCTGGATGCCTGCTTCGGCTCGGCCGGCAACGCCGAGGCAGGTGGTGTGCCGCAGTTTATCGCATCGGCCACCATCGTCACCAACGCCGAGCTGCTCGCACGCGCCGAGGTTAAGGCCACTGCCGTAAACGTCGCGTCTGTCGTGCGCGATTGGAATCAAGCGGTCACGCGCATTGAGCTCGAGGCGGATGCAGAAAGCGACGACACGGGACAGATCGAGCATTTCGTCCATGCACTGGTAGAGAACGACGAAAACGCCGCGCCGATGTATGAGTACACCTACATCGGTCAGGCAACGAACGCCGTTGCGAACCCCAACGCCAATTCTGCCGGCGTGTCGGAGGACGAGCGTGGCGGCATAAAGCCCTCGAGTGACAACGTGCTGTTTTCCGGCGTGCTCAGCGAAGCCCACATGAAGCTAACGATGATTGCCGGCGTAGAGTGCCTATTCCGTATCGCCTCGGTGCGCTACGGCGACAATGGCCGCTCGCGCCTGGTGGTGCATACAAAGACGAACGGCACGTGGTCCGCTCCCACGCCCGTGGACTTTCCCCTTGGGTTTGGCGAGGGCGACGTGGAGCGCGACGGCATATACGATTACGACTTCGACGTGGTGGAATATACGGACGGAAGAGGAAACCAGGACGCCTACGTGCTGCTGGTCTCGGGCGAGCGCCCCGCCGGCGACAACACCCTTTTCGATACGGCGAGCACATCCGGCATACTGTCCGTTGTGCGCCTGCGCATAAGCAACGACGGAGTTCGCGTGACATCGCACACGTCGTGGCGCAGCATCTCGCGCGGCCGCCTTCAGGAGGATGGCTACCATTGCCTGCAGTGCCCGCGTATCACGGTGGGCAAGACGCTGGTCGACGGGCGCCTGTCGGGTGCCTACCTCCACCGCCGCGGAACCACCGCAGAAAAGGCGCTCGGCAGCGAGGCTGAGGTTGCGCTGGAGTGCTTTACCCTGTGGTCTGACGTTTCGGGCGACAGCCTGACGTTCCGTCAGGTCCTCCGCTTTTCGCAAGCACCGTCGAGCATCGAGCTGGGCGCGCCCGAAACTATCAACGGCAAAATGGTGGTGCCCGTTGCGTACGAGACCGCAGACGGTTGCGGCTGCGCATCGTACGCCGTGATCGGCCAGTCCATTGCGGGCTGGGGCGTTATGCCGCCGGACGCCGCGGTGCCCCGTGCGGTGCCATGGCCGCAGCACACGGGCTTTTTGGCAACCGTCAACGAGCAACTGCAGCATATTACTTGGACGCGAGGCGCATCGGCATTTGGAACGCAGCCCGTGGGTGCCGCAGGCTGTGGCCCGGCATCGTTTAGCGTAAGCAACAACGGCAGGTGCGTGCTCTATGTGGAGAACACCGATGGCAAGGTTGGACAAACCTACGACGAAGAAGGCAACCCGGTAGCAGTGATGGGCAAGCACTTCCGCATCTTCGCCAGCACCTTGGCACGCGATCTGTTCACGGAGCCGTTCGTGATGTGCGAGCTGGACCATCCCGTCGATCAGATAACGACTTTTTTGACGTCGGGAGGCATGCTCTCCGCGCTCGCCACGCACATTGTGAGCGCGGAGAAGAGCGAGGCAGAGCTGCACGGCATCGAAGTACCCTTGGTGGCATGTGCCACTCCGACGGGGGCGGTCGCCACCTCGGGCGCAGTGGTGCCCGGAGCAGCAGGCGAATCCTTCATGGTCACGGTGCGAAACGACGGCAACACCTTGCTGACCGCCGGCGCGATCGATCTGTATCGAGAGGGCTTTAGCCAGCCGTTCTCCAGCGCATCCATCGGATTCGGAGTGAACGCACGTATGGCATCGATCTACGATCCAGAGCTTGCCGAGGACGCTTCGGCCAACGACATGGCACACGTGAAGTACGCACTCGAGACGCTGGGCGAACATTTTGCGACGCACCCGCTGGTAGCCGACAACGGCAATGCCGTGCTGGCACCGGGTTGCACGGCACAGTTCCGCATGAGCTTCGCCATCCCCGAGAGTTGGAGCGACGAAGTGGGCAAACGCGTAACGCTGTATGCGAAGGCACGTAATCTGGTGGCGCTCGATCCCGTAACGTTCGAGGAAATTCGACCAGGCGCGAACTCGGCGCTGGGTGCCGTACTGCACGAGCTTCATGTGCCCGACGCGGCATGCGAACGCTCAGAAGTTCAGGTCGGCGTATGCGATAGCGCGGATGCGACAGGACTTCACGACGCCCCGATGACGCAGACGGCGATGGTGGCTCGAGTGGCGGCGGTACTGACAAGGGCGGCGGCTCCGGCGGAAGCAGCTCCGGCAGTGGCAAGGACCACGGCAATAACAAGCGCTCCGGGAAAGCGGGCGCGCTTGCGGGCACGGGCGATGTCAACCGTCCCCTTACAGCAGCCGCCGCAGCACTCGCCGCGGCAGGCGCCGGCCTTCGCACGCCGTACCAG
>ENA-OQBJ01000126-OQBJ01000126.1-human-gut-metagenome-genome-assembly--contig:-NODE-126-length-39006-cov-2.426709_pt1 | contig 39006 bp, 56 predicted proteins | sample MGYA00242743_ERZ504545 | MGnify/ENA primary metagenome ERZ504545 (study PRJEB26092, sample SAMD00036252) | human gut metagenome | host: Homo sapiens | study: EMG produced TPA metagenomics assembly of... | reverse complement strand
CCGGTGCTTGGTATGTTTTTGAGCCAACATAATTATACCAAACTGGCAAGACTCATGCTATTTTTCTGTTTACAAAGCCTGGACTTTCAAGGGGTGCAGGGGATTTTTACCTGCGAAGTTTGAGTAAAAATATTATGAAGGAAGCCTGGGAATAAGGGTTTCTTCCCCGGAGCAGAGCGCTCCGGGGATTTTTTATTGGATTTTATTGAGAATGATAATATGCGGTAGTCATTGAGAATAAAAGGTGATAAAATAACAGGGAAAATAAGAATGAGAATTGAGGATTTTTTATGAATAGAGACAAACAGAAGTATAAATGGCATATCAAAATCCATAGGGAAGGAGAGGAAATCCCTTCTTTTTTCGCCTCCCATGGCATTCCGGAGGAGCTGGCCCGGATCCTGATGCATCGCGGCATTGACAGCGAAGAGAAACTGTCTCATTTCCTTTATGACAATCTGGATCATCTGTCAGATCCTTTCCTCATGAAGGGCATGGACAAAGCGGTGAGCCGCATTCTGCAGGCCATAGATCAGCACGAAAAAATCGTAGTGTATGGGGACTACGATGTCGATGGGATTACATCTACTTCCATCATGATGCGCTGCCTTTCTTCCCTTGGAGCGGATGTGGGATATTACATTCCCCAGAGAGAAAAGGAAGGGTATGGTCTGAACCGGGAGGCAGTGAACCATCTGGCAGAGGAAGGATATCATCTACTGATAACAGTAGACTGCGGCATCAGTTCTGCTGCTCTTATCAGCGAGGCGCCGAAGGGGCTTGATATCATTGTCACCGATCACCATACGCCGCCGGAGCTTTTGCCTTCCTGCGTAGCGGTTTTAAATCCTCACCAGAAGGACTGCCCCTACCCCTATAAGGAGCTGGCCGGCTGCGGTGTGGCCTACACGTTGTGCCGAGGACTTTATATGAAACGGCTGGGAAGAGATTATGACGGAACCGTGGAGCTGGCGGCTCTTGGTACCATTGCCGACGTGGTGTCTCTGACCGGAGAGAACCGTATTCTTGTAAAGGAGGGAATGAAGCGGTTTATTCATACTCCTATCAAGGGGCTGGCGGCGCTGCTTAAGGCTTCCGGCATTGTTCATGATGACACTACGGAAATCCGGCGGGCGGATCAGGTATCCTTCGGCCTGGCGCCCAGGCTGAATGCGGCAGGCCGCATTGCCCGGGCATCGGAAGGGGTTCGCCTCATGACTACAGAGTCCGCAGAGGAAGCGGAAAGACTGGCTCAAAAGCTTTGTGAAATCAATACTATGAGGCAGCAGATCGAACGGGATATTTTTGAACAGGCCAAAAGCCGCATGGCAGAGCTTGGCATAGAAAATGACATGGCCGTTGTGGTGGACGGGAAGGACTGGCATCCCGGTGTCATTGGCATCGTGGCTTCCCGTATTCTGGAATCGTGCCATCGTCCCGTCTTCGTGATTACAGTGAGGGATGGTATAGGGAAAGGATCCTGCCGGAGTATTCCTGCTTTTAATATTTATAAAGCTCTTTCTGCCCAGTCAGACATTCTGCTTCAGTTTGGCGGTCACAAGATGGCAGCAGGCTTTTCCATTGCAGAGGAGAAGATACCGGAGCTGCGCCGGCGCATGAACAGGTATGCCGCATCGGTGCTGACAGAGGAAGACTGTATTCCGGTGCTGGATGTGGAGGAGGAACTGTCATTAAAGGATGTGAGTCTTGATTTCATCCATTCTTTAGACCTTTTAGAACCCTGCGGTGCCGATAATCCCAAACCTCTCTTTGCCATGAACCATGCCTTTGTGGAAACAGCCCGGCATATGGGGGCTGACGGACGGCACTTCAAGTGCCAGATTTCCGGAGACAGCGGTCTGGTGGACGCTATTTTCTGGGGCGTAGGGGAAGAGAGCCCCTGCCAGGCAGGAGACGTGGTGGATCTGGTCTTTGAGCCGGAGGTGCATGAGTGGTACGGGGAACATGTGCAGCTCATCGGCAGGGATATAAGGCAGGAAGAGGCCTGCCTGCTGGATAGGGATTATCTGGTAGATGTGTACAGAAAGCTTTCTCTTATTCTTCGCACCATGGCCAAACCGGTGCGGGAGGTTCATTACCTCATGAGAAAGAAATACGGCTTTGAACCGGTGAAGCTGGGGATGGCCCTGGCGGTTTTCGAGGAATTGGAAATCCTGTCAAGATTTTCCAGAAATGGGGAGGACTTCTACCAGAAACGGCTGGTGGCCCGTAAACTCGATCTTTTGACTTCTTCTATTTATAGAAAGCATAGAACCCAGGAGGGTGGGCATGATGAATGAAAATATGGATAAAAAAGAAAATGTAAAGGAAGAAGAAATGCCGGCTCTTCCAAAAACCACCAATCTGGCCGGTGTTTTTAACCAGAATCTGAATGAAGAAACCATTCATACTGATGCCTCTGCTTCCACGCTGGCTGAATTTCTGATTCACCAGGAAGAGTATGTGGAAAGACAGAAACAGAAAAAGGACTGGGGCGGCGAAAAAGAAGAAGAATATAAGCGTCTCATGGATAAGGTGAAAACCTATATCAAGGATCCAAAGAGCCTGGAGGCCATAGAGGAGGCCTATGAGCTGGCCAGCAAGGCCCATGCAGCCCAGGTCCGCGCCACCGGAGAGCCTTATATCATCCATCCTCTGGCTGTAGCCTACATTCTGGCGGAGCTGGAAATGGATCCCCAGGGGATTATGGCGGCTCTTCTTCACGATGTGGTGGAGGATACGGAATATACGCTGGAAGATATCAAGATGATGTTTGGCGAGGAAGTAGCCTTTCTGGTAGACGGGGTGACAAAGCTTTCCCAGTTCCACTATAAAGATAAGGAAGACCAGCAGCTGGAAAATTTCCGTAAAATGTTCCTGGCCATGGCCAAGGATATTCGAGTGGTGGTCATTAAGCTGGCAGACCGTCTGCACAATATGCGAACCCTTGGAGTATTCCGCCGGGAGAAACAGCAGCGCATTGCCAAGGAAACTATTGAAATCTACGCGCCCCTGGCTCATCGCCTCGGTATTTACAACATTAAGTGGGAACTGGAAGATCTTTGTTTCCATTACCTGCATCCGGAAGAATACTACGATCTGGTGCGGCAGATGAAACAGAAGAGGAAAGCCCGTGAAGAAATCGTCAATGATACCATGAGGGTGCTCCACGACCATATCGAGGAAGCCGGCATTAAGGCTACCATTACCGGCAGACCCAAGCATTTCTACAGCATTTATAAGAAAATGAAAAGGGATAATAAGGATTTGTCCCAGATTTACGACCTCTATGCAGTGAGAGTCATTGTGGATACCATCCCCCAGTGCTATGCGGTGCTGGGTATTGCCCATTCCCTGTGGAAACCGCTGCCCAACCGATTCAAGGATTACATTGCGGTGCCGAAGCCCAACATGTACCAGTCCCTTCATACCACGGTTATCGGCACCAGGGGACAGCCTGTGGAAATACAGATCCGTACCTGGGAAATGCACCATATTTCTGAATATGGCGTGGCTGCCCACTGGCGGTACAAGGAAGGGAAACAGGCCGGTTCCAAAGACTTTGACGCTAAAATCAGCTGCTCCGCCGCATTCTGGAATGGCAGGATACCAGCAATCCCAAGGAATTCATGAATGCCCTGAAGCTGGATGTATTCTCCGATGAAGTTTTCGTATTCACGCCGAAAGGGGATGTCATTAACCTTCCTAAAGGGTCTATTCCTATCGATTTTGCCTATCGTATCCATACGGAAGTGGGAAATCGCTGCGTGGGAGCCAAGGTCAATAACAAAATCGTGCCTCTGGATACGAAGCTGAAGAACGGCGATATTGTTTCCATTATTACGTCCAAAACCGGGAAACCCAGCTACGACTGGATCAATATGGTTGGAGCGGCGGACTCCAAGGCGAAAATCAGGAGCTGGTTCAAGAAGGAAAACCGCAGTGAAAATATTTCCAGAGGTCAGGAAGCCCTTATCCAGGAAGCGGACCGGCTGGGGTATGAATGGAAGAAGCTGATTGCCAGGGACCGGCTTGCCCAGGTGGCCAGGACGTTCAACAATATGAACACCGAAGATATGCTGGCTTCCGTGGGATTTGGCGGTGTGGCAGTGAAGAGCGTCATACTGAAACTGACGGAACTTTACAAACGGGAGCTGAATGCCCAGAAACCTGCGGCCCAGAAGACGGCCAAAGCTCTGGAAAATCTGAAAATGCGGAGTGTGAAGACCCGTTCCAACAGTGGCGTTCTGGTGAAAGGGGAAGAAGGACTGGTGGTGCACCTGTCCAAGTGCTGCAACCCGGTGCCTGGTGATGATATCGTAGGGTTTGTTACTAGAGGCCGCGGCGTGTCGGTGCATCGGGCAGACTGTCCCAATGCCATCAATTTCCCCGATAAAGACCGCATGATCGACGTGTCCTGGGAAGAACAGACAAGCAGTATGTTCCTGGTAACCATCGAAGTCATCAGCTACGATCGGACCGGTTTGATGGCGGATATTCTGGCGGCATTGACGGAAATGAAACTTTCCGTTTCCAAGGCCAATGTGAAAGTGGAAAACAACGGCATGGCAGTCATGCATCTGGGCATCCAGATCAAGGACCTGCAGCAGCTGGATTATATTATGACAAAAATCAGAAGAATCAAGGGCGTCCATTCTGTAAGACGCATGCATTCGATGCAGGGAGAATAATTATGAGAGCAGTGGTACAGCGTTGTAACTGGTGCAGAGTAGATTCGGAGGGAAAAGAAGTTTCCTCCATCGGGAAGGGACTTTCCGTCCTTCTCGGCGTGAAAAAGGGAGATTCAGAAAAGGATGCCGACTACATAGTTGACAAAATTCTCCACCTCCGTATTTTTGAAGATGAAGCGGGGAAATTAAACCTGTCCCTTCTTGACATCAAAGGGGAGCTTTCCATCGTTTCCCAGTTCACTCTCTATGGCGATGCCCGCCATGGAAGACGGCCCAGCTTTACGGAAGCCGAGGCGCCGGACCGGGCCGATGAACTTTATCGCCTGGTGGTGGGAAAATGTGAAAGAGAGGGCCTTACAGTGGGAACTGGCGTTTTCCGCACCTACATGAAGGTGGCCTTGGAAAATGATGGCCCTGTGACAATTCTTCTTGACAGTGAAAAGAATTTTTAAAACCGGAGCTATATGATGAAGATTATGTACATGGTCCTTGGACCTTTCATGACAAACACATATATTCTGTACAATGAGGAAACCATGGAAGGCTGGTGGTGGACCCTTCCTTTTCGCCGGAGCATTATATAAAAGCCATCAATGAAAAGAAAATCCATCTCAGGTCCATTTTCCTCACTCACGGCCATGTAGACATATGGCTGGCATGAATGAGCTGCGAAAAGCTTTTCCGGCGGCCAAAATGTACATGGATAAAAGGGATCAGCCTTTTTTGCGGGACCCGGAGAAGAACCTGTCCTATATGTTTCCTGTGCCCACTTTAGTGGACGATGCAGATGTATGGGTGAAGAACGGCGATGAAATTGAAACCTGCGGCTATACATTTCAGGTCATCGACACGGCCGGCCATACGCCCGGCGGTATTTCCTTCTACATGAAGAGGGAAGGCCTTGTATTTACAGGAGACTCCCTTTTTCAGGGTTCCATCGGCCGTACCGATTTTCCCGGCGGAAGCTTAAAGAGCTGACCGGCACCATTAAGAAGAACCTCTTTTCTCTGCCTGACAGTACGGTGGTTCTTTCCGGACACGGAGAGCAGACCACCATTGGACAGGAAAAGAAGACAAATCCTTTCCTTACCGGAGGCATTCTATGAAATGGGGTGTTGAATTCTGGCTGAGGGTGGCCATTGCTGCCGGCTTTGCAGCCATCATCATAGCAGCGCCATCGGTGCTCTTTCCCTTCGTAGTGTCTCTTATCATCACCACCCTCCTGAATCCTGTGGCCCATGCGGTATACGGGCAGACCCAGAAAATGGGATGGACACGATTTCCCTATGATTTTGCCATCCTCTTTTCCTTTGCTCTTTTCATTGCAGTGATTTACCTCATCGGCGTCCATATCTTCGTACCTTTTATTTCCGAATTCCAGGAGTTCATTAAAAGCGTACCAGGGATGCTGGCAGCGGTGCAGCAGGCTGTTCCGGAACTGGAAAAGCAGTACCAGCTTTCTCTGATGCCGCCGGAAGCTAAATCCCTGTTTGCCCGCATCCTCCAGGATATTGGTGAATATACGCTGAAAATTGCTTCCTTCAGCCTGTCTGCTATTTTTTCCTTTGCCAGTACAGTGGTTGAGCTCATTGTGGTGCCCTTCATTACTTTCTATATGATGAAAAGAGGAGGGTACTTCGTCAATGCGTTCATCCACATTTTTCCAGATCGTTTCCATCATCATCTGGAAGAGCTTTTTAAGGAAATCCATTTTGTGCTGAATGCCTATATCCGTGGTCAGCTCCTTCTTTCCACCTTGATGGCAGTGGTGGTTTTTATAGGCATGTGGACCCTGAATATTCCCTATCCTCTGGTCATCGGCCTACTGGCGGGCATTGTGGAAATGGTTCCTCTCATCGGCCCTATCATCGGCGCCATTCCGCCGGTGCTTCTTGGTCTCCTCCAGGGAACCACTGTCATGCTTCAGGTCATCTTTTTCTATATTATCGTGCAGCAGGTGGATGGACATTTCGTTATGCCCAAACTTATGGGCAGCATTATTAACGTGCACCCGGTAGCCATTATCGCCGGTGTTCTTATCGGAGGCAAAATCTTCGGTGTCCTGGGCATGATGATTGCAGTGCCCCTGGTAGCGGTGCTGCAGATCCTTTTAAAGCACATGTGGTTCTACGACAGATATAAAAAAAGTAAGATAGCGGAGGGATTATGCGAAACATGAAAAAATCGACCATTATGAATACCCTGAAAAAGAAAATCAGGGAGCATAAGTATAAATTCACCACTCAGCGCCAGATCATTCTGCAGGCTTTTCTGGACAGCAAAGAAAACCATATGAGCGCTGAAGATGTATATGAAATGGTACGGGACGAAAATCCCGACATCGGTCTGGCCACTGTGTATCGTTCCCTGGAGCTCTTCACCCATCTGGAGCTTCTAAAAAAACTGGACTTCGGCGACGGCAGGAGCGTTATGAATTAAATGACCATAACCTGTCCCACTCTCATCATCATCTCATCTGCCTTGGCTGTGGAAGGTGACAGAATTCTCCTACGACTTCCTTAATGAGGTAAAGGAAAAAATCAAAAAGGAAAACGGCTTTGACATTGTAGATTACCAGCTGAAATTCTATGGCTACTGCAGGGACTGCGCTAAAAAGAATCAGAATCTGTGAGGAGCATGATCCGCAGGCCGGAGGCGTGTTAAAAGGGCAGCCTTCAGCGCTGACAGACGCGGCCCAACCTGTGAGCCCTTTGCCTGCAGGAGAAGCAAGTTAAAAAACTTCCCTGCGGTACCCTCATGCTGAAGACCTGTCCAATTTCAATTTGCCAATATACCCCGTAAGATGGTACAATTTAATTTGTTAATGTAAGCGGAAAGAGGAGATTTTCTTTCCGAAAGAATGCCTTTGCAGAAAAGTCTGTAAAAATAAAGAGGTGTCATTATGCAGGCATTAAAAGGAACCCATGATATTCTGCCTGAAGAAGTGTACAAGTGGGATTATATGGAGGGAGTCATCCGGGATGTATGTGCCCGGTATGGATACAAGGAAATCAGGACTCCTATTATTGAAGCTACCGAGCTTTTTCAGCGCGGTATCGGTGATACCACTGATGTGGTAACGAAGGAAATGTATACATTTACGGACAGAGGAAATCGTTCTGTGACCCTTCGTCCGGAAAATACGGCCTCTGCTGTTCGTGCCTATCTGGAACACAAGATGTACGGCGACCAGCAGGTACATAAGATGTTCTATATCGGGTCCATGTTCCGGTATGACCGTCCCCAAGCCGGAAGGTACAGGGAATTCCATCAGTTTGGTCTGGAAGTGCTGGGCGCATCCTCTCCTTTGGCTGACGCAGAAGTCATTGCCATGGCCTGTGAAATTTTCCACAAGCTGGGACTGAAGGATCTGGATCTCCACCTGAATTCTATCGGCGATAAGAACTGCCGCCCTGCTTACCGGAAGAAACTCATCGAATTCTTTGAAGGGAAGAAGGACCAGCTCTGCGATGACTGCAGGGAAAGACTTTATAAGAATCCTCTGCGCATTCTGGACTGCAAGGAAGAAGGGTGCCGGAGAGCTTCTGTAGGTGCTCCGGAGATTACAGATTATCTCTGTGATGAATGCCACAGGAAATTTGAGGCAGTGAAGCACTACCTCGACAGCCTTGGTATTTCCTATACTGTAGATCCCAGATTGGTACGGGGCCTTGACTACTACACCAATACGGCCTTTGAAATTCAGTACCCGCCCCTTGGCGCCCAGAGCGCAGTCTGCGGTGGCGGCCGGTATGACGGACTGGTCGAAGAAATCGGCGGGCCTTCCACACCGGGCATTGGTTTTGCCATTGGTCTGGAAAGACTGCTTCTGGCTCTGGAAATGCAGAATCTCATTCCTGCCCCCAAAGCACAGAAGAGAGTTTATATTGCCGCTCTTGGTGAAGATGCCGTCGCAGAAGGATTTAAAATCCAGGAAGAGCTGCGGGGTCTTGGTGTTGTAACGGATATGGACCTGCAGGGAAGAAGCCTTAAGGGACAGATGAAACAGGCCGGCAAGCTGGCTTCCCAGTTTACAGTCATTATCGGAAGCAATGAACTGGAAAAAGGCGCTGCTGCCGTAAAGAATATGGATACGGGCACACAGCAGGATATTCCTTTTGCTGATATAGCCGGTTATATAGCTAAAGAAGAACATAACTCGTAAGGTTGTCATTCTTTATATAAATTATTTTAAAGAGGTGCTCTAATATGGAAACAATGGCAGGGATGAGAAGATCCTGCGGATGCGGTAAGGTAACAGAAAACGACTGTGGTAAGGAACTGACACTGGCAGGGTGGGTGAATACCCGCCGAGACCATGGTGGTTTGATTTTCATTGACCTTCGTGACAGAAGCGGTATCGTACAGCTGGTATTAAGTCCCCAGTACGGTGAAGAAGCTTTCCACAAGGCGGAAGGTGTAAGAAGCGAATACGTTCTGGCTGTGAAAGGCAAAGTTCGTGAAAGAAGCGCTGACACCGTGAACCCGAAAATGAAGACCGGCAAGGTGGAAGTAGTAGTTTCCGAACTCCGCGTCCTGAACAAAGCAAAGACTCCGCCATTCTATGTGGAAGACGGCATTGATGTAGATGAAAATGTCCGCCTGAAATATCGTTATATCGATCTGAGACGTCCGGAAATGCAGAACCATCTCATCATGAGACATAAGATTGTCCATGAAATGAGAACATTCCTGGATGAAAATGATTTTCTGGAAATTGAAACTCCTATGCTCACCAAGAGCACCCCGGAAGGCGCCAGAGACTACCTGGTACCAAGCCGTGTAAATCCGGGCAAATTCTATGCCCTTCCCCAGTCCCCGCAGCTTTTCAAACAGCTCCTCATGGTTTCCGGACTGGAAAGATACTTCCAGGTGGCCCGCTGCTTCCGTGATGAAGACCTGCGCGCCGATCGCCAGCCTGAATTTACCCAGCTGGATATGGAACTGTCCTTTGAAGACCAGGATTTCATCCTTGACCTCATGGAACACATGATGCAGAGAGTCTTTAAGAAGGTCCTGAACAGGGATATTGAAATCCCCTTCAAGAGAATTAAATGGGACGATGCCATGAATCTTTATGGCTCTGATAAACCGGATCTTCGCTTTGACATGCACTTCTATAATATTTCCGACCTGCTTCGGGATACCGGATTCAAAGTATTCCGCTCTGTCCTCGATAACGGCGGCGTGGTTAAAGCCATCAATGTCAAAGGCGACGCAGCCATTCCGCGTCGTGAATTGGACGGCCTGGTAGACTATGTAGGCCACTATGGCGCTAAAGGTCTGGCATGGATTGGCTTCAACGAAGACGGCAGCCTGAAATGCCAGATTACCAAATTCCTGGGCGAAGATAAAATCCGTGAAATCGGAAAAGCCTGCGAAGCAGAAAAAGGCGACCTGGTCCTCATCATTGCCGACAAGCCGAAGGCGGTGGCCCAGGCTCTGGGCGAACTGCGTCTTGAAATGGCCCGCCGTATGAACCTCATCGACCCCAACGAATTCTGCTTCCGCTGGGTGACCGATTTCCCCATGTTCGAATACAGCGAAGAAGAACACCGTTATGTGGCAGAACATCATCCTTTCACCGCACCGCGGGATGAAGATGTGCAGTACCTCCTCACCGATCCTTCCAAGGTTTATGCCAAGGCCTATGATATGGTACTGAATGGCGTAGAAGCCGGCGGCGGCTCTCTCCGTATTTACCAGGAAGACCTGCAGGAAAAGGTATTCAAAGCCATCGGCATTTCCCAGGAAGAAGCAGAGCAGAAGTTCGGATTCCTTCTGGATGCATTCAAGTACGGTGCTCCGCCTCATGCAGCATTGCCCTGGGCCTCGACCGCCTCGTCATGCTTATGCTCCATCTGGATTCCATCCGCGATGTTATCGCCTTCCCGAAGACCCAGAGCGCCATTGATCCTCTGACCCAGGCTCCGTCTACGGTAGCAGACAAGCAGCTCAAAGAACTTCATATCAAAGTAGACATCAAGAAGGAAAAAGATCTCTTTGAAAAAGCATAATTTTCTGTCATAGTCTTGTAAAATGATAGGATTTTTGCTACACTATCTGTAAAGGAAACCCTGCTGTGCACGTCGTGCCTTCTTATTTTGAACCAACACCTTTATAACGGGAGTTCAGCGCTGATGAGGTGAGTCAATGCCCCGTACGGGGACTGTTCAAGAAACCTTGTCTCAAGAACACCCACCTGCAATTATGCAGACTCAAAATACGGCAATAAACGACATGGTGGGGCTAATAACAATGAAGCCGTCAAGATATTCTTGGCGGCTTTTTTGATGCAGAGGAATAGCTCTTAGCGGCTTAGGGCTTCAAGTCAGTCGGCCTGCTTCCTGGCAGAACGAAAATGACTGCCAGGCGTCGGATCAGCTCATTCTTTTGTATGGAAAATCTGTTTGATTTTTCTTCCTATCCATGGGATAATAGAGGGGAAACATTTGTATTTGAGCGAGGCACCGATTATGGACTCTTTATTTGATTATGACAATGGAAAACCTGTTTCTTATGCGCCCCTGGGCAGACCGCATGAGGCCGGAGCGACTGGAGGACATTCTGGGCCAGGAAGGAGCAGTAGGAAAGAATTCTTTTCTATACCGCATGATTGAGCGGGATACTATTCCATCTATCCTTCTTTTCGGACCTCCCGGCTGCGGGAAGACCACCATTGCTTCAGTAATCGCGAAGATGACGCACAGTCATTTCGTGAAACTCAATGCCACGGCCAGCGGCACGAAGGATATCCGTGACGTGGTGTCTCATGCGAAGGAGGAGCTTTCCTATTACCGGCGCCGGACCATTGTTTTTATTGATGAAATCCATCGCTTTAACAAGGGGCAGCAGGACCTGCTTCTTCCCTATGTGGAAGATGGCACCATTATCCTTATCGGTGCCACTACGGAAAATCCCTATTTTGAAATCAATCGACCTCTTCTTTCCCGGGTGCGGCTCATCCGTCTCCAGGCTCTTCCGGAAGGTGCGGAAATTGAAATCCTGCGCCGGGCGTGACGGATAAGGTCAAGGGGCTTGGCAACTATGGATATCAGGCATCGGATGATGTATTGAGAACCATTTCTTCCTATGCGTCCGGAGATATCCGCATGGCTCTGAATCTCCTGGAACAGGCCACTTCACTCCTTCCCATGAAGGGGACTCTGACGGATAGAGAAATCAAAGAGGTTGCAGGAGACCATGCATCCGTATATGATAAGAACAGTGATTATCATTATGACATTGTATCCGCTTTTATTAAGAGCATGCGGGGAAGCGACCCCGATGGGGCTCTTCATTATCTGGCACGCATGATTGATGGGGGAGAGAAGACCTCCTTTATTTCCCGGCGCATTATGATTTGTGCCGCCGAAGATGTGGGGCTGGCGGATCCCCGAGCCTTCAGGTGGCGGTGGCAGCAGCGCAGGCATCGGAAATGGTGGGGCTCCCTGAAGCAAGGATTCCTCTGGCGGAGGCAGTGCTTTACATCTGTCTGGCGCCGAAGAGCAACAGTGCTGTTATGGGCATCGACAATGCCCTGGCTGAAGTGAAGACCCGGTCGGACTGGTCTATTCCCGACTATCTGAAGGATGCTCATTACAGCGGCGCCCATGAAATGGGGCATGGAAACGGTTATCTTTATCCCCATGATTTCGGCGGCTGGGTAGACCAGCAGTATATTCCCGATGAGCTTAAAGGCTATGTCTATTACAAGCCTGTGAGAAACGGGGAAGAGGCTTCCCTTTCCCGCCGGTGGGAAGAGCGGACAAATAAAAAACAGGAGTGAATGATTGACAGTATGAAGAAGAAGACCACTTCCGCCAGACGGCGGACCCATGATGGATCTAAGAATTATGAAATATCAGGCATCGTTATCTTCTGCTTTGGCATTTTTGCCTTTATCAGCCTTTTTGGTGGAGGCACCGGTATTATGGGAAAATGGGTGAACGACGGCATTCATTTTCTTTTCGGCCTGGCGGCACCGGCAGCGGCACTGTTTCTGGTTCTGTTCGGCGCCGGTATGCCCTGGCATCCCGGGGAATCTCTATGAGCCGGAGAAATGTGCTTCTGGCTGTTCTGTGCGTTCTTTTCCTCTGTCTGGTACATCATTACTATGTGCCTAAAGGCAGGGAAATGGAAATTTCTGAAATTCTTTCCTATGGCGGCATAATCGGAGGGAGCCTTACCTCTTTCTTCCATCTGGCTCTGGGAGAAATCGGAACCACTATCCTCCTTCTTGGATTCATGGTGGTGGATGTTCTCCTCCTTACCCACTGGTCCCTGTCCAGGGGAGCGGAAAAGGTGGGCACCAAAGCCAGAAAATCGGCGAGAAAACCGGGGAGAGACTGGGCGGCATGGCCCAGAAAATCCGGGATAAAAAGGCAGCTCTGGATGCCGCCCGTTCTGCTGCCCGGCTGGAGGAACTGAAGGATAAGCCGACGGAATTTATCTTCAAGAAGAAAAAGAAAGAGGAACCGGAAGTAGAAGAAGTGACGGAAGAAGCGCTGCCTCAGAATCCAACGCTTTTGGAAGAAGCGGCTTCGGCAAAGCCTCAGGAAGAAGCCATAGAAGAAGGGGCGGCAAAGGAAATTCCTCCGAACACGACGGAAGAAGAGGAGAGGGAACCGGCAGATGAGGAAATGATGCCGCCTCCGGTGCCTCTTCCAGAAAGTGAAGAACCGGAAGAGGAGGAGATGGCAGGGAGATGGAAGAGGAACCCGAAATTCCAGGGGAGGAAACGCCTTCATCTCCAGCGGCAGAAGAGGGAATGCCTTCCCGCCCACCGGTGACAGGCATTGTGAAGAAGGAGTATAAATTTCCGCCCCTGTCCCTGCTGCACACGGACCATGCCAAAGGGGAGAGTCAGAGCGATGTGGCTAAAAATGCATCCATTATCGAATCTATCTGAAGAGTTTCGGTGTCATGGCCCGGGTCATCCATGCCAGTGTAGGTCCACGGTGACCAGGTTTGAACTTCGGCCGGAGGTGGGAGTCCGGGTAAGCAGGATTGAAGCCTTTCCAATGAGCTGGCCATGGCCCTGGCAGCCACCCATATCCGCATTGAAGCGCCCATTCCCGGCAAGTCAGCGGTGGGTATTGAAATCCCGAATTCCAGGTCCGCTTCTGTTCCTTTAAGGGATGTACTTGACAGCAGCGAATTTAAAAATGGGAAAGGTCACATTCTGGTGGCCCTGGGTAAGGATATTACAGGAAAGCCGGTAGTCACAGACCTTTCTAAAATGCCTCATCTTCTCATAGCCGGATCTACGGGTTCCGGTAAATCGGTGTGCATTAATTCCATTATTACCAGTATTATTTACCACAGCCGGCCGGAAGATGTGAAACTTATGCTCATTGATCCGAAGGTGGTGGAGCTTTCCGTGTACAATGGCATTCCTCATCTGCGCACGGAGGTCATTACCAATATGAAGAAGGCCGAAGGCGCTCTGAACTGGGCCGTCCGGGAAATGGAAGCGCGCTACCAGCTCTTTGCCGGGGCCAGGGTCAGAAATATTGAGGGATATAATAAGCAGAACCCGGATAAGAAAATGCCCTATATTCTTATCATAGTAGATGAATTTGCAGACCTTATGAACGTGGCGGCCAAGGAAGTGGAAGTACTGATTCAGCGCCTCACCCAGAAGGCCCGGGCTGCCGGCATTCATCTTATCCTGGCTACCCAGCGTCCTTCGGCCGATGTGATTACAGGGGTTATCAAATCCAATATTCCCAGCCGTATTGCCTTCATGGTGGAATCAGCGCTGAACTCCCGCATCATCCTTGATGAAGGAGGTGCAGAAACCCTTCTTGGAAGGGGGACATGCTCTTTAAACAGGCCGGGGCTCTGACCACAGTCCGTATTCAGGGTGCTTTCATTTCCGATGAGGAAGTGGAGGCAGTGGTGGATTATGTAAGAAAAGAATGTATGGAACAGGAAAAGGCGCCGGTCACATATGAACCGATTGACCTGTCAGTACCTGAAAAGAATGAAAATACGGGGGCTGAAGAGGAAGAAGAGCAGGACAGCCTTTTGGAAGAAGCGGCAGAATGGGTGCTTGATACGAAGAGGGCTTCCGTATCTGCTCTTCAGCGCCGCTTCCGCATCGGTTATACCAGGGCAGGAAGGCTTATGGATTCCATGGAGCGCTTGGCATCGTTGGACCTGCCGAAGGAGCTAAGCCCCGGGATATCCTCATGGATAAAGCAAAGGCCCAAGATCTCTTCGAACAGATGAAAAACGGCGGACCTGCAGAACCTCAAAAGGCAGAGACCGAAGAAGGCGGGGTCCGGGCAGGCGGTGAAAGTGCCGGCTGAAAGGCGCTCTTATCATCCCTGTAAAATGGGTTCTGTGAATGAGCCTATACTACTATTGATATGATATAATTCTGCAAGAGGTGGTTCCATGAAACGACTGGCTTCTGTTTTTCTATTTTTACTGATGGCAGCCCTTGCGTTCTTCGGAATTCTCCGTTTTGCGCGGCAGCAGGCGGAAGTGAAGGCGGAAAAAATGAATCCTTCCGAGTATGTGACAGTGTATACGGATATGCCGAAAGGCATGCTGGAATCTCTTGGCAATGATTTCTTCCAGGAAAGCGGACTGAAGATGAACGTGGTGTATTTGTCCAAATCCCAGCTTCAGAGCAGGCAGGATGCCAGTGATACGCCGGCGGCGGATTTGTATATTACATCCCAGGATTCTCTCATGAAGATGAAAAAGGAAAATATGCTTGTTCCCTATGCTTCCGCCCAGACCGACACGGCGCTGAATCTTTTCAAAGATGAAGAATGCTACTGGACAGGCCTTTGGGTAGATCCCGTGGTGTTTGCGGTGAATGAGGACTATGCCAGGAAGCATCCGGCCTTTTCCTATAGCTGGAATGAGGTGCTTACCAGGAATTCCCTGCGCCTTTCCATGACCGATTTCGTTGCTGCCGATATGGCGGAGGATCTCCTCATGTGTCTGGCTGAGCACTTCGGCATCGGGGAGACCTTTTCTCTTCTGGGTAAGGCCCAGAACCATATCGTACAGTACGGGAAATACCTGTCCACGCCTTCCCGCATGGCAGGCATGGGAAAGTGCGATATCGGTATTTCCGGTCTGAATGAGGCTGTCCGCAGCCGTCAGGAAAAACTTCCGGTGGTCATTATGTATCCGGAGGATGGCTCCCCCTGGTACCTTTTCGGTGCCGGCATTTCTGCTGATGCTGCCTATCCGGGCAGAGCCAGAAACTTTTGAACTGGCTTCTCACTTCTTCTGAATACAAGACAAGAATGGAAGAAAACCAGTATTATTATGTATATGTCAATGATTTCAATATGGCACCGGACAGCGGCGGCCATTCCCTGGAATTCTGGAATCTGGAAAAAGTATATTTCGATGAAGGAAGAAGGATCTCCTCACACAGTGGGGCGAGAAGATACGTTTTGGAGGTACGAACAGTTGAAAAAGAAACTTGGATTTATAAGCCTGGGATGTTCCAAAAACCTGGTGGACACGGAAATGATGGTAGGTATTATGGAAAAGGCAGGCTACGAGCTCACTGAGGATTTATCCGAAGCACAGGTGATTATTATTAATACCTGTACCTTTATCGACCTGCCAAAGAAGAATCGGTGGAGACTATTCTGAAGGCGGCGGAATACAAGAAAACAGGAAAATGTGAAAAGCTGGTGGCTGCAGGATGTCTGACCCAGCAGTATAAAGAAGCGCTGGGAAAGGAAATCCCTGAAATTGATGTATTTATTGGTACCGATTCCTGGCAGCACATTCTGGACGCGGTGAATGAATCCTATGAAAAGGATGAAAAGGTGTATAGCTTTGATACCAATCCCTGCGCCAATGAGGAACTCATTCCAAGGCAGACCCTGACACCAAAGTACTCCGCCTATGTGAAAATTGCAGAAGGCTGCAGCAATGGCTGCACATTCTGCTACATTCCCTATGTGAGAGGACCCATGCACAGTCGTTCCATTCCTTCCATTGTTCATGAGGTGAGAAGACTGGCTGCTGAGGGTACACGGGAATTCAACCTCATTGCACAGGACCTTTCCTGCTATGGCAGGGATTTGAAGAACGGAACAAACCTGGCCGCCCTTCTTCGGGAGCTGGTAAAGATTGAAGGGGTGAAATGGATCCGTCTGTTCTATCTGTATCCCACTTATTTTGACGATGAGCTGCTGGACGTGATTTTGAAGGAAGATAAAATCTGCAAGTACGTGGATATTCCTCTCCAGCATATCAGCGATTCCGTGCTGCAGCGCATGCACAGAAGGGATTCTTCTGCAAGCATCAGAACCCTGCTTCACAAGCTTCGGGCCGCTTCCCCCAGAATGACTATCCGTACCACCCTCATGGTGGGTTTCCCGGGAGAAACGGAGGAAGATTTCAAAGAGCTCTGTGATTTCATCAGGGAAGTCCGCTTTGATGACATGGGAGCCTTCAAATTCTCTCCCCAGGATGGCACACCGGCAGCCAGAATGACCGACCAGATTGAAGAAGATGTAAAGGAAAACCGGTACCATGAACTCATGGCCATTCAGGCGGGGATTTCTGAAGAAAACAACGAAGACCTCATCGGCGTGGAAACAGAAGCCCTGGTGGAAGAACTGGTGGACGATGGAGAAGGCCACACGCAGGCAAAAGGCCGCACCGCCTTCCAGGCGCCGGAAGTAGACGGCAGCGTGTATATTGACAATCCGGGAGATTTGAAACCCGGTGATTTTGTAAAGGTCAAAATCGTAGACGGCTACGCCTATGACCTCATTGCGGAAAGAATCTGACTTTCCAGGAAAATCTATGATTACTGAAATTATTACCACCGGGTCGGAGCTTCTTCTGGGAGAAATTGCTAATGAAAATGCCCAGTGGCTGGCTGCTTTCCTGAATGAGCATGGCTATACGGTGCTTATATGACCGTAGTAGGGGATAATCCCCTCCGCATGGAAGAAGCCTTCCGTCATGCCCTCACCAGGGCGGACCTTGTCATTACCTCCGGCGGTCTTGGCTCGACCCTGGGAGATATTACGAAAAAGGCAGGCGCCCGGGCGATGAATCTTCCCTTTGTTCGGATAGAAGAAGAATCGCGGCGGCTGAAAACATATTATGCGGAAAAGCACCGTTCCTATCTTCCATCACTGGACCGACAGGCCTGGTTTGCCAAAGGGGCTCGTCTGTTCTTTAATGAAGCGGGATCGGCCAGTGGATGCGCCGTAGAAAAAGGCGGCAAAATCCTTATCCATCTTCCGGGACCACCCTTCGAAATGAAGACCATGATGAGGAATCATGTCATGCCCTGGCTCACCGAAAAGCTGGGTTCCCAGGGTATCATCCGCTCCCTTGTCCTTTCTGCCGTTCATATGACAGAAGCGGAAATTGAAGAGAAAATAGGGGACCTTCTCCGCAGTCAGTCCAATCCCACCATTGCTCTTCTGGCAAGGCCCGGATATGTGGCCGTGCGGGTCACTGCCAAAGGAGCAGACGAGAGGGAAAGCATGGACCTCATCGAAAAAACGGCGGTCGAAATCGAAAAAAGGATGCCCCTTTCCCGATATCATCTGGAAGGAGATGTGCTTAATGATTTGCATCATTTCCTTCTGGAGAACCACCTTACTGTCAGCGCGGCAGAATCCTGTACCGGCGGCCTTATCGGAAAATTTCTGACTGACAATCCCGGAAGTTCTTCCTATTTCAAAGGAAGCGCCGTCACCTACTGGAACGAAGCAAAGGAAAAGGTTCTTTCTGTGAATAAAGATACCTTGCGTCAGCTCACGGCTGTGAGCGGCCCTGTGGCAGAAGAAATGGCGGAAGGCTCCCGTGCTCTTTATGGCAGCGATATAGCTGTTTCTACCACCGGCTATGCCGGCCCCGGCAAAGGGGAAAGAGGGGAGGATCCGGGTCTGGTGTATATCGGCGTTTCCGGTCCCCTGGGCACGGAGGTGCACAAAGAGCAGTTCTTCGGCTCTCGGAGAAGCGTGCGCTATGGCGCGGCGGAAAAGGCGCTGTACTATCTTCTGCAGTATGGGAAAAGGATGAAATCCTGATTTCCAGAAGCTTCCTGTATATAGTAAAATAAGAATAAAAGATACATAAGGAAAGTGAAAGATAGCTGCTTTCCCATTTCATAAGGAGGATTTCCATGGCAAATCAAACTGAATTAAGCCCGGAAAAGAAAAAGGCCCTTGAAAGCGCCATGCACCAGATTACAAAGGAGTTCGGTGCAGGCTCTATCATGCGTCTGGGGGATATGGGGGACAAGCTGGACATTGATGTCATTCCCACCGGCTCCCTGGCCCTTGATATCGCGGTCGGCGTAGGGGGATACCCCAGAGGCAGGGTCATTGAAATCTATGGCCCTGAATCATCCGGTAAAACGACCCTGGCTCTTCATGCCATTGCGGAAGCCAGAAACTGGGTGGCGTGGCAGCCTTCATCGATGCGGAACACGCCCTGGACCCCATGTATGCTCATCATCTGGGCGTAGATACGAAGGACCTTTTGATTTCCCAGCCGGACAGCGGCGAACAGGCCCTTTCCATCTGTGAATCCCTGGTACGGAGCGGCGCTGTGGATATCGTAGTCATCGACTCCGTGGCAGCTCTCGTTCCGAAGCAGGAAATCGAAGGGGACATCAGTGACCAGTCCGTAGGCTCCAGGCTCGTCTCATGAGCAAGGCTCTTCGCAAACTGACTGGCATTATCAGCAAATCCAGAACCATCGTTATTTTCATCAACCAGATCCGCGAAAAGGTGGGAGTTATGTTCGGTAATCCGGAAACCACCACTGGCGGCAGGGCTCTGAAATTCTACGCTTCCATGCGTATTGAAATCAGAAGGCTGAAGCATCAAGAGCGGAACTGAAGTGATCGGCAACCGGACCCGGGCTAAAGTGGTGAAGAACAAGGTGGCGCCGCCTTTCAAAGTGGCTGAATTTGATATTATGTACGGCGAAGGGATTTCCAAGGAAGGCACCCTTTTGGATATTGCGGTGAATATGGATATTATCCAAAAGAGCGGCGCCTGGTATTCCTATAAAGGAAACCGCATCAGCAGGGCAGGGAAGCGGCCAAGACTTATCTGAAGGAACATCCTGATGTGGCGCAGGAAATCGACAAGATTATCCGAGACACCCTGGTAGTAGAACCGGATCATTTCGAAGATGGCGTATTATCAGAACAGGACGAAGAAAACTGAGAGGAGCTGCTATGAAGCAGCCCTTCATCTCCTGAAATATCGGGGCCAGAGTGAAATGGAAATGCGCCGGAAACTGAAGGAGCGGGGCTATGGGGAGAAAGATATCAAAGAGACCCTGAAAAAGCTTATGCATTACGGGTATGTGGATGATGAAAGTCTGGCGGAAGATGTGTTCCGGTCCTTCCGCAGCCGCCGCTGCTACGGCAATAACTACATCCTTCAGAAAATGAAGCTCGGGGCCTTCCCTGTCCTTACCGCATTCCGGAAGAAGAGGAAAGGGACAACGCCTTTCGCGTCCTGGCCGGCAGGGCTAAAGTGATGCCTTCCATTTTGAAAAATTACAGAAAAGCGGCTGCCTTTCTGCTCAGAAGAGGATTTTCTTCATCGGTGATTCATTCCGCCCTGGCTGAAGCAGGAGTGGAGGATGAGTTTCCTAATTGGTAAAAGTCAAAAAGAAAAGTCAAAATAAAAATAAGAAGCCCTTTTCTATCATAGGAAGAGGGCTTTTCTTATGCCTTAATAAGAGTATGATTCTCAAATAATATAGATAAAACCGAAGAAAAATAATTCCAGACCGATAAAAAAAGAAAAGTAAAATTTTTTAATTTAACCTATTGACTATTTGACATTAAAGGAGTACAATAGATTCGAAAGTTGAGAGATGAAGGAAAGTGGTGAGTGCTAAATGAATAATACAATGTTATCAGACAGGATTGAAAAGTTTATCCTGGAAATGCTTGATAAAGAAACGAATGACCAGGTGCTCCTGAAGAGGAAAGATGTGGCAGATCTGTTAGAATGTGCCCCCTCTCAAGTCACCTACGTCATCAATACCAGATTTTCTCCTGATGACCGGTTTGTTGTGGAGTCCAGAAGGGGAAGCGGGGGATACATTAAGATTTCTCTGAAAAGTCAGAACCCACCGCCACGGCGGGAAGCGCCTTCACCAAACCGCGTGGGAAAAAGCAGCCAAAAGAGTAGTCCAAAAGAAAATCCCAACAGCATAGAAGCCATTGAGAACGGATTGGGCGGCTATTACCGCATGCTTGCTGATTATGACATTATTTCCAATCAGGAATACCGGTTGATTTGTGCAATGACCCATACCATGCTGGAATATTGTCCTGAAAGCCACCGCAGGGAGGCTGCCAAGACTATGATTCACCGCGTCGAATGGGCTTTGAAAGGAGAATGAACTATGCTTTGTGATCGTTGTCATGGAAGAGAAGCAGTTGTCCATGTGACACAGATCGTCAATGGACATAGAACAGAAAGACACCTGTGCAGGGAATGCGCAGCCAGGGAAAATCTGGTGAATAACTCCATGGGTTTCTTTGGTCATGATTTATTCAGAAACAGTTTTGATACCTTTTTCAACGACGGTTTTATGGATTCCCTTTTCCGCCCTGCCAGAACGGCTATCGAAAACCTGTCCTGCCCGGAATGTGGAAAGACCTATCATGATTTCAAAAAAGACGGCCTGCTGGGCTGCCCGGGATGCTATGAAGCATTCCGCGAAAAACTCCGCCCCGCATTTCAGCATATGCAGGGAGCTCACCGCTACGAAGGCGATGAACCGAAGAAAGCGGAAGTGAAGGAAGAATCGCCGGAGCTCACAGGCCTGAGAAACAAGCTTTCCAAACTGGTGGCTGATGAGAATTATGAAGAGGCTGCCAAAGTGCGGGATGAAATCCATAAACTGGAAGAGGAAGGGAAAGGGAAAGGAGGTACATCCAAATGACCCTTCAGGAAATATTAGGAAATGAGCTTCCACGGTGGGCCCAGATTTCTAAGGATGATCCGGTCATCTTTACCAGGCTTGCCCTTTTCAGAAATATAAAGAGTACCCGTTTCCCCTCCATGCTTCAAGGCTCCGAAAAGGCAAAAGCGGCGGGAAAGCTGGATGAAGCAGTGAGATATATTAATGATCACGCTTCGGGCCCTTTATCCCCTATAGCATGGAATCCCTGAATGAAGAGGAAAGGAATGTACTTTCAGAAAAAGGGTTCCTGCCGGAAGAGGGTAGGCTCCTGGATGGAAACAGCCGGCTCTATCTCAATGAAGACGGAAGTCTGGCCATCAGGACCAATGTCCATGACCACTTGGCCTTTCTGGGGTTTTCCGGAGGCAATACAGTGTTCAGTCTCTGGAAAAGGACGGCGCGCCTAGCCGACGAAGCATCGGATATTCTGGACTACGCCTTTGATAAGGAATTCGGATATCTCACTGCGTCGCCCCAGTTTACAGGCTCCGGGATGAAGATGGTCTCCCTTCTGTTCCTGCCGGGATTTGCCCTGCACGATAAAATCGGAAGCCTTTCCGAATTTCTGGAACTCCGTGGTTTCCACCTGTCACCGACGGCGGGAAAAGCCGACGGGCGCCTGCCCTTCTACCTTCTGGAAAACACCAGGTCTCTGGGCATCCGGGAAGTGGACTACGTGTCGGAGCTGGATAAAATCCTTCAGGAAATTACGGAAGAAGAGAAAAAACTCTGGAAGGACACCTTCCAAAGCTCGGAGGAAGAACTTCGGGACCGCATCTGGCGAGCCCTGGGCACCCTGAAATATGCAAGACGCATGACTAGGGAAGAAGCCCTTTATCTGGCAGGTCTCATCCGCATGGGTATTAATGCGGACATGATTCCCGATGAAGACGGCCTCACATTTTACCGTCTATATTCCCTGATTCCCGACAGCCAGGTGGCGCTCATCAGCCACACCGCGCGGATGACCGGACTGCTATGGAAAAGTGGAGATCTGCTCTCCTGCGGGATGTACTCAAAAACCTGTAAGAAAAAACCATTTGAAATGATACATATTCTGCTGTGAATCAGCTTTATCGTATATATTCATATATCAAAATAGTAGTAAAAGTAGAAAACTCTGAAGAAAAGGAGGAGTTATTATGGAAGATAGATTTACTGATGGCGTGAAAAACGCTTGGAAATTTGCCGCTTCCGAAGCTGCCAAACTGGGCAGCGACTATATCGGCACGGAACATCTTCTTCTGGGCATTGCCCATGAAAAAGACAGCGCCGGTGGCAAGATTCTGAATTCCTTGGGCGTCACTGTGGATGCAGTGGAGCAGCTGCTCTCCCAGTACAGCCAGGGCCGGTCTCTTTTCAGCACCGGTGAAGTCTATGCAGCACCCCGGACCAAGAGAGTGCTGGAAATGGCAGTAGAAGAAGCCAACGAACTGGGAAATTCCTACGTAGGTACGGAACACCTGCTCCTGGCTATTCTTCATGAAGGCGGCGGCCTGGCTGTCCGCATTTTGGAAAGTTTCGGCGTTACCCAGGATAAACTGCAGAAAGCCTTTGAAAAAGTGCTGTCCGAAGACAGCGGCAAATCTGATAAATCCGTGAGCCTGGGCGATTTGGACGGCTTTGCAGTGGACCTCAACGAAAAAGCAAAACAGGCAAAATCGATCCGGTCATCGGCAGAAACGATGAAATTAACCGGGTAATCCAGATTCTGTCCCGCCGTAACAAGAATAACCCTGTTCTTATCGGTGAACCGGGCGTTGGTAAAACAGCCATTGCTGAAGGCTGGCTCAGCGCATTGTCAATAACGATGTACCGGAAATCCTTAAGAACTGTCATATCATTTCCCTTAACATGTCCTCCGTGGTGGCAGGTACCAAGTACAGAGGCGAATTTGAGGAAAGACTGAAAAAAGTCATTGATGAAGTGAAGAAACACAAAGACTGGATCCTCTTTGTAGATGAACTGCACACCCTGGTAGGCGCAGGTTCCAGCGAAGGCTCCATGGACGCTGCCAACATTATGAAACCGGCACTGGCAAGAGGCGAGCTGCGCTGCATCGGTGCCACTACTTTGAAAGAATACAAGAAATACATTGAAAAAGACGCCGCTTTGGAGCGTCGTTTCCAACCTGTCAAAGTGGGCGAACCGACTCCGAAGGACACTCTGGAAATCCTGAAAGCCTCCGCGACCGCTATGAAGCCTTCCATAAAGCCAAAATTACCGATGAAGCACTGAAAGCGGCAGTAGAACTTTCGGGCCGTTATATTACCGATCGTTTTCAGCCTGATAAAGCAATAGACGTTATCGATGAAGCTGCTGCCAAAGTCCGCATGGAAGCATCCTCTACGCCGGAAGGACTGAAAAAGAAAGAAGAAGCCCTGGAATCGGTAAACAAAGAAAAGGAAGCTGCCGTTTCTGCCCAGGACTTTGAAAAAGCAGCTATTTACCGGGATCAGGCAAAGAAACTGCAGACTGAAATCGATACCCTGAAGAAAGACTGGAAAGGCGGAGACCACGATCATCTGACTGTCACGGAAGAAGATGTGGCAGAAGTGGTATCCAAATGGACCGGCGTTCCGGTACAGAACCTGAAGAAGAGCGACTCCGAACGGCTGCTCCATCTGGAAGACGAACTCCATAAGAGAGTCATCGGCCAGGACGAAGCTGTCCATGCCGTAGCCACTGCCATTCGTCGGGCAAGGGCCGGCATGAAGGACCGAAGCGTCCTATCGGCTCCTTCCTCTTCCTGGGCACCACCGGTGTAGGCAAGACTGAACTGGCACGGGCACTGGCAGAGTGTATGTTCGGCAGTGAAAAGAACATGATTCGCTTCGATATGTCTGAATACATGGAGAAACACGAAGTCTCCCGTCTTGTGGGTGCACCTCCAGGATATGTAGGCTATGAAGAAGGGGGTCAGCTCACCGATGCGGTACGCCGTAATCCTTACAGCGTCATCCTCTTCGATGAAGTTGAAAAAGCCCACATGGACTTCTTCAACATCCTCCTGCAGGTTCTTGACGATGGCCGTCTGACTGATGGTCAGGGCAGGACCGTGGATTTCACCAACTGTGTCATCATCATGACCAGTAACTTGGGTCCAATTTCCTGAAAGGCCATATGGGCAAGAAACTGGGCTTCTCCTCCGGCGAAAAGGAAGAAAAAGAAGAATCCTTCGAAGATATCAGAAAGATGATTATGGACGAAGTGAAACGGACCTTCCGTCCCGAATTCATTAACAGAATCGATGAAATCATCGTATTCCATCCGCTCACTCCGGAAAACCTCTCTGAAATCGTAGACCTCATGCTGAAGAAAGTGGCAGGCAAACTGGAACGCTTCCATGTATCCCTGGACGTTTCCGACGAAGCCAAGAAGGTCATCATTGCCGACGGTACCGATGTGGAATATGGTGCCCGTCCGCTGAAGAGAACCATCCAGAAAGAAATGGAAGATCCTATTTCCGAACTTATCCTGCAGGACGGACTGAAAGATAAGAAAGTCCTCCATGTAGGTAAAGATGAAAAAGGCAAACTCACCTTCAAAGCGGAATAATCCCATGAGGTGAATGTAGTATAATGGAGCTGTGCATCACGCACGGCTCCATTTTTTGTTTTTGAAATAGGAGCCACAGGGCTTGGCGGCCTCGCCATATATGCTGATTTGGGCGGTTTCAAACGGCGCCCGAAAGGAAGTGTCGCCCCTTTGAAGTCTTTGAATCCCATGGGGTCTGAAGTCGGGGCTGCGAGGGGTCCCGGGGGCCCACATTCCATGGAAGAATCTGTTTCTTCCCATCACGAAGGAGAACTTTATGAGCAGCAGTACATACGAAATACATATGCTCCAACTGCGGAGCGGAAACTTTGAAGTGGATGGGGCGCTGTCCCCAGTGCGGGGAGTGGAATACGCTGGAGGAGCGGGTAGAAACGATGGCGCCTAAGAGCTTGGGGCCTTCTCTTTCTGCCAATCTTCAGAGCAATGCCAAACCACAGAAGCTTTCAGCCATTCATTTCAACGGAGACAAACGCATTCTTCTACATATGAATGAAGTGGACCGTCCTCTGGGTGGCGGCATTGTGAAAGGATCCGTCATTCTTTGGGGCGGCGAGCCGGGCATCGGTAAATCCACCCTCATTCTCCAGATCTGCCATGCCATGGCTTCCCAGGGGGAGAGCGTGCTTTACTGCAGCGGCGAGGAGTCGGAAATCCAGGTGAAGCTTCGGGCGGAAAGGCTTCATGTGAATGACGAAAACTGCTATATCTATGCCGGCAGCAGCATTGACGGCATTTTGCAGGAAGCGGAAAACCTGAAGCTTCCATGCTGGTTATCGATTCCATCCAGACCATGTATATTTCAGGCGTGGATTCCCCCATGGGAAGTCCTGCCAGATTCGGGACTGCACCTCGGCGCTGGTCCGTTTTGCGAAAAGAACCAATATTTCCGTCATGATTGTGGGCCATGTGACGAAGGAAGGAAATCTGGCGGGCCCCCGCATTCTGGAGCACATGGTGGACGTGGTGTTTTATCTGGAAGGGGACAGGAGCTACCAGTTTCGAGTGCTCCGCACGGTGAAGAACCGATTCGGATCCACAGCGGAGACAGGCCTCTTTGTGATGGAAGGGAACGGACGTCAAAGGCATTGAGGACCCATCAAAATACATGCTTAGAAACCGCAGCGAATCAGCGCCGGGCTCCATGGTGGTGGCCTGCATGGAAGGTCTTCGGCCGGTGCTGGTGGAAATGCAGGCGCTCACGGTGCACTCGGTGCTTGCCATTCCAAGAAGAATTGCTGCCGGATACGACTATAACCGCATGATCATCCTGCTGGCGGTATTGGAAAAACGGGCCCGCATTCCTTTTTCCTCTGATGATGTGTACCTTAACGTGGCAGGCGGCTTTCGGGTCAGGGAGACAGCGGCAGACCTGGGCATTGCCCTGGCCCTGGTATCGGTGAAAAAGGACATTCCCCTGCCGGGAGGACTCATGGCTTTGGGGGAAATCGGCCTCACCGGTGAAGTGATGCCGGTTTCTAAAATCGGTCCCCGTTTGAAGGAAGCAGTAAAAATGAAATTCGACCGGTTCCTCCTGCCCGAAGGAACAGGAGGAAGTGACAGATTTCTGCAAAAGTCATGGCCTCACCGGTATGCTGGACTCCATGGTCTTCATCAGGCATCTGTCGGAAGCATTGGAGTATATACGGTGACACGCTTTTTGAGGGGATGAAGTGTGCTCGGGTTCTGCCCGTCATGTCCCTTTCTGCCTACCCTCTTTCATTTCATAGAGGAAATCCCTTCCCGAATGTGATAAAATATAAAGGAAATTAGTATGCTGCATTGGACAGTTATGAAATTGGGAAGAAATTGACAGAAAAGAAGACCGGCGCTACCGGACTTCAAGGATTGAATTTGGTGGAAACGAGGGAAGTGCAGGCATGAAGAGAAGACTGTGCGTTCTGCTGTTGACAGGCGTGCTTGCTTTTGGGACAGCAGGAATTTCACATGCAGATTATATGATCGGCTCCCAGGGGCCGGAGGTACGGAACCTGCAGAAAAGGCTCAATGTATATGGCTTTAAGGTCAAGGCTGATGGGAATTTCAATGTGGCTACCTGCAATGCAGTGAAGAAGTTCCAGCGGCGGAAGCATCTTTCCGCTGATGGTATTGTGGGTCCCGTGACTTATAAAGCACTCATGGGTAAGACCATGTACAGGGCAAAGGCAGACAAGCCATCCGGCAGGGGAAATGCGTCTATCCCTTATGTAGCATCGACGATTCCCGGGTGGAATGGCATAAGGCAGGACCGGTGAGTGATACGGTCCGCGCCATCACTGATGAAGCACAGAAGTATGTGGGGGTACCTTACCAGTTTGGAGGAACCACGCCCCGCGGCTTTGACTGCTCCGGTTTATCCAGTATGTCTTCAACAGGAAGGGCATTATCCTTCCCCGAGGCGCTGACGAGCAGTACCTGTCGGGCAGAAAGATTTCAGTGAATGCACTGGAACCGGGGGATCTGGTTTTCTTCAATACCTACGAAGAAGGTGTTTCCCATTCGGGGCTTTACCTGGGGGATGGCTATTTCATCAGTGCCACCAGCAGCCGGGGCGTGGCTGTAGCCACCATGAAGAACGGTTACTGGCATGACCGGTATGTAGGCGCCAACAGGGTGCTTTGATAGAAAAATGAAACCAATGAGGGCTGTAAAGAAATATGATTCATATTTCCTACAGCCCTTTGTACATACTGAGGTGATGGAATGAGAATTGCAATGCTGCAGATGGATGTGGCAGAGGGAGATAAGGAGAGAAATATCCGCCACGGCTTTGACCTTTTGGAGGAGGCGGCATCGTCAGCGGATGTACTGGTGATGCCGGAGCTCTGGACCATCGGGTACAATTTCCATGATTTTAAGAATCGGGTAACAAGGGTCAATGATGGTCTGCTGGACCGCCTTTCCTCTTTTGCCGCCTATCACCATGTGACGCTGGAGGCGGGCACACTGCCTATCGAAAAAGAGGGGATCGTAAAAAACACGGGGCTCCTTTTTGGCCTGATGGAAGGATCCAGGCTCATTACAGCAAAAGGCATCTTTTTTATGGCTATCTGGAAGCCCAGCTCATGGCGCCGGGCACTCATCTGATGGATACGGCCATTGGCGGTGTCCGGACGGGCATGGCCGTATGTTATGAATTTTATTTTCCCAAAATGTGGAGAAAAATGGCCAAGGCCGGCACTACCCTGGTGCTGGCTCCCGCCTCTTGGCCCCGGGTCCATCTATCCCAGTGGGACGTGCTTACCAGGCCAGGGCCATTGAGAACGGCATGTGCATCTGCGCCGTCAACATGGTAGGCACCTATCACGGCGTGCAGCTGGGCGGCCATTCCCGATTCATTGATCCTGTGGGAAACCTGGAAGTGGAAGGGGATCTGGAAGAGCATATTTATTATGCAAACTATGATGAGGTGAAATATAAAACCTGGGAAAGCAGCTGGCTGTAATCCGGTTGGAAAAGGAAATCGGGCAGTGAGGGGACGGAGCGCTCCTGAACCTGAAAGATTCAGAGGCTGCAGAAGAGCGCGTCAACCTTCGGAAATACCGATAAAAGCCTCACATGAATCTAAATCATAAACAAATATCTATTTGCATGGACTGTGCCAGTCATATATAATGAAGAACACAACTACATTAAGGGGGTTTATCATGAAGGGCAATGATATTCGTGAATCATATCTTTCATTTTTTGAAAATCAAAAAGGCCATCTGAGATTGAAGAGCTTCTCTCTGATCCCGAAAGATGACCCCAGTCTTCTTTTAATCGGTGCAGGCATGGCGCCGCTGAAGCCTTACTTTACAGCAAGGTGGAACCGCCGCGTCATCGTGTCACCACCAGCCAGAAGTGCATCCGCACCGGCGATATTGAAAACGTAGCCATACAGCCCGCCACCATACTTTCTTTGAAATGCTGGGGAACTTCTCCTTTGGCGACTATTTCAAGAAAGAAGCCATCAGCTGGGCCTGGGAATTCCTGACGGAAGTTTTGAAACTGGACCAGTCCCGCCTGTATGTCACCATTTATCCCGATGACCATGAGGCCCATGATTACTGGCACAAGATGATCGGCCTGCCGGAAAACCATATTTATCCGCTGTCCGATAACTTCTGGGAAATCGGGGAAGGTCCCTGCGGCCCGGACTCTGAAATTTTCTACGACCAGGGCGAAGAATTCGGCACGGACCCGGAAAACCAGATGGGCGGCGACGGCGATCGCTTCCTGGAAATCTGGAACCTGGTTTTCTCCCAGTATGACCGCCAGAAAGACGGCTCCTACCTGCCTCTGGCTAAGAAGAATATTGATACCGGCGCGGCCTTGAACGTCTGGCTGCCGTGCTTCAGAAGAAAAAGAATAATTTTGAAACAGATCTTTTCTTCCCAATTATCGAAGAAGCCTCTGCTTTGTCCGGCGTGCCCTATGGCCAGAGCGCCCAGGGAGATGTGGCTCTGAAGGTAATTTCCGACCATGCCAGGGCCATTACCAATATGATTGCCGACGGCATCCTTCCTTCCAATGAAGGCAGGGGCTATGTGCTCCGCAGAATCCTGCGCCGGGCTGTCCGTTTCGGAAAGCTTCTGGGTATTCAGGACGCTTTCATCGGCCAGATGATCGACGTAGTCATCAACATGATGAAACCGGCGTATCCGGAACTGGTGGACAAGCAGGCCTTTATTAAGAAAGTGGCCGGCGTAGAGGAAGACCGTTTCCATTCCACCCTCAATGCAGGCACGGATCTCCTTTCCGAAATGCTGGAAGATACAAAGAAGAAGCAGGGCACTGTCCTTTCCGGGGATAAGGTGTTCAAGCTGTATGATACCTATGGCTTCCCCTGGGAACTGACCGATGAAATCGCCAAGGAACAGGGCCTCACCATTGATAAGGAAGGCTTTGAAGCATCCATGGCAGAACAGAAGGAAAGAGCCAGAGCTGCCAGAGCCAAGGTTTCCGCCAAGGTGGCTACTCCGGACACCACCAAACTGGATGCGGCAACCTGACCACTGAAGACAGGGATGGAGAAACAAAGCTTCTCCTTCTCGGCAAAGAAGGCAAAGAAATCAAAGAAGCTGCAGACGGTACCGAAGTGACTGTAATCCTTCAGAATAACCCCTTCCATGCAGAAGGCGGCGGCCAGGTCGGCGACACCGGCACCATTACCGGCGCTGAAGGCGTGATGGATGTAGAAGATACAAAGAAACTTCCTGACGGCATTGTGTACGTTATCGGCACTGTCCGTGAAGGCACCATTTCCGAGGGAGATACGGTGAAAGCAGTGGTGGACCGGGACAGAAGAGAAGATCTGGCCAGAAACCACACTGGCACCCATATGCTGCAGGCGGCGCTCCGTGAAGTGTTGGGCGGACAGGTCAACCAGGCTGGATCCCTGGTGCTCCCTGACAGGCTCCGTTTCGATTTCACCTGGCCTGAACCTCTTTCTTCCAAACAGCTTTCCGCTGTAGAAGAAGCGGTAAACCGTGAAATCCTTCATGCCCTTCCGGTGAACATTACAGAAATGCCTCTGGAAGAAGCAAAGAAATCGGGAGCTATGGCACTGTTCGGTGAAAAATATGGCTCTGTAGTCCGCGTTGTTTCCGTAGGAGATTTCAGTAAGGAACTCTGCGGCGGCAGCCATGTAGGAAATTCTGGCGAACTGGGTTCTTTCCGCATTATCAGCGAAGGCGGCATCGGTTCCGGCCTGCGCCGCATCGAAGCAGTCACAGGCAAAAAGGCCTATGAAATGATGAAGGCTGACCGGGCGCTTCTTGAAAACTCCGCAGCCCTTCTGAAGGGAAAGGTGGAAAACATTCCGGAAAAGATTGAAAAACTCCTTTCCGAAGTGAAGGACTTGGAAAAACAGCTGGAAGCCATGAAGAAGCAGCAGACAAAGGATGAACTTGGTTCCATCATGCAGAACATCCAGGAAAAGAAGGGGGTTCCCTTCTTCGGTGCTTTGGTGCATGCAGATAATATGGACGACCTCAGAAAAGCCGCAGATGTGGTAAAAGCCAAACTGACCGGCGGCGCCTTCATTCTTGGCACCGTATCCGGCGACAAGGTGAATCTGGTGGGCATGGCTTCTCCGGAAGCGGTGAAAGCCGGCGTCCATATGGGCAAAGTAGTTTCCAAAGCAGCCAAAGTATGCGGCGGCGGCGGTGGCGGCAAACCGGCAGTAGCGCAGGCCGGCGGCCGTGATACATCGAAGCTGGAAGATGCAGTCAGCGCAGGCGTTGCGGCTATTGCTGACATGCTTGGTTAAGGAGGGATATATATGTCAGTCTCTGATGAAACGATTTTGTTTAATACCAATGCTGATGAAGGAGAAAATCGGCAGGCAGCCATGGTTCTGCAGGAAGTTTATGCGGCTTTGAAAGAAGCAGGGCATAATCCTACGGTACAGCTTGTAGGATATCTTGTTTCAGGGGAGCCGACATATATTACCAGCCGCCATGACGCCAGAAGGCTTATTTCCGGCATCGAAAGAGATGAACTGGTGGAAGAGCTGGTCCGTTTCTACGTAAAGCACAAGGGCCTCTGATATGAGGATCATGAGTCTTGACGTAGGCTCCGTCACCATTGGCGTGGCAGTGAGTGACCTCTTCGGCTGGACAGCCCAGGGCCTGGAAACCATCCGCCATACCACCAGGGAAGCGGATTTCAAAAGGCTCCGGCAGCTTACTGACCAGTACCAGGTGGAAGAATTCGTCATCGGTCTGCCCCTGAATATGGATGGCACCCGGGGAATCCGGGTGGAAAGGACCGAAGCTTTCGCCGAAGAACTGGCTAAGGCTTTTCCGGACATTCCCTATCACTTCTGGGACGAAAGGCTTACCACCGTGATGGCCCAGAAACAGCTCATCGCTGCCGACGTGAGCCGGAAGAAACGAAAGAAAGTCATAGATAAAATGGCAGCTGTGGCCATCCTGGAAGGATATCTGCAGCATCTTTCATTGAAAAACAGAGGATAAACCTATGACCGACAAAAAAGAAGACCCCATCATTATTACCATCACCGGTCCCGACGGCGATGAAAGGGACTACGTGCAGGACACGGTGATTCCCTTTGCCGGGAAAGAATTCGCCGTGCTTGTGTCCATTCCTGAAAAGGAAGACTCCGAAGAAGAGCCGGACATCATCCTGGCCAGAATCGACAGGGACGAAAATGGCGAAGCAGTATACCTGCCGCTACGGACGAGGAATATGATGCGGTGGCGGACATTTACGACGCCATGTAAGAGATCAGGCAAAGAGAACTGCGGCTTACCCTGCCGCAGTTCTTTTGTGCTTATATATGTGATAGAATAGGAGGAAAGCGCTCTTGATGACATGCCCTGTCAGGCGTGAAGGGCGGGCTGCTTCATTGCGGCGGTTGTCAGTATTTTCGCATGCGAAAGGGGGGCGCTTTGGGGCGCCCGGGTTCTATCGTTCCTGTGCTCGTTCCTGTGCTAATACTAGTAAGGGTGGCCGCAGAGCGGGCACAATATGAGCCTCAAGCCAAGCCTCACCATGAATTGATGCATGTGGTCGCCCCTTCGTCTTGCTGCGTTTACCCCGAAAGGGGGCAGGCAAAACGGAGGAGAGGAGAGCGCCCCGATAAAACTGGCGGCGGAGCCGCCACCACCCTCTGAATCCTTTGAACTTTCGGGACCAAAGGGCCGGTCTATCTTAAGAACCTTACCTTTTAAACTAGAGTCTGGAAACTCCAGAGACATATACAAGGAGGACTTATGGGTAAACATTTTTCTTTTATCCATTGTGCTGATCTTCATCTGGGAGAACCGTTCCGCGATATCCGCATGGGAAGCAGCGGTCCCTGGAATGAACAGATAGGAAAGGCTACGTTTAAAGCCTTTGAAAAAGTGGTGGATGCAGCGCTGGAGAACCGTGTGGACGCTATTCTCATATCCGGCGATGTGTACAACGGGGATCACCACAGCTTGTCCGCCCAGATGGCCTTTGCCCGGGAACTGTACCGGGCAGCCCAGGGAGGCATTGAAATTTTTATGGTCCACGGGAACCATGATCCCGGCGAAGCCTGGCGCGCGGACATTCCGCTGCCGGAAACAGTCCATATTTTTCCGGCTGATCAGGTGACTTCCATTCCCCTGATGAAGGATGGGGAGAAGGCAGCCACTATTTATGGGATTTCCTATAAAACCCGGCATGTGAAGGAAAATCTGGCTAAAGAGTTTCATCGGGAAAAGGATGACGGCTTTGCCATCGGCATGCTGCATACCGACATGGGCGGCGCTGATTCACCCTATGCGCCCTGCACGGCGGATGACCTGAAGGCGGCGGGCATGGATTACTGGGCCCTGGGCCATGTACATACCAGAAAGACTGTTTCCACTTCTCCCTACATTGTGTATCCCGGAAATACCCAGGGCCTGTCCCTTCGGGAAATCGGACCCCGGGGCTGCTATCTGGTGGATGTAGGGGCCTATGGTACGGTGACTTTGAAGTTTATTGAAACCGACACCATCCGCTGGATGGATATGACTATGGATATTTCTGCCTATTCCCAGACAGAAGAGCTGATTTCCGCGGTGACGAAAAGGCGGAGCGGTTTGAAGGAACTGACAGGAAGGCCTAATATCATCCGTCTGGTGTGCACCGGCAGCGGCCCTCTTCATGCCGTACTCTCCAGCGAGGACGGCAGGGATTTCATTCTTCAGTCTCTGAACGACAAGGAACAGTTCCGATATCTCTTCGCCTGGTTCGTGCGCCTGGAAGATCGGACCCGCACGTCTATCGATCTGAAGGAGCGAAGGGAACTGCCTGATGTGACCGGCAATTTCCTCAAAGCCTACGATGCTTTGAATGCCTTCCGGTGGACAAGAAAAAGGAAGAACTCCGGACCATGCGGAAAGCCAGCCGGAATTTGTGAAATATAAAAAACTGCTCCATTCCCTTCCCGACGAAAGTCTGCTCCGGTCCTTCCGGAAAGCAGAACTTTTGGGAGCGGAAATGCTGACGAAAGAGGAGGAAAAATGAAGATTACCGATCTCCAGCTCCAGCAGTACGGCATTTACCATGATGCCTCCTGGCAGCCTTCCCAAACCTCTCTTAACATTGTGATGGGGGAGAACGAAAGCGGTAAGACCACCATGCTTCGTTTCATCCGGGACATGCTCTTCGGCTATGGCCGGGGCAAATGGCAGGGACGGAAAGGAAATATGGGATTCATCCGCTCCGACGGCCAGACTTATCGGGTATACCGTAACGAAAAAGAGCAGTGGTTTGAAAACGCAAACCATGTGAAATTTACGGAAGACCTGCCTGCCGCCTGGTGGCATGGTCTTAACCGGTCTATTTATGAAAAAATTTTCGCCGTAGCCTGGAAGACCTGCAGGGAGCCAATTTCCTGGCCAATGATCGTGTGAGAAGCCGTTTCTTTATGCTCCAGGGCGGCGACAAGCTGGCAGCGGCCAAGGCGGAACTGGAAGAAGAAAAGGCCAAGCTCTTTTCAGGAAGCCCCCAGGGAAAGCGGAAAATCAACCAGCTGGCCGCCGATTTGGAAGAAGCGGAAAAAGAACTGGACAGCCTGTCCAATCAGGAAAAGGAATTTTCCGACCTCCAGCGCAGGCAGGAGGAAGTGAAAAAGCAGGCTTCTGCTCAAGCAGCAGCTGGACAGGGACAATGAAGAAAACGACCGCCTGGAAAAAAGGCTGGGTGCATGGAAATACTACCAGCAGGCAGTGAGTGTGAAACACCAGCTAGACCTGTCTTCCCAGGTCACCATGTTCCCTTCCAACGGTAAGGAACAGTGGAACCAGCTCATGAACCGCATGAAGGTCATCCATGACCAGAAGGAATCGCTCCAGAAAAAACTGGACGCCTACAAGCCCGTAAAGAAAGAGGAAATCATCCCTGGATGGGCGTGGAAAACGAACTGGAAAAGCTGTATGTGGACCTGGGCCAGTGGCGGCAGACCCTTTCAGATGCGGAAAACATGGAAAAGGAAAAAGCAGACTGGCGCATGGATTTCGTCAATCTGGGCTATTCCCTTCCCCTCTGGGACCGCCCTTTAAGTTTGGACAAACCCTGCGCAGCGTGGACTGGGAAGAAGGACGCCGCCTTGCCGGCAGCCTGGGCGTCCGGAACAATGAACTCCATTTCTGGGAGCAGCGGGAACCGGAAGTGGAAAAACTCTCGGGCGACCTGGTCCTTCCAAAACAGGAAGAATCGGAGTCGGACTGGCAGAACATCGAATCCATGGCCGCTGAACTGGAACAGGTGCTCCACGAGGAAGCGGACATACAGTCCGAAATAGATGATATCAGCGGCAGAGAAGATAAGAAATATACGCCCTGGCTGTGGATGAGCCTTGTGCTCCTTCTGGCAGCGGCCGCAGGCATTGCCGCCTTCTACACCGCCAGAGCCGGAGTGGCTGCCATGTACGGTTCTGCCGGTGCCGCCATCCTGGCCATCCTTTTCTACGTTCTCCACAGCCATGTGGTCCATAAAAAAAGGAAATACCCTGGAAAAACTGGCTTCCCGGAAAGACGAACTGGAAGCATCCCGCCAAAAGATCAGCGAAAAATTCCCCGGCCAGGCGCCGAAAACAGTGATGAACTCAAGGCCTTCCACAATCTCATGCAGGAAAAACGATCCGGCTTCTACAAGGATCAGGCCAAAAGACAGGCCATTTCCTGGAAAAAGGAAACCATTCGGAAACAGGAACAGCAGCATAAAAACTGGGAAGAAGAAGGCAGCATCCTTACAGAAAAAAGGGATAAGGCCGAAAAAGCCTGGAATAACTGGCTTTCTGAAAACAGCCTTCCCCGGACGGGAGCGGAAAACCTGTCTGCTCTCCAGGAACAGTGGCAGAAAATTTACTCTGCCGAAGGGAAAGGGAAAATCATGGACCTTCGGCTGGAACAGATCGATGCCAAACTTGACGCCTTTGCTGAAAGGCCCAGTCCATCATCGCTGCCACAAAACTTCCCTATGCCGTCAATCCCGACAGCATAGCCGACATTTACGAAGAAAACCACCGCCGAAGCCTGGAGTGGGAAGCGCTGCAGGAAAAGAACAACCAGCACGCCGCCTACGAAAAGGAAATGGCCAAACTGGACGAAGGCTGGGCCTCCTGCCAGCGTGAAATGGATACACTGCTGAACCTGGTCCACGCCAGAAACGCGGAAGAATTTGCAGAAAAAGTGAACGCCCACGAACACCATGACCAGATTGCCAAGGAATGGGAAAGAGTGAAACAGGACCTCCGCATGTATGCTGGCGGGGAAGAAGAATTCGAAACCCTCTGGCATGCCCTGGAAACAGGCCAGTACGACCAGTGGATGGAAAAACATAACGAACTTTCCAGAAAAGTAGAAGAAGAAACAAAAGAACTGGGCGAACTCCAGAGAAGCCAGGGCGCCATTGACAACGAAATCTTCCGCCTGGCAGGAGACGATTCCATGACCGCAGCGCTGCAGAAAAAAGAAAAATCGAAGCAGAACTGCAGTCGGCTCTGGAAGAATGGCTTACCCTCATGTACACCGAAGAACTTCTGACCCGGGCCCAGTCCATTTACGAATCGGGCCGCAGCCGGAAATTCATGAAAATGGCCAACGAATTCCTGAAAGACATGACCATGGGGAAATAACGACCCTTCACTTATTTCCGAACAACGGAAAAGGACATTTATATCGAAGACAGCATGCACGGCGTAAAGGACAGAAAAAATCTGGTCCTCCGGCACCGGAGACCAGGTTTATCTTGCCATCCGCCTGGCCATGGCTCTCTCCTTTGGAGAGCACATTGAACCGCTGCCCATCGTTCTGGACGATATCTTCGTCCGCTTCGATGAAAAACGGCAGCGCGAAACCCTCCGCTTCCTCATGGATCTGGGCAAAAAACAGCAGATATTCCTCTTCACCTGCCATGAAAGAACCATGCACATTGCAGAAGAAGTAGGATATGAGAAGGGAACAGGAGAGTTCATCCATTTGTCTGCCGGACAGATCGAGCAGGTAGGGCAGTAGAGGTATCAGACGTCAGAAGGCTATTTTCCCGGACCCAAGAGGGGGCTTCTTAGGCGCCACCGTCATACATCACTGATGGCACAAGGTAAGCACGTAACGTCAGGCTCCTTCTTTGGACGGCAATTCTGCGTAGAATTCCAAGTCGGGCAAAGTTGGCCTCACAGAATGATTATGATACAAGATGTGGACGTGACCGCCGAAAGGCGGCATTATAATACTCATCGCCCGCAAGGGCGATACCACAACCCTCGGCCCGAAGGGCCGTCAAACTTACGAACCCTCCGGCCCATAGGGCCGGTCAATCTTAAGAACCCTCCCTCATAACGCTGACTTCATACTCATCGCCCGAGAGGGCGATACCACCACCCTCTGAACCTTTTGAACCTTCATACCGAAGGTGTGTCCAAAGGCGAAGCCGCCACCACAACCCTCGGCCCAGGGGGCTGTCTAACCCTTGAACCCCGGGTCCCAAAAACCTATTCATCCCAAGAACCCTCATCGCCCGCAAGGGTGATGCAGAAAGAAGGTATCCTATTGAACACAGAAAAAACAGTTTCTGCCGGCAGAAAGAAAAAGAAACTCCATATTGAATTTCTTCGAGCCCTCTGCATCTGGCTGGTTATGTTTACCCATACATCGACTGCCGGCTTTTCTTTATATATTGAGAGGCCCGCTTCATTTTTCTATCCTCTCTATCTGGCTGTGCCTTTCTGGGTGAAGACGGCGGTGCCCATTTTCTTTATGATTTCCGGCGCCCTTCTTCTGGGAAAAGAGGAGCCGATCTCTACCATCTGGAAGAAGAGGATATGGCGGTTCCTGCAGGTGATTTTTGTATTTTCCCTGATTAACTATGTGTGGTTCTACCATAATCTGCCCCTGTCCATTCCCGGACACATAGCCAAGTTCTTTACGCTTCTCTATACGTCAGACCTGGCTACGGCCTACTATTTTCTTTATATCTATATTTCTTTCCTCCTTATGCTTCCCATCTGGAGGAAGCTGGTGAAAGTACTGGATGAGAAGCTTTATCTGTACCTCATCGGTCTGAACCTGTTCTTTGTGGGTGTGATGCCCATGGTGTCTTTCCTCATTTTCAAGGGGAGCGCGGAAATGAATTATTTCCTGAATCCTCTCCTGGCGGTGAGCGAGCCTACTTTTTACTTCCTCATGGGCTACTGGATTGAAAACGTGCTGCCCCAGAGCTGGCTGACGAAAAGGAATCTGGTGAAACTGGGAATCGCTGCTCTCCTCGGTACCGCAGCCGCCGGCGCCATGACCTGGTACCACGGCATCGCAGCGGGGGGAATGACCGAGGCCATTTCCGAACGGTTCTACGATTCCTTCCTCTTTTTGAATACTGCTTTTGTCTTCTGCACCTGCCGCTGGTGGTTCAGCACTCATCATGTGTCGGAAAAGGCGGGGAAGGCGCTGGTATTCTTTGGCAGCATGTCTTTCGGCGTCATGCTGTTTGAAGAAATTACAAGAAATCTGACCCATGTAATTTACACCCATATCCTTTTGAAATATATGTATCGTATTCCTTTCATTGATGCGGTCATCTGGATTTCCATGGCCTATGCTCTGGGCGTTGTGATTACCTGGGGACTGAAGAAGATACCTTACTTTGCCCGCCTTATATAGGGAAGCACTGATTAATTCATAGAGTTTTCTTTTATAAGAATTTTTATGCACTGTTTCGTCATGGGCTTCCTTAAATAGCTCGCTATTCGCGTCAGCCCATTCCTCACATTGCATAAAATTAAGAATAAAAGCAAACAATGATTTAATCAGCGCTTCCTTAGAGATGCGAAGAGGCAGTTCCGGTC
>ENA-OQBJ01000125-OQBJ01000125.1-human-gut-metagenome-genome-assembly--contig:-NODE-125-length-39118-cov-9.367290_pt1 | contig 39118 bp, 48 predicted proteins | sample MGYA00242743_ERZ504545 | MGnify/ENA primary metagenome ERZ504545 (study PRJEB26092, sample SAMD00036252) | human gut metagenome | host: Homo sapiens | study: EMG produced TPA metagenomics assembly of... | reverse complement strand
CGTGAGCGGCGGCGTGACCTCGGGCCCCGGCGGCATGATGCAAGCCGGTTCCGGCGCGCTGTAGGGCGTAACAAAACCTTGTGTCCACGAGGGCGTTCCAAAGGAGCGCCCTTTTTCTGTTGGAAAGCCCCCTTCGTTCAAAGTAGATCTCATTAAACATATCAATGGCGTATGCATAAACGTTGATCAAGCGTTGAGGTTGGTTGAAGGGTCCAACGTTCCTTCGGCGCGGCCCGTCTAACCTGCTTTACCTTAATAAAGTGGCGTCTCCCCACCGTTAGCCGATGATGCAAGGGCGCTCGGCGTTTTCGACTGGTTTATGCACGCAAAGTCTGGGAATATACAAGGCGCATGTCTTACTGTCTAACCAGTTGCGCCAAGGAGGCACCATGGATTACAAGATCACCGGCTACGAGCCCGCCCAGCTGTTCCATTTCTTTGAGGAGGTCAGCGCGATCCCCCGTGGGTCTGGCAACGAGAAGGGCATCAGCGATTTCCTGGTTGCGTTTGCCAAGGAGCGCGGCCTCGATGTGTACCAGGATGAGGTCTACAACGTCATCATTCGCAAGCCCGCTTCTGCCGGCGCCGAGAATGCCCCGACTGTGATGCTGCAGGGCCACATCGATATGGTGTGCGACAAGTTGGGCTCTGTTGAGCACGACTTTACGACCGACGGTATCGACCTGGTCGTGAAGGACGGCGTCCTCACCGCTAACGGCACCACCCTGGGCGCCGACAACGGTATTGCTGTCGCTCTGATGCTTACTGTGCTCAACGACGATTCGATTGCTCACCCCGCCCTCGAGTGCGTATTCACCACCGACGAGGAGACTGGCCTGGTCGGCGCCGAGACGCTCGACAAGTCCCAGATTAGCGCCCGCACCATGATTAACCTTGACTCCGAGGAAGAGGGCGTTGCCACCGTCAGCTGCGCCGGCGGCGTCGTTGTTACCTACACCTGCCCCATCGTGCGCGAGCACAAGACCGGCAGCACCCTCGCGCTCGACATCTCCGGCCTACTGGGTGGTCATTCCGGCAACGATATCAACCTGGAGCGCGGCAACGGCAACCTCATCATGGCCCGCATCATCGACCGCCTGATGGTCGCCGGCGAGCCCGCCATCGTTAGCTTTAACGGCGGCACTAAGGACAACGCCATCAACCGTGAGTGTAAGGCCGAGCTGGTTTACGCCGACCACGCTGCCGCCGAGGCCGCGGCCCAGATCGCAAAGGACATCATCGCCGACGTCACTGCCGAGCTCGAGGTCTTCGACCCCGGCTTTACCTGCACCGTCGAGATTGCCGACGACGCCGAGGTCGAGGCCATGGATCAGAAGTCCGCGCTTGCCCTCATCCGCGCCCTGCGTCTTGCCCCTAATGGCGTGATTCGCCGCAACGTCGCCACCGACGGCTCCGTCGAGGTTTCCTCCAACATCGGCGTGGTCGCCACTTCCGACGACCAGGTCAAGATCATGCTGTCCCCGCGCTCCTCGATCACCTCGCTGCAGAACGAGTTCAAGGACCGCCTGCAGACGCTGGCCGATGTCTTGGCTTCGACGCCAAGTTTGAGTTCGAGTATCCCGGCTGGAGCTATGCCGAGCATTCGCCGGTCCGCGACGTTTTTGTCGAGAGCTATCGCGAGCTCTTTGGCTCCGAGCTGCGCATCGAGTCCATTCACGCTGGCCTTGAGTGCGGCCTGTTTGCTGAGGCCCTGCACGGCCTGGACGCCATCGCCGTGGGCCCGACGCTCTCCGATGTCCACACCCCGGACGAGAGCATGGAGCTCGCTTCTGCCGAGCGCTTCTACGAGCTGCTCATCGACGTCCTCAAGCGCCTCGCTGCGTAAAGGTCGCGCTAGCAGCGGTCCGAGCCACGTGCTAGCGGATTGCAAATGACATTATGAGGGGGGCATCCGAGCTTTTGCGACGGGTGCCCCCTCTCTTCTTTTAAGAAATGGGAAATTGATTGGCGTCTAGCCCATATCCGCCCTGATGAGGTCGAGGGTGCGCTGGCAGTTTTCGCGGACGGGGCCGAGCATATGCTCGCGCAGGTCCGCCATGCCGGGCAGGTCGGCGTATTCGTCCATGACCTCTTCCATGCAAATGGGTACCTCGTAGGCGAGGTCCATCATGGTCGCAAAGCAAAACTTCTCGGATAGCCCGGCATCGGTGAGCGCCGTCTCCAGCGCGGGGTCGCCCATACCGTGGTATCGGCGGATAGCACCTGGACCGATGCGCCCCACACGATTTTCGCCGCCAACGCTCATAGCAAGGCGTGCCCGACGTCGCATGCGCTCATACGCCAAGCCCGATGCGACATCGTACATTCGAGCCATCATGGCTGCGCCGTCGTTTCCAAGGAACAGAGAATAGTTTTTCGCATGCGCATCCGGTGCGCCGATAATGGCGTTGAAGAACAGTATCTGCGTAAACAGATGCAGGTTAAGTTGATGGTGGCTCGTAGTTACGAGGAGCTCTTGAATGTCGCGTGTGGTCGGGCCGCCGTCTGCCGTGTACTTTTGGGCGGGCATCACCCCAAGTGCCTGACAGAGGTCTTCTTGATGTAGGCGCCTGATCGTTCCGTCTTCGACTTTCACGCGGTCATAGCGCTCAACAATGAGGGTAGGTTCGTCCTCAAACATACGATATTCGACGTTTGCCGTTGCGATACCGGCGCGCTGGGCGCTTTTCATGCAGACAAACTCATTGAGAGCCTCGAGTTTAAATCCGTTAACGCCATTTTTGAAAATATGCGTCGTGGGCGAGGAGCCCATGCATTCGCACCAGCGGCCGTTAATGAACGCGAGCGCGAACTTGCCCTGGTTGCCTCCAAGTGACCAACTTTCATCTAGACCCATCCACGATGCATCGCGGTCATCTCTGATCGACTTGAGGCGGAGAGCAATTTCGTGGTCGTCTATAGGGCGGTAATCGCCAGCGCGATGCAGGACGCGTCGGCATCTTCTTCGGCATAAAACTGCACTCCGCCCGGACAGTCGAGTCCGATATGGCTGAGCAACGCAACGGGATTGTTGGGCCTAACGTCGAATTCGGCGGCAATCGCTTTTCGCTGGTCCTCGCTATCGGGTAGAAGGCCAAACAGGTACGGATTCATGACCTGTTGTCCGTATGTGCGATTCGATACGGGTATGTTGGTCGATAGGGCTGGCCCGTCATAGTCATGATCGTAGGTAAAGCTGATAAGACCGTTCTCATCTTGCGTGAGCGTTCCCGCAGGTACGCCGCAAATAATGGTCCGAAGTGATGTTCTGGCCATTGGCTATTTCCCTTCGGGCTTGGTTTGGTTAGATGCGTTTGCGGCAATCGAGACTCCGAGATTGGACATGACGAAATCGGCGAAGATCTCGTCGTAAAGTGCGGATGTAAAGGGGGCATCTGCAAGAGCCGGAATGGCGGTACTACGACTGTTGCGATGATGGGGACGTTGAGTGTGATGGCGCCTGGGGATGCTGCGAGGCAGCGGATTGGCATGCGGAGCGTCGACTGGTCGCTCATTTTTTGCTTCGCCGATATCCCCTTGAGCGGCGAGTGCCAGTCCAAGAGCATTGAAAATCGTCAGCAGCTTGTCGAGTCGAATGCCGGTGGCGTCTCCTAGCTCGAGCGATGCGAGCAGGCGCTCCGAAACACTGGCCGTTTTGGCGAGGGCGGCACGGGTGAGACCCTGAGCCTCGCGTGCCTGGCGCACGTAGATGCCAGCTTGGCGTGGTGTGGTGATGGGAAGGGTATCCATGGCGATCTCCAACATGCAGACTTTTGCATATCAGTATGACATGCAAAAGTCTGCACGAAAAGGCCTCATGCAAAACTTTGCATGAGGCCTTGTACTGGCGTTGAGTTTTGAGCGATTGCGTTTGGCGTTACAGCGCCAAAATCCCCAGATGCTCAAGCAAGATCTTAAGTCCGATGAGGGTGAGCACGATGCCGCCCACGATGGTGGCGGGTTTTTCGTAGCGTGCGCCAAAGGTGTGGCCAATCGCCACGCCGGCGACAGAGAAGATAAACGTTGTGACGCCGATAAGCGATACGGCGGGAACGATGTCGACCGAGAGTGCCGCAAACGAGATGCCTACGGCTAGGGCATCAATCGAGGTGGCGATGGCAAGGATTAGGTACTCGCCCAGGTCAATCCTCTCGGCATTCTTGTTGTCGCCTTCGTCCTCGTCCTCGGTAAAGGCCTCCCACAGCATTTTGCCGCCGATGAAGGCGAGCAGAATAAAGGCGATCCAGTGGTCGATGGGTCCGATGATGCCCATGAATTGACTGCCAAGCGCCCATCCGATTACGGGCATGCCGGCCTGAAAGCCGCCAAAGAACAGGCCGAGCACCGCGGCGACTTTAAGGTTGATCTTCTTCATGCCAAGGCCCTTGCAGATGGATACGGCAAAGGCGTCCATCGAAAGGCCAACGGCGAGCAGCACGAGCTCTGCGAGTCCCATAGTCTGGCTCTCTCTGCGGGCGGGCCCGCGTGTACCTCTTGGGGGAGTAACAAAAAAGACCCGTGGCGTACGCGTTGCGCGCACAGCCACGAGTCTCGTTCATTAAGGCAAGCCAGGCCGCATCGGCCAGTGTGTTGACTTACCGCGCCACCGGAGGCGAACCCGGTCACGCGACTACTCCCTCATTCATGTGAACCCCGATGCTACCACATAAGCAGCTCATTTGGGTTGGGGCTCTTTTGACTACCCCAGCGGTGTTCGCTCATTCTGTAAGCATCGGATTTCGCAAGCGCTGCGGGGACAAACCGTGAGAAACTATTTAGCGTTTATGGAGCGTATACGATGGGAGCGATGCCTTGGATAAGAACGAGCTGCAAAAGCGTATGGAACAGGCTATTCGCCTGACTGCCCCCGGCCAGCCGATCCGCACCGCCCTCGACATGATCATTGCTGGTCACCTGGGTGCCCTTATCTGCGTCGGCGACACCGAAAACGTACTCGCTGCCGGTAACGACGGCTTCCCGCTCAACATTTCGTTTACCTCGAACCGCCTGTTCGAGCTTTCCAAGATGGACGGCGCATCGTCATCGATGGCGACCTCACCCAGATCCTGCGCGCCAACTTCCACCTCAATCCCGATCCCTCGCTCGCCACGAGTGAAACGGGCATGCGTCACCGTACTGCCGCTCGCATGTCGGTGCTCACCGACGCCATCGTGATCTCGGTTTCGGCTCGTCGTGCCGTCGTCAACGTGTACGTTCACGGCAAGAGCTATGAGATCCAGCCCGTCACCACCATCATGAGCTCGGTCAACCAGCTCGTCGCCACGCTCCAGACTACCCGTCAGTCGCTCGATCGCTCCCTGCTGCGCCTGACGGCCCTCGAGCTCGATGACTACGTTACGCTCGCCGATATCACCGGCATTTTCTCGAGTTTCGAGATCATGCAGCAGGCAAAGACTGAGCTTAAGGATTGCATTGTCAAGCTGGGCAACCAGGGCAAGCTCGTGCAGATGCAGCTCGAGCAGCTCGCCGGCTCCAGCATGGATACCGAGTACGACCTGATGATTCGCGACTATGCGAGCGATTCCTCCGAGGCCAATGCCGAAAAGATCCGCGCCAACCTGAGCCGTATGACGCCTAAGGACCTGTCCGACCCGCAGCACGTGGCGGCAGTTCTGGGTTACGACGACCTGGACGAGGACTCCGTCATGACACCGCTGGGCCTGCGCACGCTTTCGCGCGTGTCCGTCGTGCGCGACGGCGTGGCCGAGAAGATCGTCGACGAGTATGGATCGCTACAGGAGCTCATGGACGACATCAGCGAGGATCCGGAGCGCCTGGGCGACTTTGGCGTCAACAACCCTGCCATTCTTGCGGACTCCCTGTACCGCATGAAGGGCACCAAACAGGGGAACGCATGATGGCGCCCGTATGTGCCGTGGTCGTTGCCGGTGGCAGCGGCCAGCGCTTTGGTAACCCCGGTGGCAAGCAGCTCGTCAATGTAGCGGGCCGTCCGCTTATGAGCTGGTCCATCCGCGCATTTGACCGTAGCGATAAGGTCGGCCACATCGTGGTGGTGTGTCCTGCCGAGCGTCGTGCCGAGATGCGCCGCCTGGCCATCGACCCGTATTCGTATAACACGCCCATCAGCTTTGCCGATGCCGGCGAGGCTCGCCAGGATTCCACCCGCGCAGGCGTGCACGCGGTGCCGGCGGGCTTTGAATACGTCGCCATCCACGATGGCGCCCGTCCGCTCATTACGACCGAGGCTATCGACCACGCTATCGACGTGCTCGTGAGCGACCGTGCCCTCGACGGTGTCGTGTGCGGCCAGCCTGCCATCGACACACTCAAAATCGTCGATGGCGACAACATCGTCGAGACGCCGCCGCGCGAGCTGTACTGGGCCGCGCAGACGCCGCAGATTTTTAGTGTCGACGCCATGAAGCGCGCCCATGCCGCGGCGATTGCCGAGGGCTTTATCGGCACGGACGATTCGTCACTGGTCGAGCGCATGGGCGGGCGCGTCCGCTGCGTCCAGAGCCCGCGCGATAACCTTAAGGTGACGGTGCCCGAGGACCTGCGTCCCGTAACCGCGATTCTGCTTGGCCGCATGGCCGAGGGAGAGGACCTTCCCCATGTTCAGTAACCTGCGCATTGGCCATGGCTACGACGTTCACCGTTTGGTGGAGGGGCGTCGATGTATCATCGGCGGGGTCGACATCCCCTACGAGCGCGGCCTGCTGGGCCACTCGGATGCCGATGTGCTCGCGCACGCTTGGCCGACGCCATTCTGGGCGCCTGCCGCGGGGGAGATATCGGCAAGCTATTCCCCGACACCGATCCCGCCTACGAGGGTGCCGATTCGATGGTGCTGCTCGCCCGCGTGATGGACTATGCGCGCGAGCTGGGCTTTGAGTTTGTTGATGCCGATTGCACCATTGCCTGTCAGCAACCCAAGATCACTCCGCACCGCGATGCCATGCGCGCCAACCTTGCCCATGCCCTGGGCGTCGACGTGGAAAACGTGGGCGTCGCCGCCACTACGACCGAAAAGCTCGGTTGGGAAGGCCAGGGCGAGGGAATCGGTGCCTGGGCCGTCTGCCTGCTACAGAAAACCGTTAAGGAGTAACGAATGCGTATCTACAACAGCGCTACCCATAAAAAGGAAGAGTTCCAGCCCATCGAGTCCGGCAAGGTCCGCATGTACGTGTGCGGCCCCACGGTCTACGACAACATCCACATCGGCAATGCCCGCACGTTCATCAGCTTTGACGTGATTCGCCGCTGGCTCATCGCGAGCGGCTACGAGGTCACGTTCGCCCAGAACCTCACCGATGTCGATGACAAGATCATCAAGCGCGCCAACGAGCAGGCAGAACGGCCGCCGAGGTCGCGACGGAGTTCTCCGACAAGTTCATCGGCGTTATGCGCGCCGCCAACGTGCTCGATCCCGATGTGCGCCCCCGCGCCACCAAGGAGATCGGCCCCATGATCGCTATGATCAAGACGCTCATCGAGCAGGGCCACGCTTACGCAGCCGATAACGGCGACGTGTACTTTGCCGTGCGCAGCGATTCCAACTATGGTCAGGTCTCGGGCCGCAACATCGATGACCTTATGGTTGGCGCGCGCATCGAGGAGAACGAGGACAAGAACGATCCGCTCGACTTTGCCCTGTGGAAGCCGCTAAGCCCGGCGAACCCAGCTGGCCGAGCCCCTGGGGCGAAGGCCGTCCCGGTTGGCACACCGAGTGCGCCGCCATGGTGCACCGCTACCTGGGCACTCCGATCGACATCCACGCGGCGGCTCCGACCTTGCCTTCCCGCATCACGAGAACGAGTGCGCCCAGGCCACCTGCGCCTGGCACCAGGCTTCTCCAACACCTGGATGCACACGGGCATGCTGCTGGTCGACGGCGAGAAGATGTCCAAGTCGCTCGGTAACTTCTTTACGCTGGCCGAGGTGCTCGAGCAGCACTCTGCCGCGGCCCTGCGCCTGCTGATGCTGCAGACGAGCTATCGCTCGCCTCTCGATTTCTCTTGGGAGCGCCTGGAGGGTGCCGAGAACTCGCTCACGCGTATCGCCGGTACGGTCGAGAACCTGCGCTGGGCCGCGAACCATGCGACGGCCGATGCCGATGAGGCAGCATCCGAAGCGTTTGCCGCCAAGCGCCGAGACCCGTGCCGCCTTTAAGGAGTGCATGGACGACGACTTTAACACCGCCGGTGCCATGGGTGCTGTCTTTGGCTTTGTCACCGAGTGCAACCAGTACCTGGAGCAGGCGGGCGACGCTGCCGACAAGGCCGCTGCCTTGGCCGCCGCCGATACGCTGGTCGAGCTGCTCGATACGTTTGGTGTTGAGCTTCCCGAGCCCAAGGTCGAGCTGCCGCTGGGTCTGCTGGGCGTTGCCGCCGGTTTGGTTGCCTACACGGGTGACGACGTGGATGAGGCCGCTGCAAGATTCTCGAGGCTCGCGCCGAGGCCCGTGCCGCCAAGAACTGGATCTGGCGGATGCCATCCGCGACCAGCTCAAGGACCTGGGCCTGACGATTGAAGATACTGCCGCGGGTACTCGTATTAAGAGTCTCTAGTATTTGTCGACCGTTCGAGGTGCGGCAGATTGCCTTGAAAGAGGAGGGCATAGACCTGGTGGTCATGCCCGACGATTGAAAGGCAAAGTGCCGTGGCTCGGACGGTCGATTCTTGTTCGTTATCTATTTAAGGAGGCCGTTTTATGGCCGACAATCGCAAGCGTGCGCCTCGTGGCGGCAAGCAGGCCGCTTCTGGCTCGCGTCCGATTCGCCGCAACGACCGCGCTGCCACTCCCAAGGGCCAGCGCGAGCGCTCCCAAGCCCAGGCTGCGCGTTCGCAGCGAGATCGCAACCGCGACAACGTTCAGGTTCCCAAGGGCGAGTTTATCGAAGGTCGTCGTGCTGCCGCCGAGGCACTGCGTACCGGCTTTCCCGTCAAGTGCGCGCTCATCGCCGAGGGCGGGGAGCGCGATGCCGCCTTGTCGCGCCTGGTCGACGACCTCAACGCCGCGGACGTCCGCATTAAGTATGTGCCGCGTGCACAGCTCGATGCGCTGTCGAGCCATGGCGCTCACCAGGGCATTGCGCTCGAGGTGGGCAATTTCCCCTATGCCGATGTCGCCGATATTCTCGATCGCGCGGGTGAAGGACCGGCGCTCGTCGTCGTGCTCGACCATGTGACCGACGATGGCAATTTTGGTGCGATCGTGCGCTCTGCCGAGGTCGTGGGCGCAGCGGGCGTCATCATTGCCAACAAGCGCGCCGCCGGTGTGACCGTGGGCAGCTACAAAACCTCCGCTGGTGCCGTCATGCACCTGCCCATCGCGCAGGTTCCCAATATCGCCCGAGCGCTTGACGACCTCAAGGCCGCCAGCTTTTGGGTGGGCGGTGCTTCCGAGCACGCCGAGGGCAGTTGCTGGGATGCTCCCTTCGAGGGCCGCGTTGCGCTCGTCATGGGCTCCGAGGGCGACGGCATCTCGCGCCTGGTGCTCGAGAAATGCGACTTTTTGACCAAGCTTCCCCAGCGCGGCATGACCGAGAGTCTCAATGTGGCCCAGGCGACCACCGCGCTGTGCTTTGAGTGGCTGCGCCGCAATGCCGGCGAGCTCATGGGGGAGGAGTAGCGCATGTCCAAGAAGAACCGCGCCAAGTCCAAGGCCAAGCGCTTTGGCGAAGGCTCGGCCAAGCCGATTGTTTCGGCCGCGACCTATGGCGTGGGCGGCAATGCGTTTGCGCAGGCCATCGCCGACCCGGTCTCGACGGTGCACTCCAACAAGCCCGAGCTGCTGGTGGTCGACGGCTACAACGTGATCCACTGCACGCCGCGCTACGAAAAGCTCGTCTACGACCATTCCGATGATCCGTATTCCAGCGACGTTCACGATATGGCGCGCACGGCACTCATCAACGATGTTGCCGCGTTTGCCCAGGGCCGCTACGAGGCCGTAATCGTGTTTGACGGCGCGGGCAATATCTCCAGCGAGCGCCCCAACCTGCCGGCCCGCGGCGTGCGCATCGAGTTTTCGCCGACGGGCGTATCGGCCGACACCGTGGTGCAGAAGCTCTGCATCGAGGCGCGCGAGGAAGGCCGCGCGTGCTCCGTGGTGTCGAGCGACGGCACGATCCAGGCCGTCGTCATGGGTAAGGGCGTTACGCGCATCTCGAGCCGCATGCTGGTGGACGAGATCAAGCAGATAGATAACGATGTTCACGAGGCAGAGGAAGCTCCGCAGATCAAGATGACCCTGGGCAGCCGCCTGAGCCCCGATGCCCTGGCCAAGCTCAAGGCCCTGCGCGGAGGTAGGGGATTATCCATAGAGACCCGTTTCCCAATTGGCCGGCCCGTTGATTTGTAATCAACGGACTGTGGGTTGCCGTCGCCAAAACGAATAGTTTTTGGTTTTGGCGAACGGATAAAACTATTCGTTCTGACGAATAGTTTTGAGATATGGTCGGTCGAAGGGTCTGTTGCGCCTCGTCCGCAATTCCTTTATTCTTAACTGGCTTCGCGCGAAAGCGCCAAGTGTGCCAGTGTGGCGCAACGGTAGCGCAACTGATTTGTAATCAGTGGGTTGCAGGTTCGATTCCTGTCACTGGCTCCATGAGAGTTTCGGGCTCTGTCTCTATATGGGACAGAGCCCGTTTCTATTTAGGTGGTGCGCCATCGGGTTAGCGCCCATCCCGTTTTTGGTTTGTCTCGTCCTCCAGTTTGTCTAAATCTGTAACACCAAGACCGATATTCGGCATCTAACTGTTACAGATTGAGATGAAACTTAGGGTGTTTTAGGAATATCTTGATCTGTAACATGTAGAAGCGGAATAGGCCTCTTGCTGTTACAGATCGAGACAAGGGCGGGCGCGGATCTGGATGTCCTGCTCGAGCGTGGATTTCTGGATACGCGAGCGAAGAAAATCTCCCGACCGGAGAACGAGCGTGGATAATTAACATGGATAGGGAGCTAAGGTAAACACCGATTGTCTATCGACGGCTTTAGAAACAACGACCCCGATTTCATTGTGGAATCGGGGTCGTTTGTGCCTCAGGAATCCGAATGGATTAATCGAGCTCCTAAGGAACTTCTTGGGTTCTTGCTAATGGTCTGCCGAGGATGTCCCAATGCAAACAGCGGGCATCTACTCAATATAGCTGGGGTTCTTCTTGATGATCACGCGTGCAGCGATGAAGGAGACGACGATGGCGATGATGGCGACAACGCATGCCAGCACGAAGTTACCCATGGACCCATCGGGAGCGATAAAGATGAGTGCCGAAAGAAGGCCGGGGCATGCTCCCGCAACACACTCTTTCAGAACAAAGATGCCTGCAGGGAGTCCAGCGCAGAGCGCGCCGATTGCCGTGCCGACAAGCAGGCGGGGACGCTCGATGAGGCAACCGTAGAACGCGGGCTCGGTTACGCCACAGAGTGCGGTGACGGCAACCGTGGTGACCATACCCCTCTTCTCTTTGTTTCCCTTCATGGCAGTTGCAGGGCGAGGCTCGTGCCGCCAATGCAGAGGTTCGAGATGAATCCAAAGATAATGGGTGCCCAACCGAGCTGCGCTAGGCTCGTAACTTCGATTGCGATGTAAGCCTTATCGAGACCGAGCATGACGAAATAGGGGTTAAGGGCTGCCAGGATCGGAGTAGCGATAAATGCCACGTTGTCCATAAGCCACGTGACGGCATCGCTCAGCGCGTAGCCCATCATGCTGCCGGCGGGGCCAAGGATAATAAGCTCGACGGGCACGACGATGATCATGGTGAGCAGCGGCTTCAAGAACAGTTTGGTAACGTCGGGAATGATCTTCTGAAGGCCGCGGTCGACAAAGTACATGAATACAACGCCCAGTACGATGGGCACTACCGTACTCGAATAGTCGTTTGTCGGGATGGGAATACCAAGAAAGTCGAGACCCTCGGCACCGCTAATGGACGAGCTGATCATGATCGCGCCCAGCAATGCGCCCATGATGGGCTGCATCTTCATGACGGCCGCGAGCTGATAACCAAGATAAACGGGTAAGAAGCTAAACGAAGCGCTAAAGATCGCCAACAGGACCTGGGCGGTTCCGCTATCGGTGCTCAATCCGCAATAATTGACCAGGAGATTCTTGATCGAAAGAATGAGTCCGCCAACGATGAGCGCCGGGACGATGGGCATGAATACCTGTGCAGAGACGTTCCCGAATTTCTCAATCAAGCCCACGGCGGTGTTACCGCTTTTAATGCCTTCTGCAAGGTCTTTGGCGGTTTGGGCATCGTCGGCAACCGTGCCACCGCCGACTTCGATTCCCGCGAAGTCGAGGAAGTCGTTGTAAGCCTCGGTGACGTTGGGGCCGATGATCACCTGAAGCTGGCCACCGCTGACTACTGCCCCGAGCGCCTGATCGGCCGATTTGGCGAGCTGGAGATCGATGATCGAGGTGTCTCGTACGTCGATGCGAAGGCGCGTCGCACAATGAGTTACCGATGTAATGTTCTCTTTGCCGCCAACAGCCTTTAGGACTGTTTCGGACATTGCCTGATATTTCATCTCTTTCTCCTAACCTTCCTGCTCCTGATACTTCGAGATAAGGTCTCGGTACCAATACCAGCTCTTTTTGGGGGTGCGCTCCAGATTGTTCTCGAAGTCGATATGGACAAGTCCGTATCGTTTTTCGTAGCCGTTGATCCAGCTATACAGATCCATTGTCGACCAGAGGTAGTAGCCCTCAACGCGCGCGCCGTCGCGCTTAGCCCTCATCATGTGCTCGATGAACTGGCCCAGAAGCTCGATGCGGTCATCATCGTGGATCATTCCGTCTGCGTCTGGTTGCTCATAGGCGCCATGTCCGTTTTCCGTAATAAAGATGCGGGGCGCGTCATAGCGCTCGTGGACATCCATGATGGTTGAATACATGCAACCTGGGAGTATTTCGCGGCCCCATTTATTGCGGGGAACATTGCTGTCGCGGGCGCTTTCAAACAAGGGCGCAATGCATTTTCCTTCGACCTTTTTGCTCGAACCGCCCTTATTGTTCGCCGAAACGGCAAGCTCTCCACCGTGCCAGTCGGTTACATACTCTCGGCAATACACGTTGAGTCCAATAAAATCGACTTTACCGTCTCTGAATTCTTCTACGTCATTTGGGGATCGATAGAGCGAGACGCCAAGTTTTTCAAGGATTTCGTCCATTTCTGGCGGCAGTTGACCCTGAAGCGCTGGTGCCAGAATCATGCGATTGGCGAAAAAGTCTGCGTATCGAAATACGTCATCAGGGTGCTCGGTTGCCGGGTCGAGTTCGACAACGCCGCCATCGTGGACGGCGCCGATGATGCCGTCGTAGCCCATTTGACGATATGTTCGGACTGCGAGTGCGCTTGCGCGCATCAGGTTGTACTGAAACTGCATGTACGACTGAACGTCGAGCGATCGATTGGGGGATAGTTGCCCAACATGTTTACGCAGTAGCTGTAGAAATGCGGCTCGTTAACGGTAGCCAGATTTTGACGCGGTCTCCAAAGCGCTCAAAGCAAATCTTGGCGTATTTGCAGAACCACTCTGCCATGTCATTGTTCAGCCATCCGCCTTTGCAAGCAAGCGTGAATGGCAGATCGTAATGGAACAGCGTAACGTTGGGCTCTATGCCATTTTCGAGGCAGCAATCAATGACCCGATTATAAAAATCGATACCCTCTTCATTCACTTCGCCGATACCCGTGGGGATGATTCGACTCCATGAAAGAGAGAAGCGATAGGTGTTTTGTCCGCCTTCTTTCATCATGCGGATATCTTCTTCATAGCGATGGTAGAAGTCGCAAGATACATCACCGTCAACATGGTTGATGTTCTTATTGCTTGTGTGGCTAAAGAAATCCCACTCGCCAAGGCCTTTGCCGTCTTCGTTCCAGGCACCCTCGCACTGATAAGACGCCGTGGCGGAACCCCAGAGAAACGGCATGTTGTTCACGTTGCCCATGAATCCCCTTTCCATCATTCAACACGGTGGATACGTGTGGCGGAATTACGATTAAGATGACGTCAACTGATTTGAATCATAGGAGAACGACCAAAGCTGTTTGATTCAATAAATGAACTATGATTTCGAGGAGAGCGGAAAGAGGGATCACGTGAATATCAATGACTTCGATGTGCTCAATCGCATTAGCTCCATCATCAACAGCGAGTTTGGGTCAAACGATGCCGCCATCGCTCGATATCTCGTCGCTCACATTAGGCGTTCGAGCGAAATCAATGTTGCCGCAATAACCCGCGATGCATTCGTGACCCGTTCCGCTGTTCGTCGTTTCTGCAATCGATTGGGCTACCAGTCTCTTAGCGATTTGAAAGAATCATTTACTCAATCAGTCTTTCCAAGCGACTTAAGCCATCGAGAGGAGGAATTTGGCTACGAGGAGTACAGGGCAGAGCTCGACGTTCGCATGATCGAGATGTTCGCTGAGGTTGAAAGCGGCGTGTCCGATATTGCTATTAAGCACCTTGCCGACGAAATTGATGGCCATAAAAACGTTGAAATCTGGTGCACCAATAATGTGAGCGCCAATCTCGTACGATTTCAGCAGGAAATGTTTTATGCGGGCAAGATAGTTCGCATAGTTGCTGGGGCTAACGTCGCGGAATTGAAAAACATGGGAGATGCTTCGCAGTCATTGATAATTCTCGTATCGGTCTCCGGGCTATTTGCGTCACAGGCGCGTGAGTATCTTGATTGCCGTTCGGGCAGGAAGATTCTAATTACTGCGTTTAGCAACGATGACAAATCGAGGTCTTTTGACCGTATATATCGTCTTGGTAATGCGGGAAACGGAATTGACCGACTCGGCGTTTATTCGAAATATGCCATGACTTATTTCTTCGACTTGCTATCGTCGTGTTACTTGAGTCGCTACCCCTGCACCAAGGGTGAGCCGCTCTATGGGTCTACTTTGGCCTGGCCCGAGTAGTTGCGGCTCTATAGTTCTCCCGTCTGGAGAATGAGCGTGGATAATCTGCACTTTGGCCTTGGGGGCACACCAAAAGTGGGAGATTATCCACGCTCGATTTCAAACGGGAGATTATCCACGCTCGATCGATCCAGGGAAGCCCGATCTCGACCTATATATAGGTGCAAATGAGTCGTTATCGAAGTTCGTTCCAGCCAGCGTACTCCACTACGACAAAGTGTTCCCTCGGGAAATGTTACCGCTACATGCAAATCCACCATCCTTCATATCCAAACACAGCAAAACCGCAGGTCAAAGGTATATAGATACGCCCGGAACCGTGTATCTAGAGGTTTTCGTTGACAGCCCCCAAGGTTGCATCGTATTATCTTTTTCGTTCGCGGGGGCGGCGGTCCAAAAGACCAAAGGACCTGCGGATACTTGAACGATTGGGAGTTTGCCCGAGTGGTTAATGGGGACGGGCTGTAAACCCGTTGGCTCTGCCTACATAGGTTCGAATCCTATAGCTCCCACCGTCAAGTGCCTGTATAGCTCAGTCGGTAGAGCACTTCGTTGGTAACGAAGAGGTCACCAGTTCAAGTCTGGTTGCAGGCTCCATCCGGCGGTGTAGCTCAGTTGGTTAGAGCACACGGTTCATACCCGTGGCGTCACTGGTTCGAATCCAGTCACCGCTACCATAGGTAACACGGTGGCTTCTCAATAATATGTTGAGAGGCCACTATGGTATAAAGGCAAAGTCCCGTCCGGGGACGACCTGTTTAGAGGAGGGCTTTATGGCCAAAGAGAAGTTTGAGCGCACTAAGCCGCATGTTAACATCGGCACCATTGGTCACGTCGACCACGGCAAGACCACGCTGACCGCTGCCATCACCAAGGTTCTCTCCGAGACCGAGGGCTGCAAGGCTGACTTTACGGCGTTCGAGAACATCGACAAGGCTCCCGAGGAGCGCGAGCGCGGCATTACGATCTCCGTCTCCCACGTTGAGTACGAGACCGCTTCCCGTCACTACGCTCACGTTGACTGCCCGGGCCACGCTACTACGTCAAGAACATGATCTCCGGCGCTGCTCAGATGGACGGTGCTATCCTGGTCATCGCTGCTACCGACGGCCCCATGGCTCAGACTCGCGAGCACATCCTGCTCGCCCGTCAGGTCGGCGTTCCCTACATCGTCGTCTTCCTGAACAAGTGCGACATGGTCGACGATGACGAGCTTATCGACCTCGTCGAGATGGAGACCCGTGAGCTCCTCTCCGAGTACGATTTCCCCGGCGACGACATCCCCGTCATCCGTGGTTCCGCTCTGGGCGCTCTCGAGGGCGACGCCAAGTGGATGGACGCTATCCGCGAGCTCATGAACGCCGTCGACGAGTACATCCCGACGCCTGCTCGTAACAACGACCTCCCGTTCCTGATGGCCGTTGAGGACGTTATGACCATCTCCGGCCGTGGTACTGTTGCTACCGGCCGTGTCGAGCGCGGTGAGCTCAAGCTCAACGAGCCCGTCGAGATCGTCGGCATCAAGGATACCCAGAACACCGTCGTTACCGGTATCGAGATGTTCCGTAAGTCCATGGACTTCTGCGAGGCTGGCGACAACGTCGGTCTGCTGCTCCGCGGCATCAAGCGCGAGGACATCGAGCGCGGCCAGGTTCTCTGCAAGCCCGGTTCGGTTACCCCGCACACCAAGTTCACCGGCGAGATCTACGTTCTGACCAAGGAGGAGGGCGGCCGTCACACCCCGTTCTTCGATGGTTATCGTCCTCAGTTCTACTTCCGTACCACCGACGTTACCGGTACGGTCAAGCTCCCCGAGGCACCGAGATGGCTATGCCTGGTGACCACATCACCATCGAGGGCGACCTCATCCACCCGATCGCCATGGAGGAGGGCCTGCGCTTCGCTATCCGCGAGGGTGGCCACACCGTCGGTTCGGGCATCGTCTCCACGATCATTGAGTAAATTAGCTCTCTGATAGTTGATTTAGAGAACCCGGCACTTATATGGGTGCCGGGTTCTTTTCTGCAATGGATATTGAGCCGTTGCTGGTGTCGAGAGGATCAATAATGGTCCTGGTTGCACCGTCGATTAGCTCTCGATGGCTTCATTGATGTGTTCCAAATATGAATGGATCCACCGAGAACCAATTGATTCGAGGTTTTCATTGACAGCACTTACATAGAGCTGATAAAGTACCATCTCGTGCCCGTACGGGGCGGAAATGAAAGGTTCAGGATAAATGCGTACTCTAGTTACTCTTGCGTGCACTGAGTGCAAGCGCCGCAACTATACGACCACCAAGAACAAGTCGAACATGCCTGATCGTATGGAGATCAAGAAGTATTGCCCCTGGTGCCGTCACCATACGCTGCACAAAGAGACTCGCTAGTCTCTAGTCATATACGCCAGTAGTTCAATTGGTAGAGCATCGGTCTCCAAAACCGAGTGTTGAGGGTTCGAGTCCTTCCTGGCGTGCCAGTCATTATTCCGTAAGCTCCCAATTGGGGGCTTACGGTTTACTCATGTATAAGCGCATTGCGCGGAGGTAACCCAAATGGCCAACAAGAAGAACAAGAAGAAGGCTCAGCAGTCGGCACCTGCCAATAACGCTGCCGCCAACTCCAAGGTTGAGGCCAAGAAGGCCGTTGCCAAGAAGAACGAGAAGGCTGCGAAGTCCAAGAAGAACGAGAAGCCTGGTTTCTTCGCCCGCACCAAGAAGTATTTCGCTTCGGTCAAGTCCGAGATGAAGCGTGTCACGTGGCCCGATAAGAAGGAGCTCGTGAACTACTCTGTCGTCGTTTGCGCTTCTCTGATCGTCGTCGGCGTCGTCATCGCTCTGCTCGATGCTGGCTTTGGCGAGGCTCTTGCTCTGTTCTCTGGATTGAGGGGCTAAACCATGTCTAAGCGTTGGTACGTCGTTCACACTTACTCCGGATACGAGAACCGCGTTAAGTCCGATCTCGAGCATCGCATCGAGACCATGGGCATGCAGGACCGTATCTTTGATATCGAGATTCCTATGGAGCGCGTCACCGAGATTAAAGAGGGTGGCAAGCGCGAGACCAAGGATTCTAAGATTTTCCCGGGTTATGTCCTGGTCCGCATGGAGATGGATGACGATGCTTGGACGTGCGTTCGTAACACGCCTGGCGTCACCGGTTTCCTGGGCGGCAACGGCAAGCCCGCTCCGCTTTCCCGCGACGAGTACAACAAGATGACTCGTCGTCCCGGTAAGGGCGATTCGCCCAAGCGCACTTCGGTCGATATTCAGGTCGGCACGTCTGTCCGCGTCACCGATGGCCCGCTTACCGACTTTGATGGCAAGGTCTCCGAGGTTAACACCGAGCAGGCAAGCTTAAGGTCACGCTGATGATCTTTGGCCGCGAGACGCCGGTTGAGCTCGACTTTAACCAGGTCGCTGTCATCGCTTAAGTTTTCGTCCGTTCGCGCGAGCGTGCTTCTTCTGTGACTGCTCATCTCAGGAGTGCTTCTAACACGTGCGTGCTTACGATATAGCAAGTACTTCACACTCGTGATTCGAAAGGAATGACCATGGCTGAGAAGAAGGTTGCCAACGTCATTAAGCTCCAGATTCCTGCTGGTGCAGCTAACCCCGCTCCTCCCGTCGGCCCCGCCCTGGGCGCTGCTGGCGTGAACATCATGCAGTTCTGCCAGGCCTTTAACGCCGAGACGCAGGACAAGAAGGGCGACATCATCCCCGTTGAGATCTCTGTCTACGAGGACAAGTCCTTCTCCTTCATCACCAAGACCCCGCCGGCGGCTCACCTCATCAAGAAGGAGCTGAACCTCAAGTCTGGTTCCGCTAAGCCCCAGGCCGACAAGGTTGGTCAGCTCTCTCAGGAGCAGCTCACCAAGATCGCCGAGATCAAGATGCCGGACCTCAATGCCAACGACATTGACGCCGCCAAGAAGATCATCGCCGGTACCGCCCGTTCCATGGGCGTCACCATCGCTGAGTAGCGATTTCTTTAGGTAATGACGGGTGCTCCGACCGGGGCGCCCGTTATATGTGTGCAATAGGGCACACGATACGATGTGGGAGGGCTCACGCCCGTTTAACCACAGGAGGTAATGCACATGGCTAAGCATGGTAAGAGCTATAACGCCGCTGCGAGAAGATCGACCGCGCCACGCTCTACACCCCCCTTCAGGCTGCCAAGCTCATCAAGGAGCTCGACACCGCCAAGTTCGACGAGACCGTCGAGGCCCACTTCCGTCTGGGCATCGATACTCGTAAGGCTGACCAGAACATCCGTGGTTCCATCTCCCTGCCCCACGCACCGGCAAGACCGTTCGTGTTGCCGTCTTCGCCGAGGGCGAGAAGGCCCGCGAGGCTGAGGTTGCCGGCGCCGACATCATCGGTTCCGACGAGCTCGTCGCCCAGATCCAGAAGGGCGAGATCAACTTCGACGCCGCTATCGCTACGCCGAACATGATGGCCAAGGTTGGCCGCATCGGTAAGATCCTTGGTCCCCGTGGCCTCATGCCGAACCCCAAGCTCGGCACCGTGACCATGGACGTCGCCAAGATGGTCTCCGAGCTCAAGGCCGGCCGCGTTGAGTATCGCGCCGACCGCTACGGCATCTGCACGTGCCCTTGGGCAAGAAGTCCTTCTCCGAGCAGCAGCTCGTCGAGAACTACGCTGCCCTGTACACCGAGATCCTGCGCGTCAAGCCCTCTTCTGCTAAGGGCAAGTTCGTCAAGTCCATCTCCGTGTCTTCCACATGGGCCCTGGCGTCAAGGTCGATCCCGCTATCCAGCGTGACTTCCTGCTGAGTAACTAACAGTTACTGCCTGAGCAAAGCAAGCATTGCTAAAGAAACCCGGTTCTGCCTCGTGCAGGACCGGGTTTCTTGCTTTTGAGTCAACGAAACCACCACGAAGGGGACAGGCACCCTTGTGGTGGTTTTACTTGTGTTGTACTTTAGCGCGATGTAGTACTACCCGAGGCCGAAGGGAGCCCAACATGTTTAAGAACACGCAACAGCTCCTAGGCCTAGCGCTACTAGATTGGATAGCGCGCTAGGGTTGTAATCTCGCTATAACGATTTGTTGTACCGGGTGCGCTATCGTCTGCCGCTTTCAGGCGTGATGAGCGACACGGGTATTTTTCTATCTCTAGGCCTTCTCTCTCTCCTGAAAGCCATCTGTCATAAAACGGTCAATCAGGAGGAACATATAAGCCGCAAAATCACAATCTTTGACGCCACCCTGTGCGACGGTGAGCAGTCGCCGGGCGCCAGCATGAATACCGAGGAAAAGCTCTTCATCGCCCGCCAGCTGGTGCGCATGAACGTGGACGTTATCGAGGCGGGCTTTCCCATCTCGAGTCCTGGTGACTTTCGCTCCGTACAGGAGATTGGCAAGATTGCGGGCGACCGATGCACGGTATGCGGCCTGACGCGCGCTGTCGACAGGGATATCGAAGTGGCTGCAGAGGCGCTCAAAACGGCCCAGAGGCCCCGTATCCATACAGGGCTGGGTGTGAGCACCAGTCACCTGCGCGACAAGCTCCATATGACTGAGGAAAGGGCAATTGAGTGAGCGATCCATGCCGTCAAACATGCTCGCAAGTTCGTTGACGATGTTGAGTTTTATGCCGAGGATGCCGGCCGCTCCGATCAGGAGTTTCTGGTGCGCATTATCGAGGCGGCCGTAAAGGCCGGTGCCACGGTCGTGAACATCCCCGATACGATGGGCTACAACATGCCGTGGGACTTTGGCGCCCGCATCCGTGACCTGCGCGGGCGCTGCGGGTGCGGCCGGTCAGCGTGCGGTCGACGTGATGGAGTATCGCGAGTACGAGATTGAGCGCATTGCGCGCCAGGCATTTGAGGCGGCGCGCAAACGTCGCGGCAAGGTGACGAGCGTTGATAAGCGCAACGTGCTGGAGACGAGCCGCATGTGGCGCGAGATCGTGCATCGCGTGCAAAACGAGGAGTACTCCGACGTGGAGCTTGAGGACCTGCTCGTCGACAACGCCGCCATGCAGCTCATCAGTCGACCGGCAGACTTTGACGTCGTGGTGACGGAGAACATGTTCGGCGACATCCTGTCCGATGAGGCGGCTCAGATTACCGGATCGCTCGGTATGCTTGCCTCTGCCTCGCTGGATGATGGCGTATCGCTGTTTGGGCCGAGCGCTGGCAGCGCTCCTGACATCGCGGGGCTCGGCGTGGCCAATCCGCTGGCTCAAATCTTGTCGGTGGCGATGCTGCTGACCTACGCGCTCGACATGGGCGAGCAAGCCGCGTGGATCGAGAGCGCCGTGGCGCGCGTGCTCGACGAGGGCTGGCGCACCCGTGACATCGCCGATGTCAACACCCCGGCAGATAAGATCCTCGGCACCACGACGATGGGCGACAAGGTCGTCGCCGCGCTGTAGGCGATGCCGATTCAAGCTGTCAAATATCTCAATCTGTAACATCTAAGGGGCAAAATCGTTCCTACCTGTTACAGATTGAGATTTTCGGCTGAGCATCCGTGGTCTGTCTCGATCTGTAACAGCTAACCGATTATTTGGGCCCTACCTGTTACAGATTGAGACAAACCGTTGGGACAGGTCGGACGAGTCAGCAAAACCACCACAAAGGTGCCGGTCCCCTTCGTGGTGGTTTTTAGCGCAACGAGGTGTTCCCAGCCGACCATACGGGCGGCCTTGCGCTCACGCTGCTCGATGACAGCGCATCTTTAGACGCGAAGTGCGGAACCGGGTGCATAAACGAGCCGCGTAGCGTTACGAATTCATGGGAATGACCGTATCGCCAATTTGTACGCTTGCAATCTTGTCTGTGTCACAAACTTGCGAGAACGGCCAGGTCTTGTGGACATCAGTGGTGCCGTTATCCAGTTTATTTGCGAAATAGCCGCTGTGGCTGGTTGCGTCCTCAACATGACCGTCTTTGAACGTCACGATGAGGGGTATGTTGCCAACGGCATCCATAGACTCCTCCATGTTTTGAGACATCTTGCCGCTGTTGTTGTCGTGTTCGATGGAACGATCTATGTTGTAGCGGACTGAAACGCCAACGCAGGATACGGTGGCCTCTTGAATCGTCGCCTTGGTGCCGTTAAAGTTGACCGATTTGGGCGCGGGAATCGTAACGGATGTATCTTCGTAATTCAGCTGGAACTTAAGATCCCATGGCCCGTAAGTATTTTCTTATACTCGGGAAGCTCTTTGCCAGCACGTGGCACAACGAGAGAGTTGATATGCGTGCGGACGGTCCTGCCCATAAGGCCGGGTGATTCAACGCTGAACTGTGCAAAGTATTGAATGCTGGAGTCATTGGGGTTCTTGTCAATGAGCCATGATTGGCCTTGGCCGCCATGCTCGCCATCAACGTATACGTTCCATCGACACTTCCGGCGATAGTTCCGTTCTCGCCCGGCTCGGAAAGCTTTTTCAGGGCAGCGGGATCGTCGAACGTAAGCGTATAGGCGATGGTAACCATATCCTTGTCGCCCATGATGGCGTCGGCGGTCACGGTGACTCCGTTGTTGGAGCAGCTAGCACCGACGGGCCGGCCAATACGGTCGATGATCTCGGTTTGAGAAGCAGGTCCGTCAAAGATGTCGGAAAGCATGTCAGAAGGAAGCGGCAGGACGCCTGTTGCCATAGCCGTGCCAGCGCCTCCAATGACGATAGCGAGGACTGCCGTTACAGCGGCAATGCGAGCGACTGTTCTTACGGGATGGCGGGCGATGCGCGGCTTGCGTCGCGTGCCATTAAAGTTGCTTTGAGCGGTCGCCGCATGCTTGAGGCGACGGACTGAGCAATCGAGTTTGCCATGTGCTGCTTCGCATTATCGGTAAACGAAATGTGCTCCAGGGCGTGGCGATAGTCATTCGAATTCGTAGTCATTGTGGTCTCCTTTCAAGGAAAGCCGAAGTGACGCACGTCCGCGGCTAAGGTGCTGGGCGGTTGCAGCTGGCGTCGCGTGAACGGCGTCTGCGATTTCCCTGATGCTCATGCCTGCGTAGTAGTGCAAAAAGATGGCGATGCGCTGTGCTTGAGGCAGGGCCGTGACAGCGGAAAGAATGGCGCAGTCGCGTTGCGCGAATTCTTGCTCGGTATGTGTTACGGGTGCGCAGAAATCGGGGAGCGAATCGAGGTCGACAACCGGGTGATTCGCGTGCGTACGGCCGATATCGCGACATGCGTTCAGTGCGACTCGGATCACCCAAGCACGTTCGTGTTCGAGCGAGTCGAACGGTTGAGTGCGTTGGAGAATCTTGATCAGCGTGTCCTGGCAGATGTCTTGAGCGTCGTCAGCGGATCCAAGGGCCGAATAGCACAATCGAAGGATGAGGTCGGAATACGTGTCGACCAAGCGCTTTGCTTCCCGCTCGATCTGATCGGCATCGCATCGGAGCGTGCTATTGCGGTTACGGCGTGCAGGCATAGTGTCACCTCCAATTGGTCGTGGTGGATATAGGGAAGGCGTCTCGCGAGGTCCCTCTACATACAACACGGTCGAGACTGCATAAGTTGACAAAAAAAAGACGGCACGTGAGCGCCGTCCTTACAAAACAATGAGTGTTCTCGTTAATTACACAAGCACCGTGATGGACAGGTCGGACGAGTCAGCAAAACCACCATAAAGGTGCCTATCCCCTTCGTGGTGGTTGTTGGCAGTTACCAGGGGGTTCTGGCGGTTGAAGACTCGATTGCTTCGTGGCGTTTGAGCTCGCGGCGCATGGTTTGCGAGTTGAGCCAAGCGGCCTTCCAACCGCGCGTGGGGTAGCGCGCCTCGTCAATTTCGATCTTGGTATAGCCGCAGGCGTTGACAATCTTCGTTCCGCATGGGTGTTGGCGCTCGCGTTGAAAGTTGGGGCCGTAGCTTTGGTGCACATGCCCGTGAATCATATAGTCGGGACCCCAAGACTCAAGAGCCGCATTAAAGCACTCGAATCCTCGATGCGGCAGGTCGTCCAGGTCGCCCATGCCTGCGACGGGTGCATGGGTAAGTAGAATATCGCATCCGTCTACCAATGCGATTTTTCGCGATAGCTTGCGCATGCGTTTTGCCATCTCGCGCTCGGTATACATGTTCGCGCCGTCGCGGTAGCGCATGGAACCGCCCAGACCCGCAATGCGAATACCTCGGTACACATATACGCTGTCCTCAACACAAATGCACCCGCCCGGTGCATGGCGCGCGTAGCGGTCGTCGTGGTTGCCACGAACGTACACAAGCGGTTTGTTGATGACAGTGACCAAAAACTCAAGATAGTCCGGATCCAGGTCGCCTGCGGATAGAATCAGGTCAACGTCCTCAAAGCGCTCCTTGCGAAAACATTCCCACAGGCAGCGCTCCTCTACATCGGCAATGGCTAGGATATTCATAGGGCACGGACCTCCGGCTCGTTATCGAGCTGCGGAATCGAGCCTATAACGTTGTCAGCCAGCCAGTTCATCTCGACAATCTGCGTACTCGGCAGGGGAGGGAAGCCCTCAATCTGAACCACGCCGTCCTGGCTGTGGAGCTCGCCGCCAAATGGGTTGATGGAGCCTCGACAATGCCGTTGCGAAGCAGCTGCACAAGTTTACGCGTCTGATAGGGTAGGCCCGGAGCGTAGCGAATATCGATGACGCCGGAGCTCATACCGTACCAGTAGTTGACGGCGCGCACCTGCTGGTCATCGGCGGTCTCGTCCCATGTGCCGTGCAGTAGGCTGCGTACGATGAGTTCGTAGTAACGGCCCCAGTTCCATACCGGCATAGCAATACCGGTAACTTCCTTGCCGTTTACCAGACGGTGAAGCCCGTAGGCGGTGGGGTCCTCGAGAGACTTGGACATATCGGCGCCGGTCATGACGCTCACGCCCTCGCGACACATGGCTTCGGCAAGACCGCCGGCGGGAACATCTCCCCAAGTGAGGATAATCTGCGCACGAGGTCGAGCAGCGAGGCACCGATAGCGAAGGCGTTGATTTCGCTCAGCGCGCCCGAGGCGAAGACCGACGCATGGTAGCCAATACGGTGGTTGTCGGCCATGCTGGCGGCAAGGGCGCCCAGTAGGAACTTGGCCTCGTACATCTTTCCAAAGTACGAGCGGACGCTTTGGTGGGGAAGGCCGATTGAGCAGTTAAGGAACCGCACCTGGGGATACTCGACTGACGCCCTGAGCGTGTATTCCATGAGCCGGTGTGAGGTCGAGAAGATGACGTTCGCCCCGTGCTTTACGGCTGTCTCGACGGCGGCGTAGAACACGTCCGAATCGTGGCAGTCCTCGAACGCCTCGGTGCGCACGATGCCGCCAAAGTGCTCATCAAGATACCGGCGGCCCTGGTCGTGTAGGCTGTCCCAGCTCGACGTGGCACAGGGAAACTCGTGGATAAAGGCGATTCGCATGGGATTGGCAGTGGAGTAGACGGTCTTGCTCATAAAGAAGTTGAGCACGCCCGAGGTAGCTTTTGTCGGTGCGCCCTCTTTCTCGTTGGGCTGCGGCGCTTCGACAAGATCGACTTTGTCCTCGTCGCTTTTGCCGGCAATGACAAGCTCGCGCCAAATCTTGCACAGACGGTTGACGACGATATCCGTCGGCGTATCCAGCAGACGGTCCTGGTTGTAGACGTTGAGGTAGACGAGCATGGCATCGGCAGGCGTAATGTCCAAGTGGTCGCCGCCCGCGCGAAGATAGGCGCGCTTAAAGAGCAGGAAGGTGTGACGTAGGTAGTCGACCTTCTTTTGAGGCCATTTTTCGACAAGATCTTGGCCGAGCATTTTGGCAAGCATCTCGTAGCTGCCTCGCGCGAAAACTCAATCTCGTACAGGGGGCATACGTACCAAAAGGCGCAAAACTCACCGTACAGGCGGCTCTCGACGGAATCCCACTTACCGGGGTACAGACGCGTCACCTTGGCCGAAACCGTCGGAGCGTCAAGGAATTTGAGGACGCTGACACGCTTGTTGCCCTCTTGGACGTAAAAGCGGTGCATGAACTCGGTGACGATGATGGGGTCGCGGTAGCCCTCGGAGATTTGGATATCGTAGAGGTTGGACCATTTGCGGGCGAATTCGGTATTCCGGGGGAGCAGCGGCATAAAGTTACACGAAAAGGCGGACTGGCGACCTTTGGTAACCGTGCCGACGACCATTTCGAGCGGAATGTCCCGCAGGCCGATGTTCTCGCGCTGCCCGCAGGGAAGCTGGGCGACCAAGCTGTCGAGGTCCGTAAGATATGGATGCTCGCTTTGGCTGATGGCGCGACGGCGTCCCTGTTCGCCGCGCTTGCGCGCTTGACGATAGGCCTCTTCCATGGTGTCTACTCCCTTAGTCGTTTAAACAACGATATGAACCATGGTACCACGATGCGAAACCACCACAAAGGTGCCTGTCCCCTTTGCGGGTGGTTTTAGGCGATGATGGGGGCGATGGCGCGGATGCAGGCGTCGGCTGCCGTAAAGGTGGTGCTGTCGTCACTGACGATAAAGATGATCTTACCCTTAATGCCAAAGTCGCCGATCTCGCTAAAGAGCACGTAGGGTTCCTTGTCAAAGCCCGAGATGGGTGAAACGGCGACCTTGGTGGCACAGGCGAGCTCGTCTGCCAGCGCATCGAGCGAGTCCCACTTTGACGTGTCCTTCACCGCGACGGGAACGACAACGCGTCCAAAGGGCATGAGGTGCACGAGTGTGTTCTTGGAGATGTTGGAGTTGGGGACGATGATGGTCTGTCCGCAGGCGTCCTCGATGGTCGTGTGGCGCCAAGTGATGTCCTGGACCACGCCCGACACGCCGCCGACCTCGATATTGTCGCCGGGCTTGATGATGCCCATAAAGGTCACTTGCATGCCGCCGATAAGGTTTGATAGCGTGTCCTGAAAGCCGAGCGAGATGGCGATGCCGCCGACGCCAAGAGCGGCGACGAGCGCGTTTGCGTTAATGCCAAAGCAGTTGTCGAGGATAAAGCTGCCGCCGATCATCCAAATGACGGCACGCGCGATGTTGATGAAGATGCTCGATGCGGGAAGCGGGTTGTCGTCTCGGTTGAGTAGGTGGCGCAGGGTCTTGGATGCCACCTTGGCGGCGATGGCGGTGACTATTACCAAGATGACGGCCCAGATGATGTTGTGGACCCAGCGCTGCTCAAAGAAATGAAGAATCGGTTCAAACAATTCCATGTAGGGAAAACCTCCTAATGATCATTCAACCATGATACCCACCAAAAAGCCCGTCCGATCACATCGGACGGGCCGATAACTTGAGATGGGGTGGCCGCGGTGGCGTAAGCTGGGCCGCCGGCGAGCACGCCGGCAAGGAGTGCGGCGGTCAAGCAAGACGGGGAAGGAGTCTTCTCATGGCAGTTTCCTTAGTTCTTAACCAGTGGTTCCTGCTGACGCTGGATTATCGACATGATATGCGAAAACCGTCGCAAAGGTATCTGTTCCTTTGCGGCGGTTTTGACGTTTGCGCAGATAAAACCTGCCAAAATAAACCTGTCCCTTATTGGCAGGTTTTAGCTCAGCAGCATGCGGTCGTTGGCGAGCTCGCCGCCCGAGACCTCCTCGAACTTCTGCAGCAGGTCGCTACGGTGAGCGACTTCTTCTCGTCGCCGGCCACGTCGTAGATCACATGGCCCTCGTGCATCATGATCAGACGGTTGCCCAGACGGATGGCGTCATTCATGTTGTGCGTAACCATGAGCGTGGTCAGATGGTTTTCGTCGACAATCTCCTCGGTCAGGTTGAGCACCTTAGAGGCCGTCTTGGGGTCGAGGGCCGCCGTGTGCTCGTCGAGCAGCAGCAGGCGCGGCTTGGTGAGCGTGGCCATCAGCAGGGTGAGTGCCTGGCGCTGGCCGCCCGAGAGCAGGCCGACCTTGGCGTTGAGACGCGTGTCCAGACCGAGGTCCAGGCGCTTGAGCAGTTCAACGTACTCGTCCTTCTCGGCCTTGGTGACGCCCCACGAAAGACCGCGACGCTGGCCGCGGCGCTTGGCGAGGGCCAGGTTTTCGGCAATTTGCATGTCGGCTGCGGTGCCGCGCATGGGTCCTGGAACACACGGCCCAGGTACTTGGCGCGCTGCGACTCGCTCAGACGCGAGATGTCGGTGCCGTCGAGCTCGATAACGCCCGAATCGAGCGGATATACGCCGGCAATCATGTTGAGCAGCGTGGATTTGCCGGCGCCGTTGCCGCCGATCACAGTTACAAAGTCGCCGTCGTTGAGGGTAAGGTCGACGCCGGTGAGCGCGCGCTTCTCGGTGACGGTGCCCTTGTTAAAGGTCTTCTTGACGTGCGAGAGCTTAAGCATCTGCCTCATCTCCCTTCGTGTAGGAGCTGCGGAGCTTATAGCGCTCCCAAACCACGGGCACGCACAGGGCCACGGCGACAATCACAGCAGAGAGCAGTTTCATGTCGTTGGCGTCCATGCCCAGCTGCAGCACGATGGCGCGGATGAGGAAGTACACCACGGAGCCAAAGACGGCGGAGGCCAGACGGACGGAGAACTGCGTGAGACCGCCGGGCAGCAGGCGGCCGAGCACCTCGCCGATGACGATGGCGGCAAGACCGATAACGATGGCGCCGGTGCCCATGCCAATGTCGGCATACTTCTGGCTCTGGCAGATGAGCGCACCCGAAAGGCCAATGAGGGCGTTGGAGAGCACGAGGGCGATCATTTTGGTGGTGTTGGTGTTACGCCCAGGGCGCGGATCATGTACTCGTTGTTGCCGGTGGCACGCAGTGCCGAGCCGATCTCGGTGCCAAAGAACCAGTACAGGATGGCGACGATGGCCACGGCCAGCACGATGCCTAGGATAATGGCAACAGTGGACTGCGGCAGGCCCGTCATGTTGCTGACAGACGAGAAGATAGTGCCCTTGGCAAGGATGGGCGTGTTGGACTTGCCCATGATACGCAGGTTGATGGACACAGACTGATCTGGGTGAGGATTCCGGCGAGGATTGCGGGAATCTCAAAGACGGTGGTCAAAATGCCCGTGACCGCGCCCGCGATGGCGCCGGCGCACATGCCGGCCAAAACGGCGAGCAGCGGGTCGACGTCGTTATTGACGATGAGCACGGCGCAGACACAGCCGCCGAGGGCAAAACTGCCGTCGCAGGTCATATCGGGGATGTCGAGCAGGCGGAACGTGATAAACACGCCAAGCACCATAATGCCCCAGAGGACGCCCTGCGAAACGGCGCCCTGCAATGCAATGAGCATGCTTCATACCTCCTAGGATAGGGTGGACACGCGAGTCACCATGATAGCGGTAACAATGCATAATAGAGTGGCGGACGGATGTTTTGTCTCATCCGAAACAAGCAGGGCGAACGCCGGTCTTTAGCGTTCGCCCCAAGGACTCAGATATTGAATAACGCGGCTGTGGCGCGCGTGCGGGCCCTAGACGCGTTACCGCGCATGGCGCTACTCGTCCAGAGCGGAAAGGTCGATGCCCAGGGCCTCGGCCGTCTCGTCGTTCTTGACGACGACCAGGTCCTTGCTCGAGAGGTGCTTGATCGGCATATCCTCGGGCTTGGCCTCGCCCTTCAGGATCTTAACGGCCATCTCGCCCGCGGCGTAGCCCAGGTCCTTATAGTTGATGGAGAGGGTGAACAGGCCGCCGGCCATGCACATACCCTCCTCGCCGGTCACGAAGGGGAGCTTATTCTCCTTGCAGATCTGGCCGACCTGCGAAGCGCCCGCGGCGATGGTGTTGTCAGTGGGGGAGTACAGCGCGTCGACCTTGCCCACGGCAGACTCGACGACGGACTGAATCTCGTTGGAGCTCGAGACGGTGAAATCGGTGTACTCGAGGCCCAGCTTGTCGAGCTCCTTCTTGGCGGCTTTGATCTGGACGTCGGAGTTGGACTCGGCGGTGCAGTAGAGCAGGCCGACCTTTTTAACGTCGGGCAGGACCTTCTGCATCATCTCGAGCTGCTCGGCGACTGGGGTGAGGTCGGAAGCGCCCGTGACGTTGGTGCCGGGCTTGTCGTTGTCCTGGACCAGGCCGGAGGCGGCGTAGTCGGTGATGGCACAGCCCACGATGGGGATATCGGCCGTGGCGCCGGCGGCAGCCTGCGCGGCGGGCGTGGCGATGGCATAAATCAGGTTGACGTTGTCGCCCACAAACTTGTCGGCAATGGACTTACACGTGGACTGGTCGTTCTGGGCGTTCTTCTGGTCGATCTTGACCTTAAGGCCGCTCTCCTTGATGGCCTTGGCAAAGCCATCGTTGGCGGCGTCGAGTGCGGAGTGCTCGGTGAGCTGCAGAACGCCGATGGTGTAGTCGGAACCGGCGGCTGCAGAGCCGGAACCAGAGTTGCCACCGCATCCGGCAAGCGGGGCGAGCGCGAGCAGGCCGGCGGAGACCAGAAGGCTCCTGCGGCTGATGGTGATGTCCTTCATATCATTACCCCCAGTATAAAAATGGCTGGAAACACTGCACTGGGACAAAGTGCAAGTGGAACTATAGTAGCGCGGATGTCCATTTTTACAATAACCTGGCGAGTTTTTTAATACAGAATCGGATGGGCGGTACGGGTAGTCGAATGGGCGGCGAAGGGTCCTATGCGGCTGACGAGGTGTCGTCCTCGTCCAGGCGGCGAAGAGCTTCTTGCCGTCGAGGAGACGTGTGGTGACGTTTCTCATGCGGCCGATCTCAACGGTACGCAGCGTGTCGTCGGCGCCTCGCGCGTCATAGACCGTTCCCAGCAAATACGAGATGCCGTCTCGTTGCTTGATGGCAAAGGGCCGGAGTGTCATCCGCGCCACTTCGACCTCTCCGCGTGCCGTGACACTCGAAATATCAAAACTCACCGTGGTTCCGTGGTCGATGGCCTGCTCGATGAGCTCGCAGGCATCGATGCGCTTGACGGGCGTGCGTGTGGCCTTGGTGGATTTGTCGCCTGCGCTTGGAGCAGGCTCGGGTGCATCGAGGTAGCCGCGAACGTCGGCACTCGCCATGGCGACCAGGTGCTGCGCCATGCTTTTTCGAATGGCGATGGGCGTAGAGCGGTTGCGCATGACCATGCCGTGGAGCCGGATGATCTCTTCGTCGGTGAGCGGACGGGTCAAGAGCCGATACCCCACGCCGCGCTTGTATTCAATTTCGTATCCGGCATGGCGAAGTGCGGAGATGGCGGTGTAGATGCTGCGCCGCGCCGCCGAGATGGGCATGCGGGCGGGGTCGTCGGGATGGGCGAGACGCCGGATCAACTCATCGGAAAGCATGGCCTTGTCCTCGCCGGTGTTTTCGCTTAATAGTTGCAGGATGCGAACGGCGCGATAGGCTGCCATCGAGCGGCGCCCCTCGTCGTGGTCTCGTAAGTTTCAACAGCGGTTTCGGTCATGGCGTCCACGTCCTTTCCGTTTTGGGTGGCGACGGTATGGAGCCTAGGGCGCGGGGCTTTCCCAGGGGTGCAGGACGCTCCGGGCGGTCGGTAGTCGTCGGCAAGCGGCGGGTCGAGTTTCAACAGCCCTGCTCAACTGACCAAAATCTTGCCAAAAGCTTGACGGATACTGTTGAAAAAAGCGCCCCTCGGCTTGCCGAGAGGCGCTGGCGTGATGCGCTGGAACGCGTTTGGTGGCGCTGTGGCGATTAGAAGTCGGCGTTGCCCACGGTGCGCGGGTGCGGCAGGACGTCGCGGATGTTGCCCACGCCGGTGAGGTACATCACCAAGCGCTCGAAGCCCAGACCGTAGCCGGCGTGCTTGCAGGAACCGTAGCGGCGCAGGTCAAGGTAGTACTTGTACTGCTCGGGATTCATACCCAGATCCTTGATGCGGGCCTCGAGCAGATCCAGGCGCTCCTCGCGCTGGGAGCCGCCGATAATCTCGCCGATACCGGGAACCAGGCAGTCGGCGGCGGCGACGGTCTTGCCGTCCTCGTTCATGCGCATGTAGAACGCCTTGATCTCGGCCGGGTAGTCGGTTACGAAGGTCGGTCGCTTAAAGTGTTCCTCGGTCAGGAAGCGCTCATGCTCGGTTTGCAGGTCGATGCCCCAGCTCACGGGATAGTCAAACTTGTGACCGGCGGCGACGGCCTGCTCCAGGATTTCGACGGCCTCGGTATAGGTGACGCGGGCGAAGTCGGAGTTTGCCACGTGGTCCAGGCGCTCGAGCAGACCCTTGTCTACAAACTTGTTGAGCATATTGAGCTCGTCGGGGCAGGTTGCCATGACGTCCTTAAGGACGTACTTGAGCATGGCCTCGGCGTTATCCATGTAGTCGTTCAGGTCGGCAAAGGCCATCTCGGCTCGATCATCCAAAACTCGGCGGCGTGGCGCGTGGTGTTGGAGTTTTCGGCGCGGAAGGTGGGGCCAAAGGTGTACACGTCGCCAAAGGCCATGGCAAAGTTCTCGGCATTGAGCTGGCCGGACACGGTGAGGCTCGCGTGCTTGCCAAAGAAGTCTTGGCTCCAGTCGACCTCGCCGGACTCGGTGAGGGGCGGATTTTTGGGGTCGAGCGTGGTCACGCGGAACATCTCGCCGGCGCCTCGCAATCACTCGTGGTGATGATAGGGGTGTTGACGTAGACAAAGCCCTGCTCCTGGAAGAAGCGGTGGATGGCGGCAGCCGCGACAGAACGGATGCGGAACACGGCACGGAACAGGTTGGTGCGCGGGCGCAGGTGCTGCTGGGTGCGCAGGAACTCGACGGTTGCGCGCTTCTTCTGCAGCGGGTAATCCGGGGCGCTGACGCCCTCGACCTCGATGGAGGTGGCAGAAAGCTCGAAAGGCTGGGGTGCATCGGGGGTCAGCTTGACGGTGCCGGTGCAAATGAGTGCGGCCGAGACGTTTTGATGGGCGATCTCGTCGTAGTTGTCGAGCGCCTCGCGGTTCATGACGACCTGCAGGTCGCGGAAGCAGCTGCCGTCGTTGAGCGTAACAAAGCCAAAGTTCTTCATGTCGCGGATGGACTTGACCCAGCCGGCGACGGTGACGGTCTGGCCGCCGAGCGACTCGGCATCGGCATAGAGCTGCGCGATTTTGGTGCGGTTCACGTATCCTCCCATAACGGTTGAATGATAGTTATCCATACAGTTCGATATTCTAGCAGCTCGGCTCATTTGGGCTATACAGATAAGGCATTGGCGGGATGGTTTTTCAAACGAAAAGCGCCCGCGGCCAAATGGTCGCGGGCGCTTGACGAGGTGCCTTTTAGCTGTGTGGCGCGGGGCCTGGCTACTTGGTCTTGGCAACCAGCAGCGGGTCGCCAAGCTTGACGAGCGGGTTGCCGCCGATAAGCGTTCCAGACTCGCCGACATGGTCGATGCTCTTAAGACGATCGAGCTCGGAGACGATGACGGTCACGATGTCCTCGTGGCCGGCGGCTTGATGGCCTCGCGATCGAAGCTGATGAGCGGCTGGCCGGCCTTGACCACATCGCCCATCTCGACAAAGCGGGCAAAACCCTTGCCGTTCATTTCCACGGTGCCCAGGCCAACATGGATGAATACGCGCAGACCGTCCTCGGTAATCATGCCGATGGAGTGGTTGGTGACAGTGGTGGCGCCGATGCGGCCGTTGGCGGGCGCATAGATGGTGCCGGTAATGGGCTCGATGCCATAGCCCTGGCCAAGCATGCCCGAGGCGATCGTCTCGTCGGGAACCTCGTCCAGGCTGACGAGCACGCCGTTGACGGGGGCATAGATGACGCCTTCGCGGGTGGCGAAGCTTGCTGCGGGCGGAACGGACGCCTCGCCGGTCGAGGTGAAGGTGGACTTAAGCGAATCGAGCAGACCCATAGTTGCCTCCAACTTAAATAGGCGCATATCGCGCGTTTGGTTTGCCGGAAACGTTTCATATCTGTTTCGCGGCTTGGTCAACACCCCCTATTCTACGCTGCTCAGCGATACCTCTGAGCTGGGATTATGTGATATATCAGTTGAAGGGAAACTTATTGCTGGCGTGTTTCTGCGTCACGGGTTCAAGTGGGGTACGCTTGAAGGCGAAAAACAATGGCGCTTAATTTGCGCGAAGGGAGCACATATGATTGTCGAGAACCATGCACTGTGGGGCGAGGAGCCGACCGAGGAATATCCGGCGACGTTTACGTATTTGGGTGCCGAACCGCTGCCCGATAAACCGAATGGCCGCCGCCCTGCCGTGATTATCTGCGGCGGAGGTGCGTTTACGCATATCGCTCCGCATGAGCAGGATCCCGTGGCGTTTGCGTTTTTGGATCACGGTTACCAGGCCTTTGTGCTCAACTATGTCACAAGTTCTACGGGTGACGTGAGCTTTCCGCACCCCCAGGCAGATCTTGCAAGATGGTCGCCACGGTGCGTGCGAATGCCGACGAGTGGCATGTCGATCCCAAGCGCGTGTGCGTCGTGGGCTTTTCTGCTGGCGGCATGATTTGCGCCTCGCTGGCAACGCAGTGGAAGACCGGCCCCTTCGCGGCACTTGCCGGGGCGCGTCCGGACGACATTCGTCCCGACGCCGTGGTGCTGGGCTATCCGTTGCTCGACCTTGCCTATGTGCGCGATATGCAGACGCGTGACCCGCGCATCGACCTGCGCGTGCCCAAGACGGGTGGCAAGACAGGGCGCGATTTGCTCAACGACTATCTGTCGATGGTGACGGGCGGCGAGGCGACCGATGAGCACCTGACCGACATTTGCCCTACCACGCATGTTTCGCGCCAGATGCCGCCGACCTTTGTGTGGGGCGTGTCCGACGACAAGACAGCGCCGATCGCACAGGTCTATCCGTTTGCGCAGCGCATGGCCGAGGAGGGCGTCGCTTGCGAGATGCACGTCTTTGACCAGGGCGGTCACGGCCTTTCGCTCGGCAACGCCAACACCGCGGTCGACAACGAGGACAAGCAGGTGGCAGTCCGTCCTTGGATCCGCCTGGCCTTCCGTTTCCTGGAGCGCCATATGTAAAAGTAGACTACTTGCCCGTTTCAAAAAGTCTGCTTAGAGGAGGAGCCATGCTTGAGGGTACGTATGTGGTTTTGACCCAGACGCCGGTGGGGAGCAAGCGCGGCGAGGTGACGTTTTCACATGGGGTGAACGGCGCGCTCAGGTCAGTACTAAACGTTAGGGGTCTCAATATCGCTCTCTCGAGTGCCCGTGCTGAGGGCGATTGCTTTGAGCTCTCGGTACTATCTCCCACGTCTTGATGGGCAAGGCGCCCTTTACATGCACGGGGTCGGTCGAGGGTGATCGACTCACTGCTACCGCGCGGTCGGGTTCCGTTTCGATCTCGCTGAGCGGTATGCGTAAAGATCCTTCGGGGCGCACCGCATAAAGTTTGCGCAGGTAAACATCGGTATTTGACTTTATAAAATAGTTCAGAGCGCTATCATTTGTCGTTACGAGTTGGTTAACCCCGGTAAACGGTTAACCGCGTCTAACGAAAGGATGAGCGCGTGAAGCTCGATACACTCGAGATTGGAAAGGACGCCGTTGTCGCATCGGTGACATCCGACGACCAGGCGCTCCGTCAGCATATTTTGGACATGGGCCTGACGCCGGGCACCGAAGTCACCATGATGAAGTACGCCCCCATGGGCGACCCGCTCGAGATTCGCCTGCGTGGCTACGAGTTGACGCTGCGCAAGGACGATGCCGCTCGCATCGAGCTCGTGGTATTCACGACACCGATACGGGTCCGCGCGCTAACGCCGCAATCGGCACGACGGAGCATCCGGCCCTGGGCGAGGGGACGTATTCGCCCCGTGCGGCAAAGACGGCCGTGCCCGAGGGCGCGCCGCTGCACTTTGCCCTCGCTGGCAACCAAAACTGCGGCAAGACCACGTTATTCAACCAGCTGACGGGCTCCAACCAGCACGTCGGTAACTTTCCCGGCGTGACGGTCGACCGCAAAGATGGCACCATCCGTAACCATCCCGAGGCGAGCGTTACCGACCTGCCTGGCATTTACTCCCTGTCGCCGTACACGGGCGAAGAGGTCGTCAGTCGCCAATTTATCCTGGACGAAAACCCCGACGCCATCATCGACATCATCGACGCTACTAATATCGAACGCAACCTGTACCTGACGCTGCAGCTTATGGAGCTCGACCGCCCCATGGTCATCGCGCTCAACATGATGGACGAGGTGACGGCCAACGGCGGCGCCGTGGACGTCAACCTGCTCGAGAGCCTGTTGGGCGTGCCTGTTGTCCCCATTAGCGCTGCCCGCAACGAGGGTATCGGCGAGCTGGTGGATCATGCCTTGCACGTGGCACGGTTCCGCGAGCGCCCCGGTCGCCTGGACTTCTGTGCGCCCGATGGCTCGGACGGCGGTGCACTGCATCGCTGCATCCACGGCATTGCCAACCTGATCGAGGACCATGCCGTGACGGCGCACATTCCGGTGCGCTTTGCAGCGACCAAGCTGGTTGAAGGCGACGAGCTGGTGACCGAGGCGCTTCACTTGGATCGCAATGAGCTCGACGCTATCGAGCACATCATTACCCAGATGGAGGGCGAAGCCGGCACCGACCGCTTGTCCGCGCTGGCCGATATGCGCTTTAGCTTTATCGGCGACGTGTGCGGGCGCTGCGTTGTCAAGCCGCATGAGAGCCGCGAGCACGTGCGCTCCGTCAAGATCGACCGCATCCTGACGGGTCGCTACACGGCCATTCCGGCGTTCCTGGTGATCATGGGCCTCGTCTTTTGGCTGACGTTTGGCGTGATCGGCGCGGCGTTGCAGGGACTCATGGAGGACGGCATCGCTGCCATCATCGCCTCGGCCGATGCGGGTCTCAAGGCGTTCGGCACCAACGACGTGGTGCGCTCGCTGGCTGTCGACGGCGTGCTTACGGGCGTGGGCAGCGTGCTGACCTTCCTGCCGATTATCGTCGTGCTCTTTTTGTTCCTCTCCATTCTGGAAGACTCGGGCTACATGGCGCGCGTGGCCTTTGTCATGGATAAAGTGCTGCGTCGCTTTGGCCTGTCGGGCCGCAGCTTCGTGCCCATGCTCGTCGGTTTTGGCTGTACCGTGCCGGCTATCATGTCGACCCGTACGCTCCCATCCGAGCACGACCGCAAGATGACGGTCATGCTCACGCCGTTTATGAGCTGCTCGGCCAAGTTGCCGGTCTACGGTCTGCTGTGCGGAGCATTCTTCCCGCAGGCGACAGTTCCCGCCATGGTCTCGCTCTATCTGATTGGTATCGTGGTCGGCTGTATTGCCGCCCTGGTGCTCAACCGCACGGCATTTAAGGGCGACCCGGTGCCGTTTATCATGGAGCTTCCCAATTACCGCCTGCCGAGTGTCAAGACGACGGTGATGCTGGCATGGGATAAGGCCAAAGACTTTATTACCAAGGCCTTTACCATTATCTTTGCCGCTACCGTGGTCATCTGGTTCCTTCAGACGTTCGACATTCGCTTTAATGTGGTCGCCGATCAGTCGCAGAGTCTACTTGCCGGTCTGGGTAGCATTATCGCGCCGGCGCTGGCACCGCTTGGGTTTGGCGACTGGCGTGCATCCACGGCGCTCGTCACCGGACTTATCGCCAAGGAGAGCGTCATCTCGACCCTCACCGTGCTTTTGGGTGCAACGTCGCCCGCGGCACTGTCGACCATGTTTTCGCCGTTTACCGCTTACGTGTTCCTGGTCTTTACGCTGCTGTACCCGCCCTGCGTAGCGGCAATCGGCGCCGTCAAGAGTGAGCTGGGCGCGCGCTATGCCGTGGCTGTATTCGCGTTTCAGGTGACGGTCGCCTGGATCGTGGCGTTTGTCGTGCATTCGGCGGGCATATTGCTGGGGTTGGCTTAGCTATTTATTGACGGCGCAACCTCTGTGTATTGAGTTGATTGCGGCCCTGCATCTGTACTGACGGATGCGGGGCCGTTGCTATATAATCGCCCACCGCCCAAGACAATCGGAGAGGTTTCCTACATGACTCAGGCAAGACAAGATGGCATCTCGCTCAAGCAGTGGCTCCCGCTTATCGGGCTCGCCTGCTGTTCGTTCGTGTTCAACACATCAGAGTTCATGCCCATCGGCCTTCTGACCGATATCGCCGCGTCGTTCTCGCTCACCGAGGCCCAGGCAGGCATCATGATCTCGGTCTACGCCTGGGGCGTCATGTTGCTGTCGTTGCCGCTTATGGTGTTTGCCTCGCGCTTTGAGTTCAAGCGGATGCTGCTGGGCGTTTTGGCCGTGTTTTCGCTCGGCCAGTTCTTGTCCGCCGTGGCGCCCACCTATCCTATTTTGGTTTGCGCGCGTCTGGTGGTCGCCTGCGCGCATGCCGTGTTCTGGTCGGTCGCCTCGATCATGGCCTCGCGCCTGGTCGACAGTCGCCACGGGGCGCTCGCCATTAGCATGATCGCCACGGGCTCGTCCATCGCGCAGATCTTTGGCCTGCCTATCGGCCGCGCCATCGGGCTGGCCGTGGGCTGGCGCATGACATTCGCCGTGGTCGGTGCCTTCTCTGCCGCCGCGGTGGTGTACCAGGCAGCGGTGTTCCCGGTCATGCCGGCGGGCGAGCGCTTTACCGTCAAACAGCTGCCCGAGCTGCTCAAGAACCCGTTCCTCATCGCGCTCTACGCGGTCACGGTCTTTATGGCGACCGGCTACTACGCGGGTTACAGCTATATCGATCCCTTCCTGGCGCAGGTCGCCCATGTCGACGCAAGCGCCATCACCATGACGCTGACGGCGTTTGGCTGCTCCGGTCTGCTCGGAAGCTGGCTGTTCGGCCGACTGTTCGATGGCCATCGCTTTCCGTTCTTGGCTATCACACTCTCCGGCGTGCCTGTGGCTCTGCTGCTCATGGGTCCGGTTGCACCGTCGCTCGTCGCCGTTCTCGCTGTTTGCGCGCTATGGGGCTGCTGCTCCACGGCCTTTAACGTGGCGTTTCAGGCCGAGCTCATCAAGTACACGCCGGCGGATTCGTCGGCCGTCGCCATGTCGATCTTCTCGGGCCTGTTTAACCTCGGCATCGGCACGGGCACCGCGATCGGCGGCTCCGTGGTTTCGGGTCCCGGTATCTCCTGGATTGGCTTCGCGGGCGGGGCGATTACCGTCGTGGGCGTTATCCTCGCCATTACGGTGCTGTTCCCGGCCATACGCCGCGCAAAGCCCGTCGCCTAATCACGTCCCCTCATCAGTTGCGGTGGAATAGTTCCTGTTTAAGGTCTCTGAAGGCCAAGGCAGGAACTATTCACCGCAACATATTTGGGGAAGAGGATACAAGCTGGGCATACAATGGATGTCGTTGTGTTGCGCTTACCGGGAGGTTGCTATGTG
>ENA-OQBJ01000124-OQBJ01000124.1-human-gut-metagenome-genome-assembly--contig:-NODE-124-length-39149-cov-3.485521_pt1 | contig 39149 bp, 51 predicted proteins | sample MGYA00242743_ERZ504545 | MGnify/ENA primary metagenome ERZ504545 (study PRJEB26092, sample SAMD00036252) | human gut metagenome | host: Homo sapiens | study: EMG produced TPA metagenomics assembly of... | reverse complement strand
GCAAGCTTCTCATCTCTTCTCGTTCGACTTGCATGTGTTAAGCACGCCGCCAGCGTTCGTCCTGAGCCAGGATCAAACTCTCCATGATAGTATGGAAGAGCTTACTAGCTCAACTTATTGTTTTTGGCGTCCGGCTTACGCCGGACGTTTGAATTGATTCGGTTATTTTCTTACGAAAATGACCTGCACTCCCGAGTAAAACTCGGTATAAACAAATCCAAAGATTTATTTACTGGCGTTCATTCAATCATTGTTCAGTTTTCAAAGGTCATCGTGCCGCCTCAGTGGCGACTTGTTTATTTTACCAAACTCAGGTCAGCTTGTCAAGGACTTTTCTGAAGTCTTTTAAAGCGTCATCCCTCGTTCAGCTTCGGTCGCCTATGCTCGAATCAAATCGGTTCAAGCCGTGCGACATAGATAATTTTATCATTGAAAAAAAAAAGCTGTCAAGACGATTTTGACAGCTTTTTTACAAAAATTACATTACTTGGCATCGGCGAAGTGTTCGGTCATGCTCTCTAAGTTCTTTTGCTTGCTTTCCATCCCCATGCCCATGACGACGACGGCAATGGCGATGAAGACGAAGGCAAACATATAGAAGACGCCGCCGAAATCAAAGCGCTGTCCCAACAGGACGCCGACCATGATCGGTGCCGCCATGCCGCCGAAGCGTCCAAAGCCGGCAGCCCAGCCGCTTCCGAGGGCCCGGATGGCCGTCGGATACTGTTCCGGCGTATAGGTATAGAGAACGCCCCAGGCGCCGAGGTTGAAGAAGGACATGACAGCGCCCCAGATCATGAGCATCGAAGCCGTCGAAGCGTGGCCGAAGAAATAACTGGCAACGCCGCTGAACAAGAGGAATGACGACAAGGTATACTTGCGTCCGATCTTGTCGACCAGCCAGGCTGCGCAGTAATAGCCGGGAAGCTGGGCCAAGGTCATGATGAGGACGTATTCAAAGGTCTTGACGACGGTGAATCCCTGCTGGAATACGAGGGACGGCAGCCACATGAAGATGCCATAGTAGCTGAAGTTGATGCCGAACCAAACCAGCCACAGCATGACCGTCCGCGAAATGAAAGGCTTTTTCCACAATTCACGGAAAGAGGCCGTAGCCACAGCCGGCAGCTGTTTATCCTTATCGGTAAAGGGTGCGACAGGTACATTCAAAGCCTTTTCGATAGAAACGACAATTTTCCGGGCTTCGTCTACCCGGCCATGGGCCAGGAGATAGCGAACCGATTCCGGCATATGAAGGCGAATGAGGCAGACATAGAGCGCCGGCAGGGCTCCGATCAAGAAAGCCATGCGCCAGCCGTAGACGGGGATGAAGAAATAGGCGATGCAGGCAGCGGCAATCCAGCCGAGACCCCAAAAACTTTCCAAGAGGACGATGAACCGGCCGCGGACCCGAGACGGAGCATATTCAGAGACCAAAGTCGCCGCAACGGGCAGTTCCCCACCGAGGCCAAAGCCTACGAGGAAGCGAAAGACGAGGAGCGACTGATAATTCCAGGATAAGGCGCAGAAAGCCGAAGCAATGCTATATAATAAGACCGTAATCGTAAAGACTTTCTTGCGGCCAATGCGGTCCGCTGCCGTACCGGATACGACGGCGCCAAGAGCCATGCCGATGAGGCCGATGCTGCCGATAAGGCCCATCTGCCCCGGAGCCAGGCCCATTCTTTGGCAAGTACGGGCAGGATAAAGGCGATGAGCCCGTATCCATAGAATCAAAAAGCCAGCCCAGACCCGTGACCAGCAGCAACTTATAATGGAACCTGCCTACGGGCAAGGCTTCCAAGCGGTCTAACAACATGATATGTTTCCTCCTATCTGTACAACTGTCATGACACATAATTTGACATGACAACATTGTAGCATATCGAAGGAAAATGTCAATCGCTGTAGAGGACGTGCAGGTCCTGCAGGGCCTTATGAATGGCGTCCAGTTCTTCTTCCGAATTGGCTTCGACCAAATGGGTATGGATGCCGCCGCTGATGGTGCTCAGCATTTCAGCCTTCGAATCATTCATCCGCTTGAGGTACTGCTGGATATCGCGGCGGGAATGGAGATTCAACGTCCCTTCCAAATTGCCGTAGACCTCGTGTTCGATGACGACGTTGTGGACGATGCCGCCGTTGTCGACGATGGCTTCGAGCTCCGCTTCCATCAAATCCATGCCGTGACAGCAGACGAAGACCCGCGTACAGCCCTTCTTTAAAGGCGTGACTAACTGATAGCCCCGGGGCGTCGAAATGATGCCGGCCCCCTGGGCACGCAGCAGGGCGACGTCGCCGACGATGATCTGTCGACTGACGTTGCAGGCCTTGGCTAAGGCCGTACCGGTCACAGCCCCAGTTGATTCGTGCAGTATCTGAAGGATTTGTTCTCTCCGCGTTGTATTGTCCATAATAAGTCCCTCCTAAATATCTTTATATACCTGCTGGCCCCGCACGGGAATATCGAGCAGCATGGCAATGCCCCTTCCCCACAACAATCCCGTACAGAGTCCCGGCGCAAAGCCCAGTACTTCATTAAAGAACCAGGAGTGAGTAATGAAAGAAAAGTGATAGCCCACGATCTGGAAGGAGGCAAAGACGACGCAGACGATCAGATAGGCCGGCATGACTTTCTTCATAGGAGGCACTGGAGCGCCGCCGTTCCCGGCAATAGGTCAGTTCCGGCAGGCCCTTCTTCACCCAAAGTCCGATTCCCATGCCCAAGAAAAAGCCCATGAGGAAGCAGAGTATCGTTAAAAAAGGATATTCTGTATAGTAGTATAATACGACAGCCGACCAAATAGCAATCAGCCAGGCCGGACCGGAGAAATACCACACCCGGCAGGTTCGTTTCTTTTTAAAATAAAAGCCATAGGCGATCATGGCCACGGCCATGCAGAGTTGGGTTCCGGTCAATATATCATAAGCACCCATCAGCAAGATGCCTCCTTTCTCCATGTTCAGATGAATGACGTTACGTTGTATCTGTATTATACTCGATAAAGATTAAAAATATATTAAAATTTAAAATAAATCGAAAAAAAATCCCCCTTACAGTATGTAAGAGATGATTCGCCTTCATTTATAAGTTTGAGAAGTCGATCGTCGCAAAGAGATCGTCCAGCGTTTCAGCCCGGCGGATCTGGGTGACCGTTCCATCGGCATGGAGGAGGAGTTCGGCCGAACGAAGCTTGCCGTTGTAATTAAAGCCCATCGAATGGCCGTGAGCCCCGGCGTCATGGATGACCAGGATGTCGCCGTCTACGATTTCCGGCAGCTGCGGTCGACGGCAAATTTTATCGCAGTTTTCGCAAAGGGAGCCGACGACGTCGTAGACGTGATCCTTAGGGGCGTCTTCCTTGCCCATGACCGATAAATAGTGGTACGAACCGTACATGCCGGGACGCATGAGGTTGGCCATGCTGGCATCGACGCCGATATATTCCTTCCAAATATGTTTGTGATGGATAGCCGTCGTGACCAAGTAGCCGTAAGGACCGGTGATGGCGCGGCCGCATTCGAAGGAGAGGCGGCACTTTTCAAGTCCTTTCGGAACCATGATGGCTTCAAAGTATTGTTTAATGCCGGCACTCAATTCATCGTAATCGATGAACGATTCTTCCGGACGATACGGGAGGCCGATACCGCCGCCAAAATCGAGGAATTCGATATCGATGCCGAGGAGTTCCTGGACTTCGGCAGCCAATTCAAACATCATCTTGGCCGTATGAATCAGGCCCGTTACCTGGAGTTCGTTGGATACGACCATGGTGTGCAGGCCGAAGTGGGATACGCCCTTTTCTTTCAGGATGCGGAAGGCGTCGAAGATCTGTTCACGGGTCATGCCGTATTTGGCTTCTTCCGGCGTACCGATGATATCGTTGCCGCCCTGAAGGAGGGGGCCCGGATTATAGCGGGCACAAATCCAATCCGGCAAGGGACCGCGCTGTTCCATGAAGTCGATCATGGAAATGTCGTCGAGGTTGATCAAGGCGCCGAGTTCCATGGCTCTTTTAAATTCTTCATAAGGCGTGTCATTGGAAGAAAAGACGATATCGTGGCCACTGATGCCAACTTTGTCACATAGTTCCAATTCTGCCATGGAGCTGCAGTCAGCCCCTACGCCTTCTTTCTGCAACAGGCGCATGAGATACGGATTCGGTGCCGCCTTGACTGCAAAATACTCTTTGAAATCATGGGCCCAATCAAAAGCCTTTATCAATTTTCGAACGTTGTCGACGATGGCTTTTTCATCATAAATATGAAAAGGTGTCGGGTACTTGGCAATGATAGAACGAATCTGTTCTTCAGTAAAGGGGACAGTTTTCTTGTTCATCTGATTCAGCTCCAATTTCTTATAATACAGCAAGATGCATAATCTAAACTACGAAACAAACTTGCATTTCATTGTTTCTCTACAATGATTATTATATAATACAAAGAGATAATTTGTGAAATAGATTATTTCAATTCATTCCATTCGATAATCAAATTGCAAGAAAAGGAGGTCCGGCTATGGATACTACGACACTCCGGACATTCATTGCCCTAGCACAAATAAAGAATTTTACGAAAACGGCACAGCAGCTCTTCGTCGCCCAATCGACGGTGACCAACCGCATCCGCGACCTGGAAATGGAGCTCGGCGTTCCCCTCTTCATCCGTAGCCATAAGCAGGTCGACCTGACGGCATCGGGTCAAAAATTTCTCGATTATGCCCAGCGCTTCGTCTCCCTCGAACTGACAGCCCTGCAGGATATCCAGGCTTCGCGACGTACGCCCAAAAAGTAAACATCGGCACGACCAACACGATTTACGAAAGCCATCTTCAACGCCGCATCCGCAGTTACTTAAAGAAGCAGAAAGACGTGTCCCTTCATGTCACCATCAGCCATACGGCGGACATGATGCGCCAGCTTCAGGAAGGGACCCTCGATGCCATCTTTTCGTTCAGCGCCATGTTCAAAAGCGGCTTCGTCTGCCAGCCCTACCGGACGGATTCATTGGTCCTGGTCTGTAAGGCCTCCGATACGTCCTATGCCAAGGGTATCTATAAAGATGACCTGCAAAAAATCGACTATTTATTCTGTAACTTCGCCCTCCAGGGCGTGGGCCTCTACATTCAGGACCTCTTTCCCCGCCATCACCGCTTCCCTTTAGAAATCGACAACAGCACCAAACTCCCGCAGTATGTCGCCGAAGGCATCGGCTATACCTTCCTGCCGAAAAGCCTCATTGAAGAGACTTACAAGCAAAGCGCCTGCGGGCCATCCCCCTTCTCGATTTCGAACCTCCAAAGGTCGACAGTTACTACATCACCCGCAGTCCGTCGACGGTGCCGGCTGCCTTAGAAGAGGAACTCCTGGCCGATCGGTCATATCGTTTCCAAGATGACGATGAGGGTCGACATGACGACGATGGAAATGAGGATATACAAGGAACTGATACAGGCCGCAACTTCGATCTTTAACTTCAATCTCGCCGTATAGTAGCAGGCCATGCCGCAATCGGTGCAAAGACCAGTACCATGAGGACCCGCTTGATGTCCATCGAATAGTCGAGACCAACATAGACAAAGACAGCAAAGACGGCGGAGATCAACAGGCGCAGTCCGATATCACTGTAGATGAGGTGCAGGTATTCCTTCTTCAAAGATAAACCCAAGCAACGCCGATCATCAGCATCGATAAAAAGGTATTGGCCGAAGCTGGAACCTTGACCCAGTCAATGACTACCTGGGCAAAGCCAAGCCTCCCAAAGCCAGGATAATCATCAGCATGTAGGACAGGACCGGGAGCGATGAAAAAATCGTCTTAGCCAAAATATAAAAGATGTTATCCCCCTTTTCACCGCGGACGTAGCGGGCTAGGCCATAGCCGCCGCGAGACACATGAGGGAGTTTCCGGCATCAAAGAGGCAGACGATGAGAACGGCCGCACTGTCGAAGAAGTAGGATACGAAAGGCAAGGCAAAATTACCGATATTATAGCCGTTCAGATTGAGCATATAAAAGGCTTTCTCGTCTTTCGTCCGCCCGACGCCATAGCCGAGACCGACCATGAGCAGGTTAAAGACGATGGCCAAGAGGCTGATGAAAAGATAGCGCACCTCGAAGTGGATTCCGTTTAAGTTGGCAATGATGACCGCTGGCAGGGTAATGTTGAAGACAATCGTCGATATCGTCTGAAAAGTACTGCGCCCAAAGAGACGCAGCTGCTTTAAAATATATCCGCAAAGAATGAACGACACCAAAATGGCCGCTTTTATAATCGTTATTTCCATAGGTTACGGTTTGACGATGCGGTTAGCCGTACGCATCATTTCGACAATGCGGAACATATTGGTAATGGATCCGACGGCGACTTTATCGGTCAGGCCGTAGTAGTTGAGGCAGGCGCCGCAGGCATAGACTTCAACTCCTTTTTCTTCAAGGTGCTTTAAATCTTCGAGAGACTCCGAATCTTCCGTGACCAGGGATACACCGCCATTGTAGCAGATGATCTGTTTTGGCAGCACATCTTGTTCGGTCAAAGTATAAATGAAGGTCTTCAAGAGATTCTTGCCAAGGGTATCATCACCAAGGCCCATGACCGGCGCATTGAGGACGACGATATAATCAGAGCCCGATACAGCGGGGCTTCTTTCGAAACGACAGCCCCTTCTTTCACCAAGGTGACCGTATAGTGCGTATCCGACTCTTTGGTCATCGTATAGGCACAGTTCATCTGTTCCGATAAGTTTTTGAGATTTTCCGTGGCGATTTCATTATCGACCGTAATTTCAATGGCGTCGTGATCCTTTAAGGCCTTGTGGGCTTCAATGACCGGTAAGGGGCAGGCTTTGCCCAGTGCATCGATTTTAAACATCGTGATTCCTCCTCGCAGCTCCTTACTTCTGTAAGGGGCCTTCTTATGGTAATGAGTAAATGAAAAAGGGCTGCACCATGAAGGCAAAGCTCCATGGGACATCCCTTAATTTTTTATCCTTTTTGCGTTTCTGCAGATTCTTCCTCTTCTTCGGATTCATCATCAGAAGCCTTGAGGCCGCGACGGTTCGACGTATGGTTTTTCCATACGACCCAAATCGACGTATCGACACAGATGGACGAATAAGCCCGCTGATAAAGCCGATGAGCATAACCAGGGAGAAGTTCTTTGTCGAGTCGCCGCCGAAGAAATGGAGGGCGCCGCAGGCAAAGAGAACCGTCGACAAGGTATAGATACTGCGGTGGATACTCTGGGAAATACTGTCATGAGCCAGTTTTTCATAGGTATCGGTCCGACGGTGAGTCCGCGTGTTTTCACGGACGCGGTCAAAGATGACGACGGCTTCGTTCATCGAATAACCGACGACCGTCAAGATAGCCGCCAAGAAGGTGGCGTCGATTTCCAAATGGAAGAAGGAGAAAACACCTAAGACCATGATCAAGTCGTGAACGATGGAGATCAAGGCCGAAATGGCGATCTTATATTCGAAACGGAAGGAAATGTAGGCCGCTAAGGCAATGAAGGCCACGGCCAGGCTGGTAACGGCATTTTTCGTAACTTCTGAACCGATGACGGCGCCGACCGATTCGGTCCGTTTGACTTCGGCACCGCCTAAGGAGGTGCTGAGTTTTTCCGACACGGCCTTGGTTTCGTCACTAGAGAGGTTGCGCATGCGCAGCATGACATCTGTCGACGAATCCTGGTCGGTAACGCCGGTCAGCTGGATGACCGTATTGCCCAGATCCATATTCGATTGATCCATGACCTGACGGACTTCAGAAACACTGACGGCTTTATTGAACTGCATGTCGAGGATGGTACCGCCGGTATAATCGATACCAAAGTTAAAGCCATTGATAAAGATGGAAATCAGGCTGGCAAGGACCAGGACAGACGATAAGACGAACCACCACGTGCGATGTTTGATAATATCAAAACTCATTTCTGTCCCCCCTTTTTCAGCATGTGTTCAGGCGGTTTACGGTTTAAGCCGTAGAACCAGGGATTGGTGATCAATCCCGTATTGATGAACCAGGTCAGGAGCGAACGGCTGACGACGATAGCCGTGAACATGCTGACGACCAGGCCCAGGGCCAAGTTGACGGCAAAGCCCTTGACCGTCCCGCTGCCCATGACGATGAGGACAATGGCGGCGATCATGACCGATACGTTGGCGTCGAGAATGGTATTGAAAGCCCGGCGGAACCCGGCTTCCATCGACGTTCGCAAGGTTTTCCCGACCAGGACCTCTTCTTTAAATCGTTCAAAGATGAGGATGTTGGCATCGACAGCAAAACCCATGGACAGGATAACGCCGGCAATCCCCGGCAGAGTCAGCGTCGCATCGAGGTATTTCAAGATACCCAACAGGATGAGGACGTATACCAAGAGAGCGATATTGGCTACGATACCGGACATACGATAAATGACAATTAAAAAGATCATGATCAGGACGATACCGATAGCAAACGCCCTTTCACTCTTTAACTTGGAGTCAAGGCCCAGGCTCGGACCGATGGTGCGGACTTCCATGACTTTCAATTTAACAGGCAGTGCGCCCGAACGAAGGAGGATGGCTAAGTTCTTGGCATCTTCCAAAGTCTGGCTGCCGGTGATGACTGCTTTGCCGCCTGTGATCGGTTCGTTGACGACAGGGTTGGTCAAGAGTTCACCGTCGAGATAGATGCCGATTTTATGGCCTACATTGGATGCCGTAAGGTCAGCAAACTTTTTAGCCCCTTCATCGGTAAATTCAATGCCGACGACATTTTTATGACCCTGGTCGATTTGTTCTTTTGCCGTTTTCAAATCGTTCCCGGTCATGCGCGTCGTTCCACTTTCATCTTTAAACTCCATGACAGCCGTTTTCCCGATTGTTTCGATGGCTTTTTCCGGGTTCTTTTCACCCGGCAGTTCGACGATGATTCGACGAGCGCCTTCTTTCTGAACAAGCGGTTCGGTCAGGCCCATTTCATTGATACGGCGTTCGACGATGGTAACGGCACGGTTCAACGAGTCTTCCGTAACCGGTGCATCCGGCGTATCTTCAGCTTCCAGGACGATATGCGTACCGCCCTGTAAGTCCAGGCCTTGTTTAATGGAGTTGGCAAGCGGATTAATCAAAGTAACAAAGGCTGCCACGATGATGATGACGGCCCCAAAAAATTTTATCATGTTACGAGTCCGCAACGATACTCCCCCTCTGGGTAAATCTTATGGTTTTATTGGTGAAGCACGAGATGGCGTCGGTCCGTAACCACTTCGGTCATGATGACGTCGTGGGCCTCAACGGGCACGTCCGGAACCAACTGAACATCCCAGGCAGCGGCAATGGCTATGGCCTCGCCCTTCCCTGCCAGGAATCGGTCGTAATAGGCAGCGCCGTGACCTAAGCGGCCGCCCTTTTCATCGAAGGCAAGGCCCGGGACGATGATGACATCGAGGTCAGACGCTGCCACCTTTAGGCTGCCTTCCGGCGCCGTGCGGATCCCATAGGCTCCGACGACAGCTTGTTCCAGCCCTAAAAGGCGGGCTGCCGCAATCTCGGTCCGACTGACGCAGACCGGGACATAGACCTCTTTCCCATCGCGAATGGCCTGAGAAATCAAAGCGTCGAGGCTGACTTCATCAGGCATGTTGAGAAAGGCCATGATGCGCTGTGCCCGGGTATAGGCCGGGAGGGCCATAAGCCGGGCACAGACAGCCGCACTGGCCGAATTCTTTTCGGCTTCCGTCATACGATGGAGGCGGTCATACATGGCACTGCGCAGTTCCTTTTTACTGAGCATCTTTCTGGTTTTCGTCAGCCGCTTGGGCTGCTTCTGCTTTTGCGTCGTTTTTTTCTTCAACAACTTCCGGCTTTTCGGCCTTCTTGGCAGCTTTCTTGCTTTCGCTGCCCTTGCTGCTGAGAACCTGAGCTACCGCAGCCCGGGTAACGCGGATTTCAACCTTATCGGCTACGCGGATGACGAGGTAGTCATCGTGCAGGGATACAATCGTACCCATGACGCCGCCGACGGTGACGATTTTAGCACCGGGTTTCAGGCTGTCCAGCATTTCCTGCCGTCTCTTCTGCTGCTTCTTCTGCGGCCGCCACAGCAGAAAGTAAAAAATGACGACCATGAGGATTATGGGCCAAAAAGCAGTAAGCTGTTCAGTCATATCCATTTCAAACACCTCCAACAACTAAAAAAATAAAAGATTTTATGTGCAAGCGCCTTTACGCGTCTTGATACCTTTTCCAAAAATCCCGACGGAATTCGCGGAACGTCCCGTCGAAGATCGACTGGCGCATATCCCGCATGAACTGCAGCAGGAAGTAGAGATTGTGAATGCTGACCAGGCGGTATGCCAACAGTTCTTCCGCCTTGAAGAGGTGGCGGATATAGGCCCGCGAATAGTTGCGGCACGTATAGCACTGGCAGCCTTCTTCAATAGGATGAAAATCATGGGCATACTTGGCATTGCGTACGGTCAGCCGCCCTTCATGGGTCATGGCCATGCCGTTGCGGGCGACGCGGGTCGGGAAGACACAGTCGAACATGTCGACGCCGCGGGCGACGCCTTCGAGCAGGCAGTCGGGCGTACCGACGCCCATCAGATAACGTGCCTTGGTCTTGGGCAGATAAGGCGTCGTACTCTCTAATATATCATACATTATATCCTTAGATTCGCCAACACTCAAGCCGCCGATGCCGTAGCCGTCAAAATCCATGTCGACCAGATCACGGCAGCTCTGCTGACGAAGATCCTTATACATGCCGCCCTGGACGATGCCGAAGAGGCCCTGGGTATCGCTGTGGTGATGGTCCAGGCAGCGCTTGGCCCAGCGGCTGGTCCGTTCCGTCGAGAGTTTGGTGTATTCATAATCGGACGGATAAGGGATGCATTCATCAAAGGCCATGGCAATATCGGAATCGAGGGCCATTTGAATGTCCATCGACACTTCCGGCGACAGGAATTTTTTCGAGCCGTCCAAGTGCGAGCGGAAGGTGACCCCTTCTTCGGTGATCTTGCGCATCTGACCGAGGCTGAATACCTGGAAGCCGCCGCTGTCGGTAAGGATGGCCTGCTTCCAGTTCATGAACTTGTGAAGGCCTCCGGCTTCCTGGACCAGATCGTGGCCGGGACGGAGGAACAAGTGATAGGTATTGCTGAGAATGACTTGCGCGCCCATATCGTAGAGCTCTTCCGGCGTCAGCGTCTTGACGGTCGCCTGCGTACCGACAGGCATGAACATCGGTGTCTTGAACGTACCGTGAGGAGTACGCAGGATTCCGGCACGGGCGCCGTCGCATTCGGCCTGTTGTTCGTAGGTAATAACCATAAATTTCCTCCCTAGTGAATGAACATGGCATCGCCAAAACTAAAGAAACGGTATTTTTCCTTTACGGCCGTTTCATAGGCTTTCAAGATTTTTTCCCGCGTCGACAAGGCGCTGATGAGCATGAGCAGTGTCGATTCAGGCAGGTGAAAATTGGTGACCAGGGCATCGACGATGTGGAAGGTAAAGCCCGGATAGATGAAGATATTGGTCCAGCCGGAGCCGGCCTTTAAGGTGCCCGATGTACCGGCGCTTTCAAGGGTCCGGATACTGGTCGTCCCGACGGCGATGACCCGCCGTCCTTCGGCTTTGGCTTTATTGATCGTCGCTGCCGCTTCTTCGGTAATGCTGTAAAATTCGCTGTGCATTTCGTGGTCTTCGATGTTTTCTTCTTCGACAGGCCGGAAGGTCCCGAGACCGACATGGAGGGTGACGAAGACTTCTTCTACGCCCTTATCGCGAATCTTCTGCAATAATTCTTCCGTAAAATGCAGGCCTGCCGTCGGAGCTGCAGCCGAGCCGCGTTCATTGGCGTAGACCGTCTGATACTGATTGGGGTCTTCCATCTTTTCGTGGATATACGGCGGCAGAGGCATTTCACCGATGGCATCGATGATGTCGTCAAAGTTGCGTCATACGAGAATTTGATGATGCGGCCGCCAAAATCGGTCCGGTCTTCAACGGTACCCGTAAGGCCCTGGGCGAATTCAATCGTCGTTCCCGGAAGGCTTTCTTACCCGGTTTGACCAGGACTTCCCAGCGGTCGTCACCGACGGGCGTCAACAGCAGGACTTCGACTTTACCGCCGGTCGGGGTCCGTTTACCGTAAATCCGCGCCGGAATGACCCGGGAATCGTTAAAGACCAGGACGTCGCTTCATGGAGTTCGTCGACGAGGTCATAGAAATATTTATGGGCTACGTCACCGCTCTTTCGGTCATAGAGCATGAGCCGGGCGTGATCCCGCGGTTCTGCCGGATGCTGGGCGATGAGTTCTTTCGGTAAATCGTAATAAAAATCTGTCAGTTTCACAATAAGACCTTCCTCTTTTAATGCATTAATAGAGCTTCTTTATTTCCGTTCCCGTATAATAGTGAGTCAAAATTTTTCGGTAATAATCTCGTTCTCCAGCGTGTTCCTGAGCCATCTGATAAGCGCCGTACTGGCTCATTCCCAAGCCATGGCCCCAGCCGAAACCGTAGATGGTCAGTGGCTGACCCGCCTTGACGGTGAAGTCGCGCTTGCGGACGGCCTTTCCCGTATCGGATCCGGTGCCGTACCCTTACCGCTGTAAAAATCAAACAGGGTGCTGCGCAGGCCGAAGATCGATTGGAATGCCAACCCTTTGACGGTGACATTGCCCTTGGTGCCGTGGATGACCATCGACTGGACCCGGCTGAGACGCCGCGGTCGGCTTCGGTCATAGGGCGTTTGGCCAGGGGCGACAAGGTAATCGACTTGATCTGCCCTACGCCCTTCCCGGCAGCGGCCAATTTCGTTTCCATCTTTTCCGGCGTCGTCGTTACCGACCAGCGATAGCCCGGCATCTTATTGCTGGTATCGCTGACTCCGCGCAGATAGGGGATGTAGGTTCCCCATACGTTTTCACTGTTTTCGGTCCAGCCGCCGGCCGTCGAAAAGAAGAAAGCGTCGATGGGTTTTCCCTGATAGGTCAGGATTTCGCCCTTGGTCGCATTGACAGCCTTAATGACCGCCGGCGATTCACCGCCGACACCGGCATAGACCTGACTCGACGTATCGTCGGTCAAATCGAAGCCGCGCTGACTGAAACGGCGCTTATGGGCAATGGCATAGGTCCTCGCTGCGACGGCCTGAGCTTTGAGGCTTCTTCACTCCACGATGGCGACATTTCTTTGCCGACGACGCCATAGAGATACTGTTCGACAGGCAGAACATTGACGACGGTAATCCCCCAGCGTCCGGGAGACTTCATCAGTTCCATATCGCCGCGGTAGGTATAGCCGTCGGTAATCTTAACGACGCCGTCTTTCCCTAAGGGGCGAACGCGAAGGCTGCCCTTACTGGCCGTTCCGTTGACGGCCAAATCCGTCCCCGACAAAGTCACTGTAACCGGCACATTGGCTGCCGATTTCTTCCAAAGGGACTCACCGCGATAGATACCCAATCCCTGCGGACTGGTAAGGGATACGCGGCCCTGGCCTTCGCGGATACCGATGCGTACCGTATCGGTACTTTCCTCCACCGGTTTCGCTGCCGTTGTCGTTTTTTTAGAAGCTGAGCTCGATTTTGCCTGAACCGTCTTTACAGGCTGACGCACAGTAGTCTTTTTATCGTTAGCCGATGCCGCCCAGGCACTCGTCGTAAACAAGGTGCAAACGGCGGCAATCGTACAAATAAAAGCTAAGCGGTTTCGTTTATTCATACAGACACACCTCATAAACGAAAGAATAGATTCAATACGATGGTCAAGATGACACTGATAAGGATGCAGGTAACGATGGGAAAGGAAAAGGACGTATTCCCTCTGGTAAAGGAAATATCCCCGGGCAGGTGGCCCAAGTATTTCCCGATTCCCACGGCATCACCGGCCATCCAGATCAGGCCGGCAATGATGAAAAAAAACGCCGATGATGAGCAGTAATTTTCCCATAGGCCCTCCTATTCCTCAGTCGGCACGGGCAGTCCCAAATGCCGATAGGCGGCATCGGTGACGACGCGGCCGCGAGGCGTGCGATTCAAAAAGCCCTGCTGCATCAAGAAGGGCTCGTATACGTCTTCGACGGCATCGACGGATTCACTGATGCCGCGGCGATCGTATCGAGGCCGACCGGGCCGCCGCCGAATTTCTCGATAATGACCTGAAGGACCTTGCGGTCGGTCCGGTCGAGACCGCAGGAATCGACTTCCAATCGATTGAGGGCATGATTGGCAAGGTCGGCCGTAATCGTCTCGACGTCGGCGACCTGAGCAAAGTCACGGACCCTTTTTAACAAGCGATTGGCAATACGCGGTGTCCCCCGCGAACGGCGGGCGATTTCAAAGGCCCCGCCGTCGTCGATATCCATAGCCAGGATATCGGCCGTCCGCTTGATGATGAGCACCAAGTCTTCGGGCTTATAAAATTCCAAGCGGCAGATGACGCCAAAGCGGTCGCGAAGAGGCGGTGCCAAGCGGCCTACCTGCGTCGTAGCGCCGACCAGGGTAAAGGGCGGCAAGTCGATGCGCACCGACCGGGCACTGGGCCCCTTGCCGATGACGATATCGAGGGCATAATCTTCCATGGCCGCATAGAGCACTTCTTCAACGCTGTGGGACAGGCGGTGGATTTCGTCGATAAATAACAGATCCCGTTCCTGTAAGTTGGTCAATAAGGCCGCCAAATCGCCGGGGCGCTCGATAGCCGGTCCCGACGTGATGCGCAGATTGACGCCCAATTCATTGGCCACGATGCCGGCCATGGTCGTCTTGCCCAGGCCAGGCGGTCCGTACAAGAGGACGTGGTCCAGTGCTTCCTTGCGAAGCTTCGCCGCCTTGATGAAGATTTCCAAGTTTTCTTTGGCCTTGGTCTGGCCGATATATTCTCGAAAGTAATGAGGCCGCAAACTGTACTGCCAGGAATCACCGGGCAAATCTGCAGTCTCGATGACGCGATTTTCTCCCATGTCTTACCTCCCGCTCCCTAAGACTTCAAGGTCGCTCTCAACAGTTCTTCTACGGTCTTGCATTCCCCTGCGTGGGACTCGGCCACGGGCAGGACTTCCTGCTCACTGTAGCCGAGACCGGTGAGGGCCGAAACGGTTTCAGCAAGCATCCCCGAAAGTCCCGTCGACGCCGCTAAAGCCCCGGCATCAGCTACAGGAGCCGTTCCTTCGAGGCCGATTTTATCCTGTAATTCCAAGACGATCCGTTCAGCCGTTTTCTTACCGACGCCGGGCATCTTGGTCAGGCTCTTGATATCCTTTTGATGGACGGCCAGGCGGAAGCCGTCGGCCTTATCGGCGCTCAAAATCCCAAGGGCTACCTTGGGACCGACGCCGTTGACGCCGATGAGGAGCATGAACAGGTCGTATTCGTCCTGGGTCGCAAAACCATAGAGCAGGATAGCATCTTCCCGGACGCTCATATAGGTATAGAGCAGGGCCTCCTGACCGATGGTCAGTGTATCCAGCGTCGAGGCCGGCGCATAGGTCCGATAGCCGACGCGTGAACGTCGATGAAGCAGGAATTCGAAAAAATATGGCTGACAACGCCTTTTACATATCCGATCATAACTGTACCTTCCGTTTCAGACTCATGGAGTGACTGGAATAAATGGCATAGATAGCCATGGCCAGGCCATCGGCAGCATCGTCGGGTTTAATCTTCTGACGGATGCCTAAGAGGCGCATGGTCATATCGATGACTTGTTCCTTTGTCGCCCGGCCGTAGCCGGTAACCCCCTGCTTGACTTGCAGAGGAGAAAACTCCAGAATCGGTATGCCCGCCTGCTGGGCCGTCAGCAAAATGACGCCGCGGGCTTGCCCGACGGTGATGGCCGTCGTAACGTTGCGATTGAAGAAAAGCTGTTCGACGCCGATGATGTCGGGCTGGTATTTTCGATAAAGTTCATTGAGGCCGTCAAAGAGCATGACCAAACGCTCTGCATCGCTTGCTTTCGATGGCGTCTGAATCGTTCCATACGTCACCGGTTTCAGCCGGCTGCCGTCGCTGTCGACGACGCCAAAACCGCAGATAGCCGTCCCCGGATCGATTCCCATGGCACGCATCTTTCAAACCTCCTATCATAACAGACTAGTGTTTATTATAACACGAACCCAGGGGACTGGTACAGACCGGTCCCCTGGTTTTTACGCAAATAAAACATTATTAAATTTCTATCTTTCATCCTCATCGTCTCTGACAATACTGATGATCGTAGCCTTGGTATCAATGATACGTCCCAGCACGTTGTCATAGGTGCGAAGGATGGCCGCTGACACAGCAGCGCCGACGAGAGCTCCGATAAGGGCACCGACTTCACTACTGTTGATAAAATATCCGAGTACCGCAGCTGCGATGATCAGGAAGACCGGTACGACGAAGCAGACGAAAGCTCCCGAAATGAGATGGGAGTCATCTACCTGGTAACGAACGCGGTCGCCTTCATCGGCGCGAGGTAGTTATAAGCTAAAATTTTGACGTGATCTGCCGCTGCACAGGCACTGCAGGCGACATACAGAGAGTCGCGGCTAACCCTCACTTTGGCTAAGCCATTTTCCTTGATTTCTTCAATGAAACCTTCACCAATGCGCATGTGTTACGCCCCCTTTAAAACAATAAACAATAATCATTCTTTGTTACAATTTATTATAACATATCCAAGGGGATTCATCAAGCTTCGCGGTGGGCAAAACCGGCTACGATATGCTTGCGGCACATCTGATAAACGACGGCCAGGACACAGATCGTAAACAGCCAGCTGATCGGATAGGTCGCCATAAGGATCGAAAAATCAGGCTTAGCCGCAAAGGCCGTATAGAGCCAAACGATCCGGACGCCGCAGATCCCGATGAGGCCACGATGGCCGGCGGCAGCGAGTAACCATAGCCGCGAAGGGAACCGGACAAGATGTCGATCATACCGTTCAAGTAAAAGGTCCCGAGAACAAAGAACAACCGTGTCGTCCCTAAGGCGACGACAGAAGCATCGCTGTTGAACAGGCCGATGAGTTCCGGTGAAAAGAAGAGGATGACCGCCGTGACGACGAAGAGGAAGGCCGCTTCGACACCAAAGGTAACCTTCGTAATGCGGAAGCAGCGGCGCAGGTTGCGGGCCCCGTAGTTCTGGCCGACAAAGGTCGTCGTCGCCTGGCTGAAACCATTGACGAAGCAGTACGTATTGGCTTCAATGATAAAGCCGCTGCCGAAGCTGCCATGGCTTCCGTTCCCAGGCTGTTGATGGCCGACTGGATGAGCACGTTGGACAAGGCGAAGATCATGCCCTGGATCCCGGCCGGCAGGCCGATGCGGATAATGCGGCCCAATTCATCCTTGGAAAAATGAAGATCCCGCAAATTGACGCGGATCCGATCCGGCGTACGGCAGAGTAAAACCAAGAGAATCAGCGAGTTGGCCACATAGGCAATAACCGTCGCCCAAGCGATGCCGACGACGCCAAAATCAAAGACGGCAACGGACAGGAAACCCAGGACAATATTGACGCCGTTGGCAATGATCAGGCTGTACAAAGGCGTCTTACTGTCGCCGCAGCTGCGGAAAATAGCCGCTTCAAAATTATACAGCGATAAGAAAGGCAAACCTAATAAGAAGATGCGCAAATATCTTTCAGCCATGTCATAGACGTCAAGCGGCACTTCCAGTATCAGAAAAACCGGGTAGACGATGAGTTCGCCGATCACCGTCAGCAGTGCGCCCAGGGCCACCGACAAAATGATGGCCGTCTGTACCGTTTCCGATACCTTTTCGTCGTGCTTGGCCCCGAGGTACTGGGCGATGGTAACGTTAGCCCCAGGGAAATCCCCATGAGCAGCATGACCATCATGCCGATGACAGGCATATTGTTGCCGACGGCAGCCATGGCGCTTTTCCCGACAAAATGACCTAATAAAAAGACGTCAGCACTGTTAAAGAGCTGTTCAAATAAACCCATGAGGCCGATTGGCATGGCAAACAGAAAGAGTTTGTCGGCAATCGATCCATGCAGCATATCGATGCCGCGTCGATGATTCTCTCGTTTATTTTCCATGTATACACCTTATTTCTAATTAATGTTTTAATAATACTCTAAGCCAAGTAAGCGGCAGTCTCTGCGACGGTCCGCAAAAAAGAGGCCCTTTCCCAGATAAAAGGCTTTTAATAGCCTAGTTCACTGAGCCAGGACAGGACTTTATCCTTGGCACTGCCGACGTCACTGGCTTGAACGCTATAAGTTCTGTCTTCGACATTGGCGCCTTTTTCAATGGACTGGACGTGTTCCGGCGTATCGCCCAGGCCGCTGCTGCCATAGGTTCCGAAGAGGATGATCTTTTTACCGCTCAAATCATGACTTTCGAGGAAGGTATAGACCGGCATGGGCAGATCGCCCCACCAAATCGGATAGCCTAAGAAAATCGTATCGTACTGGCTGAGATCACCGAAGTCATCTTTGATGGCCGGACGGGCGTTTTCACTCTGTTCGAGTTTCGCTTGAGCCGTATGAGCACTGTGGTCCGTCGGATAAGCCTTGACCGGTACGATGCGGAAGACGTCGGCACCGGTCTTTTGAGCGATGATGTGGGCGAGATACTGGGTACTCCCCTCGAGGGCATTCATATCGCTGCCCTCAGGATCGGAAAAATAGATGACCGCCCGGTGACTGTCCGTGTGCTGTCCTTCTTTCTGATTCGATGCGGCGCCTTTGATAGAGGCACTAGAATTAGCATCGACCTTGGGCTTCGTCTGCGACGTCTGTTCCGTAGCCCCGGCCTGACCGTCAGCCTGCGGACGAACGCTGCTGCAAGCCGATAAACTGACGACCATGAGCGCAGCTGCAATGATCGCTGCAATATTTTTTTTCGTCATGATAACATCCCCCTGTGTAACAGTAACTATAAGAGAAGCGGAGAATCAGTCCCCCGCCGGACAGCAAAAATCAAAAACAGGCTTGAATAAATCTATATATTGCGATATAATGATATGACAATCATGAGAAAGGATGATGAACTATGAAAATCATGGCATTTAACGCAGTCCCCGCCGTAACGGCAACACGGCTTCTCTTTTGAAAGAAGCCCTGAAAGGCGCCGCCGCTTCCGGGGCCGACACCGAATACGTCGACCTCTACTCCTTGAATTATAAAGGCTGTATCAGTTGTTTTTACTGTAAGCGCAAAGACAAGGAACACGGCACGTGTATCGTAAAAGACGACTTGTCGCCCCTCCTTACGAAAGCCAAAGAAGCCGACGCCTCCTCTTCGGTTCGCCCATTTACTTCATGGGCCTTACGTCGGGCATGCACGCCTTGTTAGAACGGCTCTTCTTCTCGAACTACATTTATAGTCAGGAAATTCCTTCCGTCTTGGGAAAGAAAATGCCCTCGGCCTTCATTTACACCATGAACGTCACGGAAGAGCAGGCAAAAGAAGCTCACCTGCAGCAGAACGTAGCAGCTCAGGAAGCCTTTGCCGACCGCATCCTCGGCATGCCGCCGAAGAGCCTCTGGGCTTACAACACCCTGCAGTTCAATGATTACTCGAAATATGAATCGTCGGTCTTCTCGGAAAGTGATAAGAAGGCTTACCAGGAAAAGGCCGGCCCCATCTGTCTGAAACAGGCTTACGCCATAGGCCAGAGCCTGGTCCAAGACGCCGGTAAATAAAGACGGCCAGAAAGGGTTCGCATGAAACAGCAACTGTCATGCGAACCCTTTTTTCGTCTATCCTAAGTATTAGGCTTCTCTATTCAAGCTGGCTTTAAAAATATCGAGGAGTTCCTGGCGGTCCAGCTTTTTGTAACCACCTCGGAGGATCATGGTCACGTCGGCAATGCGTCGAGCATCGATTCATCGGCTCCCAAGTCGCGAATCGACAGGACGACGCCGATTTCCTTCATCCAGTCTTCCATCCGGTCGAGGCCCTCACGGGCAATCTGTTCATCCGTTTTGCCTTCAGGCTGTACACCCCATACATTTTCAGCAAAGCGTTTAAACTTCGGCAGGCCGTACGGAAGAATGTGACGGTAATAAGGAAGGGATACGGCCGACAGGGTCATGCCGTGCGTCGCATCGGTATAGCCGCCGACAGCCTGACCCATCATGTGGACCATCCAGTCACCGGTTTTTCCGCAGGACAAGAGGGTATTCAAGGCCCAGGTAGCAGACCACATGATGTTGCTGCGGGCTTCATAGTCCTTGGCATCCTTGACGGCAATGCGGCTGGAATGGATGACCGAGCGGAGCAGGCCTTCACTGAGATAATCGCTGGTCACGTCGTCGGTACCGGAGAAATACTGTTCACAGATATGGCTGAAGATATCGAACATGCCGGCCTTCATCTGATAATCCGGTACGGTCATGGTATAGCGCGGATTGAGGATGGAGAACTTCGGCATGACGTCGGAGCTGGCAAAGACATGACCGATTTTCTGCTTCGTTTCGCTGTTGGTAATGACCGAACCGGCGTTCATTTCCGAACCCGTGCCGGCCATGGTGAGGACGCAGCCCAGGGGAATGATGGGACAGGACGGTTCTTCAAAGCGGATAAAGTATTTATCCCACGGATCTTCATCGCAGTGGACCGAAACGGCTACGGCTTTCGTATAGTCACAGACAGAACCACCGCCGACGGCCAAGAGGAAATCGGCCTTATGGCTGCGGGCAATTTCAATGCCTTCATATAATTTCTCCAGCGTCGGGTTCGGCATGACCCCGGAAATTTCAGCGACTTTCTTACCATTTTTCTGCAAGATGTCCATGATATCTTGGTAGACGCCATTCTTTTTAATAGAACCGCCGCCATAGACCAGGACGACATTGTCACCGTAGTTCGGCAATTCCTTATTTAAAAAGTCTAAGGACTCGTCTCCAAAATAAAGTTTCGTCGGATTATGGTACGCAAAATTTCCTAACATCGTTTGTCTCCTCCTTTGTGCTTTACGAAAAAATAATGTAACAAGCAAAAACCATCAGCAGACTATATAAAGGGCTGATGATCTATCATTAAAACCATCGACAAATACGGGATAGTTGTCATTATTTTTAGAGGTACATTAACTGTACAATATTTGTTACTGATTGTCAAAAGCAGATGCTGCGACAAAATCACGATTTTCGCTGTAGCCGCGAACGTTGTCACTCTTTACGGAAGCCGGTACGTTGGTGTTGATGGCGGCCTGGTAGTCGCGGTTTTCACTGTAGCCACCAAAATCTGCCGTCTTGGTAACTGCCGGTACGCTGAGGTTTACAGCAGCCTGATAGTCGCCGTTTTCGCTGTACTGTACGGAGTTAGCCGAAACGAAGGCAGCGCCACCAGCCAGGGACATTGTTAAAACCATTGCTGATAATACTTGTTTAAAGATGTTCTTTTTCATGATGGGTATCTCCTTTTATATAAAACCATTGAATGGTTGGAATTTTCTATGTTAATCAATACGTTACGTTCTATTAATTGTTGTCGAAAGCAGAGGCTGCGACAAAGTCACGATTTTCGCTGTAGCCGCGAACGTTGTCGCTCTTTACGGATGCCGGGACGTTGGTGTTAATAGCGGCCTGATAGTCACGGTTTTCACTGTAGCCACCAAAATCTGCCGTCTTGGTAACTGCCGGTACGCTGAGGTTTACGGCTGCCTGATAGTCGCCGTTTTCGCTGTACTGTACGGAGTTAGCCGAAACGAAGGCAGCGCCGCCAGCCAGGGACATTGTTAAAACCATTGCTGATAATACTTGTTTAAAGATGTTCTTTTTCATGATAGGGTCTCTCCTTTTATATAAAAACCATTGGGTCATCCAAGTGGTTGGAATTTTCTAGATCTATGTATAACTCGTCGTGACGAGATGATTAGTGGTTATCAAAAGCCGAAGCGGCAACGAAGCTTCCATTTTCACTGTAGCCACGAACATTGTCACTCTTTACGGCAGCCGGTACGTTGGTGTTAACAGCAGCCTGATAACCTCTGTTTTCGCTGTAACCGCGGATGTCGGAGTGCATCGAAGCCGTCGGAACCGTTTCGATGACAGCTGCGTTATAATCACCATTTTCACTGAACTGAACCGAATCGGCCGAAACAAAGGCGGCACCGCCGGCCAGGGACATGGTCAAAACCATTGCCGATAATACTTGTTTGAACATTCCTTTTTTCATAATTTATTTCTCCTTCTATGTAAAAACAATTACTAATTAAAAACCAATCTTTAGCATGGTTGTATTATACTGCACATTTCGAGATATATCAATATTACAATAAATGTATTTTTGATATTTTTTCTTAAAATTATTAACGGTATCTAATAATTACCATTAATAATTAAAATCAAGGGCCTTACTGATCGCCGTAGACTTCCTTGGCATAGGCGAAAGCGCCCCAGGCTTTCGGCCAACCGCTGTAAAAAGCGAGCTGCGTAATGATTTCAACCATTTCGTCTTTGGTCACGCCATTTTTCTTGGCCGTTTCCATATGAAACTTCAAAGGCGTATCGATAAGTCCTTGGGCAATCAAGGCAGAAACGGTGACGATGCTCCGTTCTTTCAAAGAGAGGACATCGTTCTTGCTCCAGACTTCCCCAAAGAGGATATCGTCATTATAGCGGGCAAAGTCCGGTGCGAAATCCCCCAACTGCTGCCGACCGGCAGTCTGTACAATTTTTACGGCTTTTTTCGATTGCGTATCGTTACTCATGGCATAGGCTCCTTCCGTTCCCATAAACAGTGTCCCGACCAGGACCATAAAACTCAAGGCCAGGACCAATTTCATATATTCCTTAATACACATGGCTCCACCTCCTTACGGAAGCTTATTATAATCTTCTTCAGAAACGGCTTCGCACCATTCACAGCCCGCATCCTTACCGGGGACTTCAATGGCTAAATGCTGGAAAGCGCTGTCCTTCGCGGCACCGTGCCAATGTTTGACATTAGCCGGAATGTTGACGACGTCGCCGGGGTGAAGTTCCTGTGCCGGTTTGCCCCATTCCTGATACCAACCGCGGCCAGCCGTTACCAACAGCATCTGACCGCCGCCTTCTGAAGCGTGATGAATGTGCCAATGATTGCGGCATGCCGGTTCAAAGGTAACGTTGCCGACGATGACTTGTTTCAGGGACAGCATATTTAAGTAACTCATGCCGTCAAAGTACTGTGCATAATCTACGTTTTCTCCGCCGACAGCAAAGATGCTGTTTTTCTTAATATCTTCTAATGTCATGTGAATGCCCTCCTGAAGCCTGCGCCTATTTACTATATTTCTGTTTAATATCTTTTATCCAGTCATCGATGTCACCGGCATCGCTCACCAAGTCGCTGCCGCCGCTGCTGTCGAACTGAACTTCTATGGACGGTCCGAAAGCGGCACCTCTCGCCGCCTGTTTCATATCCTTGATGACGTGTCCCGGCCAACCGCCGTTGGTCATAAAGGGGATCACCGTCTTACCGGTAAAATCATGACCTTCCAAGAACGTCTTCACAGCCGGGGCCATGGTGTACCACCAAGTCGGCGTTCCAACGGCGATGACATCATAGTCTTTCACGTCGTAAGGAAGCTCCTGGATGTCCGGTTTATAGCCTTGGTTTACTTCTCGCTGACCTTGATTGAAGACGTCCATGTAGTCGCCTTCATAAGGTTTTACCGTTTCAATGCGGGCGATATCGGCACCCGTCGCCAGTCGAAGTTGTTCGGCAATCTTTTGCGTATTGCCATTCGACCAAGAATAATAGACAACTAATGTTTTCATAATCAGCCTCCCTTTTTTAACTGATGCAGTAAGTAATCGAGGCGGTCCAGCTGTTGTTGCTTGTCGTGGATCTTATCCAGCAGGCACCGTCGGTACTGACGCAAGTAAAGGAAGCGCTGGTTATCGTCGGTCAATCGTTTATACTTCTCAATGCAATCTTCTGAGCAGCCGAGATCGACTAAATTCTTCCATGATTCAGGTTCCATCGTCATGGCCTCCCTTCTTGCCTGTCTTACAAGGACTAATCTTAGCAGACGTTCCTTGGAATGTAAAAAGCTTATATCTTATTTCCAGACATACGCTTCAGGCATGTTTCTTAATTTCCATCGCCTCGTCCGTTCACCTTACAACTGACAGAGACGAGCTAAACTCTCAATGTTTCTAACTCCTGTCCCTTGGGACATCCTTATCTTAACAAAGATGGTTAGGAATGTAAAAGTGTTATATTCAATACCTAGACATTCTTTAAACGTATTTCAGAGCCCTTTCTTATTTCCCATCGCCTTGTCCGTTCACCTTACGACCGACTGAGACGATTTCAGCTCTCAACGTTTCTAACTCCTGTCCTTGGGACATCCTCATCTTAACAAAGATGATTAGGAATGTAAAAGTGTTATATTTAATACCTAGACATTCTTTAAACGTATTTCAGAGCCCTTTCTTATTTCCCATCGTCTTGTCCGTTCACCTTACAGCCGACCGAGACGATTTTAGCTCTCAACGTTTCTAACTCCTGTCCCTTGGGACATCCTTATCTTAACAAAGACGGTTAGGAATGTAAAAGTGTTATATTCAATACCTAGACATTACTCCAGCGTATTGCAAGTGCCCTAAAAAAAACGTATACTAACAGTAACACATTACGTCATACGCCAGGAGGTAACTATGGAAATACGAACGTTGGAATACTTTTTGGCCGTCGCCCGGGAAGAAAACATGACCGAAGCGGCCAACACCCTGCACATTACCCAACCGACCTTATCGCGGCAGATTGCAGATCTAGAACAGGAACTGGGAAAGCAGCTGTTCATCCGGACCAACCGCAACACCAAACTGACTGAAGAAGGCATCCATCTCCGCCAGCGCGCCGAAGAAATCCTGTCCCTCGTCCGTCAGACCGAGTCTGAAATCAGTGATGATCAGACCGATTTAACGGGCTGTATCCGCCTCGGCGCCGGGGAAACGCGGATCATGCATTTCCTGACCGATGCCTTTACAGACCTCCACATCCAACATCCCCAGGTCACGTGCAACCTCTTTACGGGCAATGCGACATCGTCGAAGAAAAATTATCCCACGGTCTGATTGACTTCGGCTTATTCATCGAACCCTTCGATGCGTCGGACTTTGAATCCATCGCCCTTCCCGAAAAAGACCAGGTCGGTATCATCACCAAAAGCGACAGTCCCTGGAGTCATTATAAGACGATTACACCAGAGATTATCGCCGACATGCCCCTTCTCGTATCGTCGCGCCGAACGACCCATTCTTTCGACTTTGAAGCCTGGTCCGAAGGCACCCTTAAGACCGAAGATATGAACATCGTCGGTTCCTTTGACCTCGTAGGAAACGCTTCACTTCTCATAAAACGCGGCCTCACCAATGCCATGACCCTGTCCGGCCTTTATCATCAGCAAGTCGAAGACCTCCTGTACATCCCCTTAGAGCCGGCCCAGTATTTCTCCTGTGTCGTAGCCTGGAAAAAATACCAACTCCTGTCCCGTGCGTCAGAAGCCTTTTTAAACTGCCTCAAAAAGCAGGTCGATGAATATAACAAAGCGAATCCTTAGACTGCATCACGCTGTCGACGCCTTCAGCTGAGTGTGAAAGCTCAATCCCCTTATAAAAAGCACACAAAAAGCCGTTCATGACATTCATGAACCGGCTTTTTTATGTACAACCTTATTCGGCCGTTGTGTTGTTGACAACCTGTTTGCTTTATAGTAGCCGCAAGTCGGGCATACGTGATGAGGCATCATTGCTTCGTGGCACTGCGGGCATTCTACGAAACCCGGTGCTGTCAATTTCCAGTTTGCGCGACGCATCTTCTGACGAGTCTGGGATAATCTGTTCTTTGGTACTGCCATGGTCTGCACCTCCTTAGATCACATGGTACGTTATTTCTAGCGCTCTTCTTTGGATCGTAATAATTGAGCCAAGACGTCGAGTCTCGGGTCAATATTGTCGGTAGGACAACTACAGGGTCCGTCATTCAGGTTTGCACCGCACTGCGGACAAAGTCCCTTACAGTCAGGCCGGCACAACACCCTCATAGGCTCGCTGAGGATCAACGTTTCTCTAATTGTCTCCGTCAAATCGATGTATTCCCCATTGTAGGGCAATACGTCCTCTGGAAGCCCTGCTTCCGTACCATAGACTTCAGACAGTGTTTCATTCCGATCCACCAATACCGGTGACAAGCATCGGCTGCAGGTGTAGCCGCCGGATACCCGTATGTTTCCATGTACAACGATATGATTGCCATCGAATCCATACGTCCCGTCGATTGCTACCGTGGCATCTTTCCAAGGAAATTCGTCCACATCACCCAGTTCGGCAGCCGGACATTCAAAAGAGAAGGGAAAAGACTTCCCCGCTTCTTTTAGTGCTTCTTCGACTTGTAGTTTCATATTTCTACCTCGACTATACTATTATATCTATCTGATTAGGCTTTGTCAATTCTTTTTTCAGGCCCGATGAATTCCCGCAAGAGCGAGTTCCGCGGTACGACCGAGCGTCGACGCCCTTAAAGGGACGCAGGAATTTCAATAGCCGCTGCGCTTCAGCATAGTGGACGCTGTCCTTCTCGATGGATTCCAGCAAGGGTTCGGCATAAGGCTTGAGGACCGACAGTTCATACGGCAGGGCCGTATTGAAAATCTTGTCGGCATCTTCCTGATAGGGGTAGATATTCTGTTCTTCGCCGCGGCGGACGTCGGCCCAAATATCCATGGTCGCCATGGGACCGCGGTCGCGGAACTGCTGATCCCGCACCATGCGCCGGATGATGCGCGTATCCGACGTGGAAATCCGGTTGTGGTCGTTGATCCGGATCTGGGTCAGGACGCCGAGGGAAATCTTGGCCTTTTCATACCGCGGCAGCATGTAGGTCAGGGAATCGTTCAAGGCATGGAGGCCTTCTACGACGACGGGCTGGCCTTTTTCTAAGGTAACCGGCGTATCGTCGAAGTAACGCTTACCGGTAACGAAGTCAAAGCGAGCCAGGCGAACGGCCTTGCCTGATTGAGGTCGTCGATCTGCTGATTGAATAAGGGAACGTCGATGGCCCGCAGGGATTCAAAATCGTAACTGCCGTCGGGATTTTTCGGCGTGTCTTCTCGATTATAGAAGTAATCGTCGAGAGAAATGCCCAAGGGCCGCAGACCGTTGACCCGCAAATGGGTCAATAAGCGCTTGCAGAAGGTTGTCTTCCCGGCCGACGAAGGCCCTGCGATGAGGACGACTTTGATTTTCGGACGGCGGCTGACGATGTAGTCGGCAATCTGGCCCATTTCCTTTTCCTGCAGTGCTTCGGCTACGTCGACCATATCCTGGATCGTACCGTTTTCGATATAGTGGTTCAAGTCGTAGACGTATTCGCAGCGGACGATGCGTCCCCACTCTTCCGCATCCAAAAAGAGGCGTGCCATCTTGGGGATTTCCTTGTATTCCGGCAGTTCATTGGGATTGCCGACAGTCGGCGTTTCCAAAATGACGCCCGGCGCATAAGGCCGCAGGTTAAAGCAGGTCAAATAGCCCATGCTGGGAAGGAGGGCCCCATGTAGTAGTCAAACGTCGGCCCACACTGATAGGCCAGGATATGGGTGACGTCGACGTGCTTAAGGAGTTCCGCTTCCCGCTCCATATTGCGGTTGCGGCACATGGCCATGGCCGTTTCCGTGCTGGCGATGACCTGGGAAATAGCTTCGTCCTGGTCGACGATTTCATGCATCCGCGTCTTTATCATTTCGACGTCGTGAAAGGTGACCGTATGGCCGATTTCCAACTCGCAGTACAAGGCTTTGCGCAAAGCATGCTTGACCAGTACCTTGCCATTGGGGTAGAGATCGCTGACAGCGCGGACCAGGAGCAAGATGGCCGTCCGTATCAGGCACTGGTTGCCTTCCATCGAATTGATCGGCAGCCAGTCGACATCGCCGCTCTGATCTACTTTCTCTTGAGGCCGACACATTCATTATTATAGAGGGCAGCGGCAATGGGCATATCGCCTTTGGGGCCATATTCCTCATAAACCTGCTGCAGCGTCGTTCCTTCTTTTACGTTGTAAGAAGTACCCGACTTCACATCCTGTAGGGTAATCACAGGCATCAACCTCCCTTTCTATCGGTTATCGTGCTCTCATTATAACATATTTCGTTCTTTCTGGCATTGAACCCCCCACCGGCTTGCCAAAAGAGAAGATTTCGGGCAAGAATAAAGGGACGAGGCTAACTCTGACGGCCTATCTATGGTATAATGAGAAAATAAGGTTTTACCATGCCCCAGAAAGGATATGCCATGAGAAAAAGAGTACTGACCCTGTGGGACGGCAAAGTCGTGCTGGCCTTGCTCATCCTTGCAGCTGTATCATAACCGCCTTTAGCGCCTATCGCCAGATTTATGTGAAGATGCCCGATTACGCCGCCAAGCAAATCATCCGCTCCGTCCAGGCTGGCGACGTCGAAACCTTCAACCTCTATGTCGACCAAGAAGCCTTGACGGGACAATTTTTTGATGCCCTCATCCTCCATAAGACGGCCCGTGAAGACCAGTCCCTGGTCCTCAGCGTCATCCATTCTCCCTGCGTTCGGCCTTCGTCTCTGCAGCCGACCTGTATATCACCTGGACTCTGGCGGGAAACACCGATAACGACCAGTACAACACGGTCGCTGCCAGCCTCCGCAACACCTTGAAAAGCGCCGGCCTTTCGATTCCTATTTCGGGATGGCACATCGACTCCGCCGACTGGAGTCAGGACAACACGATTACCTTTAACCTCTATAACGAGCAGCTCGACGCCACCGTCCCCTGTACGGTCACCATGGAAAAGACGCCGTCCGATACCTGGCGGATTACGGGGCTTTCCGATGCCAAAGGTTCATAAACGACCTCCAAGCCGTCATGAATCATGAACTCGACGTCTACAATAAACCGGTCCGGCAAAAAATCGATGCCATCGTGACCCTTCAAGACGTATCGGCCAAGCTCGTATCCGATCAGGACAAGACCTTTCTCCGCCTGAGCTATACCCCCATCTTTCATCAGGACCGCGAACAGATTGCCACCATCAAGGCCATCTATACCCTGCACCGCAGCAGCGATAACGCCGTCCTCTATACGTCGCCCCTGCGCCTGTCGACGTCGGCTGCCAGGAGCACCTATGAAAGTCAGTTCCTCCTCAATCCCTTGATTCCCTCGCAGTATGCCCTCATCCGTTCGGCCAATATTGACGATACGACCAGCACCTTAGAGATTACGGCCATCACCCTCAAAGATGGAACGGAACTGGCCCTGGAAAAAGACCTGCCGCAGAGCTATTGAACGGAACCTTAAGCGCAAAAAATCGCCCGCCGTGGAAGAAACAACCTCCATCAGTCGGGCGATTTTTAATATGACCTTAATAGCAGATTTCAATAATTTTCGGTTTCGACGATTCTTCTTTTGACAGCGAGCGGTCGAAGAGCTTTACGCCGACAGCACCGATCATGAAACCGATGACACCGCCGATGACAGCCGTCTGAACGGTATCAAAGCCTTGGGACAAGGCCAGGAAATGGCCGGCAAAAGCACCGGCAGCACAGACTAAGAGCGGCATGACAAAGCAGATAAAAGCACCGATGACGATATTGACATCGCGGAATTCAAAGCGAACGTGCTGCCCTACTTTGACGCCCAACGGATCGACAGCCGTGACGACGATGTTGTCAGCTCCGTCGCAAGCACCGCAGGCGATACAGTCGGAATGGCGGCCAACTTTGATTTCAGCGCTGCCCGCTTCTTTTATAGCGATAATGGTCCCTTCTTCAATCTTCATAAAATCCCCTTCTTTCTGCCCTTATTATAGCATGGCTTATTTTTTCAATCAATACTATTTTCGTGTACATTAAATAGAAAATCAGCATAGAAAAAAAGACTGCCGACCTCCGAATGAGAAGGTCAGCAGCGGCTTTCATCAATGATTTTCTGTCGTTTCTAAGAGGAACTTGCGGAAAGGTTCTGCCAAATCGGGCCGACGAAGGGCATATTCGACATTGGCCTTCAAAAATCCCAGTTTGTCACCGACATCGTAGCGTTTGCCTTCAAAGCAGTAGGCATAGACCGCCTTCTGGCAGGCCAGGGTCTGCAAGGCATCGGTGAGCTGGATTTCTCCGCCCTTGCCCGGTTTCGTATCCTGGAGGATGTCGAAAATATCCGGCGTCACGATGTAGCGGCCTAAGACGGCCGTCTGGCTCGGCGCTTCTTCAACGGACGGTTTTTCAATGACCTGTTGAACTTTCAGCACCGGTTTTCCTTCGACGGGAATCCCCTGGACGATGCCGTAGGACGAAACCTTCGGCAAGGGAACTTCCTGACAGCCTAAAATCGTCGAATCGAGTTCATTGTAAAGGTCAATCATCTGCCTTAAGGCCGGGTCGGTATCGTTATAGACGACATCATCGCCGAGGAGGATGGCAAAGGGTTCATCGGCAATAAACGATTGGGCGCATCGAATGGCATCGCCTAACCCGCGCATGTGTTTCTGACGGATATAATGGATGTTGATTTCCGAAATGCTGCGCACCATGTTGAGCAGTTTCGTCTTGCGGCCTTCTTCGAGATGCATTTCCAATCCCGGATTGGTATCGAAGTGGTCTTCAATAGCCCTTTTGGCATGGCCACTGATGATGAGGATTTCTTCAATGCCGCTCTGCAGGGCTTCTTCGACGATGTACTGGATCGTCGGTTTATCGACGATAGGCAGCATTTCCTTCGGCGTCGCCTTAGTAGCCGGCAAAAAACGGGTGCCAAAACCGGCGGCAGGGATGACGGCTTTACGAATCTTTTTCACACTAAAACTCCTTATTCAAACCAACGAGACAGATCAAATTCTTCGCCAATGATTTCTTTGACGAATCCTTGGGCCAAGTAGAGACCTAACAGGGACAGGGTCGACACGCGCAGGAGCGAGCTGTCCCAAATATCACCGAGGTCCGCCAGGACCGGCGAAATGTCTTCCATGATATCCAGGGCTTCTTCACCGCTGAAATTAGCCGGCCGTTTCTTAGCCAGACGAAGGATGTGATCCTGAATATTTCTGTCGGTGAGGCCGGTCATGCGGAAGAACCGCTTGGCCATACTTTCATCGACCATAGCCAGCTTGACTAAGGGCGAATTAAAGGACGGAACGATGAACTCGTCGGACAGGCGCATGCCTTTTAAGGCCTTGCGCAGTTCTTCTTCTGTAAAGCCGCGGTAGCGGAACAGGAGCGGATAGGAGTCGGACAGGATTTCTGCAAAGTGGGTTTCCTTCACTTCAAAAGCCGTGCAGTGCAGGTAGTCGAGCTGCTGATAGTACGGCCGTTCGGTCGGGAACCCTTCCAGGAATGGATAGATATACTTATCAATGTACTGGCAGAACGAATCTTTGTCGACATTGTGGGAGTTTCTCGAATACAGGAACAGTAAGAGGATCGCCAAAATCTGGTAATGGCTCTGAGACAGGTAGGGCATGACCTTCAAGGCGTCGATGGCGACCAGGTGGCGCGTCGAAATAGGCGAGCCGTTAATGATGTCATAAAAAGCCTGAAGGGCAATGGTGGCTACATAGTCATCGGGATGAGCGGCATAGGCCTTTTGGACGTTTTGCAGCGCTTCCTGGGCAATGAGGGGCGCCATGGCCTGCTGCCGTTCGGCATCGGTCTTACAGCCGATCTGATCAAAGGCAGCCGACGTAATGTATTCGGTCTGCTGCTGCAGTTCCGGCGATACGACGCCGTACTGACGCAAAAAGTGGGATACGCACTGGCGGACGACAGGCGATTCGACGGTGCTGTCCTGCTCCCAAAGGGACGGACGGTGCAAGTCACTGGAAGCCGGCGGCGTCCGCAGGTCGAGGCCAGACGTGCCCGCTTCCCACGACGTCTGAGCCGGTTTGACGACGGGCTTTGCCTTTTCCTGAGACTTATGGGCCCGTACGGGCGGCATGACCATCGTTTCATCGGGACTGCTTTTCTTGGCTGTCGTCGCAGCGTCGATGTGAATCGGTTCCATGCGCTGGGTCTTTTCCAGCTGGGAAGCGACGGCTTTCATGCCTTCACTGACGACGGCGCCTTCTGTAGCCGGCGTCTTCACATCAGGCGTACGGAGGACCTGCGTTTCTTCAGAAACACGATTCGCTTTCGGAACTGCTGTATTCGCAGCCGGCGCTTTTTCTTGCGGCCGTGCCGGTGTAATCTTGACATCGGCCATCGGTTCAGCCTTAGCGACAGCCGGGGCACTGCCGGCAGCGGCGCGGGTCTTTTCGGCCAAATCGGCAGAAACGACAGCGGCCATATCGGCCAATGGCGGCTTTTCTTCTTTGGTATCGGACAAATCTTCCGACCACTGGCGCCGGCCGTCACGGCTATCGGCTTCAGCCTTGGCCGCAGCGACGGCATGACGAGCCCGTTCACGGCGTTCTCGATTTTCCGTTAACTGCCGTTCCTGTTCTTCTCGTTCTTTTTCATCCTGACGCTGACGGGCCAGTTTCGCTTCTTCTTCCCGAGCCTTATAGGCTGCCGCTTCTTCCTTATCCACCTTTTCCATGGCTTCCAGGATTTCGTCGCGCGACAAGACCTGTGTGGCATCGACGCTGTCGGCGTTAGGACCTCTGCGGACGGGCACAGAGGCTTCTCGATAGACGATTCGCCCATTGTGGCGGACGGCTTCGCCTTTCGTCGTAACGAAAGCCGTTTCTTCCGGATGTTCCCGCCGTTCCCCAAGGTTCATTTTCGGAACTTTGGGCAAGTTCTGTATCTTCTTCGACTGCCAAGTTCGGCAGTTGTCTGGCATGTTTAACTGTTGCCGGCCGGCGGTGCTGGACCTTCCGCGGCTGCGGTTCGCCGTCGTAGCGCGTCCGCGTCTTCGTCTTCCCGTTCTGTTTCTCCGGTTGGGGACTACTCTCTGATTTTTCCCCACTGGAATACATAATATAACAAATTACAAAAAAGACGATTGCAATACCCGCTATAATAGCGTACGGCAAAAAGTTTGTCATGTCATCCTCTCCTCTATCTCATCAAACTTCTGTACCCATTGTAGCATAAGATGCCTGCCTGAGCTACTATATCTTGAACGTTAATTCAAAACATTGCATAAATAGACAGTAAAATTTTTTCTTGCCTGCACCCTGCCGAAACAGCCGGCGACGGGGCGAAAATAAAGAAAAAGAAAAACGGCACTGCCTCATAGACAGCGCCGTCAGATGCCGCTTATCAGCACCTTCGATACTGCTCACTCTTTAGTTCATAGCGTCATTTTGGACGGACGTCACAGCCGACGAAGTCGTATCATCGAGGGCCGCTGCGTACAGTCTCCGATTGGCGGTCTGGCCAGTCGTTTCGACCGTAGCCGTTTCACCCGATGCTGCAGCGTCGACGCCGGGAACCTGGACCGTAGCCGTCTGACCGGCCGTGACCATGGTTTCTAAGCGAACCCGTCCGGCACCGACACGACTGACGAGGTCAGACAGCGTCGCCTGGCTTACGGGATGGCGAACGGTAACGACGATTTGTTCATGGACGTAGTCCGGCACCGCGCGACGTAATTTTGGACGCCTTCCTTATCGACGATCGTATGGATGGCGCGGTTCATGAGCTGGCTGTAATCAGCGTGGCTCAAGGACACGCGGCGGATTTGAACGGCTTCGGGCTTAGACACATCTTCGGCAATCCGTTTCGTTAAGTACTTGCTCGGGCTGCCCTTGATGCCAAGGACCAGGACATCGTTGTCCCAATACATGGTGCCTCTTTGGAAGTAAGCCAGTACCGAACCGTATTCGGCATTGATGGCCTTCATCACCTGGGATTCGATCTGCACATGAGACGTATAGTCGCCGTCAGAATGCATGAACCGATAAAATACCTGTGCCGCATCGGCCCGGGTCATCCCTTCTTTAGGGCGGAAATAGTTGTCTGCCGGCACCATGATATTCTTGCTGTGCAGGATAGAAACGGCCTGAGCATAGGCCGGCGAAACCTGGGCTTCATCGGCGTAGGGCGTCACTTCCTGGTCGGGGTCAGCCATGCGGTTATACTGCAGATAACGGTAAATGACATCGGCAAATTCTTCGCGGCTTACCGGGGCTTCGGGTTGGAAGTTTCCATCCTGATAGCCCGTCAAAATGCCTTGGGCGGCGACGGCATTCATGGCATCGCCGGCCGTCCCTTGAGAAACATCTTTTAAGGCCGACGTTCCCGGCTGGACCAAGGGGATGTTTCCGGCGACATTATACAAGAGCTGGGCCAATTCACCGCGGGTCAGGATGCGGTTCGGCTCAAAGGAATTTCCGGTAATAAAAGTCAGGCACTGCGTGTCATACAAGTAATCGACGGCCTGGCGGTCAGCCATAGTCCCCAAATCGGTGTACGGGGCCTCGGCCAGGGCCGGGCTTGCCGAAAGGAGCATCGCAGCTGCCAAGAAGGCAGCGATTTTCTGTCGTACCATGAGAGACCTCCTTGATTACTGAATGACGATCTTAAGGGCACTCCCCAGCGCTTTATTGAGGTTGTTCTGCGTTTCTTTCGAAATGGAAGGAACGGTGAGGATAACTTTTTCATTGAGGTAATCCGGTGCCGTCGTGACGGCAGCATCCGTCGATTCCGTAGCTTTATAAATCTTTTCGGCCTGGGCCATGAGGTTCTTATAATCGTTATAGCTGTACGTCGACTTCTGGACATAGACCGATTCGGCCGGAATATCTTTATCGCTGGCAATGGCATCGGCTAATTTCTGACGGTTCTTAACATCTTTTACGCCGATGTGGAGCTTGTTGCCCTGCCAGTACATGATGCCGTCATTGGCAAAGGCTTTGACCGAACCGTAGACGTCTTTAATGTTGGTAAAAGCCTTGTCTTCCAAATTGTCCTGCTCTGGTTGGTTACCTTAACGCCGGTCATGATGCGGTACAAGACGTTGACCGCTTCGCCGCGGGTGACGTACTGTTTCGGGTTGAACATGTTGTAGTTGCCGCCCTTCATATAGCCGGCAGCGGCCAAGGCATGGACAGCCTGACGGGCCCACGTCGAAATCTTGGCTTCATCGGCGAAAGGAGCCGCGCTTCAACGGTAGTCATGCCTGATAGGTCATATAGTTATAGGCGATGACGGCAAATTCTTCACGCGTGATTTTCTGCTGCGGCTTAAAGGTGCCGTTGCTGTAGCCGTTCATGATCTGTTTATCGACGAGGGACGCGATCGCCCGTTCGGACCAGCGGCCTTTGACGTCGCTGAATTTCGTCGTCTTGACCGTCGATTCCTTGCCGATCATATTGTCGATGACAGAAGCTGCTTCTTCACGGGTAATATCGTCGTTGGGACGGAACTGACCGTTGGCAGCGCTGACATAATGATTGTCATAAAAATACTGAATGGCATCTTTGCCCCAATAATTGCGAATATCGGTAATGCCGGTGCCGGCAGCCAAAGCCGACGTGCTGAGAGCTGCAGTTAAAGCCGTCAGTACTACTAATTTTTTTGTACTTTTTCATGATTCAATCGCTCCTATCTATATTGTCGTAAGGGCTACATCGATAACATGTCTGTAGTTTATATATCTTATTTATTTTATCACACCCGGCCTCATTAGGGAAGGCGCAGGGCCCTTCGTTCCCATCAATAAGCGTCAAAGAAAGCCTGTATTTCAGACAGGTCTTTCGTCTGGCACAGGGCCAGCTGCAAGAGGATCTTGGCCTTCTGCGGCGTCAGGGAATCGGCCGTCACCGTTCCTTCGTACGCCGGAACGGGCGTGACCATCCCGCCTACGGCCCGGGCTGCCCGGACGACGACGAGACCTTCTTCTATCAGCGGCTGCAGGGCCTCCCAGACGGGAGCCGGCATCTTGCCGTGACCGAGACCGGCCATGACCAGACCTTCTTTCCCCCGAGCCAGAGACACAACGTCGTCGGCGCTGAGACCGACATAGGCGTAGACGACGGCAACGGACGGAAGGGTCGGCGGCGAAACTAAGTCTGAAGAAAAGGTGTGTTTACGCAGCGGTTTTTGATATACCATGGGACGGCCATCCTGCATATAGCCCAAACAACCCATCTGCCGTCCCTTAAAGGTGTCGACGTGGGTCGTATCAGTCTTTTCGACGAAGCGGGCACTGTGGATGACGCTGTTCATGACGATGACGACGCCGCAGTCGCCAAGGGCGGTATCAGAAGCGGCCTGCACGGCTTCCAAGAGATTCAAAGGACCGTCGGCACTGATAGCCGTCGCCGGCCGCATGGATCCGGTGAGGACGACGGGTTTACGAGTGTGAACCGTAAGATCGAGATAGTACGCCGTTTCCTCCATCGTATCGGTACCATGGGTGATGACGATGCCGTCGACGTCATCCCGGTCGGCCACTTCCTGAATCCGGGCAGACAAGGCCTGCCATAAGGCTTCGGTCATGTCCGAACTGTCGATATTGACGAACTGTTCCCCTTTCACTTCGGCATAGTCGCTTACAGCCGGCACGGCATCCAAAAGCTCTCCAATCGACGTTTTACCGGCTTCATATCCGGTCAGGTCGTCAGCCGACGCGGCCTTGCCGGCAATCGTACCGCCGCAGGCTAAGACGTAAATTTTTCTTTTTCCCATCATCGTTCCCCCTCTTATCGTAAAAATCGAGACTCAACCTTTTTATGGACGCGAATGACGACCACTTCCGGCGACGGACCTAAACGGAATAAGGCACCCCAGGCGCCGTATCCGCTGGAGACCATAGCGTCATCTTTCCGAATTTACGGGTCCCGTAGTCCATGGCAAAGATACGGCTGGTCACCAATCGATTGGGCCAAAACTGGCCGGCATGGGTATGACCGCTGACGTGAAGGTCCCAGCCGGCTTCAGCTGCCTGATGAATATGCATCGGTTCGTGTTCCATAAAAATCGAAAAAGCTGCGTCATCGGCCTTGCGAACTGGTGCTGCCGGAGCGATATAATAATCTTCCCGGCCAAAGAGGGTCACCCCCGGGATGGGAGTCACGACGTCGCCGTTCAAAACCCGGACGCCGTAGCGACCTAAGACGTCTGCTTCCAAGGCCAAGTTTTCACCGTACGTATCGTGATTGCCCATGACGCAAAGACGCCGGATGGAGCCTTGAGCCTTCAAAACCGGAAAAACTGTCTTCTTTTAAGACGTACTGCAAGTCGCCGTCGATGATATCGCCGCCCATGAGGACCATATCGGGCCGGCAGGCATTGACATCCCGCGTCAGCTGACGGCTAAAGGACGTTCCCAGGACAGCCCCTAAATGGATGTCACTGACGAAGGCGATGGAAAAGTCGCGGTCAATAGGCTTGTCGGTCTCGATATCGACGGTCCGCACGATCTGGTGATGGCCCCGCCAGCACCGATGGCCAAGAGCAGCCACGAAAGAGCAAAGGCGAAGGCGCTGTAATAGACGGAAATCGTCCCCTGCCACAAGTCATTGCGGCCCATGAGCTGGGCAGCGATCCACAACAAGAGCCCCGGAATGAGGAGCATCGTCGCGTAGTACGAAAAGGAGAACCAATAGCCGGCAAAACGGGTCAGTCCCCGCGTCACCAACGGCGGCAAAACGGCCGAAAAGACGTAGGGTATGACATATAGGACCGGCAGCGCCATAAAAATCGCTAACAGCGGCATTTCCGGTATGGGCAGGCTATGGCGAAAAAGCGACCATTGACCGATTACGAACAATTCACCGATAAAAGCCAGGATCAAATAAAAATAATGGCGTTGTTTCACAGTGTTTCCCCCTTCTTATACTCATATCATAACGTGTCACCTTATCATAAAAATTTCCATGGCCCCTGTCAAGGCAGGCTTTCAAAAAGGGCTAAAAAAAACAACAACGGCAAAGACGAAATGCGCCCGGCCTCATCCGAAAGGATAGAAAGCTAAGCGTCCGCGTCCATGCGGTTGTTGTTTTCATAGTCAGGGCCTACGGGTAATCGTCATCATGATCTACGGTGCAGATTAGGCCTTCAATTCCTGATTGAGCCAAGCAGCGGCATCGCCCATCATATTGGTCGTGACGAAGTGGCCGAGGCATCGTAGACGACGGACTGAGACTTGACGTCGCTGTGTTTGGCTAATTTTTCAAGGTAGAGCTCCTGCGCGGCTCCATCGACGACATCGTCGGCACCGCCGCGGAGCGACAAGAGAGAACGGCCGCTGAGGCGATCCATATGCTGATAAGGATCCATGGCGGCAAACTGCATCTGTAAGAAGCGGTAAGACCGGGGCTTTTCGATGTGAAGAGACGAACGGAACCGCCGTTCCGATTCTTCCCACCAGCCCGAGCCGTTCATGACGATGGCCGTCTTGAACTCGGTAAACAGACTCCAGGCACCGAGGGCCGTAAAGCCGCCCATGGAATGGCCCATGACGGCAATGGGCGTATTCGGCCAGTGTTCCGAAATATATTCCAGCATGAGGGGTACTTCCATCATGTTTTGGAAAATCGTCTGCCAAAAATCAGCGTAGACGGCCTTGCTTTCATAGTCAAGGGTACCGCGATGGCCGTGATTGACGGCATCGGGAATGACGACATCGTAACCATAAGAGGCTAAGATGCGGCCGCGGACGGCCTGAAATTCCTTCTGCGACGACCAGCCGTGATAAAACAAGACGACGCCTTTTGCTTTTTCACCGGATGTAATAACGAGACCGGGAATCCCTTTAAGACCAACTTCTCTTTCTTCAATCATTTATGGTTAAATCCTCTCTCTTTTTTTATAAATCCCTTGCGGTGTGCCAGCGGCTCCTGCCAGATTTCTGACCAGACGAAGCCGGCGTACAGTTCTCTGGCCGGAGGCGTCAATTGGCTCCAAGGCCGGGGACGAACGCGCTGAGGCACGACGACCGGCACCGATCGCAGAGGCGCTTCCGCAGCACGGGGCGAGGCGGCTGCTCTTTGCGGCATCGGCTGCGGCTCATCGGGCAAGTCGAATTCATCGGCCAGGTCCTCCCATTCGGGAAAGGACGGTTCCGGTTCTCTATTTTCGGGGCCGGCTTACGCCGCGGCGGCACGGGAATGGGACCTTTGCTCCGCGGGTACTTCCGCTTGCGGCGCAACAGGTCGGGCAATACCGCCATCAGGACGACGACGATAATCATCCATACAAAATCCATGGTCATCACCTACTGTTCCGAATGGCTTCCATCGTGATGGTCGTGGTGGTCATCCTTTACGGTCGCGCCGACTGGGTCTTAGGCACGCCGG
>ENA-OQBJ01000122-OQBJ01000122.1-human-gut-metagenome-genome-assembly--contig:-NODE-122-length-39540-cov-2.567275_pt1 | contig 39540 bp, 41 predicted proteins | sample MGYA00242743_ERZ504545 | MGnify/ENA primary metagenome ERZ504545 (study PRJEB26092, sample SAMD00036252) | human gut metagenome | host: Homo sapiens | study: EMG produced TPA metagenomics assembly of... | reverse complement strand
CCCCATTGGAGGTCCTATGCAGGACCTCCACAGTGGCACTATAACCCGTGCTTACTGTAGAGCCATTTATGAAGAGAGTGTTTCGCGGTGTTTTATTCTGCCCCCGCTTGCGGGGGAAGTCCGGCGCAGCCGGATAGGGGGAGGCGAGCGCAGCGAGCCAATCAGCAGAATGCTTATTAAGCCATATGACACAGTAAGGTAAGCTCGTAACGCTGACTTCATACTCATCGCCCGTAAGGGCGATACCACAACCCTCGGCCTGAAAGGTCGTCAAACTTACGAACCCTCCGGCCCATAGGGCCGGTCCATCTTAAGAACCCTCTGTGTCCCAGAATCTAAGGCATACCTTATGTCTTTTCAAACTGCTTATACATGGTTTATACTTAACATCAGGTGATATGATGCATTTTCTATTTAAACTGATCAAATGGTTGATTATACTTGTTCTTTTTGCTGCTTTGAGTCTTGGCTTTTATGCAGGCAATCTATCCTATGAAGAGCTTTTTAATGCGCCCTGGGACAGGATTCTTGGGATTGAGAATCATCGTCTGGATTTAGGAAGGATTCATGGGCTTGAAGATCGGTATGGCTGGCAGAGGGTGATGGTGCCTTCCAAAGATGGTACAGAGCTTCGGGGAACTTATATCGAGACCGTGAAAGGGGGCCGGAAGGCGGTGGTTCTTCTTCATGGACTGTACCAGAATCGGTCCATGTGCGTTCCTTATATTTCTATGTATCAGGATATGGGATACAATGTGCTTCTTGTGGATCTTCGTGGCCATGGCGAGAGCGGCGGTGGTCATACGGACTGGGGGATTCATGATGTGGATGATATGAATGCCTGGGTTGATTTTCTGCGGTCTAAGAATCCATCTATGGAGATCGGATTTCACGGGATTTCTCTTGGCGCTGCCATGGCTTTGATTTACAGCGGCAGTGAGGAGGGGCAGCATATGAAGTTCTATGTGGCTGACAGTTCGTATGGGAATCTATTGGCACTGGGACGAGATAAGATTATGACCTATACGGGCGATGATCGGCTGGTCCTTGGCATGGATGTGTTGAATCCTTTTATGCAGGCGGCTATGTTTTTCCATACCGGTCGAATTTTGTCCGATGTGGATCCGGCATCCCAGGTGACCCGTATGTCTTCTCCGGTGCTTTTCCTTCATGGCGGCGCGGATTTGCTTGTTCCTCCATCGGTGGCTCATGAGCTTCTGGCTGATTCTTCCAGCAGCGTGAAGGAGCTTTATATTTTTGATGGGGCTGCCCATACTATGGAAATGGCGGTGAATGGTCCGGCCTATAAGCAGGTGGTCCAGAAATTTGTGAAGCAGCGTTCCTGAGGTTTATCTTTCAAATCCTATGTTGTGTGATAAAATAGGAGTAAAGAAGTACAGGTTAAACAGGGAGGTATAAATATGAGTGGGAATGGTTTAAATCGGGAAGGGTTCCTGGCTGCCAGAGATACCATTGTAGCGCTGAAGGGGACAGTAGAATGTCTTCAGGTGAATCTCTCTCAGGAGAGGGATGCCAATGAAGGACTGAACCTTACCATTGAGTCTCTTCGCGGAGAAAATGGCAGTCTTCAGGAGAAAACGTTCCAGCTGGAAGCGGAACTGGATGCGCTGAAGCAGGAAATGAAGGATGAAAACAATCAGAAAAAACAGGAAACTGCAGTGCCGGAATCGGAGGTTCGCCGGGAGTTGGAAAAGAAGCTGGGTTTCTATTATAAGGATTTGAAAAACATGGATGAGAAAAATCTCACTGCCGAAGATAGCGAGACTCTGTATCATATCCTGACCTATACTTTCAAAACCCTGAAGAAGGCGGGACTGCAATTTTAGTATTTATTTCATGCCGGTACTTTGGGCGTAGTAGAAAAGGTACTGCTGCATAATGCCAGCCTTTTGCCCATAGGCGGGAAAGGGATTGGATCCTTCGTATTTTTGATCAATGACCCGCTTTATCCATACGTCCACCGGTGCCAGGGCTGTGCGATGGAAGCCGAAGAGGGCTGTGCAGTTTGCTACTTTGATACCAACGCCGGGAAGTTCCATCAGGGCGTTCAATAGCTGTTCATCATCATATTTCGCCATATCTTTCAAGAGGTGTGGCGATTTTTTTATGATTCCCGCTGATTTGGAAATATAGGGGATGCGGTAGCCCAGGGAACAGGCTTTGAGGTCCTCCGGGGACAGGGAAGAAAGTTTTTGGGGCGTCGGAAAGGTATAGAGTATTTCCAGAGGTGTTTTGATTTCCTCTCCGGCCTTCTGGCATAGTTTTTCTACAGCAGAAGCAATGGCGGGGATGGATTTTCTCTGGGAGATAATAAAGGTAATCAGTGTTTCCCAGGGGTCCTGCCTGAGGATACGGATGCCCCTGCTGTAGTCGGCTGCCTTTTGAAGGTAATGGTCATTTGGACTTATACTGTTTCGGATGGCTTCATAGTTTTCGGACAGATCGAAATAGGGCTTCCACAGGTGATTCCACAGGTATGGGGAGCAGGACACATCATAACGGATACCCTGTATATGGCGTATGTAGAGAACATGGCGGCCGGTGATGAAGCGGAAAAGACCGTCATTTATTTCGACTGCCCGGAAGCACTGGCCGCTGTGTATGATTTTATAAAGATCAAATTCGTCCCTGATAAAAATATGCATGGATTTTTCTTTCCTTTCAATGAATGGGAACTTTTTTATAAACATTATATTCTTTTACCTGCTTTTTTCAAAGATATGATAAAATAGAGGCACATTGTTGCAGGAAAGAGGGATATTTTGGGAAAACATCTGCTTTTGGTCAACGATTTGCGGGATACGGGAAGGTAGCACTGGCGGCCATGATGCCGGTGCTGACTCATATGGGCCACCATATTTACAATCTTCCCACGGCCCTTGTTTCCAATACGCTGGACTATGGGCGCTTTGAAATCCTGGATACCACGGATTATATGAGAAATACCATAGGTGTGTGGAAAGCGCTGGGGTTTTCTTTTGATGCCATTTCCACAGGCTTTATTGTTTCTCCTGCCCAGGCTGCCATGATTGCCAATTACTGCAGCCGGGAGCGGTTAAAGGGGACAAAGATTTTTGTGGATCCCATCATGGGAGATGAAGGCCATCTGTATAACGGTCTCACAGAGCGGACGGTGGAAGGCATGCGGCGCCTGGTTTCCCAGGCTGATTACATGGTTCCCAATTATACAGAAGCAGCCCTTATTGCAGGCGAGACCTATAAAAGGAAGGCCTCTCCTGGGTGGCTATGAAGAATCTTCTGGGAAAGCTGCATCGCATGGGGAACGGCTCCATAGCCATTACCAGCGCCAAAGTGGATGGAGAAGATGCAGTGGCAGGTTTTGATAAGGACAGGGGAGAATATTTCCTTCGTACCTTTGATATGATTCCTGTCCGTTTCCCGGGAACGGGGGATATTTTTTCCGCCATTTTCATGGGAAATGTGATGAACGGGGTTTCCATGATGGATTCTGTAGATAAAGCCATGATGGCAGTGCGTCAGATGATTGTACTGAGCAGCAGCAGTGGTGATTCTTTTAAGGGAATTCCAGTAGAATCCTGTCTGGAGGTGATTGATTCATGCCAAGAAGACCGAAAATAAAAATAACCTGCATAGACAGGCTGGGAAAGTGTCCCTGCACAGAGGACACCGGGTAGGTGATTCCTGGGATTTTGACAAAGACCGGGGACAGATCTGTCCCATGGTGATGCATGTGGCGTTTCCCTATATAGATATCCTGCGCTATGGAGGCGAAATCCCTCAGCCTGGGCAGAAAAAAGGGACAGCCTATTCTGCTGCCCGATGTAGAAACTATTAATGTATTTAAGATTGAAAAAGTGGATGAATAATTTTTTATAAAAATCGCAGCGAAAGGTGACATGTATGGAACAGATGCAGTTTATCCGGAAACTTCCGGAACCGATGGAAATCAAACAGGAAATCCCGCTGAAAGAGGAGTTCCGAAAATTAAAAGAAAAAAGGGATCAGGAAATCGCTGACATTATGACCGGTAAGGATGATAGATTCCTCCTGATTATCGGACCCTGCTCTGCAGATAATGAGCCGGCTGTACTGGACTACTGCAGCCGTCTGGCTAAGGTGGCGGACGAAGTGAAGGATCGTCTTTTCATTGTTCCCCGGGTTTATACCAATAAACCGCGGACCATTGGTAAAGGGTACAAAGGTATGCTGCACCAGCCGGATCCGGAGGGGAAGGAAAATATGATGGAAGGAATCAAGGCCATCCGCCGCATGCATGTTCATGTCATCGAGCAGACCGGCTTTACCTGTGCAGAAGAAATCCTGTATCCGGAAAATCATCGTTACCTGTCGGATCTTCTTTCCTATGGCGCTATCGGTGCCCGGTCCGTAGAAGATCAGCTGCACCGTATGATTGCCAGTGGCGCCGGCGTTCCCGTAGGAATGAAGAATCCCACTTCCGGTGATCTGTCGGTGATGATGAATTCCATCGAAGCAGCCCAGAGTGAGCAGGATTTTCTTTTCCACGGCTGGGAAGTCCATACCACCGGCAATCCGCTGGCCCATGCCATCCTTCGCGGATATGTGAACCATTTCGGTACCAGCATGCCTAACTACCATTACGAAAATCTTCGGAAAGTGGCAGATATGTATGGAGAAAGAAATCTGAAAAATCCGGCCATTGTAGTAGACTGCAACCATAACAATTCCGGTAAGAAATACATGGAGCAGATCAGAATTGCCAAAGATGTTATGGCCAGCCGTCAATATGCCGATGATATCCGGCATATTGTGAAGGGCCTCATGATTGAAAGCTATATCGTAGATGGAAACCAGAAAATCGGCGATGGAGTCTATGGAAAATCTATTACGGACCCTGCCTGGGATGGGAAAAGAGCAGGGATTTGATCCTGTCTCTGGCAGATATGGTATAAAATAACCGGATAGGAGAAAAAGCGGCACCTTTTCCAAAGGGGCCGCTTTTCTATGGCCCGGTGAATTTCTTAATTTCCGATGGGATTATTTTGTTAAATAAGGTATAATATACATATAGAAATACATCGTTATGACGTGGCAGCCCCATATTTCCAAAGAATAAGGAGATGGACAGGATGGAATTTAAAATCAAATATTTCAAAGATTATGTACCCTTTCATGTGGATGACAGCCATCATCCGGTGGAACTGAATCCGAAGCAGTGTCCGGCGGTGGAATCGGAGGCGGCAGAGGTCAGAAGGGCATTGGCTCATCCATAGGGACCCCCAGACTTTCTGAAATCGTTAAACCTGGTGAAAAAGTGGTTATTGTGGCCAGCGACGTCACCCGTCCGGCACCTTCCTGGGTCATGGTTCCCTGCGTAGTGGAGGAACTGGAAAAGGCAGAAGTAAAGGATGAAGACATTACCGTCGTATTCGGTCTGGGATCCCACAGAAAGCAGACGGAAGAAGAAAAGAAACGGCTTGTGGGAGAAGAGATTTACAGCCGAATCAGGTGCATTGACAGTGATCCCGAACAGTGTGTCCACATGGGCACTTGTAAAAATGGTACATCTGTGGATATATTTAAAACTGTTGCGGAAGCAGACCGCCGTATTCTTACGGGAAATGTGGAATATCATTATTTCGCCGGTTATTCCGGCGGCATGAAAGCGATTATGCCCGGCGTTTCTTCTCATGACGCCATTCAGTCCAACCATAAGAATATGATTCGCCCCGGTGCCTACGCAGGCCATTTGGAAGGAAATCCGGTTCGTGAAGATATTGAAGAAGTATATCATTTCTGCCCCGTGGATTTCATTGTTAATGTGGCTTTGGACGACCATAAGAAGATTGCCTTTGCGGCCGCAGGCGACAGAATTCAGGCCCATCGGGAGGCTTGCCGTTTCCTGGACAGCATTTATAAAATCAAAATCGACAAGCCCGCAGATGTGGTCATCGTTTCTACCGGCGGCTATCCTAAGGATATCAACCTGTATCAGGCGCAGAAATCCATTGATAACGCCAAGCATGCGGTGAAAGAAGGCGGTATTATGGTGGTATCCGCCTCCTGTAAAGAAGGCTATGGCAGCACCGTCTTCGGTGACTGGATTCAGAAATATGATACCCCTGATGACCGGATCAAGGCGATTCATGAGCACTTTGAACTGGGAGCCACAAATCGGCAGCCCTGGCTCTGGTACAGAAGAAATGCAGCATTTACCTGGTTACCGATATGGATGATGCCATGGTGACCAAGGCCAATATGACCCCGTTCCATGATCTGCAGCAGGCCGTGGACGCTGCTTTGGACAAAATGGGAAAGGATGCCAGTGTCTATGTAATCCCAGTAGGGGGATCTACCCTTCCTATGGAAGAATAAGATAGAATAGGAAATCAAAAAAGTGGCTGTGAAGACATGTAAATCATTTCTTCAAAGCCACTTTTTGATGATGTAATAGCGGATGGGTGCGTTGGTGAAATGATGGAATGGGTCCTGACAAAAAAGAGAAAACAAAAAGACACTACGGCGCGAAGCACATAGTGTTTTTTTTAGTGGTGGGCGATAACAGGATCGAACTGCTGACATTCTGCTTGTAAGGCAGACGCTCTCCCAGCTGAGCTAATCGCCCATAACTCTAACATAGTATATTATGCCTTATATGAAGATATTTTTCAAGAGGGGTATGCAGAAATTTTGGATATTTACTTCTCTTTCTGGTTTTTGCCAGTTGGGACGAGTCAATGGCAGAAGGAATCTATCCATTTTTCCCCTGCTGAAACATCTTTTCAGCCAAAAGCTGCTCTGGAAACAAGTCATGATGAGTCCGGGGCGGCTAAAGACAGGGGATTTTCCAAATTTCACCTTGACACAGTCATTTTATCATGTTATAGTATGGGCACTTGCAGCGATGAAGAAAAAGAGTAGGTTTCTTTTGAGGTCTTTCAAGCGAGTCCGGAGAGTGGGAGCGGATGAGACAGGAGTTATCGAAGTGCGTTTCTGAGCGTGAAAGGCGGAATTCAGTATGCCTTTCCGGGCATTCCCGTTACAGAATCATGTTCTACAAGGAAGGAAACCTGAAGAGGCATGCATGGTGACATGCGTGTGAATCTGGGTGGTAATCACGAGTCTTTCGTCCCAAAGGGATGGAAGATTTTTTTTATGGCTGCCGCGCCGGAAATGGTTCCTTACACATATTTCTCTATAATTCCAGGAGGTTTTTATGAAGAAAAACGAGGAAGTGCAGGCAGCTGCACAAAAGGCGCTGGAGGCCAACAAGAAAAACAAACAAGGCCGCCAGTTTGTTCTCTGGATGCTGGCTCTGGTGGTAGGAGCGGCTCTGGGCTGGCTGGGAATTAAGCCGCTGAATGAATTATTTACTTTTATTGCCACTGTTTTTACCCGCCTTTTCCAGTTCATCGCAGTGCCTACCATTGCTTTGGCGGTAATAACCACCCTGGCCCAGCTGGGCGGCAAGAAGGAAACGGGACGTATCTTTGCTCATGCTGTGACCTACACCCTTTTGACGACCATCTGCGCTGCCGGTATCGGGCTCATGATGTATCTCTGGATTGCACCGGGTAATCTTCCTGCTGATATTATCGGCGCCGGTACAGCCAACGTACCGCAGAAGCTGGGGCACCTTACCTATTATGACCACATTTTGAGTGTTATCCCCAATAACCTGCTGCAGCCTTTCCTGTCCGGCAATGTGCTGGCAGTGATGATGATTGCTGCTGCCTTTGGCCTTGGGCTGGCCTTCATGCCCAAAACGGAAAACCGGGACATCCTTATGAAGGGGATCATGGGATTTCAGGAACTGCTTTTCACCCTGATTCGTGCTCTTCTTTTCATTCTTCCCGTTGGTATCCTAGCTTTCGCTGCCCAGCTTTCGGCCCAGATTGAAGCGGGTGTCATTGTAGGAGCCCTGGGAAAATACACGGCTGTTATCATTGGCAGTAACGTGATTCAGTTCTTTATTGTGATTCCTGTTTTCCTCCTGGCCAGGGGACTCAATCCTCTTCGGGTATTCAGGAAAATGTCTCCTGCCATTGCGGTAGCCCTTTTTACCAAGAGCTCTGCCGGCACCCTGCCGGTGACCCTGGCTTCGGCAGAACATAATATGAAGGCCAATCCCGCTGTTTCCCGTTTTGTCCTTCCTATCTGCACTACCATTAATATGAACGGCTGTGCTGCCTTCATTTTGGTCACGTCGCTCTTCGTTATGCAGAACGCCGGTTATGAAATGTCTATGCCCACCATGATTACCTGGCTCTTTGTGGCTGTACTGGCAGCCATCGGCAACGCCGGTGTGCCTATGGGCTGCTATTTCCTTACCCTTTCTCTTATGAGCGGTATCGGAGCTCCCATCGGCATTATGGGGGTTATCCTTCCTATCTACACCATCATTGATATGATTGAAACTGCAGAAAATGTGTGGTCCGACTCTGCCGTATGCGCTATGACGGACCATGACCTGAAGGGAAAGATTCCTGAGCCTTCCGATGGAGAGGTGGCAGGTGCATAAATCACTGCATAATAAAAACACTCCTGTTTTGATACGGGAGTGTTTTTGTTTTACGGAATAGGATTTCTTATGATTCTACTGCTTTTCTAAGGGCCATGAGGTTTTCTTCCGGTGCCTTTGGATTGACTACGCAGCCGGGGCCGAGAATGAGCCTCTGCCGTCTACCTGGCAATGGCATCTTTCACATGGGCGGTGATTTCTTCCGGTGTACCTTCAAGAATAATATCATCGTATTTCAACACGCCGTTCACAAAGTAGGGGGCTGATTTGATACCGGCCAGCAGGCATTTATCTGTCAGCGCCCGGGCTTCCTTCAGTGTGGGCCAGGTGTGGCGGTCATGCCAGTTGATGCAGTTGACCGGATAGGCAGCCACTTCGTTGAAGTAAATGTCTTCTCCATGAATGTGGACTGCATTGAACCAGGTCTTTTTTAGCGTAGGATTTGATGACCTGGAGGTCATAGAACTGGCCGAATTCTTCAAATTCATGAAGGTTCATGACAGAGCGGGTGGCGTTCTGTGTGGCAAAGAAGAAACCGTCCACACCGGCATCAATGTTATAGCTGACAAAATCAAGGGTGGTGGCAGTAATGGCGGAAAGCGCATGGTGTACCGATTCCGGATAGTTGATCATGTCCATGAGGAGACGGTCGCCGGCCATTTTCTTCAACGTGGAGAAAGGACTGAAGATGGTCTGCATCACCGGAGTGCCGGGTTTTCTTCTTTTCACCATTTCCCTGGCAAATTCAATCTGCTTGCCATAGGTGCTGGATGGCGGGAATGGCTTTAAGGGCATCGTAGTCCGAAGGACTCTGGATGGCGAAATTTTTAACAATCGGTTCCCTGTAGGGGTCGCAGTAAATGGTAATCTGGTTGCCGAAGTCCTGGGTGCTGTACAGGCCGAAGGGCATCATTTTGATATAATCGAAATCATATTTCTCTGTAAATACAGCCTCTGCTTCTGCCAGGGAAATGGGTCCTGGTCAAATTCGGAAAGGTGCATCCAGGCACCGACCGGTACATGGTCTACAGGCTGGCCGGCCAGGGCGGCTCTGATTCGTTCTTCTCTATTCATAAGGTATCTCCTTTCAGAAACAATTATATTCATTTCTTTGATTATACCATAGGAAGATAGGATTTTGAGAAGGGAAAAAGGGGAGAAAACCGACGGGCTGATGAAACGATAGGGTGGCAGCAGCTGCTGCTTTCGAGTCAGACACTCTATACCCTCTATCCTGTTAGGACCGATTCATTCATGATATCAGCTTTTATAAGATTTCTATACACTGCCGGTCATGGGATTTTTTATATAGACCGCTCTTTCCTTCCCAGCAGGACATAAAACTTCAGGAATCAGGGCAGGAATCCATTTCACCGGTTTCTCTTGTCAGTCTCTTTCTGAAAAAGGTATAATACTCATAGATTCAAAGGCGGTTACTATGAACATATATAAAGACAGATTATGGCTGGCCCTGCTGACCGGGATGGTTTCCCTGCTCATGGGCTTTTGTGAATTTTATACCTGGCGTATCGGCTGGCATCCCGGGTCTTCTCCCTGGAACAGGGAGTCCCTTCTTCATGCTTCTGATATACCGGCAGTGCTTCTCCTGGGAGCAGCGACTTTTCTGGTCCTTTCTCTCGTGATGAAGCAGGCAGGCGCTCTTCCTGCCTTTTCCCTGCATCTGGAATTGGACGGCAGGCCTACGGACCCACCCTTTGCTCTTATTGCAGTGCTTCTCCTTTTGGCTTGGATGCCTTTTTTTCTTGTTTTTTATCCGGGTACAGGCATGAATGATACCACCGATATTATGCGGGCAGGTATCTGGGCGACGGGACAGCATACTTTTATTTACTGCATGTTTATCTACGAACTCACCCAGGCATCGGATATGCTGTTTCATACTACCTCCTATGGACTGGCAGCGGCGTCCCTGATCCAGATGGTTCTTTTTGCCTGCGGCATATCTTACTGCCTCTCCTGGATTTACCGAAGAACAGGCCGTTTGTGGATTACGGTACTTTTAACACTGTACTATGCCTTTCTGCCCCTTGTTGCCAATATGTCTTTCTCCAATGTGAAGGATGTGCTTTTTTCTGTAACCATTCTGCTTTGGATTCCCCTGGTGACCTCTTTCGTATCAGGCTATCGTGAAAATGCCTGGGAAGCGAACAAACGCCTTTTTATTCTGGCAGGGCTTGGCATGATGCTCCTTAGAAACAATGGGATTTATGTATTCATCGTTATGCTCATGGGCCTTGTGCTTCTCATGAAACGAATCCGCATGAATCTTCTGCTCACCGGTCTTGTGATGATCGCTGTTTCCATGACCCCCGATGTGGCCATTAAGCAGATTCTTAATCTGCCCCAGCTTTTTCAGGAACGGGTAGGCATTCCGCTGCAGCAGTTTTCCCGGGCCGTAGCAGTAGGAGTTCCGCTGACGGAGGAGGAGAAGGCCTATTCTGTAAAGATGATGATTCCCGGACGCATTGCCCGCTGGTATGATCCTTTTACGGTGGACCTTATCAAATGGAACAGCGACTTTGATTTTTACTATTTCAACAGTCACCCCGATGATTTCTGGAAGGCCTGGAAATCGGTGGGGAAGAGAAACAAGGAGCTCTATGTGGAAGCCTGGCTTTTCGCTACCTATGGATACTGGGCTTTTCCGGCGCCCGATGAAATGACCCAGTCCCGCTTCTGCTGGGCTTTTTCGGAAAATGATTTGAAAAACGGTTTGAGCCCAGACCATAACAATGCTTATAAAACGGCAGATATTCATACCTTTTTCAAAAAGGATATCCAGGAAAAGCTGGGCCATTATCTTTGGGATCACAGCCGGTACCTGGGGGCAGGCACCTGTCTGTGGATTACGCTATGCATAGGACTTCTTCTGTTTTACCGGCGCCAGTACAGCCGCTTTCTGGTCCTTCTGCCGGCCTGTCTTCTCTGGGGTACCCTGATGATTGCCACGCCGGCAGCCTTTGTGTACCGGTATGTGTATTTCTTCCCCCTCTGTATGCCCTTTTTCCTGCTTCTTCCCTTTCTGCCGGAGGGAAAGTACGGTACAACGAAATGGGCGGATACAGTCATTCTGCCTCGAAAACCTGTGGAAAATCCCCTTCTTCAGGAGGATCCTCTGAAGGGTGACGGCTATACCCATTGGAAAGATTGAGGAGGGGGAACGGATGAAACTTTTTCGCTGGGATGTGCCTGCCAGGCATGTCTGGTCTTTTCCCTTTTCTTATCTCCCGCGGTCTGGTATACCTACAAAATTGACTGCATGGGGGATAAAGTGGCAGAAGCAGGAAATGAAATCATATCCCTTCAGGATGGATTCGTGCTGCTTCTCCTTTTTATCCTTTTTGCCGCAGTTCTTCCGCCATTCGTCAGACTCTGTCTGACCATGCCCCGCAGCAGTGAAAAAAGCAGGGGACGGCGGCTCTTTCTGCCGGCCTTTTTCTTTATGGCTTTCTGGCAGCTGCCTTTCCTTCTGGCCCTTTATCCGGCGCCGGGCATGAATGATACCCTGTTCATGATGGAAAATCCCCTTTATGGGGGCGTACAGTTTCCCTGGCTTTATTCCCTGGTCTATGGCTATGGCGCCCTTTTAGGAAAGCATCTTTTGGGAAGCAGGGAACCGGTTATATTTCTGCTTTCCCTGGGCCAGCTTTTTCTCTATGCTTATGGCCTTACAAGGATTGTATTTCATGTGAAGGAAAGGCAGGGGGAGGTGCCGGCACTTCTGCTTTATTTCTATTTCACCTTCCTTCCCATGGTGGGTAATTATGGCATAGCTGCAGTGAGAGATGGGCTCTTTTCCTTAGCCCTTGCAGGATGCATGGTTTTCATGGCAGAAGAAACAGGGGGCCGGAGGACATCTATTTTCTGGTCTTTCTCGCTCTTTTCCCTCATGCTGCTGAGGAGCAACGGTTTTTTCATTGCGGCTATGCTGATACTTGTTTCACTGGTCCTCCAAAAGAGGTCGAGAAAGGAGGCCGTCTTTTTTCTTCTTGCCGCAGCTCTGGCCATTGTTCCGGGAAAGGTTATTCTTTCTTACCATGACTGGCAGCCTCTTTTCCAGGAAAGTATGGCCATACCGCTTCAGCAGATGGGACGGGTGCTGGTGATGGGAGAAAGCCGCAGCGAAGAAACCATAGAGCTCATGAACCATCTCCTGCCGGAGGAAAAATGGAAGAAGGATTATTCTCCGGCCACCGTGAGTATTTGTGAAATGGGATGATGATTTCAAAAGAAATGATTTAAACAGAGAAAAGGGAGCCTTCCTTTTGGCCTGGCTGGATACGGGGATAAGAAATCCAGGACTTTATATGGAAGGCTGGATGACGGAAACCTATGCCCTGTGGAATCTGGATCCCCTGGACCATGGTGTGCAGTCTCGCTTCGGCTGGGCCCTGTCTGATGAGAATACGAAACATATGGTGCCTTCGGACAATGATATGCTTGCTCTGGGAGATTTTCCCATGCCCTTTGGGCTGAAGTCTTTTCTTGGCAGCTATACCTATTCCGGCAGCCGTTTTCTGGGAAGCGGCCTCTGCCTGTGGATTACCCTCTTTTTCTGCCTCCTTTTTTACTGCGGCGGAAAGAAGGATTTGATTCCGGCGGCGCTGCCTCTTCTGGCCAATACCCTGACTCTTCTGGTTTCCACGCCGGCTTCTGCGGTATTCCGCTATTCCTTTGCCTATGTGCTGGGACTTCCCCTGCTTTTTATTCTTTTTCTTTATGGAAATGGAGAGGACGAGAAGCACCGATGATTTTCTGATGTCATTTCACCATGGGTTATAAGGTTTTATCTATTCACAAAGGAGCTTTTTATGGAAAGTATTCAAAATCCTGACCAGTATGAAGCAATCCACTCCGAGGACCTACCCTGGTTATTGCAGGTCCTGGAACAGGAAAGACCTATACTATTATCCAGCGGGTCCTTTACCTGATCCGGGACAGGAAAGTGAAGCCGGAGCAGATCATGATTGTCACCTATACAGTGAAGGCGTCCAAGGAGCTTATGACAAGGCTCACCAATGAGCTGTCCCGGCAGGGCATTGAAATCAACCTCCATGAAATGTATATAGGGACTTTTCACCATATCTGCCGCCGCCTGTTGAAGGAATTCCGGGAATATACAAGGCTGGAAAGAAATTTCATAGAAACAGATCAGTTGAGCAGCAGTACATGGTGTATGAGCATCTGGCGGACTTTGAAGAGATTCCCAATTTCGAGCTGGTTGTACAGTCCTCCTACATCAATAACAGAACAGGGGAAGAGGTGATGGTGCCGCCCTGGAAACGGTGCCGCACCATATGCCAGTATGTGAACCGCCTGTCAGAAGAGCTGATGAAGGCAGATGATATGATCCGGAGCCAGGATGAAAAAATCCGGGTACTGGGCTGGATGATGAAACGGTATGAAAAACTGGCCCGGAAGAAGAATTTCCTTGATTTTACCAAGCTTCAGACCGAGGCCTATTATATCCTTTCAGAAAAAGAAAATGTGCGCCGCCGGGTGCTGGAAAAAATCCGCTATATCCTGGTGGATGAATACCAGGATACCAACTATATTCAGGAGCGGCTGGTACAGATTTTGGGCGGCAGGGAGAGAAATATTTTCGTTGTAGGCGATGATGACCAGAGCATTTACCGTTTCCGCGGCGCCACGGTGGCCAATATCCTCCAGTTTCAAAAGCATTTTGGCAGCAGCTGCCGCGTGATTACCCTTCATACCAATTACCGCTCAGGCCAGGGCATCGTTTCCTTCTGCATGCGCTGGATGGCTAAGCCCGACTGGTTCTCCTGGGAACGGATGGGACATCTGTACCGCTACCGGAAAGGCCTTTTGGAATCGGGCGGGGGAAAGGAAAGCGTTCCCTCAGTGGTACGGATTACGGCAGAGGAAGACGACCGGCTTTTTGAAGACCGGGTATGCCATTTCATCGAAGAGCTGAAAAGAAAGGGCTGCATATCGGATTACAACCAGGTGGCCCTGCTCTTTGACTCCGTCAAGGGGGATACGTCCATGCGTCTTCAGTATGCCTTGGGCAAAAGGCATATTGCCGTGTATGCTCCCCGGTCGGGACACTTTTTTTGAACGGAAGGAAGTGGCCTGGTTCTTTGGCTGTCTTCTTTATTTATTTTCCGGTATCCGGCGGAAATTAGGGCAGGACAGGGTTATGGATGAGACAGAGGGAATCCGCGGGGCCTATGTTCTTTTCCTTTCCATGGCAGAAGACATGATGAAGAGGAACGAAGACCTGAAGCAGTGGACCCGCTCCATAAAAAGAAAAGTGGAAAGAGAAAAGAAACTGCCGGAAAATCTGCTGTCCCTGGCTTATAAAATACTTTCCTTTCCTCCTTTTTCTGCTTTTCTGGATAAGGCTGCTGCAGGAGAATGCAATGAAGCCAGAAATCTTGCCTCCATTACCAGACTCATCAGCCGTTTCGACTGCTTTACAGAAGAAAATCATGGCTACGGCAAGGAAACGCTGGAGGATGTATATATTTTCTTCTCCCGTTACCTGCGGCTGTGGTATGAGAACGGAGTAGGGGAGTACGAGGATGAAGAAGCCTATGCTCCGCCGGGACAGGTGTCCTTCCTGAATATTCATCAATCCAAGGGGCTGGAATATCCGGTGGTCATTGTGGCATCCCTTCATGAAAAGCCCCGGGGCGAAGACTCCCTCATTCCCCGGGTGGTGGAAAAGATGACTGGCCGCCGCTCCTATGAACCTTACAGCGATATCCGGGATTTTGATTTCCGAAGAAAGTACTATACCGCCTTTTCCCGGGCGGAAACGGTGCTGGCCCTGGCCTGCTGCGTGAAGAAGGGAAAACAGCCTTCTTCTGCATTTCAGAAACCCCTTGCCAGCCTTCCGGAATTTGACAGGGAGGAAATCGATTTCACAAAGCTTCATTTTCGTCCTGTGGAGAAAGGCCATTTCAAACCTCGCATTTCCTTCACCGCCCAGGCAGCGCTGTATGAAGAATGTCCCTGAAGTACAAGCTCAGCCGGGTGTATCGATTTGCACCGGTGCGGGGCATGGCCCTTCTATATGGGACCCTGGTCCATGAAACCATCGAAGATATTCACCGGCTGTGCTTTCCGGGCAGAAGGAAAGACTGACGCCGGCCAATGTATACGCCTGGCTCATGGCAGATTACCAGGCCCTTTCCAAGGCAGAAAATACCTGGCTTTCCAAAGACGAGCTGGAAAAGGCATTCCAGGAAGTGCTGGGGTATATTTCCTACCGGCGGGGAGACTGGTCCATGATACGGGAAGCAGAATATCCTCTGGAACTGGTGAAAGATGAATACATTCTGAACGGTACCATCGACCTTCTTCAAAGCGGCGGAGGGAAGGTGGATATTATTGATTTCAAAACAGGCAGGAAGCCGGACCGGAAGAGTCCTCTTTTTGCCAGATACGAAAGGCAGCTTCAGATTTATGCCTATCTGGTAGAGGAAAAACTGAAAGTACCGGTGGGACAGCTTCTCCTCTATTTCACCGGTGAAACAGAGGAACCGCTTCTTGCAGTGGAAGGAAATCCGGCGAAGGTGGAAGAACGGATGAAGGCCTTTGACCATACAGCCGCTGCATTCTGGCAGAAGATTTCAACCATCGGAAGAAAAAGGTGAACGGCCGCCTTCCAGAAAGCTGCCGCTTCTGTGAATGGAAGGAATACTGTGAAAGGAATGGAGAGTAGAAGGCAATAAAATCCGCAGCTGCGGGATTTTTTATTGGTTATCCGTTCAGAGTAGATTCCATGGAGCTGTTGCATTCTCTTTCGGCATCTTTCTTGAAGACCGTTTTTTTCAGGAAGAGGAAGAGGCACAGAGCACCGAAGGCAATGCCTGCCGGGTAAGTAATGGATGGATCCAGCTGGAAACCTTCCTTGGCCTGCAGAATGTAGGTAAAGGTCACTACAGACATGAATGTGGCAGGGATGCAGGCCATGAGCCATGCATAGCGGTTTGCACACTGATGATACAGATAAACGGAACCAGTCCACAGAACAATCATGGCAAGGGTCTGATTGGTCCAGGAGAAATAACGCCATACAATGTTGAAGTCAATCTGGGAAAGGAGACCGCCGATAGCCAGCAGTGGAACAGCCAGGCAGAGACGCTTTACCGTTCTCTGCTGATCAATGTGGAACCAGTCAGAGAGAGTCAGGCGGGCAGCACGGAAAGCGGTGTCGCCGGAAGTGATGGGGCAGGCGATAACGCCCAGCATGGCCAGTACCGCACCAATACCGGTACCCATGTAGCCTACGCAGATGTCATACACTGCGCCGCCAGGGCCGCCGGCTTTCAGGACAGCTGGAGTCCGCCGGTACCGTCGAAGAAGGTGACGCCGGCTGCTGCCAGATGAGGCAGATAATGCCTTCGGCTACCATGGCACCGTAGAATACAGGACGGCCAAGGCGTTCATCCTTCAGGCAGCGGGCCATAATAGGAGACTGGGTGGAATGGAACCCGGAAATAGCACCGCAGGCCACGGTGATGAACATGAGCGGCCAGATGGGAAGCTGGTTTTCACCGGGATACATATTGGCCAGAACCATTTCAGGCATGACATGACCGCCTACGCCCATGAGCATGCCGCCGGCAATGCCCAGAGCCATGATGATCAGGCAGATACCGAAAATGGGTAGAAACGGGCAATGATTTTATCAACAGGAAGAAGAGTGGCCAGGAAATAGTAAACAAGAACAACCAGAAGCCAGGGGAGAACCTGCCAGCCCGTAAGCTTGGCAAGAAGCATGGCCGGGCCGGTCATGAATACGGTACCTACCAGTACCAGAAGGATAACGGAGAAGAAACGCATAATGGTGAGCATGGTGTGTCCCATGTGGCAGCCTACGATTTCTGAGATACTGTGGCCGTCTTCCCGGATGGACATCATGCCGGAGAGGTAATCATGGACGCCGCCGGCAAAAATAGTACCCAGCACAATCCAGAGATATACCGAAGGCCCCCAAAGAGCACCGCCCAGGCGCCGAAAATCGGGCCAAGGCCTGCAATGTTCAGGAGCTGGATGAGAAATACCTTCCACGTGGGAAGAGGCATGTAGTCAACACCATCATTGTGTATGAGGGCAGGTGTCCTGCGGTCCGTAGGTCCGAAAAGCCTGTCCACGATGGATCCGTAAATTAAATAGCCGGCTATGAGAGCAGCCAGGGCAAGTAAGAAAGTGGTCAAGGGAATGCCTCCTTAAAAATTGGTACGATGTGGATTTTCAAGGCATAAGCCCGGAGAATCCGCAGTGAATACAATAAAAAAGAATAGAACCGCTATCCTCTGTCATCCATCTCCTCTCGTTTTGAAGCATTATGACTATGTGTTATAGATAGTTCACATTATGAGTATTGCTCATATACAATGCTCTTCGCTTCTGATTGATTGCTTTCTACGCATAAAAGAATACAACGAGAAATAGATTTCGTCAATAGGCGAAATAGAATATACTTTTTACGAAATTGAAGAAAATAAGAGTAATCGATTTCTGCTATGCCTTGAAATAATACAAACTTAATTTGCTATGATTTAGAGTGATAGTTTAATAGAATGGATGCAGTTGGAAAATTCTACATATAATACATATATAATTACAGGCAAATGGGTAAGAAAAAGAAGGAGGCTACATCAGTAATTGATATAAAATGAAGAGCGATATAGTTATAGAAACATTATATAACAAAGATGATCTTTGACTGTTTTCCGGTGACTGGGAAATCTGGCCAGAAGAGGATGGGATATGGTAAAGTATCATAAGTGATACATATAGCCAGCCGTTCTCCCGGGGCAGCAGAGAGACTGCTTTTACTCCAATCCCAGTCCCCGGTCCCCAATCCCCATCAATAAAAATATATAAAAAAAATATTTGACAGTGCTATCAGAAAAGGTTATAATACTTCTTGTGAGATTTGTCCGGAAACCACTAGCCCCGGAGGAAGGACGATGTCTTGCGGTTCTGTTTTTTATTCAGGAGGAATCATTTACAATGAAAACCACATTTATGGCCAATGCGGGCAACATTACCCGTAAATGGTATATCGTAGATGCTGAAGGACTGACCGTTGGCCGCCTGGCTGCTAACGTTGCCAAAGTTCTTTCCGGCAAAAATAAACCTACCTACACACCGCATGTTGATACCGGTGACAATGTCATCATCATCAATGCAGACAAAGTCATTCTGACAGGCAAGAAAGAACTGAAGAAAGTTTACTTCCACTACACCGGCTATATCGGCGGTGATAGATACCAGAAGGCAGGGGATGCTCTTCGCGAAAGACCGGTATGGGTTGTTGAACATGCAATCCGCGGCATGCTTCCGAAGAACAAGCTCGGCGCCCAGATGTATCGTAAACTTCATGTTTATGCAGGCAGCGAACATCCGCATGCAGCACAGAAACCTGAAGAATTAAAGTTTGATATCCGTTAACCGGAAGGGAAGGAAATAAGAAATGGCAGAAGCTACATACTACGGCACCGGCCGCAGAAAGACATCCGTTGCCAGAGTCCGTCTGGTACCGGGACAGGGTAATATTACAATCAATGGCCGCGATCTGAAGGATTACTTCGATCTGGCTACTCTTGAACTGATTATTAAACAGCCGTTGGAACTGACAGGAACCACCTCCGCTTATGACGTAATTGCCAACGTACAGGGCGGCGGCCGTACAGGTCAGGCCGGAGCTATTCGTCACGGCATTTCCAGAGCACTGCTGGATGTAGATGCAGACTACAGAAAAGTACTGAAGAGTGCAGGTCTGCTTACCCGTGATCCAAGAATGAAAGAACGTAAGAAATACGGTCTCAAGAAAGCAAGAAAAGCAAGCCAGTTCTCCAAGCGTTGATCACTAGCTTTACACGAGCATACAAGATTCCATCAGCATCAGCTGGTGGGATTTTTTTATGTATCCACTCTAAAAGAAAGTCACGGAAAAGGCGGCTTGCCTTTGTCGTGCGGACCTGCAGGTTTGCTACGAGATAGATCATCTGCCCGCCATTTTCTGCTTTCAGTCTTCGGCTCACGATATCTGGATGTGGGTATAGGCATCCGCATAGTCGTAGCCGATGTTGATGGCCTTGTTTTCAAGGAGAAGCGCGCGGATGATGTTTTCATCAGCCGTTTCCGCAAGGATGTGGATCTGTCGGCCGGGCACGAGGATGTGCTGGTCGATATTGTGGCGGAAGCAGTCATAGGCACGGCCTTTGCTGATGATAGTCTGACCGTCTAGGTCGTCATAGGTCAGAAATGTTTTTTTCGCCAGAGGATGTGATTTGTGCATCCGTACACTGTAATTGCTGAAAAAGAGGGGGATTCCTTCAAAACGCGTCTCGTCCAGCGGCCCCGTTACGATGGCAAAGTTGCATTGCTGCGCCGTCAATGCGGCTAGAGCCATGGCATCTGTCGTATCTACGATGCTGAGAATGATGGAAGGATACGCTTCATGGAAGTCGTTGATCAGGGGCGCACCGAGATAGGCGAGCACATGGTCGAGTGCATGAATGGTGACCACACTTTTTGACTGCGCCGCAAGCGTGTGGAGTCCGCGTATGGCGTCGTATTCCTCTAGGAGACGTTTGGCATGAGGCAGCAGGATTGTTGCGTAGTCTGTTGGCATGACTCCTTTTATGCTGCGTATAAAAAGCGGCTGCCCCAGCTCTTCCTCAAGCAGACGGATTACCTTGCTCACGCCTTGCCTTGAGACAAATAGCCTGTCTGCGGCTGTCTTTATGTTCTGTGTCTGATAGACGGTTACGAAATACTGAAGCTGTTTCTGATTCATAGAGCACCTCCTGTGCTCATTATAGTGCAACCATATCGTTGCTTCAATCCACTCTTTATCTTCTTTTCCCTGTGTCATGACTCCGCTATAATGAGGCATATAAAGAACAAGGAGGTTTTGCATACTATGAAAATCACACAAATCCGCAACGCGACTAACCGTCTGGTATATGCCGGTAAGACGTTTCTCATCGATCCCTGCTTTCCCCGAGCACATGTTCACTTTCGCCGACGTGCCCGGGCATCCCTACATATCCCTGACCAGATGAAGGAGCATCTGCCGATGCCGTTCTATGACCTTCCCATGTCTACAGAAGAAATCCTGAAAGATGTCACTGCGTCATCGTCACGCACCTCCATCCGGACCACATTGACATTTCTTTCGCCGACGGTACTGTAGGCGCCCCACTCGATAAGGCTGTACCCATTCTCTGCCAGAACGAAGAAGATGCGGTTGTCCTGAAGAAATCTGGATTTCAGGAGATCACCATCCTTCCGAAAGAATGGATGAAAATAGGAGATGCCAGCATCCGTCAGGTTCCCGCTCTCCACGGAACCTACCTCCCCTGCGGAAATGCCATGGGCGTCCTCTTTGAAGCAAAAGACGAAAAGACATTCTATCTTGCTGGCGATACCATCTGGTATGAGGAAGTCGCTGCAACCATTGAGAAATTCCGACCAGGAGTAATCGCCCTCAATGCCTGTGCAGCGGAGACTCTCGAGAATGGCCGTCTGATCATGGGGGATGAAGATGTCTGGAATGTGTCACTTGCAGCTCCTGATGCCAGACTCTATATCACGCATATGGACAATGTTGCTCATGCATCCATCACTCGTCATGCGATGCGCGGCCGACTGGCCTCTCGTGGCGTCGTGAATTACGATATGCCAGCCGATGGCGAGAGCGTTGTATATTGATGGATACCAATCAATCAAACTATTTGACTGAGATTTGCGTACAAGTTCGACAGATTCGTTTGCATGTGGTAACAAGATTGTGCTGTGGTAATTTTTGCGTTGTCAATCATCTGGAATCCTAGTAACGTCCATCGCACTGTGCTTGTTGCGATAAACTATACGTACAATATACAAAGAGACTGTTGAATCCTTATAAATAAGGGCTTTTCGGCGTCATTCAGTTCTCGAAGCGTTGATTGCTCGTTCGATACGAACATTCAGATCCCATCGGTCATTGGCCGATGGGATTTTTTGCGTTGTCAATCTTGGCAAATCCTAGTAGAATGAAATAAGAAGGCAGAGAGCCTATTGCGGAAAAGAGCTGGGAAAGCAGCTTGAGGAACGGACGTGCAGAAAGGCAAGGTCATGAGAGATATTTCGGGGAGAATTTCAGGGGAACATGGACCAGAGAGAGGAGGCACGGATATGCTGCGAGACGTGGCAGGAAGTTTGACGGAGGGCAACCGGATGCTGAAGACGCTGATGGATGCCGTGCCGATTGGCTGCTATGTGCTGCGGCCGGATCATACGGTACTCTACTGGAACCCTGCGGCAGAGCAAATCCTCGGCTTTTCAGCAGAAGAGATGCAGGGCAAGCGGTGCGTGGAGATGCCGCTCGGCTGTTCGTTCACGGACAGCAGCCATATCGGTGCGCATTGTCCGGCCATCATTGCTTATGCGACGGGCAGGCCCAAGACGCTGGAGATGTTCATGCGTCACAAGGACGGCAAGGACGTCCTGCTGCGCAATACGCTCGTGCCACTGGCGGACGCGGATGGCAAGGTCAAAGAACTCGTGGCTTTTTTTGTGCCGCTGACGGAGGAGAATTATGACCAAAAGCTGGTAAAGGCCATCTACGAGACGGCCACGCAGGATCCGCTCACGTGCCTGCCCGGGCGGAAATTCATGGAGGTCTGCCTGGATGAGGCGATGGAGATCTATCGGCGGACGGGACAGCCGTTTGCCGTACTCTTTGCCGATGTCAATAATTTCCACGACATCAATAATACATATGGGCATACTGCCGGTGACAGTCTCTTGCGTGCGTTCGGGGTTGCCCTGCGGAAGTATGGCCGGAAAGCGGATACGTTCTGCCGCTGGGGCGGCGATGAGTTCGTGGGCCTGCTGCATCTGAGACAGCCCGAGGACATCCGGGGCGCAGCACGGCGTCTCCTGAAGGTTGCCAACAGCTGCGAGGCGACGGAGAATGGCAAGACGATAACCTGCCGTGCAGCGATTGGCATCACGGTAGTCCGGGAGGACGATACCATCAAGTCCCTCGTATCCCGTGCGGATCTCTACATGTATCTGGCCAAGAAACGCAACGAAGACCAGATTGTCACGGACTTTGACCGATAACCGATCGATGAAAGGAAAAGGAAGAATATATCGCATATGACTGTTTTTATGGAAGCCTATAAGACGAGACAGGAAATCACTGTGGAGGAGCTGGCAATGCTGCCTCCTCATGAAGTCTATCTCATCGATATCCGCGATGAGGTGGCCTTTGAGCGAGGTTCGCTGCCAGACGCGCAGAATCTCAATCCGCTGGAGCTGCAGCAGGGTGGCTGCGATCTGCCGGAGGACAGGCTCATCGTCTGCATCTGCATGTGGGGCAAGATCAGCCTGGGTCTCGCGCAGAATCTCCGCGAGCAGGGATATACCGCTGTTTCCTTGCAGGGAGGCTATGCGCTCTGGCTGCAGCGGAAACTGGAGCGCGAGGCGGCCGAGGCGGCAGAAGATGCAGAGCGCCTCAAGCGCATCGAGAATTCCCTGCGCAAGAAATATAAGCATAAGATTGCCAGCAAATTTGTCGAGGCTGTCTGCAAATTCGACCTCGTGCGCCCGGGTGACAAGATTGCCGTCTGCATCTCAGGCGGCAAGGATTCGATGCTCATGGCGAAGCTTTTCCAGGAACTCAAGCGTCACAACAAATTCCCATTCGAACTCGTCTTCCTTTGCATGGATCCCGGGTACAACGAGATGAACCGTCGCATCATCGAGGAGAATGCGAAGCTGCTGCATGTACCCTTGACATTCTTCTCGACGGATATCTTCGAATCGGTCTTCCACGTGGAAGAATCGCCATGCTATCTCTGCGCCAAGATGCGCCGCGGCTATCTCTACCGCAAGGCGCGTGCGCTTGGCTGCAACAAGATCGCACTCGGCCATCACTTCGATGATGTGATTGAGACGAATCTCATGAGCATGCTTTACTCCGGTACCATCCGCACGATGATGCCGAAGGTCAGGAGTACGAGCTGTCCCGGCATGGAACTCATCCGGCCGCTCTACTATATCCATGAAGCAGACATCAAACGCTGGCGCGATGACAATGGCCTCTATTTCATCCAGTGCGCCTGCAAATTCACTGAGACGTGTTCGACTTGCCACACGGATGGCACGACGGACTCCAAGCGTCTTGAAGTCAAAAAACTCATTGCCAGGCTGGCCGAGACCAATTCCCAGGTCCCCGGCAATATCTTCCATGCACTTGAGAACGTCAATCTTGATACCGTCCTGAAGTACAAGCAGGCAGGCAAAGAACACAGCTTCCTGGAACAATATGATTGATCATCCGGCCCCTTCCGTATTTTAGCGGCGGGGCTTTTTTTTTGCTGCTGTCGCGGCAGTTTGTACATCGATTTTGCGTTTCATGACAAATAACAGCCCTTTTGTGACATTTTCGGTTAGGACGTCTGAATGTGTGCTATCCTAAGGAAGAACGGAGTATACATTTTCTTTGGTTTCCCTGCATTCGGATTAGGAGCATCACAGCGTGATTTTTGTGTAACATCCCCGCAGGTACTGGAAATGGAGGCGCGAATCATGTTTATGGATGCAAATAATTTCAAGGGGCAGGCAGAGATCCTGGCCCGTAATATCAATCACGATTTTTATGAGAAGCGCAAGACCATCGAGGAACTGCTGGATCAGGCAGATCCCCGCGGTTTCAGTTGGATTGGTTCGGCTGAGCATGAGATCTTTTACGATTTAAAATCAGCCAAGCGGTATTTCAGCGAGCAGCGCCGCACGATGGCGGTGCCTCCCCTCGATATCCACGATGAGAAGTATACGGCACAGATCCTTACGCCGGAAATCTGTGTGGTCATCTGTGAATACGTCGTCGAAACGCCGCCTGATACGGAGCAGGTCATCAGTGAGCATCAGCGCGTGACATTCGTTGTGCGTCAGGATGAAGACGGCAAGATATGGATTTGCCACATCCATACATCCAATCCTTGGGCTCTCATGCGCCAGGACGAATACTTCCCGACGAAGATCGGCCGGCGCAATTATGAATACATGGAAGAACTCATGCAGAAGCAGAAATTCAAGGAAATCAAGGAGCTGACGAAGCGACAGAACCAGATCCTCTTCCAGATGATGCAGGGCAAGACGTATGTACAGATTGCGAGATCCTGGGCATCAAGGAGCGCACGGTGCGCTATCATATCACGGAGATCTGCAACCGCTATCACGTGGCGGGCCGCAGGCAGCTCATGGCATACCTCTTTGAGTACTCTTCATCGGTAGACGAAGAGCCGGCATCTCCTGGCAGCAGCATGACAAAAGAATAAGAGGCAGACTCCAGGCGACGGGGCATGGGAATTAAACGGAAACCAGCAGTCATGGTATAGCTGTTTTTTTCTCTCATTTCACTGTCGGTTGTGACAGGGATGTGGAAACTTGAATTCATTATAATGAAAGCAGAAACTGGGAAATGGAGGATTTTTGCCATGTTCACAGATCAAGAGTGCTTCAAGAAACAGGCGATGGTCATGGCCCGGAATCTGACGCATGACTTTTATGAGAAGAAGAAAGCGGTGAAGGATATCCTGTCGGCAGCGGATCCGCATGGTTTCAGCTGGATTGGCGCGGGCAAAAACGAGGTTTTCTGTACCTTGGGCACGGCCTGCCAGTATTTTGCGGAGCAGCGCCGGGAGCGGGTCGTGCCGCCCGTCGAGATCCAGGACGAGGTATATGAAGCCCAATTGCTCGCGCGCGATGTCTGCCTGGTCATCTGCGAATATCTGCTCAACGTCACGCCGGAAACGGGGAAGATCCTGAGCGAATGGCAGCGCAAGACCATCATCGTGCGTCAGGATGAGGAGGGCAAGTGCTTCATCAGCCACATCCATGCCTCGAATCCCTGGTCGTTCATGCACGACGAAAAAGTTTTTCCGGCAGAGATCGGCCGGCGCAATTTCGAATACATGACAGAACTACTGCGCCAGAAGAAATTCCAGGAGATCCGGGAACTGACGAAACGGCAGAACCAGATCCTCTTTCACATGGTACAGGGCAAGACATATCCGCAGATCGCGGCAGCACTTGGCATCACGGAACGCACGGTGCGCTATCACGTCAATGAGATCTGCGCACGTTACAAGGTATCAGGCCGCAAGCAGCTCATGGCATACCTCTTTGAGCAGGTCCTGACCATCAGCGAAGAGCATCTGACTTCATAATAATCGGAATATAGGAAAGATAGTGGGAATAAAGAAACGAGGAACACCATAGGAGGCAATCACTCATGACGAATCAGCAAATCGCACGTTTACTCCTGACCATCATCTTGGGCGGCTGCGGCATGACGGCGGCAGAAGCGGCACCTGATATACCGTCTGACCGTCCGGCCAGCTATAACGATTCGGGCGTCCAGCTCAGCCGGACGCGCCAGTATCTTGAATATCAGTACACGCAGCACCGCTTGGCGGAGGAAAAGGCAGCCGCACAGGTGGAAGGGCAGAGACCGGAAACGCCTGCCAACGAAGAAAAGGTGACGTTCCATTTAAGCCGCGTGGATATGCCGGCTTCAAGCGTCCTCAAGGCGGAAGAAATCGAAGCCGTCACGCAGGAATACGTCGGCAGGGATGTGAGCATCGAGAATCTTTACGCACTCGTGGCGAAAATCAACAAGCTCTACGATGCGAAGGGATACTTGACCTGCCGTGCCTATCTGGCACCGCAGACCATCCATGATGGCGTCGTGCGCATCGAACTCATCGAGGGGAAGACGGGCGAGGTCAAGCTGCAGGGCAATGCGACGACGAACGATTACTACATCCGTGACCGTGTATCCCTCAAGGAGGGCGAAGTCGCCAATATCAACGAACTCAACCGCGACCTCCTGCGTTTCAATGCGACCAACGATGCCCAGCTGCGCATTGCCATGAAAGCCGGAACGGCAGCGGGCACGACGGATTATGTCATCACGCCATCGAGCCGCAGAAAGAGGTCTTCGGCATCATGGCCGACAATGCCGGTTACAAGACGAGCGGCCTTTACCGCGGCGGCGTGTACTGGCAGGACCGCAGTCTGACGGGCAACCGCGATTCCCTGTTCCTCAGCACCCTGTTCTCGCAGGGCACGAAATCCTTTGCCGGAACCTATACGGTTCCCATCGACCATCAGGGCAGCAAGGCAGGACTCTCATACAGCACGAACAGCGTCCATATCACGGACGGTGCCTTGGAGCCGCTGCGGGTACGGGGGCATTCGTATGCTTACGATTTGTTCCTGACGACGCCGGTCAGGACGACCGAAACGGTCAAATCGGAAATCGGCCTCGACTACAATTACCAGAGTTCGCATACGAGCTTTTATGGCATGCCCTGGGTCAATGACCGACTGCACAGCTTCCAGCTGTTTTACGACCAGATCGATTACGGACGTTCGACCATCTGGTATCAGAAGCACGGCTACCGCTTCGGCCGCTACACGAACATCGAGGACACGAGCCGCACGTATGGCAAGTATGAACTGACGACCTTGTTCCAGAAGCAGTTCCGCCATGGCCAGTCGTGGAATCTGCGCCTCAATGGGCAGCTCTCGAGTACGCAGTACCTGCCATCGGCAGAGATGTTCTATCTCGGCGGCATGTACAGCGTCCGCGGCTACAAGGAAAGCCTCATTGGCGGCGATGGCGGCTTCCTGGCAAGTGCCGAGTACAACTGGCCCATCGCGAGGGATCATCAGATCAACGCCTATGTCTTCCTCGACGGCGGCCGCGTCTGGGGCCGGAGTGCCTTTGACGACCGCAATCTCGTCGGCACGGGCTTCGGCTCAAGGGCAATCTCGGCCAGCATCTCTACCTCAATGCGGCCCTGGCCTTCCCGTTGATCCGCACGATCAACGATGAGGAGCAGAGCCGGGCACGCGTCCATTTCTCACTGAACGGCACATTCTGACTGCATGGATCATATATACGGATAAATCGTCGGCATACTCATTCCATTTAAAAGGAGGCCATTATGAGTTATTCACGCCATATCAACCGGAAAAATGAGCGCCTTGGCGCCAAACATAAAGCAGAAGCTGAAAAAAGCCAATTGACGTACAAGGTGCTGTCGACACTGCTGGCCGCAGGCTCGTGATGAGCCCCGCAGGAGTCTGGCAGCCGATACTTCGAAGATTACGCCTGCCAATGGCAAGGACCTTACGCCAGTCAATCATGTCTTTGATATCTACGCCCAGAAGTACAACGGCAAGAACACGGCCATCAATCAGTTCCAGGATTTCCAGCTGGGTGCCAATGAGATTGCCAATATGTATTTCCATACGGAAAAAGATACTATGGAAGCCCAGAACCTGCTGAACTTCGTGGATACCCGCATCGATATCAACGGTACGCTGAACGCCATCCGCAACAAGCAGATCGGCGGCAACCTGTTCTTCCTGAGTCCTGGCGGCATGGTCGTCGGCAAGAGCGGCGTCATCAATACGGGATCCCTCTATGTCATGGCTCCTTCCCTGACCCAGGATTTTACGGATAAGGATCAGAGATCCTATGAAATCCTGAAGGGCAATTTTGATACAGGGAATTACGGGGATACCGAACTGGAAAACATCAAGAACGGGACTGCCAACATCCGGATCAATGCCAGCGGCACCATCAGCGTGCTGGGCAAGATCAATGCCACCAATGAGGTGAAGCTCTATGCCGGCAAGGTGGCTGTGGGCAAGGATCTGACCGGAGATACCAGCGATGGTACGGCTGTCGGCGGCATCGAAAAGGGAGCGGCCATCACCACGGGGGTCACGGATTTCTCCCAACTGGTGAACCTGAATGACCAACAACAGAAAGACATGGGACTGACGACCAAGCTGATTGCTGCGCAGGACGGCAGCGGGGACGTGGTCCTGTCTGCCCGGTCCGACGCGGCCAACAGCCTGGATCAGGCCTTCAATGACCTGGTGAACACCACCGGGCTTTTGGGCAGCACGGACATCAATGTCCCCAAGACCATCACCGCCAGCGTGGAGAACTATGGTACCGTGAAAGCTGCCGGGGACGTCACCCTGACTGCCAAAGCCACCAACGGCTATTTCAAGGAAGGGGAAGAAATCTATTCCAGCAATGCCAGCGGCTTTGCCCAGACCGTGGCCAAAGTGGATGTGCAGGGGAATGTGACGGCCCAGGGTGCCGTGGACATGAAGGCCAGCGCCGACAACACCTATGTGGACAGCGGCAATTCCGTTACGGATAAACTGGGGGATACCATCAGCTACGTGGTGCCGGTGAGCGCCAATGTGATGCTGCTGAAAAACGAAGCCAGCGTCACCGTGGGGAAAGAGGCCACGGTCACCGGGGATACGGTGAAGGCGGAGGCTGAGGCCAATCTGGACGGCACCGCCGGTACGGTGGCTGCCGGCAAGAAATATCTCAAACAGATTCCCAGCCAGATTCCGGCCACCGGGGTGAGCTATGCCCAAGTGGACAACAAAGCCACCGTCCAGATTGACGGCAAGGTGAAGGCCACCGGCAAGGATACCACGGACAGCGACGGCAACAAGCAGGAAGCCCTGCAGGTGAAGGCCAACGCCACGTCTTCCGTGACCAACAGTGCCAATGCGGTGGTTAAAGCCGGCCTGCTGGGTGCCGGTTCTTCCAGCATCGTGGCCGCCGTGGCGGTGACCAACAGCGACAACAATGCCCAGATCAAGGTGAACGGTACGGCAGAAGCCGATAAGGGCAGCGTGAAGATGGACGCGGCCACCACCCAGAGCCTGAACACGGCGGCCGCCGCCCAGGCACCGGATACCGCCGTGGGTACGGCAGCTGTGGATGTGATCGTCCACGATGGGGATGCCTCCATTGACGTACAGGGAACGGTGAAGGCGGACCAGGATGTGACCCTTACGGCCACCAACCATACGGAGGAAAATACCCACAGCGCCAACAACAACCTGGGCCAGGGCAAGTTCAAGGCCCAGCTCATGAAGGGGGTCATGAAGGCCGCCGATGTGCAGGGCATCGTAGGGAAAGTCAAGGAAAATCCCCTGGTGAAGGACGCCCTGAGCAAGGCTTCCAAGAATACGGGTACGCCTGCTTCCAGCGGCTCCACCAGCTCGAAATCGTTGACGGATGCCTTGGGGAACACCCTGTCCGCAGGTGCCGCCATCACCGTGGCCGACGAAACGACCACAGCCAAGGTGAATTTCGGCAAGAATTCGGTGACGGAAGCCAAGAACGGCTCCCTGGAGGTTTCGGCCAACAATACGGTGTATGATACACTGCTGACCGCTTCCGGTGTCACCAGCACCTTCAAGAACACGGAAAGTGATTCCGATACGGTGACCATTGCTGTGGGGTCCGTGTTCGGCGGCATGAAGAATTCGGCCAGGGTGACGGTGGAAGACGGGACGAAGGACAAAAAGGCCCAGCTGAAGGCAGGGAAGGACCTTTCCCTCAAGACCAGCACCCGGATGGATTACAACCGGGTGGCGGAAATCAAGAAGGGGCTGGATGACAGCCTCCAGGCCGTGAAAGCGGCAGCCGAAGAGATGAAGGACTGGGAGGAACTGTCCAATCTCGGTGAATTTGGTGATCTGAAAACCATCTATGAGAATCTGGTGACCCTGGAAGGGAAATTGGAAAATATGAGTGTCACGTTCTACGAGAACTATCTGAAGCATGCCCCCGATGGGACGAACCTGACTGCAGAAGGAACCCTCAACGAAGTGACGAATCTGGCAGCCACCGGCTGGGATCTGTACAATCAGTTCCTGGAACTGCAGGACGCGGCCATGAACCTCTATGCGGATATCCAGGCCCAGGATCCTTTCTTCCAGGCCAAGAAAGAGGTGCAGGAAAAGGTTACGAACCTGCTGGCCAGCCCCCTGGACGTGGTCAGTTCTTCCATGGAATACCTGCGCACCAACAACTATGCCAACATTTCGGCAGCAGCTTCGGCCAAGGCGGCAGGATACGGCAGTGGCCACGGCGGCTTCCGTCACCGTTTCGGATTTCAATTTCGACAGCCAGGTGAAAGTGGGGAAGAATGCCCAGCTGACGGCTGGCGATACCTTGACACTGCAGGCCGATGAAGCCATCAAAGACGTGACCATGACCGGCAAGAGCAAATTCTGGCTGAACAATGCGGCCACCGGCAAAGCGGACGGGGTGGGGATCGGCGGCAGTTTCGACTACCAGGATTTCGACAATGATACGCTGGTCCAGGTGGACAAGGGTGCCAGCCTGACCGCCGGAGATATGGCCCTTGCCAGCAGCTCCGACGTGTTCCATACCGGGGTCATGCTGTCTGCCGGCAAGGCGGACGGCTCGGCCATCAGCGGCATGATGGCTTTGACCAACAGCGACAGCTCCAACCAGGTGCTGGTGGATAAGGACGCCCTGCTGAAGGCCGTGAAAGATGAGACCAAAAACCATACGGGCAGCATTGCCATCACCGGGTACAACAATACCAATGTGAACAATGCCATCCTGTCCATGTCCGCGGCCAACGGGCAGCCGCGGCCGGGATCGCCGTGGCGGTGAACAACATCGACGTGACCAACCGGGCTGCGGTGGAAAACCTCACCACCAGCGACGATGATGACGACAAAGGCAGATTGAAGCAGCCGCCCTCAAGGTAAATGCAGAGACCACCGGCTGATGACGCCGTCAGCGTGGCGGGAGGCGTGACCTCCAGCGGCACGGAACCGGAAAAAGGCAAGACGGAAAAGGGCGGCATGGGCAGCGTGGGCAACCTGTTCGGCAAGGTGACGAATCCTGTGGGGACCGTCACCGATGCCGTCGGGACTGTTTCGAATAAAGTGAAGGATGCCATCACCTGGGTGAACACCGGCGGCAAGAGCCAGGGCGGTACCCAGACCGCAGTGCCCACCAAGTCAGACACGGCGCCTTCCTTCAGCCTGGCCGGGGCCGGGAGCCTTTCCCTGAATCTGGTGGATGATACCACCCAGGCAGTGGTGGACGGCGCCACGGTGAAACTCAATAACGACGGAACCATGAGCGTGGGCGCCCGGGATACGGCCTATGTGGGGGCCTACAGCGGCGGTGCGGCCATTTCCCTGCGCAAGGGCAAGGGCAGCAAGGACAACACCAGTGTGGCCTTCAGCGGTGCCGTGGGCATGAACTCCATCGACAATACCATTGAAGCCGCCGTGCGCCGCAGTACCCTGACCGGGGTGAAGAGCCTGGACATCGAAGCCTGAGCGGCGGTACGTCCGTGGCGGCCGGTACGGCCCTGGCCCTTACCAAGAGCGGTCAGGCCGGCAATAACTTTGCCGGCGGGGCTTCGGCTTCGGTGAACCTGATCGACAAGGACGTCAAGGCCCTGGCGGAAAACAATACGGTGACCGGGAAATCGGCCACGGAAAAAGCAAACGTCGACGTGACGGCCTACGAAAGCGACCTGCAGGTTACCGGCGGCGTCAATGCGGACGTGGCCATCGGCGGTGGCAACGCGGCCGGCGGCAGCCTGACTGTGGCCAACATCAACAACAACCTGGAAGCGGGATCCACGGCGGTACCTATGCCAACATCGGGGATACCCAGGTGCAGGGTCTCCTGGCCACCAAACAGATTTCGGCGGCCATCTCTGCCGGCGTGGCCGTGGGCGGCAACGGCACGGACAACGCTTTCACCGGTGCCATGCTCTACAACGGGCTGCACAATACGGTGAGCGCAGATATTTCGAAGAATGCTAACATCACGGCAGATTCCATTGCCGTGAAAGCCCATGATACCACCAGTGGGTCGGATGAGCCAAGACCTATGAGAATCAGCTGGGCACCTATCGGGTGAAGGAAAGCCTGCTCCAGGATGCAGGGATGGATACGGACGGTTCTTCCTATTACAAGACTTCCGGCAGCAATGAACTGGATACGGCCGGTGAGAAGGTGGACTTCGACGGCAACAAGGGCACCTCAGTGTGGGCGCCGCCTTTGTGGTGGCCGGTTCCAAGGACAATGCGGCCGGCGCAGCCGTGAACGTGGCCAATCTGGACAATACCTTTGCGGCCAAGATCGATGGCGCCACCCTGACGGCGGATAAAATCACTTCTCAGGCCGAAGCGGACAGCCTGGCAGTAAACGTGACCGCCGGTGTGGCCGCCGGTTCCAAGGATTTCGGCGGGATGGGCAGCGTGACCTGGCAGGATCAGGACAACCGGATTCAGTCCCAGGTGACGGATTCCACCCTGACCACGGATGACCTGAAGGTGCATGCGTCCAGCAATGCCCAGGCCGTGAACGTGGCCGGCTCCGTGCCTACGGCAAAACGGCAGGCGTGGGGGCCGCCCTGGCCTACAATGGACTGGACAACCACATCGGTGCCTACCTGGCCGGAGGCAGCGTAACAGCGAAAACGCCCGCCACCGGGGTGAGCGTGGACGTCGCAGGCAAGAATACGGGCAAAATCTACGGCCTTGGTGCAGCCGTGGCGCCAGCCAAAAGGCAGCGGTAAACGGCACCGTGGTGGTGAACCACGGCGGCAGTGACACGGAAGCCGCAGTGGGTGAAGTGCGCGCTACAGACGGGACTAGTACGGCAAAAGCTACCGCGGTCACCAGCGCCAAAGCCGTGAAGGTAAAAGCCGAAAGCGACGATGTGCGCGTGGCGGCAGCCGGCAGTGTCAGCGGCAGCGGCGAAGTGGCTCTGGGCGGCGCTGTGGCCTACAACAATGTGGGCGGCACCTCCACCAGCACTGAAAAAGCCAGCCAAAAGACCCGCGCAGCCATGACGAAGACCACCCTGACTCATGTGACCGGCGGGGCCACGTCCGTCGAGGCTGTCGATGGCTCGCAGCTGACCACGGCAGCTTTGGGCGTCGGCGGTGCCGGCAAGGTGGCCGTGCAGGGCGCAGCTGCCACGGCCCTGGTGAACAAGGCTGTGACGGCCGAAGTACAGGATACCAATGTCGATCAAGATACGGACAAAGGAGCCTATGTGACGGTCCAGGCGGACAGCAAGAGCACCATCAACAGCCTGGCTGCTGTCGGCGCCGGCGGCGGTGATTTTGCCGGCGGTGCCGGTGTCAGCGTGAACCGGATTAACCAGGATACCACGGCTGCCATGAGCAGCAGTACGGTCAAAGACAAGCATACCACCGTGCAGGCAGCAGGCGACTCGGCCATTACGTCCGTCGGTCTTGGCGCGGCCGTGGCCGGCAAGGCAGCCCTTGCGGGGAATATTGCCGTGAACCAGATCGGCAGCAACGTGAAGGCTGCTGTGACAGTCAGCAACCTGACCAGCAGTGGCAACATCGGTGTACTGGCCAGCGGAAAGGAAAAACTGACCAACTTTGCCGGGACGGTGAGCGGCGCGGCTGGCAATGCCGGTCTCGGCATGGGCATCAGCTACAATGCCATCACGGGCAATACGGAAAGCACCGTGGAAGGCAGCACCCTGGAAGCACAGGGCCAGGAGACCGAAACGGTCGGCGACAAGCAGAAAGGCGTGGCTGTAAAAGCTTCCGGTCAGCATAATCTGGAGAGCGTGGCCCTGACGGCCGGTCTGGCCGGCTCCGACAATGTGGCCGTGGGCGCAGCCGGCACGGTGACCGTCAACAACATTGGCGGCACCACCCGGGCGGCGGTGACTAATACGGACATCAATAAAAATCTCGATAACAGCACGGCCGACGACGTGGCCGTACAGGCTGAGGATGTGACGAAGAGCGAAAGCCATGTGGGCTCCCTGTCCGTGGGCATCGGCGCCGATGGCGGTGCCGGGGTCAGCGCGGTTTCGGATACCCTGCTCCTGAGCCGGAAGACCGCTGCGGAACTGAGCGGCACGGATACGGCGAAGAAGACCGTCAACGGTCGGAATGTGGCTGTAACGGCGGACCAGCAGTCCACGGTGGTCACCAACGCGGACGGTGTGGCCGGGGCCGGCGGGGTCTACGGTGCAGGTGCCGCAGCAGCAACGGCAGCGGCCACCAGACTGGATGGCTCCGTGACTGCCACCATGAAGAACATCACCAGTACCAACAAGGGATTGGAAATCTCGGCCAAACACGACCACAAGACCACCCTGGTCAGCGCTTCGGCAGCTGTCAGTGCGGCCATGGTCTCCGGCGCGTAGGGGCCGGCGTGGGCGTGGTCAACGATGACTTCACCACGGATGCAGAACTTGTGGGCAGCACGGTTGCGGCGAAGAAAGACAGCAGCCTGAGCGATTCCGGTTCCGTGAATGTGGCGGCGGACAGCAGCACAAGTGTGACCACAGCGGTGGCCGGCGTGTCCGGTTCCGTGGGGGCTGCGGCTTCGACCATTTCCGTCAACAATGTGAACAGCCAGACTTCGGCAGTGGTGGACAACAGCAAAGTGACGGCCGATCAGGACTTCACCGTGGACGCCCACAATAAGGTGACCACGAAGTTCAATGCGGCCAGTCTCGGTGCAGGCGGTGCCGCCATTGCTACGGGCGTGGGTGTGAACACCATCGGCACCTCCACCCTGGCCAAGGTGAACCAGAGCACCGTCACGGCCCGGAAAGCGGCTGTTGCCTCCCGGGAAGAACTGGACGTGGATCAGAACCTGGTGGGCGCCACAGTAGGTGGCCTGGGCATCAATGCCAACGTGATGGTGACCTCCATCGGCACCAAACTGGCGGATACCTACGGCAGCAGCGATAACAAAGGGGCTTCCTTTGATACCGCCGCTGTGCTGCAGAAGGCCAATACGGCCCTGGATGCTCAGAAGACGGCCACTGCCGATGGCACTACAGCCAGCAGCAAGGTGGTCAAGGACACCCTCCACAATACGGATACGGGCGTCAAGAGCACCGATGCTTCCGGCGTCACCGCTTCTTCCGGCAAGAGCGATGCCAAGGCACCCAGGTGGCGGTGACGAACGCTGCCATCACCACGGCAGATACGCTGGACCTCAGCGCGGATCGCAAGACCGATGCCCAGATTACGGCGGCTGCGGCCAGCCTGGGCAGTGTGGATCTGAGCGCCACGGTAGCGGTCCTGGATGCGAAAAAGGATGCCGGCGTCACCGTCAGCGGCAGTACCCTGACCGCTGGCAAAGACCTGTCCGTCCTGGCTGAACAGAGCGGGACCACCGGGATCACGGCCTACCAGGGCAATATCAGTGCCCTTGCCGGGATCAGTGCGGCCTATGCCAGAGCAGTTCCAGCGGCAGCACGGCCATCACCCTGGATCAGAGCACGCTCAAGACAAAGCAGGATTCCACGGGCCATATCGCTGTGAAAGCCGAAGATACGGGCGCCACCAGCTCCAAGGTCGTCGGTGTGACCACCGGTGCCTTTGGCGGCGGGGCTCTGATCACCAAGGCCGATAACAAGAGCGGGACGGGTGTGAGCCTGAAGGACAGCACCCTGAGCGGACAGAAGGATGTGGCTGTGACCAGCCGCAGAGCCAATACGGTTGCCGCCAGTACTACTGGCGGTGTGGTAGGGGCAGCGACCCTCCAGGGCGTGGTGGCCAGTGCTTCCGACACGGGCAGCAGCACCATTGCTCTCACCGGGAAGAACGCACTCAGCGGCGAGACCCTGGAACTAACGGCCCAGGGACAGCCCCGGGTCAGCGCCGATGCCAAAGCCATAGGGGTTTCCCTGGTGGGCGGCGGCGCCTCCGTGGCCACGGCGGAAGCCGGCGGCACGGTGGCCCTGACGGCGGCAGAAGGATCCTCCTTCACGGCGGACAGCGTGGAACTGACGGCTTCTTCCGGCCAGCAGAGCGAAGAAACCAAGGACAGCAGCGGCAACACCACCACCACGGTCTATGACAATGCCAAGGCCGAAGCTGTAGGGAATGCCACGGCCATCGGCGCCAGTGTGGGAGTCAACAAGGCCAGTGCCAAACAGGCCACCACCGTAAAGGTGGACTTGGGGAAAGGCATTTACAAGACTGATTCCTTGACGGTGACCGGGTCCAACACGGCGGCCCTGGATGCAGCAGCCAAAGGTGTCACCATTGGCGGTTACTTTGCCAGCGGCACCAACGAAACCGATCTGGACGGGCAGCTGACCACGCAAGTGACGGCGGCCGGCGCCGATACGGCCAGCAGCCTGGGGGATGTGACCCTGCGCAGCAGCGGGTACGGCGATCTGAAGGGCAAGGCAGACGGCAGCGGAGGGGGCTACATCAATATCAGCCTGTGGCGGCCAGAGCCAATACGAACCTGACCACGGATACCCGGACCAGTGTCAGCGGCAACTGGGAGCTTCTTCCCTGACGGCCAGCGCCACCAACAGCGATACCCTGGATGTGACGGCCAATTCCCTGACGGCTGCTGTCCTGAACGGCAGCGGTACGGAAGTGGATACCACGGTAAGCCACAAGGCCCAGACCGATGTGACGGGCAGCGTGACCACCAGAGGCAGCCAGGCATACACGGCGGCCAACGAAGTGAACCATGCTGTGGAACTGAAGGGCAACGGCTATGGCGGGGCCACCGTCAATGCCAACTCCATGACTAGCAATCTGGGGTATGCCGCCAAGGTGAACCTGGACAAGGCACCCTGGCTGCCACCGGTGAAGGAGGCTCCCTGACGGCAGAGGCCGGTACCGGCGGCACCATGACCTACCTGAACCAGCTGAAGAGTGCCGGCGTCATCCCTGTGACCGTGGCCAAGAGCACGAACACGGTGAACTACGACAACGGCGTCAGTGCCACCGATTCCACCCTGACCACGGGCAAGGCCGACCAGGACATCACCCTGGCTGCCAATGATGAGACCACAGCTTCCTTCAAGACCGTAGCCGATACCCAGGGCGGGGCCGTGGGGGCTGCTTCGAGTGAGTCCGAAAACAATCTGATCCGCTCCAACAAGATCGCTCTCAGCGGCGGCAGGCTGGAAAGCATGAATGATGTGAACCTGTATGCCGGCGCTGATGCGGCAGGCTTCGTTCCATCCTCAACTACAATGTTGTCGCCGATGCCTACAATAAGACGGCCATCCCGCTTTCGACCAATCCCAAGATCAACAACGAAATGTCTCAGGCCAACCAGGTCGACCTTGACGGCACGGTCCGTTCCGTCCGCCACACGAACCTGAAAGCCGGCAAAGGGCTGACCACGGTTGCTGAGAGCGCCCGCGAGTACAATGTCTACACGGGCACCAGTGCACGGGCTCCCTCACCTCGACGTCCCTGGGTGAGCAGGCGGGCAGTGAGCAGACGGAGAACAAGGTCCATATCGGTGCCAACGGTTCAGTCACGGCCGGCATCCATACGGATCTTGATGTGACCATTGATGGAACGGCAAAATTCCAGGACGATGGAACGAATGCAACCATCTCGGGCATTGGTATTACGATCAATAAGGGGGCAGATTGGTACAAACCTGAAGATATCACGATCATGGGCGTTACCATCAAGAATAATCTGGCCAAGCGCTATCGCGAACTGAACGACCAGATCACCCAGTATTCTTCTGACTCCAATGAATACAAACTCATCAAGGCAGAACTCGATGGACTGCGCAGCCAGATGATCGAGAATGGCTTTATGGGTAAGGAGGACAGCTTTGTCTCCGATGAGCGGAATGTTGCGGCAGTAGCCTTGCCGGATGCCGTCGTATCGGGCGGCAATGTCGTCATCGACGCCGACAGCGTCGAGGGCAATGGCAGCCTGGCGGCCAAGGCGCCAACCTCATCAATATTGAGAACAAGAGCGACCTTTACATGCAGGTCGGCGATGTGATCATCAAGGACAAGGGTGGTCAGATCCTCTATAATGACAGCCTGATCAAGAATGCTGCGGAATTTGGAAAATACCAGGGTACCGTGACCAGTTCGTCTTTGGACAGCAGTCCGGAAATCGTCATCAAGAGCTCTGGTCCGGTCCGCGATACGACAAGTCCGGATATCGGCATTGTCGGTACAGTCCAGAACAGCGAAGGCAAAGTGACGGTTGAGAATGTCAATGCCAATATCTTTGTCGACAGCGATGCCACCATCAGCGGCAGAGATGTCGTCATGAAGGCACCGAAGGGATCCATCACCCAGTTCAGCGATGGCTGGCTCATGGTGGGCACCGACCCAATTACGCGCTATCAGTTCAATGACAGCATTGCTGGGAAAATCCAGACTTTCTTCTCGCAGAATGTCAAGAACTATAGCTTTACATCCTATGAGGAGTATCTCAATGCCTTACTTAGTGGATCGTGGTACTATGACGAGTATGACGATAAAGGAAACCGTAAGTCTACTAATTTGGTTCTCACCTATGAAGAGTTCAAAGATGTTTGTGCCAGAGCAGAAGCGAAGCCTGGTTCTATTAAAATCAATGCTGCAGTATCGAACCTGGGCTTTACGAATGATGAACTGGATACAATCCTGGCGGCTAAGCATGCGGCGCAGAAGGACTCTGGTGCTGGTATCCAGGCCGGTCAGAATGTCTATCTCTACGGTAAGAACGTAATCTTGGACGGTCTTGTCCAGAGCGGCTACGACACTTATAAGACAGCGCTGTCTGCAGGTGTGGATTCGGATGCAAGCCGCGTTACCCTGCTGGATCAGCAATGGCAGAAGAACAAGGTATCGCTGAAGGACGACCAGGTCCTTGGCAATGAACGGTATCTGGTCAATGGCGGCGGTTCGTATTACAATGCAGACCGCGGCGTCTGGGAGTATGAGGTCAAGGTCTACTACAATCCTTCGACGCAGAAGCTCCTGACGGAAAGCTCAATCCGGGCGGCGGCAAGATCTACATCACCGGCGCACTGGCCAGCACGACGGGTACGGGACGCCTGGTGGCCATGGATGGCACGCCGGAGATTTCCATCGACACAACGCAGGTCGACCGCGACTCAGCGTTGGGGCCATCCGCAATCAGGAGTCGGACGGCCTGATCAGCATCAAGATACCAACAAGAATACCTTGACGGAATACCGGAACAATAACGGTGTGATTACGCTGAAACGACGCCGACGGATGGTCAGGGCACGAGTACCTCCAATACGTATGACGCCGGCAGTGCGGTGTATCAGCCGACTGCCCAGACCATGGAAGTGGACGGGCGGTACCTCTGGTGATGAAACCGTCGAGAAGAA